>Ga0247727_10006890_pt1 | contig 22042 bp, 16 predicted proteins | sample WisWelCaveWW1625_FD_202498 | JGI IMG/M metagenome (GOLD analysis project Ga0247727, IMG submission 202498) | Biofilm microbial communities from Wishing Well Cave, Virginia, United States - WW16-25 | ecosystem: Environmental > Aquatic > Deep subsurface > Groundwater > Cave microbial mat | place...
GCGTCGCGTGCGATTTGCCGGAGGCTTCGGCTTTGCACGCGCGCCTCGACGCGGTTTTGGCCGCGCTTTATTTGCTCTTCAATGAAGGCTACAACGCGCACGTCGGTGAAGATCTGATTCGCGCGGACCTGTGCGGCGAAGCCATTCGCCTGACCATGATCTTGGTTGAGCATCACCTGGGCAATAAACCCAAAGTGCATGCCCTGCTCGCGCTCATGCTGCTGCAAGCTTCGCGTTTGCCGGCGCGCACCGACGACAACGGCAATCTGCTCGTGCTCGCGCAGCAAGACCGCGCGCTGTGGGATCAAAACCTGATTCAACGCGGCTTGCACCATTTGCAACAAGCGGCGCGCGACGAAGAGCTTTCCGAATATCACGTGCTCGCGGGCATTGCGATGTGCCATGCCACCGCGCCCGACTATGAAGCGACGAATTGGAAGAGCATTTTGAAATTTTACGATCTGCTCGTCACCATGAATCATTCGCCGGTGATCGCGCTCAATCGCGCCGTGGCGTTGGCTAAAGTTGAAGGCATGCAATCCGGCATCGCCGCGCTTGAAAAGATTCGCCACTTGCCGCCGATGAAGTCCTATTATCTCATGCCCGCCACGCTCGCGGAGTTTCACCTGCGCCTGGGCCAACGCGAGCACGCCGCGGCGTGCTATCAACAAGCGTTGGAACTCGCCGGCACCGAGCCGGAGCGACAATTTTTGATGAAGAAAATTGCAGCATGCACGGCGTGATCACGCCATATAATACTCTCCCGCCTCTCGTTCCCACACTCTGCACGCGAAGCAAAAACGAAAACCTTGCCTGTGTGCCCTCCAAACTTTATCTTCTATCAACTTCAACTACGATCCTTCAAACCCTCGCAAGCTCGCAGTCATGACCTTTCGACGCCTTATCCCTCTCTTATTCCTTCTTGCTCTTCCATATTTACCTGCTCCACTTTTCGCCCAAGACTTTTCCAACGAACCCGGCACACGCAGTCACACGCTCGCCGAGTGGGAGTTGAAAATCAATTCCAATGTGCTGCAAGTTTTGGCAAAGATGGAGCGCGCCCAATTCGCCGGCACAACGGCGGCGGAGAGCGGTTCTTTTTCCACCGCATGGGTGCAAGTCGATCAGCGCGGACGTTTGCGGCTCGCGTTGCGGGTGCATGAAATCACGGCGGCGTTGCTTGCCCATTTGAAGGCGCTCGGATTTGAGCTGGAAGCAACAACGCAACATTTAAAAATCTCGGAGCGACAGCAACTACTCACGGGCTGGCTGCCGTTTGATCAAATTGAAAAGGCCGCAGCGCTGCCTGAAATTTTTCATATTCGTCCGATGGATCGCGCCTTCACACAAACCGGCGCGGTGCTCACTGCGGGCGATACGATTCTGCACGCGCACGAAGGGCGCATGGCATTCAACGTGAGTGGAGCCGGACAGAAGGTGGGCGTGCTCTCCGACGGCGTGAATCATTTGAGCACGGCACAAGCGAGCCAAGATCTGCCGGCGAATGTGCAAGTGCTCAACAATCGTGTCGGCGGCGACGAAGGCACGGCGTTGCTTGAAATCGTTCACGACCTCGCGCCGGGCGCGGATTTGGCCTTTGCCGACGCGGGCTTGAGCGAGGCCGACTTCGCCAACAACATTCTTTTGCTGCGCGACACGGGCGCGAACATCATCTGCGACGACGTGCTCTATCTGCTCGAACCCGCGTTTGAAGACGGCGTGATCGCGCAAACCGTCGAACAAATCGCGGCGAATGATAGCGTGGTGTATGTTTCTGCCGCGGGCAATCACGAGCTTGACCATTACGAAGCGGATTTTGTCTCAAACGACGGCGACGCCTTGCACGATTTCAGCAACGCGCCGCTCGACGAGAGCATGGACGTCACAATCGCCGCGGGCAGCACGATCTTGCTCGTGTTGCAATGGAACAATGCCTTCGGCCTGGCGGCGGACAACTACGACTTGTTCATTTACGACACGGGCGCCAACATTCTCGCGCGCAGCACGGACGTGCAAAACGGCGACGACGATCCCCTCGAGTACGTTGAATATCGCAACTCGTTTTTCCTGCCGCGCACGATTCAAATCGTGGTGGCGAAAACAAGCGGCGCCAATCGTCGCTTCAAGCTTTATACTTTCGGCAACAGCGTCACGCCCACGCAATACGCGGGCGCAATGGAGGGGACGATTTATGGGCATGCGAGTGCAGCACACGCGCTCGCGGTCGGCGCAATTGCTGCGAGCGATCCGGGCAACGACACCATCGAGCCGTTCAGCGCGCGCGGACCGGCGCGCATATATTCGTATGACAGCGCCGGCAATCCGATCGCGTTTGCAGAGCGCGCGAAGCCCGACGTGATCGCGATTGACGGCGTGCAAACCAAAGTGGGCCAAGCGGGCTTTTTTGCCAATCCCTTTTTCGGCACGTCCGCGGCCGCGCCACATGTTGCCGGCATCGCCGCGCTCTTGCGCGAGCTTGCGCCGAACAAATCCGCACGCGACATCATCGCCGCACTGCAAAACACTGCGATGGATTTGGGCGCAAGCGGCTTCGATGCGACATACGGCTATGGCCGCGTTGAGGCCCTCGTTGCGCTCAATGCCATCGCATGTGCGCGCGATGGCGATATCAACCGCGACGGCGCGCTCACGCCGGGCGATGCGCTGTGTGCATTCAATTTGTATTTGACCGGCGGCGCCGGGCCGATTGCTTGTCCCGCGCGCTCCCTCGCATGCGCGAATATGATCGCCGATGTGAATTGCGATGGCGCGGTCACGCCGGGCGATGCGTTGGCGATTTTTCAACGCTACTTGCAAGGCCAAACACCGGTCACGTGTTTCGCTCGCGGCGCGGCGCCTTTGCCAAAGGGTGATTCAATCCACCCCAAACGTTGATTTGCGATTATCAAGATTGGCCCACGAAACACCTATAATGCGCAAAAGCGTGGTCATGTTTACTCGCCTATTGTCGGCCTGATCCTTGCAAAATTTCTCGGCGGCCTCACGATTGGCTGCGTGGGTCGCTGCGAATTTTCATCGACTTGCTTCAATCTCTTTCCTCGTTCCGCCTCATTCCTCAAAGCTTTGGGGCCCGCACTTGCTTCAGGTTGAAACATGACGTTCCAGCCTCGATCATTTTTGAGCGCACACCATTTTCACGCAGCCGAGAAGCAGAGCCATTGCGCAGGATGCTGAAATCACACCAGGACGGTCCGCTGTGCAGAATTTCTTTGGAGGCAGGCATGAATGCTTCGAAAGTTTTTTTCTCGCTCTCACATGTTTATCAACGCTGGTCCGCCGCGATCTGCGCGTTGGGCTTTGCCGTGTTCGCGCCGGCAGTCGCACGAGCGCAAAGCAACACGTGCAATCCGCAAGCGTGCGACGTGCGCGCCGTCTTTCCCGTTTTGCAAGGAGCGCAAAAGGGCGTGCCCATCACCGTGCGCGAGGGCAACGTGATCTGCGTTGACATTCGCATGGAGAACAACCCGCTGCCCATCGATGCTTTCGGCTACACCGTGCAATATGATCCGGCGCGTTTGACTTTGCAGAGCATTCAGCCCGGCGATTTGGTTTCCGGCTTCCTGGCCGCGGATTGCAATCAACCCAATCCGGGCACGGTGGTCTGTTCGGGCTTTGATGAGGATGCGATTCTGCCGAACTCTTCCGGCGTGTTGGCGACGTTGTGCTTTCTGGCTACTTGCCCTCCGGGCGTCGCGAGCGATACGAGCAGCATCGCCGTGAGCAATTTGCGCGACGGTTTGCAAACGATGGCCGCTTGCTGCAATCGCGTCATTTGCTCGAATCCGCCGCAAGGGCCGTGCAGCGGCGCCGCATTATATTTGACGCAAACCGGCGTTGCGCTCGGCACGCCGGCAGCGGCGAAATCGGGCGATACTTTTTCTCTCACCGTTGGCATTAAAGATATTCCCACGGCGATCGATTCCTTCAGCTTTGCCCTCGCTTTTGATTCGACAGCATTGCAATTCGTGAGCGCAACGCCGGGGAATCTGCTCGCCAATTTTTCTCAAAAGGAAGCGCGCGAAGTGCGCAAGGGCACGCTGAGTTTGAGCGGCGCGAACAACGTCGCGATTCCGGCTTTGAGCGCCGGCGCGTTATTCCAAATCACTTTCTTGGCGCAATGTGTGGTCGGCGATACCAGCGCCTTGAGCTTGAGCGCGTTGGCGAAGGACGTGGTCAATGTGCAAGCGTGCAACACGAGCTTTATTTGCAAAGGCTGCGAGCCGGCGAATTGCCCCGGCCCCGCGCTTTATATTGCGCAAGCGGGAAAGAAGCTCGGCGAAAAGCTGCGCGAACAAGACGGAGATTCGGTGCGATTCGAGGTGCGGATGAAGAGCAATCCGCAAAGCGTTTCGGCTTATGGTTTCCGTTTGCAATACGATCCCAACGTGCTCTCTTTCGGCCGAGCGCTGCGCGGCACGCTTACCAACAACTTCATCGCTTCGACCGCAAGGCAACTCACGCCCGGCACATTGGTGTGCGCCGGCTTCGGCACAACCGCGATTCCGGTGAATAGTGAGGGCGCATTGCTGCAATTCGTTTTCGGCGTGCGGTGCAATGTCGGCGACTCGACCGAGTTGAAAGCCACCGATTTGTCGGATGACATTGCGGGTCTGCAAGCGTGCTGCAATTTCTTTGCATGCGCGCCGTGCGACCACGACGGCGATCTCAACACCGACAAAGCTTTGACCCCGGGCGATGCCCTGTGCGCGTTCGAGGTTTATTTGAACGGCGGCATTCTCCCCGCAAGCTGCGAGGCCGCGGCGTTCAAGTGCGAACTCATTGCCGCGGACGTGAACTGCGACAATACCGTGACTTCGCGCGACGCGCTCGCGATTTTTACGCGCGCATTGCAGAGCCAGCCGCCGTTGCATTGCTTTGCGAAACCCGCCGGGGCTTTCAACGCAAAGGCGAGCACGCCGACGTCATTGCGCCTCCTCACAAGCCCCATTCCAAGCGCGCCGGAAACTTTGCGCGTGCAGATGCAAGTGCTGCGGCCGCAAGCCTTGCAAGCGTTCGGCTTGTTGCTGCAATATCCCGCGCATCGTTTGAAATTTGCCGGCGTGCGTCGCACGGCCGCCACGCAAGAGTGGTTCGCTCTTCAGGGGCGAGAGTATTTGTCGGGCATGGTCGTCATCGGCGGCTTTCATCAAACCGAACTGAATGCCGAAATGCCGATCTCGGTTTTCGAAATCGACTTTATCAACTCCGGCGCAACGCTTGACAACGAAACTTTTGCCGTCGCAAACTTGACCGATGACTTCGCTCATGCGACTTTCACTTCCGCACTCAGCCCGAGGCCAGCGAACGCGACGCCGAAGCAATTCAAGCTTTATCAAAATTATCCGAACCCGCTGCAACTGCGCAACGCCGCGAGCGGCACAGCGATTCGATACGACTTGCCCGCGACTCTCGCTGAAAGCAGCACAAAAGTCGAAGTGGTGATCTACAACATTCAAGGGCAAATCGTGAAGCGTTTGTTCTCGGGCGCGCAAACCCCCGGCGCACACACATTAACATGGGATGGCCGCGACGAAACCGGCATGCCAGTGCCCGCAGGCACGTATCAGTATCGCCTCCGTGCCGGCAGTTATGTCGAGAAGCGCAAGCTTGTGATTGTGAAGTAAAGAGGCGGGGATGAATCCTTGCGACGGTTTAAAACCTTCGCCAGGTTTTTTTTGAAGAGTAAGTTAACGTTCTGCAGGAGGCGATAGAGGCTCGTTTGAAGGGCGAGTTTTGTTATAATTTCTGTAGTAGGGCTTTGTTTCGTTCAATAACCTCCGCTAAAACTCCTAGAAGGCCTTGCTCTCGGCTGATTGTGCGTTTTGAGTTCGCCGCGGTTAGTTTTGGAGCCACTCGTTTCAAATAATCGCGTGTCATCGCCGCACAAGGCGCGTTGGGCTGCATACAATTTATTAGAAGCTCTCGTGCTTCCGCCAAGCCTTCCTTTGCCAATAACAACAGCGCTTGCACGTTCATTAGCCATCGAGCTCGGTCTTGAGTTAGAGGCAGACGATCCAACGCAATCTCCTTGATTGTGACTTCTCCTCTTTGAGTTTTGCTTAAAATTTGCGCTTCTAAGGACTCAATGTGATCTGAAGGTTCTTCTGCCGCTGGATCTATGAAACAAGGATGGTCACCATCGCAAAAGGGAAACCTGGATGCTTTAGAAGTGTTGCATCGGGGGCAAGCAAGCAACCAGTTTTCCCACACGAACATGAGGTTAGGAAAATGGTTTGAACCTTTTGGGCGGAAGTGTTCAACGTGTAGCGGAGAGATATGATCGATCTTCGCTTCGCAATAGCAGCATTTACCATGAAAAGCATTTTTGAGAACTTCGACATATTGGAGCATCGCAGTGTGACGGCGAACCGTACTCCAAAACGCGGAAGAGGATGAAGTTCGATTTAATTTTTGAGCTTCTCTAAACTCGTCTCGCCATCGAGATGACTGTTTGCCAAACCCCTTGGGTTGTGGCCCGCGATTCACATGAATCATTCCAACTCCTTCAACTCCTCGCGCTGGCGATTGATCGCATCTCGCAACGTTTCCTCTATTTGGCGCTCGTCAGGATTTGAAAGCAAAGATAAATTTTCTCTCCAAAGGTTGAGCTGTTCATATTCTTTTTGCTCTTCTACAGTGAGTCGCTCGCGTGATTTTTTGCGGTGCAGTTTTTCATGCGTATTCAACTTTTTTTCAGTGATTGGAGACCGAAGGCTCTCCATATCAAAAAGCTCCGTCTGCAAAATTTGATCGATGCTCAAGCCCTGAACGGGTTCGACGTCGGTATCGGCGATCACACCCTCATTCGTCTGTTTTAATACGATATTGCTCTTCGGACGATGGTTTTCAGAAGAAGTGCGAAGTAACTCCGGCTGGTCGGCGTCAACAACCTGAGCTAAGAACGGGCTATGCGTTGCCACAATGAACTGAATTTTAGGGAATTTCTCACGTAACCAGAACCCAATTTTTCTTTGCCAGTCTGGATGTAGATGCGCATCCAACTCGTCGATGAGCACGACTCCAGCGGCATGTGAGGGCTTTTCGGTTTCAGGAAAAGAATTGAGCTGCCAACGCATCAGATCTATTCCGAAGGCCAACATGCTGCGATACCCATCGCTCAGATCGTTGAATCGAACCGGCTGCCGCGCACCGATTTTGAGATAGACCGCGCGCGCGTTCACGATTAACTCACATGGTTCGGGTAGTAAATCTTTTGCAAAAGCGCTCTTAATGTACTCCAAAGCTCGTTCGCTGTTTTTGTCATTCTCACGAGCTGTGTTGTGCAGTCGGAGCAACCATTCTGTCGCGTTTGTTAGTGCAGCATCTTCGCGAAAAAGAGTGACAAATCGGGCAGAGATACGTTCAGAATATAGAATGCGATCTGCATCTTGCCCTCCACCGCTTAATCGGCGAAAAGGACCATAACCACAAGCTAGCCAGCCTCTCTTTCCTTCCGCATAAGCGGTTTGTTGAAGTCGTTTCAGATCTTTGGTCAAATCGCCACGTTCTTTCGGTGAACCCTCACCGGACCACGGCACTAACGTCGGTACCGTATAGGAGAGACGTTCCGGTAGAAACCTTTCTTCTGGCAAACGATTAGGATCTTCACCAGTGACGATATAACGAATCGTATAAGGCATGCGCGTCTTGGGACGCCCCATATCTGAAATCGGAGGAAGTGCATCCCCCTCAGTCCATATCAATTCCGCGATAATTTCTCCGTAGAGTTGATCTCGCTTAACCCAGCCTTCGGCAACAGGAATGAGTTCTCGTACTGCAGATGGCCCAGCTAAGATTGCACCGATAGCCTGAAGAAGTGTGCTTTTTCCTAAACCGTTTTTGCCAAAAATGGTTGTCCAAAGACGTGTACCCTCGGCTTCAGCGAAATCAATCACGAGTGTGGAAAAACATTTGATGTTGCGGATTTCTATTTTTTTAAGATACATGTCAATCATCTCCGGTTTGTGTCGCAATGGATCATACTAACCTTGTATGAAACATGCAAGGTTGAAAAGCTTTGGCTTTGCATCCAACCAAGCAAGAACAATCTAGAAGCCTCTCAGGGGGCATGACTTTTCTCTCCTCAACAATCGCCTTGCATCTTTTTCCAAATTCCATTAAGCTTGACGCGTGTTTGAATAACAGCGCCGGCACAATCAACTTTAGCTGCTCCCCGACATGATTGAAAACACCACTCGCCTCCGCGTGCGTTACGCCGATACCGATCAAATGGGCTTTGCCTATTATGCCAACTACCTCGTTTGGTTTGAAGTGGGCCGGACGGAAATGTTGCGTGCGATTGGTTTGCCGTATGCCGAGATCGAAAAAGAAGAAATTGCCTTGCCGGTTTTGGAAGCGCACTGCACGTATCGCAAGTCCGCGCGCTACGACCAAATGCTGCGCGTGGTGAGCCGCCTCAAGGAAATGCCGCGCGTCAGCTTGCGCATCGATTATGAAATCTTCGATGACGCCGAACAACTCTTGGCCGAAGGTTATACCACGCACGCTTTCATCAACCAAGAAGGCCGGCCCGTGCGCCCGCCGCAGATGTTTATGGCGAAGGTGCGTGAATTTTTTCCAAGCACTACTCGCCGCTGAGGTATCATCGACTCCCGGCGAACCAAGCAAGAACTTCTCATGCCTCTCCCCACCGCTTTCCATTCCCGCACTGCTCCGCTTTGCCAAAGTTATGATTGGCGCAACTGGGCCGGGTATCTCGCCGTGAGCGTGTATGAGCCTTCGCACGAGCGCGAGTATTACGCCATTCGCAATGCCGCGGCGTTGATCGACGTGTCGCCGCTCTTCAAATATGAAATCACCGGGCCGGAGGCGCTGCGCCTGGTCGATCGCATCATCACGCGCGATGCGACGAAGTGTTCCGTCGGGCAAGTCATGTACACGCCGTGGTGCGACGAGCACGGCAAGCTCATCGACGACGGCACGGTTTCGCGACTTGCTGAAAATCATTTTCGCCTGACTTCGGCGGATCCGAATCTGCGTTGGTTTCAAGATTGTGGCTATGGTCTGCGCGCAGAGGTCGTCGAAGTTTCCGAGGAGTTGGCCGCGCTCTCGTTGCAAGGCCCAAACGCACGTAAAATTCTCAAGCAGGTTGTGAGCGGAACGGACCTCGAGCAACTCAAATACTTTCGCCTCGTGCATGCAGAGATTGCCGGCGTTCCGGTTACCATCACACGCACGGGCTACACCGGCGATCTCGGATACGAGTTGTGGATTGCACCAAAGCACGGCGAGAAATTGTGGGATGCGTTGATGGAAAAAGGCAAAGGCTACGGCCTCATGCCCGTGGGTATGGTTGCAATGGACATCGCGCGCGTGGAAGCCGCGTTGTTGCTGGCTGATATCGATTACGTCTCGTGCCACAAAGCGCTCACGGAAGCGCGCAAATCTTCGCCGTTCGAAGTGGGTTTGGAGTGGGCGGTGAAATTCGATAAAGCCGATTTCATTGGCCGCAAAACGCTGCGCGCGGAGAAGGCGCGCGGCCCGCAGTGGCAATTCGTCGGATTGGAAGTGAGTTGGGAAGCCATGGAAGAATTGTTCGGCGAATTTGATTTGCCCGTGCGCGTTGCGGGCCGAGCCTCGCGCGTTGCAGCTCCGATCTATAAAAACGACCGGCAAATCGGGCAAGCCACGAGCAGCGCGTTCTCGCCCATTCTCAAAAAGTACCTCGCCATCGGCACGATTGAAAGCCGGTACGCCGGTCTCGGCACGAACGTGCATATGGAAGTCACGGTTGAGTTCACGCGCCAACAAGCGCCGGCGAAAGTGGTGAAGACGCCGTTCTTCGATCCCCCCAGAAAAAAGGCGTGACCTTCGTTTTGAGATTCGCATTTGTGAACCACAAAGAAAAGCGCACGCAAAGACGCGAAGACGCAAAGGCGCCGCAAAGCTTTTCTTTGCGGGTTCTTTGCGTCTCTGCGTCTTTGCGTGAAGGTTTTTGCTTTTTACGAATCATCCTCTTCACTTGCTTCTGTCTCTCCTCTTCGCTACACGCCCAGAGCTTATTCTCGCGTCCTTTTCCTATTATCATCAATGAGCGCCACTTCGCTTTCGTCGCCACGCGTGATACGCTTACGATCGCCTTGCCCGATAGCTTCATTCTCTCAAACTCCGAAACGCTGCGTTGCGACACGACGATCTTCGTGCGTGGTCGCGATTATGTGTTTGACTCTGGCAAGGCGCGGCTCACTTGGTTTGGCAAAGCGGCTTCGTGTGATAGCTTGCGTTTGGCCTATCGCATTCTGCCCGTGCGTTTGCCGCGGCGCTTTTCCTTGTTTGAAATAAAACCGCTGCGCATTGATAGCGCAACGACGATAGGTTTGACCGGCGCATTGCAAGCTTCGCGTTCAAGCTTCGCCTCGCGCTTGCCCGGCGCGAATCTTTCCACGCGCGGCAGCCTCACGCGCGGCTTGAGCCTCGGCTCGGAGCAAGCGCTCAAAGTCGATTCCGGTTTGCGCGTGCAAATTTCCGGCAAGGTGGCGGAGGGCGTCGAAGTGCTCGCTTCGCTCTCGGATCAAAACACGCCCATTCAACCCGAGGGCAATACGCAAACGCTGCAAGAGATCGACAAAGTTTTTGTGCAAATAAAAGGCGCGCGCTTCAATGCCACGCTCGGCGATTTCGCGCTGGCATATGGCGGCAGCGAGTTCGCGCGTTATAATCGCAAGCTGCAAGGCGCGAGATTGGAAATCGGGCGCGCGCCCTTGAGCGAAGCGCAAGCAGCCTCGCCCTCTTCTTTCAACTTTATCGTATCCGGCGCAACCTCGCGCGGGCAATATACGACCTTCGCATTCATTGGCATCGAAGGCAATCAAGGCCCGTATCAATTGCGCGGCGAGCGCGGGCAAATCGACATCGTCATTCTCGCCGGAACCGAGCGCGTGTGGATCGACGGCGAGCCGATGACGCGCGGCGAGAACAATGACTATGTCATCGACTATGCGAGCGGCCAAATCACTTTCACGCGCAAGCGGCTCATCACCGCGGACTCGCGCATCACTATCGACTTTCAATATTCCGATGAGCGTTTCCGCCGCAATTTGTACAGCGCGCAGGCGCACGCTACAACGTGGCAACGAAAAATAACCTGGCAAATCACGTTGCTGCGCGAAGGCGATGACAAAGACAATCCGCTCGGCTTCAACCTCTCTGCAGATGATGTAGCCGCATTGGCTGCAGCGGGAGATAGCATTGCCTTTCGCGACGACACTACTCTCGTCACTGCGCCGGAGCGCGGCGATTATGTTCGACGCGATTCGAGTTGGGTCTATGCCGGCAAAGACTCCGGCGATTATGACGTGCGCTTTTCGGACGTCGGCGAGGGCAATGGCGATTATCGCTATCGCGGCTTCGGCCATTTTGAATACGTTGGCAAACGCCAAGGCCGTTATCTGCCCATCATTTTGCTCACCCCCGCGCGCCAACACGAAGTGCTCGACAATCGTTTCACCTTTCGGCCCGTGCGCGGCGTATCATTGATCAGCGAGCTGGCCATCAGCCGTTTGGATCGCAATCAGTATTCAAGTTTGAATGACGACGACAATGCCGGGCGCGCGTGGCTTGCGGCATTACAGGTTGATAAACAAAAATTGCACTGGGGCAAGACCGCTCTCGGCGAAATCGAGTTGCAACTGCGCTATCGCAACAAAGCCGAGCGTTATCGCGACATTGACCGCAGCGACGTGGTGGAGTTTGATCGTCTGTGGAATCTTGCGCCGACGTTCACAAATCGCGGCGAAGAAATTTTGGAGTCGGCGCTCGAGTACTCGCCGATTGCGGGTTGGCGATGGAGCGCAGGCTTGGGTTCATTGCGGCGCGGAGCCTCGCAAAGCTCTTCGCGTTGGGAAATGGGCACAATGCTCAAGCGCAAACGCGGGCCGGAGTTGAAATATCAGATTGAAAACATCACGCGCGAAGAGGAGAGTGCGGTCAACTCAAAATGGCTGCGCCAACGCGGCAACTTGAGCTGGTCGCTCTGGAAGCTGCGGCCGCAATTCGGTTATGAAGCGGAGGATCGCAAAGACACTGTGGTTGATAGCACGGGCGGCTTTCGCTTCGAAAGTATCACCGCGGGTATGGGCGTGCAAGTGCGGCGCGGTCTCAGCTTTTCTTTCTCCCAAAACGAACGCCGCGACGATACGCGCAATGCGCGCGGCCTTCTGCCCAAGTCCGTGGCAAGCACGCAGAGCTACGCGCTGAATTTGGAGCAATGGAAAAATCTCTCGCTCGGCTTGAATTACACGCACCGCGAGCGCAAGTTTGAAGACGCCAAGCTCGGCAACGATACGCGCACCGATCTCGCCGATTTGCAAGCGCAATACTCGCCTTTGCGGCGCGCGCTCACGACCGATGTGCACTATCAAATTACCAACACCCAAGCGGCGAAACAGGAGCGCGTCTTTTTTCAAGTGCCGCGCGGCGAAGGCAATTACCGTTTCGCGGAGGAGCTCAACGACTACGTGCCCGATCCCGTTTTCGGTGATTATATTTTGCGCGTGCTCAATACGGAGGATTTTGTGCCCGTGGTGGAAGTGCGTGTGCGCAGCAAAATGCGCTGGAAGTTTGCGCCGTTGTTGGAAGGAGGAAAGCCCAAAGCCGAGGCTGCACCGCGCTCGCGCTCATGGTGGCGGCGTTCGCTTGCAGCGCTTTCCACGGAAACGTTTTTGCGTTTGGAAGAACGCACGCAAGAAACGGACGTGTGGGAAATCTATCGCCTCAATCTCGCGCGCTTTCAAAATGAAGCCACCACGCTGTTCGGCGTGCAAAGCCTGCAGCAAGATTTGCACGTGTGGGAGAATCAACGCAACAAGTCCGTGCGCTATCGCTTCACGGCGCTGCGAGAGTTGAACCAGCAGTTGCTCGAAGGCAGCTCGCGGCGCAATCAGTCTTTGCACGAATTGCGTGTCACGCTCGGCCTCTCGTCCAAACTCAGCAGCCAAACCGAATTGACGTTGAATAATGAAAACGTGCACGTAAATATTTCGGGCCGCACAAACCGTTTTGTGCGCAGCCGCTCGGCAGAAGTGGAGTTGTCGTATCGCCCGCGCCCCATGCTGGAATTGGCAAACGCCGCGGCCGTCATTCATGATCGCGATTTGTTTCGCCTCATCGCGGGCAAACCGCTCTCCGTGCTCGCGTTGTCGCTGCGGCCGCGTTTGACTTACTCTTTGCGCGGCAAAGGCCGGTTGAGCAGTGAGATTGAATGGGTGCAAGTGCGTGCCGAGCCTCAAGGCCAAGTGTTGCCTTATGAGCTTGCGCGCGGCAATCGCGAGGGTACGACCTTCCGTTGGAATCTCGCGTTCGAATATCGCGTGACCGGCAACGTCAATTTTTCGATGTCGTATTTAGGCAGGAAAGAAGCGGATCGCGCGCAGATCGCGCACTTGGGGAAGATGGAGCTGAGGGCGTCGTTTTAGTCTATTGCTTGGGATTTGGCGTTCACGCTGCGTCGCGAGAATGAAGTGGACGATTATTCTTTCCGTCTTCGTAACACGAACGTTCATGCTTCCCAATCTTCGAGCATTAAGCCCTCGACTCTGGAGAATTCGCGTGTGTTGTGGGTTACAATTGTGATTGCGTTCGAAACGCCAGTAGCAGCAATCATTAAGTCATTAGGCCCGATCAGAGTCCCAGCGCGCTCTAATTGAGCACGAATACGGCCATAAGCCTCTGCCGCCAGATCATCAAAGGGCAAAGAGACAAAACGTACCGCGAACTGATTGATCTTCTCAAAGTTTTTCTCGGGCTTCGCACTCTTAGCTGCGCCATAATACAATTCGGCTTTTACTACCGAACATAGAACAATGTCTTGCGGGGCTGAAGATTCCAATCGCTGCCGGATTTTTTCCGAGCGCCCGTTGAGATAATTGATACAAGTATTGGTATCGAGCAAATAAGTCATTGGATTTCCTCCCGTACTTCGTATTTCCCCTGTACGCCTCTAGTTATCGGAGCGTCAGCTAAACTACCATAGGTGGCTTTGATGAAATCATGCCAACTGGATTCGACGCTCTCTTTCGTCGTGAGGGGCCGATCTATTGCTACAATACGGCGAGGCATTTCAAACGCGGCAATGACTTGATACAGCGCCTCAAGATACTTGTCCTGGACCTTGTCAATTTCCGTTTTGAGTAATTCTTTCGTGATCATCTTGACCTCCTTTTAAGTTGGACATGCGATTTGCCTTTCCCAACAAGCCGATCCTAATCTTTACCGGGCTTGCCATTCGCCTTCCGCATTCGTGCTTGAAGTTTCTCTCATCGCACTTTGCTCGCCTTGACCATCTTGCACCGCCTCACGCGACCAAGCAAAATTGCCGTTGCTCGCGCGGTCGCGCCAGATGCGGTGCTCGTCACAATACATGTTTTGTTTGGGCGCGGCTTTGTAAGTGGATTCGAGGAGCTTGCCGCAGCGCGCGCACGTGTAGGAGTACATGATTTTTTCGCGCTCCACGCGCGGCGAAAGGCGCAGTTCTTCCAAGTGATCTTGAAAGCGCACGACCGGAAAATCGCTGTAGCGCGCGGTGGCTTTCGGATAAAGATATTCATACGCCGCGGACCCGCCGATGGTGAAAAGCATCACGCGCTTGCCGAGTTGCCGCACGCGGTCGAGCGCGGGTTGATAATCCGCGTCGCCCAGCACGGCAATCGCAAGGTCATACGCGTCGATCGCGGCGAGATAGAGCATGTTGATGCCGAGCGCCATATCGATCGTGCGCTCCTTCGGCAAAAAATTCGGATCGCCTTCGCGCACGATGCGATCTTGCATCGCCATGTAATGCCCGCGAAAATCGATCTCGTGCAAGATCAACTCGAAGCCGAGCGTTTCACTGAGCAGCATATAAAACTTGCGTTGGTCCTCCAGCTTGAGTTCATCATCGGGATGCACGTTCCACGGCACGCTGGCGTAGTAATAGGAGCGAACGAGATCGAGCATCGGCGGCTCGGCCTCCAAAGTATTCACGAAATGCTGGCGCAAGCGGTTGAGCGCGACGACGTTGATTTTGCCGAAATCGATCTTATACGGACCGGCATAAGCTTTCACGAGCATGTCTTGATTGTGGTAGAGCCACGAGCCGTCGATAAAAGTCATGCAGCGCAAGAGCCCGTGCGGCTTAAATGACGAGAAGCGGTGCGGCTGCGGTTGGTATAAAGCGCTTTCGGTTTGAATATGGGATTCTACCCTTTCCTGTTCTGCTGCCATAATTTCCTCGAGAGGGGACTCACGAACTGATTAAAAAATTCTCCGGACGCACGCGCTTCAAATGTTTTTGATATTCATCGAACTGTTGCAAGTACTCCGTGACGTCGCTGCCGCTCGCTTCCGCGACTTTAATGTGATTGCGCAGGGTTTGCAGTTGATCTTCGATCATGAACTTTTGCAAGCGCACCATGCAGTCCGCAGCCCAGCGTTTATAATCGGGCTCGAAAGAGCGCTTGCCCTCGCCGTTGATGATGGCCGAAACAAACTCCGCTTGCTGCGGGTCGTGAAAATAGTGCAGCAAGTCTTCCGGCTCAAGCGGAATTTCGCGGTCGCGAAAGCCATGAAAGGCTTCGGCGAAAGCATGAGAATCGGGATCGTGAAAGTCTTCCAAGCGCATGAAGCTGAAGATGAAACGAATCGCGCTCCAGTGCAAAATCATGATGCGGACCAGCTCCAATTCGACCATGCGGCCTTGCGTTGCGAGGCGGCTGTCCGGCGCGGCGAGGGCATTGAGATTGGGCTGGGCGCGTTGCGCTTCACTGCGCTGGCGCAAATTTCTCGAGCGGCGCAAACGGCCGATCTCTTCCCAGAGCACGGCTTCGTCCACGCGCATTTGCTCGGCCATACGGTGCACCAGCACTTGGCGCTCAAGCCCGTCATTCACGCGCGCCAGCGTGTCGATGATCGAGCGCAATTGCTCCGTGCGATTTTGCTCGAGCTTTTCTCCCGCCGTGGCGGGACTGGCCACAGCAGGCTTGCGCATTTTGAAATCGAGCAGCGTCGGCGCTTCATCTAAAATGCGCTGCATGTCTGCAGCGGGGTTTTTCAACAAGAAGCTGTCGGGGTCATCACCTGCAGCAACGGCTGCGACGCGCACTTGCAAACCGTTCTCCACCAAAATATCCGCGCCGCGCAACGTGGCGGAAGAGCCGGCGGCATCGCTATCAAAGAGCAGCGTGACGTTTTTCGTATAACGCAACACGACACGTGCTTGGTGTTCCGTTAATGCCGTGCCGGAGGTTGAAACCGTATTGATGAAGCCGCACACGTGCATACGCATGACGTCGAGATAGCCTTCAACGATGATCAAACGATCCGCCGCACGCAAGGAGTCGCGTGCTTTGGTGAAGGCGTAGAGCAAATGGCCTTTGTGATAAACCGGAGTTTCAGGAGAGTTGATGTATTTGGGAGAATCGTCGTCGATGATGCGGCGGCCGCCGAACGCGACGACGCGATCCGAGAGGTTGTGAATCGGGAACATGATGCGGTTGCGGAAGCGATCATAATGACCGCTCGCCTTGCCGTCTTTCTCACGCGGATTAATCAAGCCGGCTTTGACGAGTATGTCCAAGTTCGCGGCTTTCGAGCGAGCGTGTTGCACCAATCCTTCCCAGCCGGAAGGCGCAAAGCCGATATGAAAAGCTTGCAAGGCTTCGTCATTAAAGCCGCGCTTCTGCAAATACTCTCTTCCGATTTTGCCTTCGTCGCTCCACAGCGTTTGTTTGAAAAATTCCGCGGCGAGTTGGTTGGCGAAATAAAGCGCCTCTTTTTCCTGCGCTCTTGCGCGATCTTCCGGCTCGGCCTCGGGAATGGCAATGCCCGCGCGTTTGGCGAGCGTGCGCACGGCTTCGGGAAAGCCCACGCCCTCGATCTTTTGCACAAACGCAAAGGCGCTTCCGCCCGCGCCGCAGCCGAAGCAATGAAAAATTTGCTTGTCGGCATTCACGCTGAACGACGGCGACTTCTCAGCATGAAACGGACACAGCCCGAAATAATTTCGCCCCGACTTTTTTAGGGTCACATAATCGGAAACGACGCCGACGATGTCGGTGGCGAAGCGGACTTCATCGATAAGGTGAGGTGGAATCGTGGGCATGGTGGAATTGGAGTGGTGGATGGTTGGATTATTGGAGTGATGGATTGCTGGGTCGTTGGAGTGTTTGAGTATTGAGAACAGCACGGCATTACTTCAGCACGCAAAACTCCAAAAAGCCATCACTCCATCAATCCATTACTCCAAGTTTTAATCCTGCTCTTCTTCTTCCTCCGCCTTACGCGCGCCTTCGTAGAGCTTGCGGCGCACGAATAACTCAATCAAGTTGGCGTCCAATTTTCCGCGCTTGGCCTCTTCCTGCAAAATGGCGATGGTCTTTTCCAAAGGCATGGCTTTTTTATAAGGCCGATCCTTGGAGCTGAGCGCGTCGTAAATATCCGAGATGCACATAATGCGCGCTTGCAGTGGAATGTCATCGCCCTTCAAACCTTGCGGATAACCGGAGCCGTCGAGCATTTCATGGTGTGCTGCAGCGATGATCGGAATGTTTTCCAAATCCTTCGTGAACGGAATCTTGCGCAAAATTTCCATGGTGTATTCGACGTGGCGTTGAATCTCTTTGCGCTCGCTTGCGGTGAGATTGCCGCGTAGCACGGCTAGGTTTTCATATTCGTGCGAAGTGAGATAATAGCGCATCTCGCCGTTGGGATCGACAAAATATTTTTCGGCAATCGCGCGCAGCCGTTCAACGTCTCCTTGCTGCATGACTTCGGGAATGTTGATGCGGCGCAGAAATTCGAGGTCTTGTTCTACGGCTTCCAGATCAGCGGTCAGCTTGCGATCCAATTCGGCGCTCGCTTCATTCATATCACCGCCATTTTGGAGCAACGCGGATTTTTGCCGGCAATGCTCCACGTGCAGTGAGGCTTTCATCAAAGCAAAACGTTCGGCGAGCGTTTCCATTTGATCGTCATTGAGCTTGGTGCCTTTTTCTAACACCGACTCTTTAACGCCGATTTTGCCGATGTCGTGCAGCCATCCCGCCATGCGCAGCTCTTCCAATTGTTCGGCTGAAAACTTCACGTTCGCAAACGCGCCTTCGGTTTCATCGTTGATGGCTTGGGCAATGCGCAGGGAAAATTTTGCGACACGCCCCGAATGGCCGGCAGTGTGCGGCGAGCGCGAGTCAATGGCTTTGGCCGAATAGCGCACCAGCGAGCGAAAGAGGCTTTTGATATCCTCGATGAGCTTCGCGTTGCGAATGGCAACCGCGGCCTGGCTTGCCAGCGAGAGAATCAGCGACTCATACTCTTTGCGAAACGGCACGACGCGGCCGTCGAGATCGAGCGAGTTGACCAATTGCAACACGCCGATGATCTCGTCGTTATGATCGCGCATCGGCACGGTGAGCATCGACTTGCTGCGATAGCCCATGCGGCGATCAAACTCCTTGTTGAAACGATATTCCACCGTGGGCGGGATGTGATAAACGTCGGCGAGGTTTAAAGTTTTCCCGGTAGTTGCCACGTAGCCGGAAATGCTTTCTTTCGTGAGTGGAACGTAGAACGACTTGAACGACTTCTGCTGCGTTTTCGCTTCGAGTGACTCGGTTTGTGCGACGAGAAAATTTAGCTTCTCGCCTTCTTTGATGTACAAGCTGCCGCCATCGGCCACGGTGAAGCGTCGCGCTTCGGTGACGATGAGCTCCAAAAGCTTGTTCAGATTGTGCTCGCTGGAGAGCGCAATGCCGATTTGATTGAGACGAGCGATTTGCGACTGGAGATTGGTCGCTTCCGAGCGATCGCTGCCCATGATGTTCCTCGCAATAGTTGTGTAGCGTGATCGTCGTTTCCAGGCAGGCCGGGGCTTGCTGGCGGAAACCGGTTGATGATAGTGCGCTACCCTCACGCCGATCCTTTCCTCACAGGTTTGCGAGAGGCTCCTCAGCCAGGAAGACTCTGCGGTTCAGAAGTCAAAAGCATTAAAAATTTGCAATTGAAAATTTGCAATAAGAAGCAAGCACGAATGCGCTCTTCTCTCGAAAGCGCTCCTCTAATTCTCTTCTTCCTCTTCGTCGTCATCTTCGCGTTTGGACATGTTGCTGAACATGCGATTGAGCATATCCGAATACGTGCGCACCGGGCCCAGCTCGTCGCGGCTCACCATTGAGTTTTGATGCAAGCCTTCGAGCACGAACTCCATGCCGATGGCCAATTGCGCGGGCGTCAGGTCTTTGGCGCTGGGCAAAAATTGCTGGGTCAATTCTTTCAAGCCGTCGACGCGATTCAAAACCTGCACATACTCCGCGGCCGGCATCGCATCGGCGAGATCAATCTTGCGATCATTCTTAAACCACGCCGTGATTTTGCGGTAATGATTCTCGCCCTTCTTCATGCTCGCCAACGGATCGGGAAAATAACTCAGAAAGGCCGCTTTGATCGCCTTGCCCAAAAGTCCTTTCGCGACATTCGCGACGCCCTCCTGCTCGCCTTCGTGAACCAGCTCGATCTTGCCGGTGACCGCAGAGAGCGCGGCGAACAAATCGCTCACGCGCGGCATCAACTCCGTCTCGCCTGTAATGCACAAACGCCGCTCGGCGTTGCTCACTAAATTTTCGAGGAAGGAAATCGTGAGGCGCGTGGAGACGCCGCTCTTTTGATCGACAAACTCGCTGCGTCGCGCTTCCACCGCGGTTTGCTCAATGATCTGCCGCAGGAAGTAAAGAATCTTGGGCGGCGCACCGTCGCGTTTCACCCACGCCTCTTGCGCCGTGATCTGCATGCCGATTTCGAGCGTGCGCGGATAGTGCGTGTGAATCTGCGAGCCGATGCGATCCTTCAGCGGCGTGATGAGATTGCCGCGATTCGTATAGTCTTCGGGGTTGGCGGAGTACACGATCATGAGATCGAGCGGAATGCGAATCGGGAAGCCGCGAATCTGAATATCCTTTTCCTGCATGACATTGAACAAACCGACCTGAATGCGCGGCTGCAAATCCGGCAGCTCGTTGATCGCGAAGATGCCGCGATTCGTACGCGGAATGATGCCGAAGTGAATGATGCCTTCGTGCGCGTAGTGCAAGCGTTGCGACGCGGCCTTGATGGGATCGATGTCGCCGATCAAATCCGCGATGGTCACATCCGGCGTGGCGAGCTTTTCGCCGTAGCGTCGGTCGCGGCCGATCCATTCGATCTCCGCATTGTCGCCATGCTCGCGGATCATCTCTACGCCATACTTCGATGCGGGCGCGAAGGGATTGTCATTAATCTCGCTGCCTTTGAGAATGGGAACGTGCTCGTCGAGCAGGTCGGTCAACAAACGAAGTATCCGGCTTTTCGCCTGCCCGCGCAGGCCGAGTAGAATGATGTCATGTCGTGAAAGTATGGCGTTGCAAAGATCGGGGATAACGGTCTCGTCATAGCCGATGATGCCCGAAAAAATTTGTTCCTTACTACGTAGCTTCTTCACCAGGTTTTTGCGGACTTCATCTTTGACGGAGAGAACTTTATAGCCCGAAGCGCGAAGCTGGCCGACGGTGCGGAGGTCGAGGAGTTTGGTCATTTTATTGTGATTCAGTTTTGCCTGAGTGATTTTTCGTGATCTAAAATTTCGAGAAACGCTTTTGGTGATACAATTTGGATGCTGTGATAATGTTTGAGATCGAGCAGGTGATGGTCGCTCGAGACGATATAATGCGCTCCTGCTTCGAGCGCGCACGCGACAATGATGTCGTCATCGGGATCAGCATGAACAATTTTAACCTGCAATACTCCAGGCGTCATCAGGAGGCGTGATCGCAAATAGGCGACATACTCATCAATCTCAACGTCGGTCATCTTATGTGCGCGGCGAGTATGATCATAATGCATCACTCTCGCGAGATCTGCTAAAATCGGTTCCGAGGTAAAAACGAGAAATTCATGACTACGGCTGATGATTTCCCCGCCACGTCCGAGTTTTTTGATCGCTGCGCTCACGTATAGATTGACGTCTGGCACGGCGCGAATCACTTGACTCCCCGCATTTCGTGAATTGCATCAGCAATTTCCTGTTCCAAATCATCATCGGAAATGTTTTGGTCAGTGCGTGCGTGAACTTTTTCCAAAAATTTCTCTAATTCCTTCTGACCTTGTACTTGCCACCGCACAAGGTATTTCTCATAGTTCTCTTGAGAGAGCACCACGCCCAGGAAATTGCCGTTGTCTTTTAAGACGTAGTGATCGTCGGCTTGAGATAACCCTTGCAGTAAATCCACGAGTTTTTTCTTTGGCGTCTTTTTGAGGTCAATAACTTTTTCCATGGGTTTCTCTCGCTCTATTTTCGGTTGCGATGAGTAGTTTCAACTTGATGGTTTAATTGTTTTCCGAAAATTTCATCCTAGCTATCATGCGCCGCGCTCAACCATTCCGCGTAGGATTTGGAACTCATCTGCATGGCAAAAAGCTCTTGGGCCTCGTGCCTTTGGTTGATGTCCGCTTGTTTCCGTGTCTCTTCAATTTTCTTCTTCGATGTTACCCTGACATTGCGCTCCAGCTCCTTCATGCCTCACCTCACATTCCTCTTCCGATTCCGAATATAATCCACGAACACGTACTCGCCCAGTTTGTTCAACGAAGAGAAATACGCGCGGCCGCGATTGGCTTGCGTCATGTCGTTCACGAATTGCACGAGCCACGGATCGCGCGCGATCATGAACGTCGTGATCGTGATCTTCTCGCGGCGGCACATCACGGCCTCGTCCAAAGTTTTGTTGACGATCTTGCGATCCAAGCCGAAGGGGTTTTTATAAATGCGCCCGTACTCGAAAATCGCCGAGGGCTTGCCGTCGGTGATCATAAAAACCTGCTTGCTCACGTTGCGCTTGCGTTTCAAAATTTGCCGCGCGAGCTGCAAGCCCGCTTTGGTGTTCGTGTGAAACGGGCCAACGGTCACGAATGGAATGTCTCCGACTTTCACTTCCACCGCGTCATCGCCGAACAGCACGACGTGCAAACTGTCTTTGGGATACTTCGTGAGAATCAATTCCGA
>Ga0247727_10006891_pt1 | contig 22039 bp, 14 predicted proteins | sample WisWelCaveWW1625_FD_202498 | JGI IMG/M metagenome (GOLD analysis project Ga0247727, IMG submission 202498) | Biofilm microbial communities from Wishing Well Cave, Virginia, United States - WW16-25 | ecosystem: Environmental > Aquatic > Deep subsurface > Groundwater > Cave microbial mat | place...
AGGCGGGACGCTGTCGCTGAGCTCGGTGACGGCGACGCTCAACGTCGATCTGTCCAACGCCGACGTGGCACTCAACTTCAGCAGCACGACCGTCAACGGTCCCGGGACCCTGATCGACGCGGCGGGCCGGACGCTCACGCTCACGAGCTGCACGGTGAACGCCCCGCTGGACAACGAGGGGGTGCTGATCGTCCAGGGGACGTCTTCCGTGAACGGCGCGCTCACGAGCGGGGCGGGGAGCACCCTACGGGTTCTGGGGAGCAACGCCGGCGGCACCGCATCCGTCACCGTGGCGAACGGCTTCACGAACAACGGCACCGTGGAGTTGACCACCACCGGCAGCTCGTGGTCAGCCACCCTGGCCGTCACGAGCGGGACGCTCGTCAACCCCCCGGGCCGGGCGATCAACGTGCTGGTCGGTAGCGGCGGGGGTCGTACGCTCGCTGCCCAGTTGGACAACCAGGGGACGCTCTCGGTGGGCACGGCGCTGACGATCAGCAAGGGGTCGGCCGATCACGTGAACAGCGGGACGATCGACGTGAGCGGTGGCGACCTGACGGTGACCCAGTCGGGCACCACCCCCACGTTCACGAACTCCGGTCCCCTGACGATCGCCACAGGCCGTACGGTGAGCGTGAGCATCGGGGCCCTCATCTACGACGGCGGGCTGGGCGGAGGCGGGACGCTGTCGCTGAGCTCGGTGACGGCGACGCTCAACGTCGATCTGTCCAACGCCGACGTGGCACTCAACTTCAGCAGCACGACCGTCAACGGTCCCGGGACCCTGATCGACGCGGCGGGCAAGACCCTGACGGTGACGGCCTGCACGATCAACGCGCCGCTGGACAACGAGGGGTTGCTGATCGTCCAGGGGACCTCTTCGGTGAACGGCGCTCTCACGAGCGGCGCGGGGTCCACCCTGCGGGTTCAGGGCAGTAATCTGATCGGTTCCGGCACTCTCACCGTCGCGAACGGGTTCACGAACAACGGCACCGTGGAGCTCACGGCCGTGGGCAACGCGCAGGCGGCCACCCTCATCGTGACGAACGGCACGCTGGTGAACGCCCTGGGCCGGTCGATCGACGTGCTGGTCGGTAGCGGCGGGGGTCGCACCCTCACCGCCCAGTTGGACAACCAGGGGACGCTCTCCGTAGGCACGGCGCTCACGATCAACAAGGGCTCGGCCGATCACGTGAGCAGCGGGACGATCGACGTGAGCGGCGGCGACCTGACGCTGACCCAGTCGACTACGACCCCCACCTTCACCAACTCCGGGCCCTTCACCATCGCCGTGGGGCGCACGGCGACCGTGAGCGGCGGGGAGCTGATCTACAACGGCGGGCTGGGCGGGGCTGGGACGCTGTCGCTGAGCTCGTCGGTGACGGCGACCCTCAACGTCGATCTGACCAACGCCGAGGTGACGCTCAGCCTCGCCAGCACGACCGTCAACGGCCCCGGGACCCTGATCGACGCGGCGGGCCGGACACTCACTCTCACGGGCAGCACGGTGAACGCGCCGCTCGACAACGAGGCGTTGCTGATATTCCAGGGAACCTCTGCCGTGAACGGCGCTCTCACGAGTGGCGCGGGGTCCACCCTGCGGGTTCAGGGCAGTAATCTAATCGGTTCCGGCACTCTCACCATCGCGAACGGCTTCACCAACAACGGCACCGTGGAGCTCACGGCCGTGGGCAGCGCGCAGGCTGCCACCCTCATCGTGACGAACGGCACGCTGGTCACCGCCCCGGGGCGGGCGATCGACGTGCTGATCGGTAGCGGGGGGACCCGCACGCTCACCGCCCAGCTCGACAACCAGGGGACGCTCTCGGTGGGCACGGCGCTCACGATCAACAAGGGCTCGGCCGATCACGTGAGCAGCGGGACGATCGACGTGAGCGGCGGCGACCTGACGGTGACCCAGTCGGGCACCACCCCCACGTTCACGAACTCCGGTCCCCTGACCATCGCGAGCGGCCGCACGCTCACCGCGACCGGGGGCACCGTGACGAACGCCGCGGCCGGGCTCATCCGCGGCGGGGGCACGCTGAACGTCTCCGGGACCACCTTCTCGAACGCCGGCACGATCTCCCCCGGTGTGTCGCCGGCGATCCTGAGCGTCACCGGAAACTGTCCGTTCTCCACCACCGCGGCGCTCGAAGTCGAGGTCGGAGGTCTCATCGCGGGCGCCGACTACGACCGCCTCGCGGTGAGCGGCACCGCGACCCTCGACGGCGCGCTCAACGTCGCCTTCTCCAGCGGCTTCTGCCCCACGCTCGGCGACAGCTTCCGCGTCCTGACGGCAGGGACGCGGACCGGCACCTTCAGCGCGATCAACATTTCCGGAGGGGGAAGCACCGTGCTCGATCCGCAGTACGACGGCACGGGGCTCACTCTCGTCACCCTCTCCAACATCCTCGCGATCACCGCGAGCGCCGGCCCTGGCGGCAGCATCAGTCCGAGCGGGGCGATCGGCATCAACTGCGGTGCGAGCCAGACGTTCTCCATCGCGCCCGACTCGTGTCACCAAGTCGCGGACGTCCTCGTGGACGGGATCTCGGTCGGACCTGTCACCGAATACACTTTCACGAACGCCACGGACAACCACACGATCAGCGCGAGCTTCGCTCTCATCATCTACACGATCACGGCGAGCGCAGGCCCCGGGGGAACGATCGGTCCGAGCGGTGCGGTCCCCGTCGGCTGCGCCGCCGGCCAGGGCTTCACCATCACACCCAGTGGCGGCTACGGAATCGCTGGTGTGCTGGTCGACGGCGGTTCGGTCGGTCAGGTGACCAACTACTCGTTCACCAACGTGACCGCCGACCACACGATCGCGGCGAGCTTCGTCGATGTCCAACCGCCGACCGTTCAGGTCGGCATCCCCAACGGCGGGGAGATTTGGAACGCGACGTCGGTCCAGATCGTCCGGTGGACGGCCTCCGACAACGTCGGGGTCGACTCCGTCAACGTGGACTATTCGATCCACGGCCTGGGCGGTCCCTGGCTGCCGCTGCAGCACGGTCTGACAGGCGTGGACAGCGTCGCGTGGACCGTCCCGGACGTGGGCACTGACAGCGCGATAGTCAGGGTCACCGGCTATGATCCCGCGCGTAACAACGCCGAGGATCTCAGCGACGGAGTGTTCCGGATCATCGGGCCGACTGGCGTTCCCTCGGGCGCCCCTCCGTCGCAGGCGCTGCGGTCGGGGCAGCTCGTGATCGCATACCCGAACCCGACTCGCAGCGGTGGCGCGGACGTGATGTTCCGCGTGACAGCCGGCGATTTCTCGACGGCGGTGTCGGTTTACGACGCGAGCGGTCGTCTCGTGAGGAGACTCGAGAGCGGGACGTTCCCGACCGGTGTTCGGTTGGTGCGATGGGACGGTCGCGATGAGAGAGGCGGCGCGGTCGGGGCTGGCGCTTATTTCGTTCGCGTGAGGTCGGGGACCGGGGCGGAGGGTGCCGCGAGTCTCCGTGTCGTTCCATAAGGCGAGAAATGCGTTCGATTCGGCAGGAGGTCCCCATGGCAATTCGATCCGCGGTTCGTCGGCGTGTCTCCTTCGCAGATCGAGACACGGCCGTCTTCACCCTTGTCCTCGTGTTGGCGCTTGTGACGGCGCTGCCGGGAGGTGCATGGCCCCAGTCGAAGTTCGTGAACGAGGTTGCGGATGGGTCGGCGAACTACACGGGACAGTACACCTCGCTCGCCCTGGACGCCCAGGGGAACCCGCACGTAAGCTACTACGACTTCACAACGGGCGATCTCAAGTACGCCCGGAAGTCGGGCGGGGTCTGGACGACCGAGACCGCAGACGGGTCGGCGAACATCGTAGGTGTCTGGACCTCAATCGCCCTGGACGCCCAGGGGAACCCCCACGTGAGCCATCAGGACTACACGACCCGCGACCTCAAATACGCCCGGAGATCGGGCGGGGTCTGGACGAACGAGACCGCGGACGGGTCGGCGAACGATGTGGGAGGGTACACCTCGCTCGCCCTGGACGCCCAGGGGAACCCCCATGTGAGTTATCAAGACGCCACGACCTTCGACCTCAAGTACGCCCGGAAGTCGGGCGGCGTCTGGACGACGGAGACCGCGGACGGGAACTTCGTGGGCGGCGCTTACACCTCGCTCGCCCTGGACGCCCAGGGGAACCCGCACGTGAGCTATCCAGGCGCCGCGACCTTCGACCTCAAGTACGCCCGGAAGTCGGGCGGGGTCTGGACGACCGAGACCGCGGACGCGTCGACATTCGCGGGAAATTGGATCTCGCTCGCGCTGGACGCCCAGGGGAACCCGCACGTGAGCTACCAAATCGCGACGAGCTACGACCTCAAGTACGCCCGGAAGTCCGGCGGGGTCTGGACGACCGAGACCGCGGACGGGTCGGCCCACGACCAGGGCCACTTCACCTCGCTTGCGCTGGACGCCCAGGGGAATCCCCACGTGAGCTACTACGACGACACGACCAACGAGCTCAAGTACGCCCGGAAGTCGGGCGGGGTCTGGACGACCGAGTCCGCGGACGCGTCAGCGAACGACGTGGGCTGGTACACCTCGCTCGCCCTGGACGCCCAGGGGAACGCGCACATGAGCTACCACGACGCCACGACCGGCGACCTCAAGTACGCGACCGCGGCGGTGCGCCTCGCGAGCCCGTCCGCGGGCGTGACCTGGGCCGTTGGCAGCTCGCAGGAAATCCGGTGGTCCGGCGTCGGCCCCGTCAGCATTCTCCTCTCTCCGGATGGGGGCGGAACGTATCTCACGCTTCTCGAGGCCACGGAGGCGAGCCCCTTGGCGATCCGTGTCCCGCACACGCCCTCTCGATTCGCGCGAATCAAGATCCTCCGCGAGAGCCCTCTCTCGATCGCGTTCTCCGACTCGTTCTTCAAGATCGACGCGACGATCGCGCTGCTCAAGTTCGACGCGACGGCGCCGGACGGCGGCTCGGGCGTCGCTCTCTCGTGGAAGACGGAGCCGGGTCCCGAGGCGGATGTGCGCTACCGTGTCGAGCGAGCGTCGGCCGATCCGTCGATGAGCGGCGAGTTCGCGCCGATCCACGCCGGCCTTCTCGACGGCGGCGAGTACGTGGATCGTAGCCCCGGCGCGTCGGCACGCTACCGCCTGATTGCCGTGAACGGGCTGGGCGAGGAATACGCTCTGGGAGAGACCATCATCGCGCCGGCGCTCTCGGACGGCCGGTCGCTGGCCGTGTCGCCGAGCGTCGCCCGTGGAGGAGGGATCGAGGTGGCGTTCCGGGTGGCCTCGGATCTTCTTGCGAGCGACGTCTCGATCTTCGGCGCGAGCGGTCGCCTGGTGCGGAGGCTCGCGTCCGGATCGTTCCCGACGGGGGTTCGCTCGGTCACGTGGGACGGGCGGGACGATCGGGGCGTCGCGGCGAGCGCGGGAGTCTACTTCGTCCGCCTCGCGTGGGGCGGACAGGGGCGTGAGACGCAACGGGTCACGCTTGTTCATTGAGGAGAGCGCTCGTGCATGATCACGGTCAGACTTGTCTCATCGAGAGCAGCGCCATGAGTAGCCGATGGGTTTTGTTGCTTGGAAGAGCCGCGCTCGCGCTTCTCGCCGCCTTGGGTTTCGCATCTCCCGGATCAGCAGCGCTCTATGCCGTGACGAACGCGGGAATGGTCTTCGAGTCGACGAGCGACGGGATCGCGTGGAGCGTGAAAGGGAGCATCCCGGAGCCTGATGTGGTCTCGCTCACGCCTAGGCTCTCGGCGGGGACCCTCGTCGCGCTCGGAAGAACGGGGACCCTGTATTCCTCGACGTCGAGCGGCGCGTTGTGGAGCGCGGTCGGGAGCGTGGGCGCCTCGGACTGCGTCGCCATCGCCGTCGCACGAAGCGGCGCTCTTCTCGCCTTGACCTCGAGCGGGGACGTGTCTCGCTCGACGAACAACGGGGCGACGTGGACGCGCGAGTCGAACGTGGGTGCCTCCGATTGCGTGGCACTCGCGGTCGGCGGAAAGGTGGGCACGGACGACACGCTCATCGTCGCGACGTCGTCGGGGGACGTCGCGCGGCTCCCCTCCGGCACATCGTGGAGCATCGTCAGCAGCACGTCCTTCACGCCGGTGGTCGATCTCCTGTGGGTCTCGGCGACGCTCTACGCGATGACTAGCGCGGGCGAGATCCTCAAGTCCACGAACGCGGGCGCGGCTTGGAGCGCCATCGGGGCGATCTCGCAGGTTGGGATGCGGGACCTCGCGTATGTCGGCGGAAAGTTCAAGGCGATCTCGCAGGAGGGAGAAGTCTACGAGAGCGCGACGGGGGCGTCTTGGTCCTCATCGTGGATCGGTACGACGAACCAGGTGTTCACGGTCGCCTTCGCGCCCAACGTCCCGGAGTTCCAGACCGGAATCGGGGGGCTGTCCGTTCCCGCCTTTGCGTTCCAGGCGAGACCGAGCGTCTTCTCCGAGCGCGTGACGTTCTTTCTCTCGGGCGCGCCGGGGAGCTCCGCACCGTCGATTACCGTGTTCGACGCCGCTGGGCGGCGCGTCGCCGAGCTCGCCCCGCGCGGTGCGGAGCCCGCGGTCGTTTGGGACGGTCGGATCGCCGAAGGCCCGCGAGCACCCTCCGGAGTCTACTTCGCGCGGGCGACTGCCGGCCACTTCACGGAGACCGTCCGCATCGTCCTCGTTAGGTGAGGCGGATCGCCTTGAGGCGTTAGCGATCGAGTCGGAGACCAGCCGCGGCGAGCCTACGACAGGTAGGAGCCGTTCACCTCGACGTATCCCTGAGTGAGGTCGCAGGTGAGGACGGAGGCGGAAGCGGAGCCGGCGCCGAGGTCCACGACGATGGGGAAGGGGTCGCGGCGGTAGGCTCGGCGCTCGGCGAGCGCCGTGACGCGGCGAGGGCGGCCGCGGCAGTAGACGAGGAGCGCTCCGAACGTGACCGAGGCGCGCTCCGGGTCGAAGGGGACGCCGGCGCGCCCGGCCGCCGCGAGGACGCGCCCCCAGTTCGCTTGCCTGCCGGCGAGCGCGGTCTTGACCAGGGGTGAGGTCGCGATCGTCCTCGCGACGCGGAGCGCGGCGCTCTCGGACGGCGCTCCGGTGACGATCACGTCCGCGACCAGCGAGGCGCCCTCGCCATCGCGCACGATCATCTCCGCGAGGCGGCGGCAGACCTCGGTCAGCGCGTCGCGGAACGCGCACCAGCCGGGCCGGCCGGGCGCGGTCGAGACGCCCGACGCCCCGTTCGCGAGGACGAGGAGCGTGTCGTTCGTCGAGGTGTCGCCGTCGACGGAGATGCGGTTGAAGGTGCGCTCGGCGGCCCCGCGGACGAGCGGCGCGAGCGCTCGCCGAGGGATCGCCACGTCCGTCGTGACGACCGCCAGGAGCGTCGCCATGTCGGGATGGATCATCCCGGCGCCCTTCGCCATGCCGCCGATCGTGACGTCGCCGCCCGGGAGCGCGACGCGGAGAGCCGTCTCCTTCGCCCGGGTGTCGGTCGTGAGGATCGCGCGCGCGGCCGCGCCCCCCCCGCGGCGCGAAAGGGCCGCCGCCGCGGCCGCGACGCCCCGGCGCAGCGCGCGCATCGGAAGCGGCACGCCGATCGTCCCGGTGGAGCAAACGAGGACCTCGTGCGGCGCGGCGCCGACGAGGCGCGCGGCGAGGCGCGCGGTGGCGCGCGCGTCGGCGAGGCCGCGCGCGCCGGTCGCCGCGTTCGCGCAGCCCGCGTTGAGCACGACGGCGCGCGCGCGGCCGCCCGCCCGGCGGAGGTGCTCGCGCGAGACGACGACCGGCGCCGCGACGAGCAGGTTCCGCGTGAACGCGCCGGCCGCCGCCGCCGGCCGCTCCGACACGACGAGCGCCACGTCCAGCCCCTCTTTCTTGATCCCCGCCGCGACGCCGGCGGCGAGGAACCCTCGGGGCGCCGTCACGCCGCGCGCGGGCGGCTTCAGCGCTCGATCCTCCACTCGACCGCGATCTCGACGCACGCCGCGCGACGCGGGCACCGCGCGCAATCGCGGAACACCTTCTCGGGGAAGGCCTCTAGCGGGGCGACGACGAACCCGAGACGCTCGAAGAACCCGGGGCGCATCGTGAGGGCGAAGACGCGCGTCGTGCCGGCGCGGCGCGCGCGCCGCTGGAGCGCGCGCACGAGCCGCCGGCCGATCCCCGCGCCGCGGTATCCGGGATCCACGACGAGCGAGCGGATCTCGGCGAGATGAGGGCCGTACGGCTCGAGCGAGGCCGTGCCGAGGACACGTCCCCGCGGATCGCGGCGACTCGGCGGCGCCGCCGCGACGACGAACCGGCGCCACGACGCGCGGACGTCCGCCTCCGACCGCGGGAGGAGGAACTCGTCGCTCTGGCCGTGCGCGATCAGGGCCGCGATCCGGGGCGCGTCGGCGAGGCCCGCGCGGCGGATCGTCACGGCAACGCGCGGCGCCGCGGTGGCTCCCGAGCCCGTCGAGCCGTCGCGCCACGTGGGGAAGCGGACCGGGCGCGCGGGCGCGCGCGTCGGCAGGGCCGTGCTCGGGCGCGTGAGGCCCGCCTCGACGCTTCTCGGAGCGCGGCTCATCGCATCGCCTCCTCGCGGCGGCGGAGCGCCTCGAGCCGCCGGCGGCGCACGCGGTTCTCCGCCGCGGCGCGCGTAAGCGCCTCGCGGACGCGGCGCGGCGCCGTGCCGCCGGCGACGTCGCGGCGGCGAACGAGGCGGTCCGGGTCGAGGAGACGCCGCGCGGGAAGGTCGCCCGGAAGCCCCGCGGCCTCGAGGTCCGCGGCGGTCGCGTCCGCGAGCGTGCGCCCGCCGTCCGCAAGCCGGAGGAGGAGCCGTCCCACGGCCGCGTGCGCCTTGCGGAACGGGAGCCCGCGCTCGCACGCGATGTCCGCGAGGTCGGTCGCGGCGAGCGCGGGGTCCGCCGCGGCCTCGCGCATGCGCGCGCGGTCCACGCGAAGGTCGCGCACGACGAGCGCGGCGACCGCGAGCGCGTCGCCGAGCGCGCCGCACGCCCCGAACAGGATCGTCTTGTCGTCCTGCAGGTCCTTGTTGTACGAGAGCGGAAGCCCCTTCATGAGCGCGAGGATCGCGGTCGACGCGCCGGCGAGCGACGCCGCCTTCCCGCGAACGATCTCGAGGGAATCCGGGTTCCTCTTCTGTGGCATGATGCTGGACCCGGTCGTCACGCGATCGGAGAGCCGCACGAAGCCGAACTCGTCCGAGGAGTAGACGATGAGGTCCTCGGCGAGGCGCGAGAGGTGCACGCCGCAGAGCGCGGCCGCGCCGACGATCTCCGCGACGAAGTCGCGGTCCGAAACGGCGTCGAGCGTGTTGGGCGAGGGGCGCGTGAAGGCGAGCCGACGCGCGATCGCGGCGCGGTCGACGCGGACCGTGCTCCCCGCGCCGGCTGCCGATCCGAGCGGACACTCGTCGGCGCGCGCGCGCGCGTCGTCGAGGCGCGCGGCGTCGCGGCGCAACGCCTCGCGGTGCGCGAGCAGGAAGTGCCCCCACACGATCGGCTGCGCCCGTCTCAGATGTGTGTAGAAGGGGAGGACTGCGTCGCCGTCGCGCCGCGCGGCCGCGAGGAGCGCGTCCTCGAGGTCGAGGACGCGCGCCTCGAGGGCGATCGTCTCGCGCCGGCTCCAGAGGCGGAGGTCCGTCGCGACCTGATCGTTCCGGCTGCGCCCGCGGTGGAGCGCGAGCCCGGCGTCGCCGACGGTGCGCGCGAGCGCGTCCTCGACGAACGCGTGGACGTCCTCGTAGCGTCCGCGGACGCGCGCGGGGTTGTCGCGCACGGCGCGCGCGAGGCGCCCGAGCGCCGCCGCGAGCCGCCGCGCGTCCCGCTCGCCGAGCGCGCCCGCCCGAGCGAGAGCGGCGGCCCAGGCGCGCGACGCGGCGATCTCCTCGCGCGCGAGGGCGCGGTCGATCGGGAAGGAGTCGTTGACGCGCGCGAACAGCGCGTCGGGAGCGCCCCGGAAGCGTCCGCCCCAGAGCCTCGCGTGCCGCGAGTCCTTCCGCCAGAGGGCGCGGGTCCGCGCCACCGTTAGACTCTCGCCGCGGGCCGCGCCGCGCGCGCCGGGCGCCGCGCGGGCTCCGGAGTCCGCGCATCGGAATCGGCGCCAGTCGTCGCGGCGGCGGGCGCGCGCGAGCGGGTTTTCGCTCCCACCCCCGCGCCGTCCCCCTCACCGCGCGCCCGCGCGCGCGCCCGCGTGACCGCCGGGAGCCCGACGATATTGATGAACCCCGCGGCATCCATCTGGTCGTAGTCGTCCCTCATCGTGAAGGACCCGAGCGACGCGTCGTAGAGCGATTCGGACGACGCGCGGCCTCGGACGGCCACCGTGCCCTGCCGCAGGCGGAGCGTCACCGATCCCGTCACGAACCGCTGCGTCGAGGAGACGAACGCCGTGAGCGCCTCTCGGATCGGCGTGAACCATTGGCCTGCATACACGAGGTCGGCGAACGCGACGGACAACTGCGCCTTGAGGCGCAGCGTCTCTCGGTCGAGCGTGAGGCCCTCGAGCGCGCCGTGCGCGGCGTGGAGCGCCGTGCCCGCCGGTGTCTCGTAGACGCCGCGCGACTTCATCCCGACGACGCGGCTCTCGACGAGATCGGCGCGGCCGACCCCGTGGGCGCCGGCGATCCGATTGAGCCGCGTGACGAGCGCGATCGGGTCGAGCGTCTCGCCGTCCAGCGAGACCGGGATGCCGCGCGCGAAGCCGACGGCGACGTCGACGCCGCGGCCCGGGCACTTCTCCGGCGAGGCCGTGCGCTGAAACATCGACTCGGGGGGCGAGGCGGAAGGGTCCTCGAGGATGCCGCCCTCGTGGCTCGTGTGCCAGAGGTTCGCGTCGCGCGAGAAGAGCGCCCCGGGCGTCGCGTCCACCTGCACGCCGCGCGCGACGGCGTACGCGAGCGCCTCCTCGCGGCTCCGGATCGGCCACTCGCGCCACGGCGCGATCACGCGCAGGCCCGGCGCGACCGCCTTGTACGCCAATTCGAATCGCACCTGGTCGTTCCCCTTCCCGGTGCATCCGTGCGCCAGCGCGTCCGCGCCGATCTCGAGGGCGTACTCCGCCTGACGCTTCGCGATCGGCGGGCGCGCGAGCGCCGTCCCGAGCAGGTAGCCGCCCTCGTACACAGCGCCCGCCTGGAGCGCGGGGAAGACGTAGTCGCGGAGGAACGTCTCGCGCAGGTCCTCGACGACCGCGTCGGCCGCCCCCGTGCGCAGCGCCTTCCGTCGCGCCGCGTCGAGGTCCTCCTCCTGCCCCACGTCGGCGATGAACGCGACGACGCGGCATCCGTACGTCTCGCGGAGCCACGGGATGATGATCGAGGTGTCGAGCCCCCCCGAGTAGGCGAGGACGCACGTCTTCACGGCGGATCGCGTCACGGCCCTCTCTCCGCGCGGCGCTCCGGAGCGCGCCCTCACAGCGCCACCGTCGTCAGGCGCGAGAGGACGTCCTCGAACGCGTCGCAGAATCGGTCCACTTCCTCCTCACCGATGATGAGCGGGGGCAGGAGCCGAAGCGTCTTCGGTCCCGCGCTCCCGATGAGAACGCCTCGCTCGAGGAGCGCTTCGACGACCGCGCGCGACTCGTGGGGCGTGTCGATCCCGATCATGAGGCCGCGGCCGCGCACGTCGACGATCGCGTCCGCGTGGGAGCGGCGGAGCGCGTCGAGCCGCGCGCGCAGGTGCGCGCCGACGCGGCGGACGCGGCCGCAGATCCCCTCCTCCTCAACGACGTCGAGGAAGGCGAGCGCGAGGCGGCACGCGAGCGGGCCGCCGCCGAACGTCGTGCCGTGCGAGCCGGGCCCGAGGACGCCCTCCGCGCGCGTTCCCGCGAGGAGCGCGCCGAGCGGGAGCCCGCCGCCGAGCGGCTTCGCGAGCGTCACGAGATCCGGCTCGACGCCGAGCGCGGCGAACGCGAAGAGCGCGCCGGTCCTCCCGAGCCCGCACTGGATCTCGTCGAGGACGAGGAGCGCGTCGTGGCGGTCGCACGCGGCGCGCGCCGCCGCGAGGAACTCGGCGCTCGCCTCGCGGACGCCGCTCTCGCCCTGCACCGGCTCGAGGATCACCGCGCACGTCGCCGGCCCGACCGCCTCCTCGAGCGCGCGCGCGTCGTTGAAGTCGACGAAGCGGACGCCCGGGAGCCCGGGGCCGAACGGCGAGCGGTACGATTCCTTGCTGGTCACCGAGAGCGCGCCGAACGTGCGGCCATGGAACGACCCGTTCGCCGCGACGACCTCGATCTTGCGCGGGTCGAGCCGCGTCCCGCGCGCCCGCGCGACCTTGAGCGCCGCCTCGACCGCCTCGGTTCCCGAGTTCGTGAAGAACGCGCGCGAAAGCCCCGAGAGGCGGCAGAGGCGCTCGGCGAGCCGGCCCTGGTACGGGTGGAAGAGGAGGTTCGACGTGTGCCAGGGGAGACCCGCCGACTCGCGGAGCGTCGCCGCGAGGCGTGGGTGCGCCGTGCCGAGCGCGTTCACCGCGATGCCGCCGAGGAAGTCGACGACCTCGCGGCCCGACGCGTCCCACAGCCGGCATCCCTTCCCACCCGCGACGGCGAACGGGAAGCGGTCGTAGGTCGGGACGAGCCAGTCCGCCTCGCGGGCCCTGAGCGCGTCGAGGCTCTCGCTCTCCGGAAACCTCGCGGCGTGCTTGTCGGTCACTTCATCTCCTCCTGGGGCCATGCCCGGGTGGCGGGCGCGTCGTCCCGCGCCGCGCTCCCCTCGTTTCGCGTCGTGGACTCGGGATTCCGCGCCGCGTCCTCTCTCGTGAGCAGCGTTCCGTGGCGGGGCCGCCCCTCGGCGGCGAGAACGACGTCCTCGGCGCTCGCGAACCCGCTGATGACGACCGTCTCGATCCCCGCGTCGAGCGCGTCGAGGGCGGCGCGGATCTTCGGGATCATGCCGCCGCTCGCGGCGCCGGAGGAGGCGAGCCGCGCCGCGCGGTCGCGAGCGAGGACCGCGATCGGCGCGCCGTCGGGCCCGAGCACGCCCGGCGTGTCGGTGAGGAAGACCGCGGCGCGCGCGCGGACCGCCGCCGCGATCGCGGCCGCGGCGGAGTCCGCGTTCACGTTCCGCATCGCGCCGGCCGCGTCGGGCGCGACCGACGCGATGACCGGGATGAGCCCGCGCTCGAGGATCGCGGCGAGGATCGTCGTGTCGACGCGGTCCGGCTCGCCGACGAGGCCGAGCGACGAGTCGGCGGGGCGCGCGACGAGGCAGCGCGCATCGGCGCCGCAGAGGCCGACCGCGCCCGCGCCGAGCGCGGCGAGCCCGCCCACGAGTTCCTTGTTGAGGAGCCCCGCGAGCACCGACTGGATCACTTCCATCGCCTCGGGCGTCGTCACGCGGAGGCCGTCGCGGAACTCGGAGGGGATCCCGAGGCGGTCGAGCGTGCGCGAGATCGCGCGGCCGCCCCCGTGGACGACGACGACGCGGCGTCCGGCGCGGGCGAGGCGAGCCGCGCCGCCGAGCGCGGCGCCGCGGGCGCGCGGGTCGTCGAGGAGGCTGCCGCCGATCTTGAGCACGACGTCGGCGACGCGGCTGGGATCCGCGTCCCGGCGCGCGGCGGTCCGGCGCGCGCCCGCGCGGCGGGCCGCGATCGGGGCGACGCTCACAGGAGTCCCTCGCGCCGGTCGGCGCCGATCATGAGATTCAAGTTCTCCACGGCCTGCGACGCGGCGCCCTTGAGCAGGTTGTCGATCGCGCACGCCACGACGACGTGCCGGGGAGACGGCGTCTCGGCGAGGCCGACGACCGCGAACGGGGTTCCGTTCGCGTGACGCAGTGAGGGGAGCGAGCCGCCCGGCAGGACGCGCACGAAGGGGTCGTCGCCCCACGCGCTCTCGAGCGCCGCGCGCGCGTCCGCGGCCGTCCAGCCATCCGCGAGCCGCATGGTGCACGTGGCCAGGAGGCCGCGCTCGGCCGGCAGGAGGTGCGGGATGAAGACGAGGTTTTCGCCGAGGCCGCGCGGCAGCGCGCCGGCGATCTCCGGATAGTGCCGGTGCCGCGGGAGGCCGTACGGGCGGCAGTTCTCCGCGACTTCGCCGTACAGGTACTCGGGCGCGACCCGTCGCCCGGCCCCGGAGACGCCGGACTTCGCGTCGACGACGAGAGTCCCCCCGCGATCGATCGCCCCCGCGATGGCGAGCGGGAGGAGCGCGGTCAGCGCCGCGGTCGGGTAGCAGCCCGGGTTCGCGACGAGGCGCGCGTCGCGCACGCCGCGCGGATCCGTGGTTCCCGCGAGACCGTAGATCGCCACATCGAGCAGCGCGGGGCGTGGGTGCTCGTACCCGTACCACTCGAGGAAGGCCTTCGGGTCCTTCAGGCGGAACGCGCCGGAGAGATCGAGCACGCGTGACCCGCGCGCGAGCGCGGCGGCCGCCGCTGGCGACGACACGTCGTCCGGCGTCGCGAGCACGAGGATCTCCGCGCTGGGCGGCGACTCCGGATCGAGCGGACGGCAGACGAGCTCAGTCCGCCCCCAGAGGGCGGGGTGCGCCTCGCCGACGGGACGGTCGGCGGACCCCGGGGATCCCGCGAGCGCGACGAGTCGCATCCGCGGGTGCCCGAGGAGGAGTCGCACGAGCTCCCCTCCCGCGAGCCCGGTCGCGCCCGCGATCGCGACCGTGTCGAGGCGCTTCGTCGCGGGCCTCGACGTCGCGACCGCGATCCCGCCCTGGCGGCCTTTGGGCTCGATCAACGAATGAGCCCCTTCACCCTGTCACACATCGCCCGCGCCGCGAGGGGCGAGCGGGCAATGCCGATGATCGTGTCGTCTCCGGCGACGGTCCCGAGAAGCCCCTTCCAACGAGCGCGGTCGATCTCGACGGCGGTCGCGTGCGCCTTGCCCGGGGCCGTCTTCAGCACGATCACCGGGCCGGCGGCCTCCACCGAGACGAGGTGCTCCGCGAGCGTGCGCGAGAGGACGTCCTCCGCGTGCGAAGGGGGCTCGGTCGCCGCGGCGATCCCGGCCGGCTCCGGCACGACGTAGCGCCCACCCGCCTTGCCGAGCCCGAGGTCGCGGATGTCCCTCGAGAGCGTCGCCTGGGCGACGCGGACCCCCATCCTGCGAAGCGCGAGGCGCAATTCCTCCTGGCTGTGGAGCGCGTGGCCCCCGACGAGCTCGAGGACGAGCGCGCGGCGCGCGGCGGGCGTTTGGAGGGCGCGCTGGATCACGGGCGGCGCTCCGGTCCGCGCGCGCGAGGGCGCCGCGCGGCGACCTCGGGACGGCGAGGGCGCGACGCGTCTGATGGATAAGAATGCATAATGACGCATAAGTATTCATATCCGCGCGATCGTGTCAAGCGGAAAAACGGGCCGCCGAGGGGAGGGGGGGCGGCCGGGCGATCCCTCCGCGAACGCGCCGCGCGTTCCGGAGCCGGTTGACACGACCCGCGCGGCCGCCGCTTACTGCACGAAGCGGACGATCCTCCCGTCGGTCGCGAGCCCGGGGGCGTCCGCGAGCCTTGCGGTCTCGAGGTGCGCGCGGATGGCGGCGCGCGCGCCGGGCGCGGCGACGACGACGAGGAGGTACGCCCACGCGCGCTCGCGCAGCGCACCCGGAGCGACGACCGGCGCGCCGTCGAGCGCGCGCCCAATCTTCCGCGGATCGATGTCGACGACGAACGCGGGCCGCGCGCCGCGCTCGCGCAGGAATCGCCGCCACGCGCGACCCCGGCCGCCCGCGCCCCACACCGCGAGCGGTCCGCGCGCCATCCGCCCACCCTCGAGCGCCCAGAGCGCCTCGCTCTTGATCGCGAGGAACGCGGCGGGCCGGAAGCGCGGGTGCGTGCGCGTGAGGCGCGTCGGCGCGTCACGCCACTCGAGGAGGACGCGCGGGATCTTCGTGAATCGCTCGCCGCGCAGGAGGAGTCGGAGCCAGAGATCGTAGTCCTCCGGGAAATCGCCGTCGCGGTAGCCGCCGGCAGCGGCGATCGCGGCGCGCCGCGCCGTCGCCGCTGGATTGATCACCGGGCTCTCGACGAAGAAGTCGCGCTCGATCGCGGCGTGTGATTCGCCGCCGCCGCGCTCGCCGTCCGCGAGGCCGTTCGCCCAGTCCACGAACCGCCGCATCCCCGCGCCGCCTCCCGGCGCGGTGCCGATCGACGCGACGCGCGAGTCGACGACAGCGACCCCCGGGACCCGGTCGAGGAACGCGACCTGCTCCGCGAGCCGCTCCGCGTGCGCCACGTCGTCCGCGTCCATGCGCGCGACGAGCGCGCCGCGCGCCTCGGCGAGCGCCTCGTTCAGGAGCGCGACCATCCCGCCGCGCGCCCCGCGCGCCCCGCGCCGGACCCGGATCCGCGGGTCGCGCCGCGCCCAGCCCTCGATCCGCGCGTCGCTCCCGTCGTGGCTCCCGTCGTCCGCCACGAGCCACTCCCAGTCGCGGAACGTCTGCCGGACGATCGACTCGAACGCGGGGTCCAGGCGCGCTCCCGCATCGCGGACCGTGGTGACGATCGTGACGAGAGGGCTAGGCATCTTCGGCGGGCGAAGGGAGAGTTGTCGGCGGATTGGAGGGCCCGGCCTTCCGGGTGGGGGACCGGACCATCGAGGGCGGGCCCCTTCCATCCGGCGCAAGCGGGATGGTAACATAGACGGAACGCCCCACCGGACATCCCGACATCACATCGAGGGCCCACTTGGCCGCGCAGCCTCGCTTCCTCGCCCTGATCGACCGCGACCCCGACGCCTTCTGGCGCGCGTTCGTCGAGGGCCACAGCGGAACGCTCCTCGCGGTCCTCCGCCGCTACCTCCCGGACGACGACCTCCGCATGGACGCCTATCTCTTCCTCCTCGAGGGCCTCCGCGCCGAAGGGTTTCGGTCGTTCCGCACGTACGTCGCGCGGAGCCGCGCGCGCGAGATCCCGTTCGAGGCGTGGCTCAAGATCGTGGCGCGGAACCTCACGCTCGACTTCCTGCGCCACCACAAAGGCCGCCGCACCGAGCCGAAGGTCGTGGAGGCGATGGACCCCGCGAGCCGGCTCCTCTTCCGCTCTCTCTACTGGGACCGGATGACCCACGCCGAGGCGCTCGAGACTCTCCGCGCCCGGATCGACCCTGCGATGCGAGTCTCCGACGTCGCGGCGCGGGCGGACGCCATCGAGGCGGCACTCGCCGCCGCCGGCCATCCGCTCGCGCGCGGCGAGTCGCGGCGGAACAGGAGGTTCTATTCCTTCGACGACCCGGACGCGCGGACCGCTCTCGAGCGCGACGCGACGGCGGCGGCCGCCGGCGCGGGGCTCTCGCCCCCCGAGCCCGCGGATGTCGCCGTCGAGCGGAGAGAGAGGACGCGCTGGCTTCTCCAGGCGATCCGCGACCTCTCGAGCGAGGACCGTCTCCTCCTCAGGCTCCGTTACGAGGAGGGCCTCACCGCGGCCGCGATCGCGCCGGTCGTCGGCGCCCCGAGCGCGAAGGCCGTCTACAAGCGCCTCGATCGTCTGATCGACACGCTGCGTGCGCGGGGGTGGGCATGGTTCGAGGAGCAGCCGGCCGAGACGTCCCGCGAGGGCGAAAGAGCGCGGCCGGGTCCGTTATGGATCGGGAGAGGAAACGTCGTGATGCCGGCGGGCGAGGAATGAGCTGTCCGGACGGGGCGCTCCTCCTCGCGTTCTCCGAGGGGAGCCTCGGCAAGGTGGAAGCGGATGCGATCGTGGGCCACGCGCGCGATTGCCCGCGCTGTCGCGCCGCGCTCGATGGTGAGAGGGAGGTCGCGCACGTGATCCGAAATGCTGCGCGGGCCGCGCCCGCGCCGGGGAGCCACGTCTCCGAGCACGAGATCGCCGCGCTCGCGGAAGGAGCGCTCCGGGGAGGCGATCGGACGTCGGTGATCGCGCACGTCGAGGCGTGCCGCGTCTGCCGCGGGTCTCTCGCCGATTACCTCCGGGACCTCCGGTCGCTCCAGCCGGAGTCGGTGCCCGAGGAAATCCTGCGTCTGGGCATCGCCGTCGGCGCTCGATCGGACGGCGCCATCGGGGTGGGCGCGGAGGCGCCGGCCGCCGCCCGGCTCGGACCGCTCGCGTGGCTCGGACGCGTCCTCGTCCCGGAGGGCGGACACGCCGTTCATTGGTGGAGACCCGCCGCGATCGGCGGCCTCCTCATCCTCGCCTTCGCGGTTCTCCCGCGATTCGCATCCCAGCCGGGCCGCGACGGGGAGGGGAATCCGCGGACCGGCCCCGCGGGCGAGGCCGATCTCGTGATCCATCCGTCGGCGGAGACGCTCTCGGCGGACGACCTGGCCGCCGGGCGAGTCCGCTTCGCGTGGAAGGCGGTCCCCGGTGCCGCGCGCTACCGGGCTGTGCTCGCGTCCGACGACGGCGCGCTCCTCGCGGAGACGCGCACCGAGAGCACCGAGTGGGTCCCCGCGCTCTCCGAGGTCGCTCGCCCGATCCCCGATCGCCTCCTCTTCTGGGTGGAGGCGATCTCCGGCGGGCGGACGGTGAGGTCGGACGTCCGGACCTACCGCGCGCGGTGACCGGGCGGCGCCGGGCGGGCGGCGCCGCGCTCGCCGGACGCGCCGCGCTCGCGGCCCTGGTCGTGGCGACCCTCCTCGGCGGCCTCGCCGGCGCCGCCGCCGCGTCCCGCAACGACGATCTCGCCGCCTCGCTCCGCGATCTCCTCGCGCGCGGCGCGGAGGACTCGGCCGGCGTTGTCGTGCGCGACCACCTCGCGCGCGCTCCCGACCTCCTCTCCGCGATGCTCCGCGCGTCGATCCGCGCCGACGCCGACGCCGCGGCGTCGCCGGACGAGCGGCGCGCGTGGCGCGACGCGATCGACGCGTTCGCGCGGCTCGCCCGGCGCGAGGGTGCCGAGCCGGTCGTCGACTCGGTCGACGCGATCGCCCGCGCGTGGGGCCCGGCGGAGCGGGCGGGGAAGGCGCGCGCCGAATCGCTCTTCGTCGCGGGGTACGCGGCGATCGTCGGGCGCCGCTTGGACGACGCGCGCGCCGCGCTCGATGCCGCGCTTGTGGAGTACCGGCGGATCAGCGACCGGTATCGCGAGGGCTACATCGAGTTGAACCTCGCGCTCGTCGAGCGCGAGCGGGGGGCGCCCGGCGATGCGCGCGCCCGGCTCGACGCGGCGAGCGCCGCGTTCGTTCGGATCGGCGACCGGCGCGGCGAGGCCTGGGCGCTCGACCACGCGGCGACGCTCGTCGCGGGGCGGGGCGCGTACGCCGAGGCCGAGAGCCTGCTCGCGCGCGCCCTCGCTCTCGCGCGGGCCGTGCGCGACGGCGAGCGCGAGGCGGAGATCACGAGCAACCGCGGGAGCGTCCGCCTCGCGCGCGGCCGCTTCCGGGACGCCGGCGCCGACTTCCAGGCCGCGGTCGACCTCGGTCGCCGGCTCGGCAACGCGCGGCTCGCCGCCGCAGCCCTGCAGAACCTCGGCATCATCCAGGAGATGCTCGGCGAGACGCGCGCGGCGCGCGGCACGTTCGAGACCTGCCTCGCCCTCGCGCGCGAGCGCGGGGACGCGGTTCTCGCGTCCCACGCGGCGTCGAACCTCGCGAACGTCCTCTTCGATCTCGGCGAGGCGGCCTCCGCGGAGAGCCTCCACCGCGCGGCCCTCGCGGAGGACGCCGCCGCCGGGGACGCGAGCGCCCTCGCCGCCGACTTCGAGAACCTCGCGCGCCTCCTGGTCTCGAGCGGGCGCTACTCGGCCGCCGAGGAGACGATCGCAACCGCGATCCATCTCTGCGAGGAGCGGAGCCTCCCGCGCGAGCGGATCTACCTCCTCCTCGCGCGCGCGCGCCTCCTGCGCGAGGTGAACGAGCCCCACGCCGCGGCGCGCGCGCTCGAGGAGGCCGCGGCCGCGGCAGGCGCGATCGGAGACCGCTCCGCCGAGGGGCAGGCGGCGACCCGGCTCGGCGAGATCGCGACGCTCCTCGGGGAGCCGCGCGAGGCGAGCCGCCACTTCGCCGCCGCCGCGGCGGCGCACCGCGAGACGGGCGAGGCGCTCCGGCTCCTCGAGACGGAGAATCTCCGCGCGTGCGCGCTCCTCGAGTCCGGGGACCTCCCGGCGGCGCGCGCGGCCGCGGACTCGGCGCTCGCGCTCGCGACGCGGCTCGGGGCGATCACCGAGGGCGCGCGGACCTCGTGGGTCCTCGCGCGGATCGCCGCGACCGACGGGCGCCTTGCCGACGCGGAGGCGCTCCTCGACCGCGCCGCGCGGCGGCTCCCCGCGCGCTTCCAGCAGGACCTCGCGTGGCAGATCGAATTCGCCCGCGCCGACGTGGCCGAGCGCTCGGGCGACGTGGAGGACGCGGTCCGCTCCCTCCTCTCCGGGATCGCGATCGTCGAAGACGTGCGGGGCGGCGTTCTCGCCCACCGGCACCGCGCGCGGTACGTCGAGGACAAGGAGAGCCTGTACCGGACGTGCGTCTCCCTCCTCCTGTCGCTCGGCCGCGCGGAGGAGGCGTTCGCGATCGCGGAGCGCGGGCGGGCGCGCGCCTTCCTCGACATCCTGGCCGGAGGTGGGCGCGATCTCGAGGGCGCGGACTCGCCGGTCGAGGCGCCCGACGCGCGCGCGGCGCGACGTCGCGTCGAGACGCTCCTGTCGCGGTGGGACGAACTCGGGGACGACGGCGTCTCGGCCGAGGAGGAGGACGCGGCGGGCGCTCTCGCCGGCCTCCTCGACGAGGCGTACGGCGAGTACGAGAGGGCGGCGCTTCCTCTTCTCCGCGCGGCGCGCGCGGGCAGCGCGGCGACGGCGGACGTCGCGTCGATCCGGCGCGCGCTCTCGCCCGACGAGGCGCTCCTCGATTTCTTCTTCGCGCGCGACGGGCTCGTCCTCTTCGTCGTCACGCGCGATGGCCTGCGGGCGTACCGCCTCGGGACGGCGCGCGCGGCGCTCGCCGACCAGGTGCGCATCGCGCGCGCGCTCCTCGAGGACCCGACCTCGCCCCGCGACCGCGTGGACCGCCTCCTCGCGGGCCTCGGCGACGTCCTGCTCGGCCCTCCGCTCGCGGACGGCGCGCTCGAGGGCGCGCGTCTCCTCCTCGTGGTTCCGCACGGCCCGCTCCACTGGGTCCCGTTCGCGGCGTTGGCCCCCCCGCGCCCAGGGGAAAACCCGCCGCCCCGCGTCGTCGATCGCTTCGACACCGCGATCCTCCCGAGCGCGTCGCTCCTCCTCCTCGATCGCGCGCCGAGCGCGTCGCGCGATTCACGCGCGTCGGCCGCATCGCGCGCGTCGGGCACGCCGCCCGCGCCCTCCGGCCCGCTCCTCGTCCTCGGAGGATCGGCGCGCCCCGGCCGGCCCGCGCTCCCGTTCGCCGAGGAGGAGGCGCGCCGCATCGCCAAGGGAGCCGAACGCCACGGAGAGGTCGTGCTCCTCGCGGGGTCGCGCGCGGACGAAACGGCCTGGAAGCGCGCCTGCGCCCGGGCCGGGCGCATCCACGTCGCCGCGCACGGCCGCGCGAGCCGCGGAAACCCGCTCTTCTCCGCGCTCGCGATGCTCCCCGGCTCGGCGGACGATGGGCTCCTCGAGGTGCACGAGGTCCTCCGTCTGCGCCTCGGGGCCGATCTGGCGGTCCTTTCCGGCTGCGAGACCGGCCGCGCGAGCGGCTACGCGGGCGAACTTCCTCCGGGAGAGGAGATGATCGGGCTCGCGCCGTCGTTCCTCGCAGCGGGCGTCCCGGCGGTCATCGCGACCCTCTGGCCCGTCGCGGACCGAGCTGCCGCGGACTTCATGGTGGAGGTCCACGGCAACCTCCTCGGGCTCGACCCGGCCCGAGCCCTCTCGCGCGCCCAGCGCCGCTGGGCGAAAGGGGAGAACGCTCGCTCGCATCCGTTCTATTGGGCAAGCCCCGTCCTGTTCGGGTGGCCGGATGGGGGGTAACGTCAAGAGTTGTGTGTCATGGGGAAGGGGGTCCAAGTTCCCTCGGCCTTGTTGAGGTACGAGAAGACGCCGTAGAGGACGCGTTCCAGGCTTGTCCGGTCACTGAAGACTCCCATGGGCCGGGTTCTCCTGCGGACCTCACGGAAGCGCCGCTCGATCGCGTTGGTGGTGCGGCAGAGGCGGCGCCAGCCGGGGTCCTTGAACCGGTAGACGGTCAGGAGTTCGTCGAGGTCCTTCC
>Ga0247727_10006892_pt1 | contig 22038 bp, 23 predicted proteins | sample WisWelCaveWW1625_FD_202498 | JGI IMG/M metagenome (GOLD analysis project Ga0247727, IMG submission 202498) | Biofilm microbial communities from Wishing Well Cave, Virginia, United States - WW16-25 | ecosystem: Environmental > Aquatic > Deep subsurface > Groundwater > Cave microbial mat | place...
GCTTCCTTCGGACACCACCTCACGGCGATGCCCTTGCTCTTGGCTACGGTTGGTGCAATCAACCTCCGTTCGAGACTTTCACTCATAAGTCAATGCCCATGCTGGGCGCACAACATGTCGCGCCTAACGGCGCTCCCCCGGTCTGACGAAACTCACCTCACCACAATATGATTCTTGTAGATCCTTCCATCTTTCATCACAAAGCCGACCTTCTCGAGCACGGTAATGTCGTCCAGCAGATTTCCCTCCACTGCAATGATGTCGGCAAACTTGCCTGGATCAAGGGAGCCCACTTCGTTTTGCATGTTGAGCGCTTCGGCAGAAACAAGTGTTGCCGAGCGGATCGCTTCCATGGGAGACTGCCCAGCCCGAACGTGCAGCCGGAGTTCCTGTGCCGCAAGGCCATGGGGTCGAGCAACCATGTCACTGCCGAGACACGTCTTGACGCCCCGTTTTATTGCCTTGCCGATGTTCTCCATCATTACGGCAAAGTGTTTTTTCGAGAGCTGATTGGCTTTCTGCCAGGCAGCTGAGGGATTTGCCGGCATGCTCTCGCCCAAAATCTCAATTGTGCGAAGGGTCGGAACAAGGTACGTCCCATGCTTTTTCATCAGCTCGATCCCCTCGTCATCGATAAACGTCCCATGCTCAACCGTGCGGACTCCGGCCTTCACTGCCACCTTGATCCCCTCCGCTCCATGGGCGTGTGCAGCGACGAACTTTCCCAGCCTCGTCGCCTCATCGACTGCGACCTTCATCTCTTCGTCGGAAAAATGCTGTTGACCCGGATCGTCGCCAACGGAAAAGAATCCTCCTGTTGCATAGATCTTGATCCAATCTGCACCGAACTTCACGTCCCTTCGGACTGCCGTGCGCATTTCCTCGACACCATTGATGATGTTTTCCTTATGGATCTCTCGTTCTGGGGGTTCGGTGTTATTATCACCATGACCCCCTGTGATGGAAAAAAATCGTCCCGCAGCAACGATGCGTGGTCCGGGAAACCATCCGCGGTTGACGGCGTCACGCACTGAAAAGTTCGCATAGTTGACATCACCACCCCCGGGATCTCGAATGGTTGTAAAGCCCGAAAGCAGCACTCTCTCCGCATTGCGAGCGCCACGTAGCGCATTGTCTGCCGAAGAGCCCCTCCCTCCCTCTTCCGGATCACCAAGAATGTGGCAATGTAAATCCAGCATGCCGGGAAGGACAGTCCCGCGAGAAAGATCAACGACCTGTGCGTCATCAGGTATCTTTATAGCCGTGCCGACGGACTTGATCGTGTTTCCCTCAACAAGAACAATGGCGTCCTTCACAGTCTTTCCAGCACGGACGTCAACGAGGATCCCACATTTGATCACAGTGATAGTCGATTGAGCGGCCGCAACGAGAGGTACAGTAGCCGCGAGGAAAAGAATTCCTGGCGTTCTCATAGAGGATTCCCGTTCAAGTCAGAGAAGGAGGATTCATCGGAGGCTGAATATTCACCATCGGTCTCTTGGGCTTGAACACCGAATACCCAATCAGTCCACCGAGCAACCCGAACAATGGGTCAATGATAAACGAGATGACGATCGAAAGCGGTGATAAGCCCCCTTCGACCATACTATCTCTCATGCTCTCCAGCGATCCAGGAGGCAACTGGTCCAGCAAGCCGGCAGATTCATAGATGCTGATGATGGCATCGTACATTGCTTCACCTGCGACATTTCCGATTGAGAAAAAGATTATTGCCGAGACGATCGTCCCGACAATTGCTCCAAAAGCCCCGGAGAGCGCACCGAGCTGCAGAGAGTCATTGCTTGTCAACTGCGGATCTGACGGCGAGAGGTCATTCGTATAGAAAAAGACACTCAAAAACCCACCAAACAAAACCCCCGCACAGCAGAAGCAGTTTACGAAATTGAGAAACGGGATCCCGGAAATGAGGCCGGTGACGATACCACCATACAATGCCGGAAGCAGTTTGTTGGGTTTTTCAGGCATCTGTTAACCCTTTTAAAGTGTGGAGGATTTCGGAAGATTGTTGTCCGGGACAGAACGCTTCGATTGCAGCCGGAACGATATAGAAGGGGACGACAATTCCGAACAATGCACCTGTGAGCGTTCGGCTGAGCGGAGTCGGTTCATTGATTCCGACCGCCGCCGCCAGGACATCAAGGATCATCGGAAGCGCCGACACCAGGAGAAGTGCAGGGGGTGGAATCGGGCTTCGCTTGATCGTCCTGATGATCGGATACAGGACGGTGCCGAGAAGAAACGCGAAATAAATCGATGCGCACCGCGAACATACGGCGAGGGGCTCACCGAAGAGGTGAAATGATCGACTTTCAAGTTGGTGGCAGATGGGACGAAAGAATTGATACAGAATCGACGCAACAGTATTCAACGGTTCGGAGGACAGTGCACATATCGGTGCCAAAAGCACCGCTCCACACCATATGGCCGTTCCGGAAAGGATGACGGTGTATATAACTCTGGGGCGATGCATTGGAATTGGGTCGCTTTTCTGCAGGCGGCGTTCGCGGTGAGCGAATTGTAGCGTTTCTGAAGCCGTTGTCAACATAGGCGAAATAGTCTGGATTGTCAAGCGTTCGGTTTGCTTTTGACCCCACCGTCACCTATATTTTTTCCTGCCAACCGAAAACATCATTCTCAACTCGACCTCCAATCTGTCTCCACAACAATGAACTTCAAGGCTCTTGGTATCACCGCTAACTTCCTTGCCCTCGAGAAGGAGATTTCATCCTTCAAAACCTCGAAAATCGTTGTTTTTCCAGTGCCCTACGAACGAACAGTCAGTTACGGCGCCGGGACAAGAAAAGGACCTGAGGCAATAATCCGTGCATCCCAGTATGTGGAGCTTTACGACGACGAGCTCGATATGGAGCTCTGTAGTCAGGTCGGCATCGCAACGCTTCCCCCATTGAACTTTGGAAAGAAGACCCACGGCAAGGCCGTTGAACTGATCTCCAAATACGTCAGACAGCTTATCGCCCTCGAAAAGTTTGTTGTGATCCTTGGAGGAGAGCACACAATATCCCAAGCGCCCATTGCAGCATACCTCGAAAAATATCCGGACCTCTCCGTGCTGCAAATTGATGCACATTCTGACCTGCGTGACTCATATCAGGGAAGCAAATACAGCCATGCCTCGGTGATGGCACGAGTATGTGAGCTCGTGGACCCCTCGCGTATCGTTCAGATTGGAATACGGGCCCAAAGCATTGAAGAATCCCGGTTCATCAAGGTAAAGGGGATCCACACTTTTTATGCTCAGGCGATCCGACAAGTCAAGTTTCCATTGTTCAGGAAATCATGGATCGATGCAGCCGTGAGACTGCTCACCGATCATGTATATGTCACGTTCGACGTGGATGGGCTTGACCCGTCGATCATGCCAAGCACCGGGACGCCCGAACCGAATGGCCTCTATTGGGCTGAAACAATGGACCTTCTCCGGAAAACCGGTGAGAAGAAAACGATCGTCGGATTTGATGTCGTCGAGCTCGCACCGTCTAAAGATGTTTCCCATCCCGATCTGACTGCGGCAAAGCTGACCTACAAGATCATGAATTATGCCTTTATGAAGGCTCTCTCTCAGGCATCGTGAGAGGCAAATGACGAACTTTGCCCTTCTCATCTTGAAGATCGTTCCGTTCGGACGTCCGAAACACGATACCATTCCCTCAACTGTGCCACCCCGCCTGACGTTTTTCAGTATCGACGAATTCCTCGTGATGAAAGCAATCGCCGGGACTATGTTTGTCCCCTCCGCCCCGGGAGAGCCAACTGGAGACGATCTCCACATCGTCGAGCGCATCGACAAACTCCTCTCAACCTCAGGGACCGAAGTCCAATCCCAATTTCGTCAACTGCTCACCCTTTTCAACACACCGCTCATCGCGTTCCTCTTTGACTTTCGGTTCTCGGCATTTGTGAACATGGCACCATCAGACCAGCGCGCTTATCTGGAAGACTGGATGACGAGTTCGATATCCTTCCGCCGGACCGTGTTCCAGGCGCTCAAGCGCATTTGTATGAGCGTCGCATACGCCGACCCAAGAACGTGGAAGTCGGTTGGTTACGACGGACCGCTCAAGGCAATCCCGTAGGGGCACAGCATGTTGCGCCCTTCATCCACTAAAGGGCACGAAAGCACACGAAAAGGTATAAGATAAATGGAGCTGGAGCTTACAGAAAGGAAAATACCGTATAATCACAAGCGTCTTTAACCATTCGGTACAAAACCCATCGGTTAAGAAAAGAATATGTAGCAGATTTTCTTACTCACAATAAGATCATAGTAGAACTTAAGGCACTCGATCGGCTTTCGGGAAATGAGCAAGCACAAATACTGAACTATCTGAAGGCAGCTGGATTCCGTGTCGGTGTGGTAATTAATTTCGGAAAGTACGGCAAACTTGAATGGAAGCGTTACATACGGTATTCTCAGTTTATGATCCAGACAAACAGAATGAATTATTGATGAAGCAAGATGTGGTTCGCTCATTTTTTCATGGTCATTCGTGTTCTTAGTGGATAGAATTCATGATCATCGACCCATCAACAATCACACATGACACTGTCGTTTCGGCCGACGTCTGTATCATTGGTTCCGGGGCGGGAGGTGGTGTCTGCGCCAAATATCTCGCTGAAGCTGGTCTCCGCGTCATCATCATGGAGGAAGGAGGATATTTCACATCCAAAGATTTTACACAGAGGGAGGACGACGCCTACATGACCATGTACCAGGAACGAGGAGCTCTCGCAACATCGGACCTCTCGTTCACGATCCTGCAGGGAAAAACTGTCGGAGGTAGCACGACGGTCAATTGGATGACCTGCCTTCGGACACCTGACTTTGTGCTGAACGATTGGCACGACCGGCTTGGTCTGGAATGGATGTCACCGCGGGAGATGCTTCCCTGTTTCGAGGAAGTTGAGCGATATCTCAATATTCTCCCTGAGCCGTACGAGCGCCACAACTTCACCAATCGACTCATCATTGACGGAGCAAGGAAACTTTCTTGGCATGCAATCGCCAACGGACGCAATGCTCGCGGGTGCGTGCAGTGCGGGTCCTGTGGACTCGGCTGCCCATATGACTCCAAACTCTCCGTCAACCTTACGTACATTCCTGATGCAGTCGCAGCCGGCGCGATAATCTATCAGCGATGCCGCGCCGAGATCATCCGGCTCAACGGAGGAATGAAACGCGTGAGAGGCAGCCTTCTTGATCCCAAGACCGGAGACGCGAGGTTCTCAATCACTGTAGAAGCTCCCGTTGTCATCGTTGCAGGAAGTGCAATAAACTCTCCTGTGCTCCTCTTGAAATCCGAACTCGCCAACACAAGCAGGCAGGTCGGCAAGAATCTCACACTCCACCCGACCACCGCAGTCTTCGGACTCTATGAGCATAACGTTGATCCGTGGTACGGGATACCCCAATCCGCCCTGTGCGACGAATTTCTCAACAAGAAAGGTGATGGAGGAGGTTTCTGGATTGAAGCGGTTCCTCTTCATCCGATGCTTGCGGCAACGGCATTGCCGGGATATGGCATTGCACACCATTCGGAAATGAAAAACCTGAAGAAGACCGCACCGAGCATTATCCTCGTAAAGGAGATCGACTCTTCCGGAAGCGTCACCGTCAGCAGGTCCGGACGTCCCGAAATTAAGTACAGACTCACCGGCAGAGACGTGGAGGCACTCAAAGAAGGCCTTATTGCAGCCGCCAGGATCCATTTCGCGGCCGGCTCTTCCCGTGTCGGCACATTACACACGATTCCGATCCATTCCTCACACATAGATGACTTCGAGTCAAGGGTCAGCCGTGGGCAGTATGGGCCGAACCAGATTGGCATGTTCAGCGCCCACCCCTTGGGGACGTGCAGAATGGGGAACGATTCTGGCACATCAGTAGTCAAATCCACCTGCGAGACTCATGCAGTGCCGGGATTGTTTGTGTGCGATGGCAGCGTGCTACCGACTTCGATCGGCGTCAACCCGCAGGTCACAATCATGGCACTGGCGACAAGAGTGTCGAGAGACATCGCAAAGAACTTTTCTCAACTGGTGTGATGGGGCAGGAAATGCCAAACCAGTCATTCTCTCATTGACTTTCTCTGATAGGCTTATTATTGTCTATAGATTGCGCCTCATGTAAAGCGTGAAAGGATTCCTCAAATGCACCGACATCATTTTAGGTTCGCACTCACAACTGTTGCTGCACTGTTGATCCTGGCGAGCGGATGCAAATCTGATCGTCCGGAAGTCGAGACCCAAGACACCAACCGTGGGCGAAAGTACTTCCTGGAGAAAATTGGGCCGGCGCAAGTCGTTCAGCTCTATATCGACAGCTTCGAGACACTTACACAGAAGGAAAAACTCTTCGCCTATTACATATATCTTGCCTCCATCGCCGCACGCGATATTGCGATCGACCAGCATCACCGTCATGCGCTCGAGGTGCGAGATCTGTTTGAAGAAGTGTACACCCACTCTAGCAACGTAGACCCCCGTGTTAGGGGAAAGATTACCAACTACCTCAAACTGTTCTGGATCAACAACGCCTTTTACGACCCCTTGACATCGCAGAAGTTTGTGCCGGAATGCACGTTTGAAGAATTCAAGAATGCTGTCGGTGTCGCCCAGGCGGCTGGCGCACAGTTCGTCCTCAACGGCGAGACAATTGAGGAGAAGCTCGAACGGTTGAGACCAGTGATCTTCGATCCACAAGTTGATCCCATATTGACGAACAAAACACCGGGACAAGACTGGATCAAGGGAAGCGCGGTCAATTTCTACGGAGCGGGGCTGACATACGCGGAAATAGAGAAATGGGCAATCTCGGGGAATGAGAAGAACCCTCTCAATTCGACACTGGTAAAAGAGCATGGAAAGATCGTTGAAAAGGTTTGGCGTGCCCCGATACCTTCGGGGCGTGCAGGAGGCGACGGCGCCCCTCCTGCGCCATATGCAGAACAACTCAATGCGGCGATAACATACCTTGAGCAGGCAATACCGTATGCGGCGTCGGAGCACCAAGCCGAGACGGTCCGCCGTCTCATACGATATTACCGGAGCGGTGACCTTGAAGACTTCAGGAAGTTCAACATCCAATGGGTGAAGGATACTTCGACTGTGGATTTCATCCATGGATTCATCGAGGTCTACCTCGATCCCCGAGGGCAAAAGGCGGAATTCGAAGCGGTGCTCTACTTTACGGACCCGGAGCAGACACAGATGATGCGTGGGCTCGCATCGTTCGCACAGCATTTTGAGGACCATGCTCCATGGAAGGGCGAATACAAAAAGAACATCGACCGCTCGCCCATTGCGAACGTGATCAATGTGATCGTTGAGACCGGTGGGGCGGGGCCTGTGAGTCCGATCGGCATTAACCTCCCGAATGAACAGGCAATCCGTGAACAATATGGTACCAAGAGCATCTTGCTGAACAACGTGCAGGAGGCGTTCGATAGATCAAGCGGTCTGGAGGTGGTAAAAGAGCTTGCCTGGGATGACGAAGAGATACAAAACCAGGAACGTTATGGAACGCGGGCGAACAATTTGCACACCGCAATGCACGAAGTGATCGGCCATGGCTCCGGGAAAGCGAGCCCAAAGCTCAAGGGTAAGGATCCGTCCACATTCCTTCCCGGCTATTACAACACGCTGGAAGAAACTCGCGCCGACCTGGTTGCACTGTGGAACGCATGGGATCCAAAGCTAGTCGATATCGGTATAGTGAAGGATCTATCAGAGACACGTAAAATCGGCGAGACAATGTATCAGCAACAGGTCCGTACTGCGCTGAGCCAGCTCAGGCGCATCGGTAAGAGTGACCAGTTGGAAGAAGACCACTTAAAGAACCGTCAGTTGATCGTGCACTACATGATCCAAAACTCAGCCGCTGTGAGCGTCGAGGATCGCAACGGCAGGACCTATTATCGGATTGTGGATTTTGAAGCAGCCCGAAAGGTTGTTGGAGAATTGCTTGCCGAAGTCATGCGGATCAAGGCGGAGGGCGATCTCCCCGCCGCGAAAGCGCTGATAGACACCTATGGACTAAGAGTTGACGTAAAACTCCGGGATGAGATTCAGACCCGCGTGAAACACCTCAATCTGCCCTCATACACTGCTTTTGTTATGCCCAGGCTGGAGCCAGTGCTAGACCCGACAGCAAAGATTGTCGATATCAAGGTAACCTATCCGCTCGATCTCGCAACGCAGATGCTGGAATATTCGGCCTTCACGAAGGGACTCCGTACCGAGAGGACGGCTGCACGCATGCGCAACGATTCCGACTGATCCACTGATCTGTTTTCAGAGTTGGTCGGGAAAAAATGTCGGTACCGGGGGTGCGTACAGTCTCTACCGTGATCCGATCGTAAGTGTGTAGCCTGTCGCAGTGGAGGTTTTGGAGGTAACTTGTATGATGTAGACGCCAGCAGGGCGGGCAGTCAATGTGCACCGCTCAGGTTGCGCACCAGAATCTTGGAAACTCAACATGATCCCGGTTTGATTCATTACCCCGAGATCGATGTCGGAGCTCCCTTGCCACCCAACAGAGGCATACAGGTTCACCGTCGCACCGAGTGCGATAGAGAATTTATCCACGTCAAAGGCGTTTACAGTTCCCGAAACGGTGATGTCCGAAGTGCCCAGTGTGCCAAGATTTTGAGGAGTGCCGTCATTCGGCTCGATCTCTTGCACAGCCCCTGCAGTTGGGGCCGGGCCGGTGGGCGCGCTATCTTTTTTCGAACAACTCGACAAGCATCCGAGGACGGACACAGCGATCATAATGCTACACGACCGTTTCATTGTGGTCCCACGATATAGTGAGGGTCCTTTCGGCAGAACTTATCTTACCAACACCAGTCGGTTTGCAGCGGTGAACTTCGGTGTGGACAGACGTGAAAAATAGACTCCGCTTGCCACAATCTCCCCCTCATCACTCGTCCCGTCCCAAACAGTTTGATGGAATCCCTCAGTCATTTCTCCCGTCACAAGTGTCCTCACTTTCTGCCCGAGCAAATCATAAATCGCGAGCTCGGTTTTCTCAGGCCTTGCAAGACGAAAGCCGATCGTGGTTGCCGGGTTAAACGGATTGGGGTAGGCATCCAGCAATTCATATGACAAGATTATGTTGCCATCGCAATCATAGCCCGTCAGCCGCGACAATGTTGCACAATCCACACTGGGAGGAGTGGCAAGCAATGCATTGAGAGCCTGGACTTTCCCCGCGCCGTACGTGTTCGGCACACCGCTTGTGGCTGCCGTCGAACTCAAGATGCTCACGATGTTTTCGTAGGACAAATACTTGTTTCGTTCGAGCATCAGTGCGCCGATTCCGGTGACGTGTGGTGCCGCCATGCTCGTCCCTTCGAGTTTCTGTAATCCACCCCCTTGCAGGACTACCTGGGGTGGAGGACTCACAGATGATGAAAGCGCCGCCACGATTACCTCTCCGGGTGCAACAAAATCCGGTTTTGTCCTCCCATCTCGAGTCGGCCCAAGACTGCTGAAGGATGAGATCGAACCAAGGATCGCATTGGGTTGGGTCTGCTGAACGCCATTGAGGTCTACCCACGATGTCTTTGTCACATACGCACCGACGCAGACCACTTTCTTTGCTGTAGCGGGTGTTCCGACAGATTTATTATTGTCTCCGGGTCGAAAATAGATCGGAAGCGCGCTCACCGGTGGGAACCCTCCCCCGGCCACAGACCAGACATCGAATGTCCCATTCCCGAACGTATAAATTGACCAGGCATAATTGGAAATCGGAAGAGAACCGGGATTATCCTGAATAAGGAAAAGCACTCGTCGTGCATTGTTATTTGGGTCTGCAGTGGTCGTCGCATCGATGGAGACAACGCCGAAATTGGTGGTCCCATCCGTCAGGACGACGTTATCGATGAATTGGCCCAACGGCACGGGGTTCGTTCCTGCAAGGGGCTGGGTGAAGTTTCCAACCTGATAGACTGCGACGCCAACAGAGATATTTCCTGAAAAAGGATACCACATATCGGCCAGGGCGATAGATGTGCCTTCATCTAACTTCCATGGTGTTTCAAGTGCATCCGTGTATCCCGTCCCAGGCTGTGCGGCATAGCTGCAATGAATGTAACTACTTCCCTCATTTCCAGCCGCGGCGACAATAATTTTGCCCGGGATGACAAGGTTGCTAAGGGCCTGCTCATAGAGACTTGTTCCGTCATGCGGACCGAGATGGCCACCAAGACTCAGGTTAACGATCGCCGGCTTGTTCATCGCTCGCGTCTTGGTGAAGACATAATTCACGCCGTTTACAACATCTGCATCAAGGAACCCGCCCCCACTGTTATAGCTCCTTGTTCCCTTCACAACAACAATATCCGACCCAGGCGCCATTCCCACGTAACTGGGGTTACGCTTCCCACCCCCAGCAGCGATACCCGCAACATGGGTCCCGTGTCCGACGGCAGCCTGCCCGTCGATCTCAGTGCATAGGCCCTGGTCAATTTGGGCTTTTGTCCACTCGCGGCCGGCCGTCCCCGTTGTTGAATCCGATAAGTCAAGCAACCACTGGATGCGTGCATCGTTCGGTTCAACAGAAAAATCGGGATGAGACCAATCAATTCCACTATCGATTACTCCAACGATCACCCCGTTTCCTTTGTAAGGTCTGTCGAGACCTCCGGCCCCAGCATGGACCTGATCGACCCGAGCCTGTGTTCTGCTGAGATCCAAATATCGCTTCGACCGGCCGGAGATCAGTATGCTAAGCACATTCGGCAATGATGCAACTTCGTACACACGTGTGATGGGAACTTCAGCGACGAGAATATTTCCTGACGTTGTCAAAATCTGAACACCCAACCGTTCGAGCTCCATCGTGTTTGAAGCATCACTCACCTGCATGAACACCAATGCCCTCGGGATCCCGTCGCCATGAGGAGGCAGGAGGCTGAAGTAACGGCTGCCATCGTACATTGAGGCGGTGCGTGCGGATGATGCACCATGTTGCGAACCCGACTGCTGCATGGCTTCATATCGGTTTGCCATATACCGCAGACCGGGGTCTACCTTGTTGTCTATCGGGGCTCCATGCTTGGGAGCGCCAACGAAGTGTACACGTTTGACTCCTTTCGCGAAATCAGCACCCAGCCCACCGACCGTTGCACTCCACAAAACGATGGGAACCAGAATCGTTTTGAGGAGCCGTTGTCGTCTTGTACGTTCAGACAACAGGGACCTCGCCACAATGTTGGTACGCATAATCCTCCGCCAGTTTCTTGAATACAGAGCAACCATCGCGGACGAGGAAAAAACGCTCGAGCAAACGCCAGGTTACTGACGCTCGAGCAATCTAGATTTGCCAGAGAGCTGAAGCTGAGTCACAAACTCAAGAGCCGCGACATCAAAGATGTCATCCGAGGACACGTGCGCAGTAAAAACATCGCCAGCCATGGTTTCGACGCTTGCCCCGGCATCAAGAAGCTGTTGTCGCATGATGCCATCGATGGTACTAACGCATTTCCCGAGAATGGTCAGCGTTTCGGTCTGCTCTGACGTTGTCAACGCGGCGATTCTTCGCCTTAGGGGCGCATCAAACTTCGTGTCCATTATCAGTTCTTTGTCAGGTCCGCAGCCAACGAGTAGTACTGTGAGGGCAATTGCCGTGATCGGTTTCATGACTTTCCTTCCCTATCAGATCAGCATCGTTGAGAAATATAGTCCAGCAATTTCACAAAATCAACTGCGTGGACGGTACAAGAGGCCATCTGGCGGAAGTTGACGGCGCGCATGAGGTTCCTCGACCGAGACTCGCAGCTGCACATAACGGCAATTCCAGAGTAGACCCTCATCGACCAAGAAACGCATCGATTCAGAAAAACTTTCTCCTTGACATCACTCCATCAAGATTGTATGGTCTTCGAAATCCTCTCGGACTCAACAAGAGCATACGGGAAAGCTACTTATCAGATTCATGATATGGCAAGAGAGGCGATCCCTGCTGGTTCGTTGATGAGTGGGGCTGCAAGCTTTCTCAATTGAAGTGTTAGAAGAGAAAAGAACGCATACACATCATCGCGTTCACCCCGCCCAAGCTCGTCAATACCAGCTGTCGCTACCGTTCAATTCCGGATGTTGTTTTCGTAAATCTTTACCATCCGGATCTGCCCCGAACGAAGGAGCCGAAGCTCGAAATCTGGCATCAACGTTGCATCGGGTGTGACGATGCCAACCGGCGCACCGTAACTCATTGTGCCCCAAGCTAAAATTCCTTCCAAAGAATTTTTCCCTTGACTTAACCTTCTCAAGGTCGTATATTCTCGGTCGCCAGGCTTATTCCTCTCCGAGACAACCAGAGCTATGGGCTTGAAATCCCTGGAGCGACAAGGAAGAACATAAGGAGGGATGGAGTTAATATTGATGGATTTCGGATCGATAGTAATGGTTGAATTTTTGTCTGTAATGCCTCCTGACATTGTAAGATAGAAGTCACTTCTAAAACAAGAGTATCATCTACACCTTCTGCAAGGAAAAGAACCAATGGCCCAAAAAGAGACGCCCCCCACAACCTCTTTGGATCTAAGAACGGCCGCAAGATCACCGAATGGCAAGTTGGTGATGAATGAAGCCATCATGGATCTTGCGCTGAACTGTCGCGATTACTACGGCGACAACAATCTTGCTGCTGATGTGATACGATCTAAGTACCTCGCACCGAATGAACAAGGTCCGATGCACATGTGGCATCGCATTGCGAAGGCTCTTGCCTCTGTGGAGAACGACCAAGAGTTCTGGTACGACAGGTTCTTGGCGTTGCTGTTTGACTTCAAGTTCGTCCCCGGCGGTCGTGTTATGCATGGAGCCGGACGCGAAGATTCTAAACGCCGTCCAACACTGTCGAACTGCTACGTCATTCCAATTGAAGAAGACAGCATCGAGGGCATCTATCGTTGCATTACTGAATCCGCACTTGTGTATCGCACGGGGGGCGGCGTGGGCACCGACCTCTCCATCTTGCGCCCTGAGGGGGCGTCGGTGAACGCAACGATAGACCATTCCCCTGGTGCAACAGCGTTCATGAACCTCTTCAGTGAAAGCACAAATACCGTTTCGCAAGCCGGGCGCAGAGGAGCATTGATGCTGACCATCAGCGTTGATCATCCTGACGTGGAAAAGTTCATCACGATCAAAAATGACCCGAGAAGAACCAAGGTGCAGTATGCAAACATCAGCCTCCTTATTACGCACGAATTCATGCATGCTGTACTCAATGATACGACGTTCGACCTTCGCTGGGGCGGAAGGGTCTATCGGACCGTCAAGGCGAAAAACCTCTGGTACAAGATCATTAGAAATGCACATGCCTCTGCAGAGCCTGGCATTATTTTTTGGGATACGATGAAGGATTACCACAACGTGGAGTATGCCAACCCCCTCACCAGCACCAACCCGTGCGGTGAACAACCGTTGGCATCCTACACGGCATGTAATCTCGGTAACATAAACCTGAGAAAATTCGTCGATGAGGAGGGCCGGTTTGATTATGAAGAGCTCGCGGAAGTGACACGCGTTGCCACCCGGTTCATGGATAACATCATCGACTACAACATGGAGAACCACGCGCTAGACAAAATCAAGAACGCGGTTGCATCCGATCGAAGGATTGGATTAGGCATCACGGGGCTAGCAGATGCGCTCGTTATGATGAAAATCAAGTACGACTCTCAAGAAGCACTTGATGAGACGGAAAAGATGATGCGTGTCATCCGTGATGAATCATATCGGACGTCAGTGGAGATTGCGCGGGAAAAGGGACCATTCCCACTGTTCAATTGGGAAGGATACTCGCGGAGCAAATTCGTTCAAAGCCTCCCGCAGGATATCCAGGAGAGTATTAAGGACCACGGAATCCGCAACAGCACCGTCCTCACGGTTCCGCCCGTGGGAACGGGGTCGATCGTCGCTCAAACGAGCTCGGGGATCGAGCCGATTTTCTGTACGAGCTACCGGCGACGAGTGAAAAATCATGATGGTGAAACGTTTTCCGAGTACAAAGTGTACCATCCTTTGATTAAGAAGCTCTTTACCGACGACCAGCACCTGCCTGACTATGTCGTGACAGCCCACGACATCGATCCGTACTTCCGCGTGAAGATGCAAGGTGTTATCCAGAAATATGTCGATAGTAGCATTTCGTCGACAGTGAATCTCCCGGAGGATATCAGTATCGATACCGTTGCGGACATCTATATTACGGCCTATAAGGCGGGCCTCAAGGGGATCACCGTCTACCGTGAGGGGAGCCGCGAAGGAATTTTGCAGACTGAAGAATTTCTTCGAAAACAGGAGGAGCGGTCGAAGAAAGGACCCAGGCAGCGACCGCAAACAACATTCGGAGTTACCGAGCGAATCAAAACCGGGGAAGGCTACCTGTACGTCACGATCAACGAGGACGAAGAGGGGTTAAGTGAAGTCTTCACGACCATCGGGAAAGCCGGGGGAAATGCCGCCGCGCAGTCCGAAGCAATCAGCCGTTTGATCTCACTTGCACTGCGATCAGGTATTGAGCCTCGAGAAATCGTGAAACAGCTGAAAGGCATCTCCGGTCCAACTCCTGTGTGGGACGGCAACGGCGGCCAGATTCTTTCGACACCTGACGCAATTGGCAAAGTGCTTGAACGGTACATCGAGAATCGCGCACACCTTCGGCATTACAAAGAAATTCCGACCGCACCGGAGATAGGAGTGCCGAAGCAAGGCAAACAGGAAAACGCCAAAAACCTTTCCACATGTCCCGACTGCGGGACCACAGTTGAGCATGTCAGCGGATGCGTCGTATGCTATAATTGCGGCTGGAGCAAGTGTTGATACGGCTCCCCGATTGATGAGCAGAACACCCCGCTCTGTGAGAATTGAGCGGGGTTTTTTGTATTTACTCCGATACCCCCTCGTGGACACCAGAGTAGACTACAAGGCCCTCCCGATTCCACCCCGAGAACGACATTCCCCTTGACCGGGAACCTTTTTCCCGCTACATTGTTATAAAGATTAAGCAACTACTAAAATGATGGAATATTTCTATGAGGAAAGTCTATATCGACGGGAAGGTATGCGTCGGCCCAACGTTTTCCAAGGCCGAATTTGCGCTCATAAAGAGAAATCTCGTCGAACATCGGGGGCTGATCACCCTAGCAGATCTCCTTGGCCTGGCCGGGAATCCTCAGCGACTGAGGATTCTGTATCTTTTACACGCTCATAGAGTAATGTGCGTCTGCGACCTTTCGGAGGTTCTCGAAATAACTGATTCCGCTGTGTCCCAGCATCTCCGCAGGCTCAAAGACAAGAACATCGTCAAGTCTCGCCGTAAGGGACAAACCATTTACTACTCGCTCGTTTCGAACATCTTCACCTCAAAACTTGAGGACATGTTTGAAATGGATCAAACAAAGGAACAGCATTCATTTATGCAAGACGAGGCCGCGTGATGGAAAAGGAAAAAATCAGTGCAGTAGGCTCCATACTGACCGCTATTGGTGCATCGCTCTGCTGTATTGGACCTGTCCTTGTGGTGCTTTTCGGCATTGGAAGTATCGGGGCGTTCTCGGTCTTTGAAAGTTATCGCCCCTACCTCATCGGGTTCACTGTGGTGTTGCTTGGTCTTGCTTTCTATCTCACATATCGGAAACGGGAAGTCGTCTGCGCAGATGGCACGTGCAAGATGCAAAGCACCGGTACATGGAACAAGATCAGTGTCTGGGGAGCGACCCTCCTTGCAGCAGGAGCAATCGCGTTCCCCTATTTCGGCGCATCGCTGATCCGATCGGCACAGGCAACACCTGCGTTGGAATCCGAAACGTATGCGACGGTTGTGCTGAAGGTCGAGGGGATGGATTGCGCAGCATGTGCAGCCGGACTCGAAGCTACGCTTGGGGGAATTGACGGAGTTCGACGGGCAAAGGTTGAATACGAAAAGGCGAATGCTGTAATCGAATACGATCCGGCAGCGGTTCAACCTCAGAAATTTGTCTCTCAGATCCAAGAGGTTGGATTCAGTGCGACTACGAACCCTATGAGAGAGGAGAATTGAAGCATGGGCATTGCAGTCCCCAGGATCGAGCTATTGTATTTTGACGGATGTCCGAACCATCAAGACGCACACGCTCTCCTCATGGAAGTGTTAAGAGAAGAAAACATCCAAACCCCAATCATTCGGAGAAAGGTCGAGACTCCGGAATCCGCTGCCCGTGAACATTTTCTTGGCTCACCCTCAATCCGGGCCAATGGGACGGATATTGATCCGTCAGGAGATACCAGACAGTATAGCCTGCGTTGCCGGGTGTACCAACATAATGGCAAACTGAGCGGCGTGCCGGATAAAGAGATGATTCGTAACGCCTTAAAACAATTCATGACATAAGGAGGAACCAATATCAATGCCTGACCATGTGGGATCGATGTTTCGAGCACTATTCTTGATCGTCCTCGGGACGGTGTTGCTCTCTTGCGAGGAGAAAATGGAGAATTACAGAGAATTGACACAATTCTTTGAGGCAGAACTGCAATTTATGCCCGGCATGAAGTCACCGGTTTCCTCAGCTGGAAGAATCGGTGAACTGCTTGGGAGTGGGGAGGGATTCATTCACGGGAAGAAAATCAGCGGATCGATCCGTTGGTCAATTTTTGAAGTGGTTGGTAACCCATGTGAGACAAATATAACAGGCCATATTCAGACAAATGATGGCGCGACGATTGCCCTTCAATCTAAGGGGTTCGGACTGGTGCCTGATAAATCAAAATCGAACCAATGGCACCTCGCAGCAACACTGATCCTGTCAACGGACGATGCGCGCTATGACTGGCTCAATACTGTCATCGCGTTTTGGGACGGCGAGTTTGATATGAGCACAGGAAGGCATTCTTACACGGCATATTTATCTGATTAACCTCCTCCTATCACAGAAGTTCTGCAATTATCTTTTCAAAAAGTGGCGCTGACATGTATCCGATGTGTCGCTTGACAATATTTCCTTTTCTATCAAGAATAAATGTTGTGGGGATGGCGTCTATCCCACCATACTCATCCGCAAGCTTGCCATCGCCCACAACGACAGGATAGGTAACCTTCGCTTTTTGAATATACGGTCTCACCACGTCCCACCCATCGCGGTCGAGCGATACTCCGACGATCTCCAAACCTTTCGACCTGTATTTCTGATAGACCTCCAGAAAGCCCGGAATTTCGTTCCGGCAAGGGCCGCACCAGGTTGCCCAAAAATTAATCACGACGACTTTCCCTGTAAGCTTCTCAAGCTCGGTGGTCTTACCGTCCTGGGATATAAGGCTGAAATTGGGCGCTTTCGATCGAGATTGGCCGAACGATTGCCCGGCAAACACAAGAGAAATTGTCCAAAGAGTAACCAAGGTCCTGCCCAGTTTCATGATCTCCTCGTCAATTTGTTTAGGTAAAGAGTACCGCTCCATTTGTATAACAACTAAAATGCCAAAAAGCTCCCCATAAGTCACAAAAAAAATCTTGAGAGTACTTACCGTTGAGCTCCAAGCCGGAGAAGCAATATATCGATCAATTTTGGCCTCTCATGGTTCGTCGGAATGAACACGTTCCGAATGAATCCATAATCCTCCAAGACACAATCCTCCCTCGCGAGTGCTAATATCTCAGCGATACTATGACACCATTCGGAGTCGGGATGATATGAAATGATGATGTCGTCGGGTTCTGGAGATTATGCCAGCTCACGATAGTATTGCCCAAAAATATTCCCAAAGCCGTCCCGATCAACGCATCAGAGAACCAGTGCCTATCTTTGTACATGCGCCCAAGGGGTGTTAAGGCAGCCAGGCTGTAGAGTGCGACAGTCGCAATGGGATGTTGAATTTGTCGGGCGAGGACGGTCGAGAATCCAAATGCTATTGCGGCATGTCCTGAGAAAAAAGAGCTGTTCTCCTGTGCAATGCCGTTCAAGAGGTGGAATGAATTGTTTCCTTCGTTGGTCTCCGGGCGCGCCCTGCCGACGATAATCTTGAGCGGGATCTGGATAATACCAACAGTCACAATTGTCTCCGTCAGCATGATGCCCGTCTCACGCAGCCATTGATTGTCTGTGATGAGTCCTGAGAGGTACACTGCAATCGCTCCAGGGCCCGCATACTGAGGCGCACCGTAGGAATAGCCAACTCGTTCCAGTTTATCATTCAACGTCGTCTTGTTCTTCAGCATCACCGTCCTGACCTCATCATCAAGGAGAACCGACCCGGAGACCGCGAGAAAGAAACCACCGGCCATTATCATGTCCCCAGAATCCCAATGAAGAGGTGTGCTCAGCGTGTTGCCGATCGATCTCAGTACCATAAAAGCATCTGAACCAACTGTCCACGAGCAACGCGTATGCACATCTCGCGAAGAATCATCCATGGTTGCTTGCACATCCAATGTGGCGAGTAGTCGATCGGAAGTAGACTGCGCGGGTACTTGTGTATGAGAGAGCATCAGGCAAAGAAGAATCCAAAAGGAGAATGACCTCGGACGCCAGTTCTGCATATTCGCTTATCCCTTTCTTGGATTCGCTGAGTGAGAAGCAATGACTCTTCTGAAAAGTTGAAGAAGTTGGTCTGTTCGCTCGCGACCTTCGTGGAATAAGATTGTCAAAAACCCACCCAGAGAAAGGAACACTCTTTCGCTCGCACTATGCTGGGAGATTGCGGAACACTCTCCTTATCCTATAAACACCGAGAAGATCAAGCAGTGTTCGAGCGTGCATGTTTACCTTCCAGGTAAACGTTTTTGAGATCGCTGGCTGGGATGACTCCGCTTCAATGCTGTGTTGAGTTGCAGGCAAACGGCTCGGGTAGAATACGAGCATTTCCACTGTACCGACTCCTTCAAGGTCCTCCTTATGGCGCTCTGGCGTCAGGCCGTAGAAATCTCCAAAGGCAGCGTACATAGGATCTGTCATGCTCACATATTCGTGGTCGGGGATTGAGTTTTTCAGCATCCGATGAACGAGGATCACGTCAATCCCAAAAAGCTTTTCAAATCTTTCAATCCTTTCAATCGCAACTTCCCCCGTATGGATGACTTGTTTGAGCTTCAGGTCTCCAACGTTGGTACAGGCGTCGCACACACACGCCTTCACCTTCTTGAGCGCGGTTATTTCGTTGTTGAATGCAGTGAAAAAGCTCACGACCTGACTCTTCACTTCCTTGGCGGTTTCTTTGATGTCTTTTTCAGAAGAGACGGCGTAGAAGAAGACGCCATCGCCCTCAACTTCGGCAACCTTCAAGGGAGGCTTCGAGGTAAAAATGATGGATTTCAGCAGTCGGACCGTGATTTGCTTTGCGTGGCTTGTCGAAATTGCGTGCAGCCGCATGAACTTCGTGTACCCGCTGATGTCGGCTACGAGGAGGATAGCTTTGGAGGTCTCAGTCATGGAACGACGTGAAAAAGAAGACTTTCATACTAACGGTGTATTGGATACAACATTCAGGACGGCAAATTGTTTCCCGAAAGATTCACCTATTCAGCAAAGTATGCTTCGGCAGATCCATGCCAAAGCAAAAAAAAGGGGGCCGCGTCGCGCCTCCCCTCTTCTGCCCGGACATCAATCTTCTTAACCAGGGAGATTATTGAACGCCCCTTTAATCTTGCGAAGACCGAGGAGGTCAAGGAAGGTCTGAGAAGTTGTTTTGAGCCACCAGGCAAGCCGGGCCTGGAACGCTGGACGGACTTTCTCAATTTCGATCGTTTGATCGTTCAAACGATTCGGGTAAAAGACCAGTGTTTCAACCTCACCAACACCTTCAAACGTCTCTGTGCGGCGTTCCGGACTGAGGCCATAAAAGTCAACAAGGGTCGTGTACATCGGGTCCGTCATCATGATGTACTCACGCGAAGGCACTGAGTTCTTCAACATCCTGTGGACCAGTATCACGTCGATGCCAAAAAGCTTCTCGAACTTTTCGATCTTCTCAATTGCGACATCACCAATGTGGATTACCTGCTTGAGCTTCAGGTCAGCGACTTTCGTGCACGCATCACACACACAGGTCTTCATCTGATTGAGCTCGGCAATCTCCCTGTTAAAGGCAGAAAAGAATTTCACAACCTGCTCTTTCACCTGGTCTGCAGTCCTCTTCACATCCTTCTCCGAAGACAGCGCATAGAAGAAAACGGCGTCGCCCTCGAGCTCCGCAACTCTGAGCGGAAGCTTGGAAGCCTGCATCAAGGATTTCAGCAGCCTGACAATAATTTGCTTTGCATGGCTTGTGGAAATCGCGTGCAATAGCATAAACTTCGTGTAGCCGCTGATGTCTGCCACGAGAAGAATAGCTTTTGAGGTTCCATTCATACGGGAAGTAGGGAGAAGATTTCAGAGAGACATACGAAATTAACAGAAATTTGGATTCAGAGTCAATGCCCGAATTACTCATATCTGAGAGATTCCACGGGATCAACGGATGCAGCCCTCCGAACAGGAATGAATCCCGCGAGTAGACCAATCATCGCAAGAATGCCGACAGGTGAGCAACAATTGATACGATGGCGTCGGCGTAATTGTTTCGCGAACAACGCCTTGCCTCCACCAATATACGCAAACTCGACAGCGTAAGCCACACGTTCTGTCTTTTTCCGCTTGGTACGACCGAAGCTTATTTGCTCCAAATGGCCGAACGCCCACAGAAAAAAACCGATTGGTTTTCAGACGTAGATTCTATTGCAGGCCGAAGGAGTTAGTGGATTTGTTCTACTCGCAACGTTCTGGGAACCGTCAGCCGAAAACGCACATACAGGAAGATATCCCGCCGGGACGTACACCATAAATTCTGCACCGTCGAGATGGTTCCAGAAATCATAATCATCCTTCTTTTCCTCATTTTCTCGGCTTAGATGCAATCTGAGTACATGCCGTAACAGCTGTTTCATAGCGCTCCTTTCAGGCAGTTGGACACCGAATGAACATACGTAACGATTGTCACAAAGAACTCACGCGAAGGTTACTTTTTCTACTGGAAGCTGCATGCGAGGCCGAAACCTTGTCGGGCCATGCAACCGACATCGATTATGAAAGCGTTTCGATCGGTACCATCAAAGAAACAGCAGGAACTCTTGCACTTCGCTTCCACGTTTCAATTATTGTAATAATTAGTTTGCATTGAAAAAGTAACCATGTGAATTCTAGTCAAGCATGTTGCATATCAGGAGTTTTGTCCGCCTTTTAGTTTGATGCGTTCGGAAAACGTTCCACATCTGAACAAAACACGATGTGATGTGTCCCTTTCTTTGCTCGTGAGGCTGTGTAAAAAGTCCAAAATGTCACTCTGAGTCCGCCGAAAGGCGGACGAATGCCGAAGGCATCCTCCGGAGGAGTCCTTCGGACCTTCGGGAGAGTCTCGATTTTGAATCAGATTCGACTCAAGTTTGCGTTTCCACACAGCCTCTTCTCCAAAGAAAGGGACGAAAGTCACGCCAAAGGCGGATCCGCCTCATTTGTATTTGGATTGTTGGCGGAAAAGGACGTCGGCCTGTGGTATCTATATTGCTCATTCTGCTGAACTTTAAGATAGTGTCGTTTCTTTTCTTGGCTGAATGGTTCAACACCAAATTAAGTCTAATACGCTGGTACAATCGGTATCAATACCACAAAAACCTCTGGTGAGCCGTTTCCTAGGTGCGGAGGCAATCCGCGAAATCATCGGCGGATTGTGGGTTGGCAAATCAATCTGTGCTTGGCGATTTCGATTCTGTTGAATTGCCTTCTGAAAGCTATCGAAATCGCATGAACATCAGCAAGCTGTAGATGAGCCTGGCGGGTTGCGATTTCGGAAAGCTTTCTTTTGAGCCAAAGGCTCATCCGCCACTGGGGGAGGTACTTTCTTTCCAGAAAGAAAGTACGTTTAATGTCCATGTGTTATCTCTGTTCCTATGGTAGTTTTTCAGTGAGAACTAATTAGTTCTCACTGAAAAAGTAGCGATCAGAGTGTTAAAGTTGTCTGTTGAGACTGTTGAGATTTCAA
>Ga0247727_10006893_pt1 | contig 22036 bp, 22 predicted proteins | sample WisWelCaveWW1625_FD_202498 | JGI IMG/M metagenome (GOLD analysis project Ga0247727, IMG submission 202498) | Biofilm microbial communities from Wishing Well Cave, Virginia, United States - WW16-25 | ecosystem: Environmental > Aquatic > Deep subsurface > Groundwater > Cave microbial mat | place...
GGAAAATCAAACCGGTCAATACGTGGAAGGCGTGCATGCCCGTCATCATAAAGAATGCCGCGCCATACGGTCCACTGCTCGCGGTGATGCCCTCTTCGATGGCGTTGGGCCATTCCACAAAAACGACGCCGATCAAAAAGCCCGATCCCAATATGAAAGTGATAATCGTGTTGGTGAAGAAACCTTTGCGGTCGCCGCTGCGCAACAACGTCTCACCGCGATTCATGAAGAAGGATGAAATGAGGAGCACTGCGGTCACAAGCAAGCCGAGGATCTGGTCCAGATGCGGTCTCGTCAACCCAAGCAGGTTGAGGCGCATTACCATCAAGCCGCCGAACACGAACGAATCGGATACAAGGAACAGCCACAAGCCAATGCGATTTGTGCCTGATTTGTATTCATACGAGTCGTGGTCGCCCTCATGCTCGGCGTTCAACTGGTAGATGTGCATGTAATAATACATAACCAGCGCGGCTTTGACAAGCGCCACAACTACCAGTAATGGGACGGAATTGAACGTGAGCGCTACGAAGAATTCAAGTCCCGTGAGCACCGCAAGGTAAACAAAAATGAAAACACCCTGGCTCAACATGAAGGATTTATCGTGTTTATGTGTCATGAATTAGACCCTGCCCTTTTCGTGTTTCTTGCCTTTGACGGCGGCAAATTCGACGTATTTGGAACCGGGCAAGCCATAATCGTACGGTTCGCCTACCACTTCAAACGGAACCGGGTAATTGTGCGGGTGCATCGGTGACGGAACCAGCCATTCGGGCGAACGCGAGTTCCAGACGTTGCCTTCCGCTTTTTCGCCGTTCTTGATGCTGTGGAAAAAGTTGATGAAAAATATCAACACAGCGAGGGCAATGGCAAACGCGCAAATGGTCAGGATCAGGTGCGTGGTATCGAAGCCGAGCGCAGGATCGTAGTCCGCGATGCGGCGGCGCATTCCACGCAGACCAATGAACATCATCCCGAAAGTCAATATGAGGAAGGAAGGCGTCATCAGCCAGAAGTGCACCCTACCCCAAAACTCATTCATGCGGCGGCCCGTCGCTTTGGGGAACCAAAAGTAGATCGCCGCAAAGAAGGGGTAGACGAACCCTCCAAAGATCGTATCGTGGAAGTGCCCCACAACCCAATAGGTGTCATGCAAATGAAGGTCAACAGCGACCATGGCGTTCGGGGGTCCGGTAATACCGCCAAGCAGGAAGACAAAAATCGCTCCGAGAACAAACAGCATGGGGGTCGGCGTTTCGATCTTACCGCCCCAAAGCGTGGCCACCCACGAAAAGAATTTAACTCCGGTTGGCACAGCAACCAGCATGGTGCTGTACATGAATGGGACGCGGAGATATTCGTTCATGCCTGAAGCAAACATGTGATGCGCCCAGACAACAAAACCTACAAGGGCAATGCCCAACGAAGACATCGCAATCCAGCGATAGCCAAACAACGGCTTGCGGGCGAAAACAGGCAATAGCTCAGAAATTATGCCCAAGCCGGGTAGTACAAACACGTACACTGCCGGATGTGAATAGAACCAGAATAAGTGCTGGAACAGAACCGGGTTCCCGCCTTTTGTCGCGTCAAAGAAGCCCATGCCGAACAAACGCTGGAACATCACCAACTGGAAGGATAGACCGATCAACTGTGTAGCAGTCAACGCGATGATGGACGTTGCAATGCCAGCCCACACAAAAATCGGCAGGCGCATGGCAGTCATCCCTTTTGCGCGCATACGCAGAACCGTCGCAATGACGTTCAACGCGCCGAGAATGGACGACCAACCGGCTGTGAATACGCCAAGGAAGAACATCTGCATCCCCACGGGTGCGCGCGACGAAAGCGGAGGATAACCCGTCCAGCCGGTGTCAAACCCGCCAAGAACAAGGCTCATGAGCATGAGCACGGAAGCAGGCACAGCCACCCAATAGGCGAACGCGTTCATGCGCGGGAATGCCATGTCATGCGCGCCGACCAGGAAAGGCACCGCATAGTTGATGATGCCGGAGACACCCAGCAAAATGGAGATGATCATCAGGATGCCGTGCAGGGACATCAGTGTGTTGTAAAGTTGTGGACCGGTTTGGTTGAACAATCTGAAGGTTGTTGTGAGGAACTGTAGTTGAGAAGCCGCCAGTTCTGTGCGGAAGATCAACGCAAAGGTTCCACCGATAGCTATCAAAAACAACGCGGTGACTGTATATTGAATGCCAATTACTTTGTGATCCAGGGAGACACTGAAATACTTTTCCCAACCCGGTTCGTCCTCGTGATACTCGGGCGTGTCAATTCCACGCGCCCACTTGACCCAATCATCCATGATGCCGACGCCGAAGATAAAGGAAAGTACGCCCGATAATGCGCCAAACACCCAGGCAGGCTCACTAAAGAAAAAAGCGCCAAAGATCGGGGTAGCTCCCAGCGCGGCGCGGATTCCAGTGATGAGAAACGCGCCGATCAATGTGCCTGCAACCTGCCATACGAGACCGCGCGTGATTCCTCGATAACCGTACAGCCCATAAAAGAAGGCAGTGAAACCAAATAAAAGCGTAAAAGCCGATGCAACCGAACCGGAAAAATTCAAGTTGCCCATGACAAGAAAATCAGTTCCCAGCCCCAAGCCATACCCGACGGCTCCGGCAACGACCAGAAATAAAAACGCTTTTCGTAATGGATTGTTATTCATGTGACCTCGCCGACCTATTTCAACGTCTTAATATACGCGACAATCGCCGCGATTTCTTCGTCTGTAAATGTGTACTGCACCATTTTCTGTGTTTCAAACCCGGCGACAATTTTCGCCTCCGGGTTCCTGATCGATTCCGTGATGAATGCTTCATCGGCTGTAACCGTTGTGCCATCTGTCAATTCGACATCAGAACCAAATAACCCAAACCAGGTGGGACCAATCCCAACCGCGCCGTTGATCGAATGACATGCCGCACAACCGTTTTGCGAGACAAGCAATTGCCCCTTGCCTTCAGGAGTCGCCGCCAGCTCGGCAGAAATCTTGATCTGTTCCTTGAACCAAACTTCAAATTCTTCCTGCGAGGAAATAACAACTGGCTTTACCATAAACGCGTGAGACGTTCCACACAACTCAGCGCAACTGACTTTGTAATTTCCCTCCAGAGTCGGGGTGATGGTCAATTCGGTGAAGCGACCAGGCACCAGGTCCTGTTTGACGCGGAATTCCGGGACCCAAAACGAATGGATCACATCGGATGAAGTCATCCGCAATAATACTTGTTGCCCAACAGGCAGATGTAATTCATCGGAGATTACTACAATGCCCTTTTCAGGGTCGGGAGGATATTCAAACCTCCACGACCACTGAATCCCCGTCACCTTCACAACCATAGCCGAAGGATCGCGGCGCAAGGTATCTGATAAATTCTGCGCGCCTAAATAAGCAAAAACAACCACGATGAATAATGGGATCGTTGACCAGGCAATTTCAAGATTTGTATTCCCCTCAAAGTGCATCCCGTCAGACGCATCCCCTTTTCGACGGCGAAACACCACCAGGCTGTAAAACATTGGCACTGCAATGATCGCAAAAAGAATGGACATGGCAATGACTTGCACATTCCACATCCAATCAATCGGGGTCGCCTGCGCGCTTGCCGCAACCGGCATCAACTCCGCCGCGTCAAGCCCAATGTATAACAGAATAGAAACCAGGATGATCAGAATTCCCACAACTACAAAGTGTCGCATACGTTGTTTCTCCTGAAACAAAAATCCGACGGGGACATCCCCAGTCCAGAACCGCCATAGTTTACCATACTATTTTGCGCTTGTCTCAAATTTCACAAGATAAAAATCCGCATCGTACGAAGCCCGAGGCTGATCCTGTTTAACCAGCGACGCCCAACGCTGAGAGCACTTCAGCGCTATGTTCCGCGGGGCGCACCTTCTCAAACACCTTGACGATATTTCCGTTCACATCAATCAGGAATGTAGTCCGAAGGACTCCTTCATACTCCTTACCTAAAAACTTTTTTGGTCCCCACACCTGATACACATCACAAATTTTATGTCTTTCATCTGCCAGCAAAGGGAATGGAAGCATGAATTTCTTCTTGAACTTCACGTGAGATTCCACATTATCAGGGCTGACGCCCAAAACAACAATTCCCGCTTTTTCATACGCGGAATAATCATCACGGAAATTACAAGCCTCCTTTGTGCATCCGGGCGTATCATCTTCCGGGTAAAAATACAAAACAACATTCTTTCCGCGATAATCGGAAAGTTTCCTCAGTGTGTTGGTGTCGTCGAGCAATTCAAAATCGGGCGCAGGGATTCCGGCAGGGATGGGCATTAAGGTATCCTTGTTTTTTCCCTATTATACTCTCGGAATAAAACATGGTTCACCTCGAATTTAATCTTTCGAGCATTTAGCCACAGATACTTCGACAGGCTCAGCACAAGTTTCACTGATTTACACGGAAAAAGCCAACCCAGTCTAGTGGGTTGGCTTTCGTCTAGCTCAATTCAGGGCATAAATATAAAAATCCGTGACGATCCGTGTAACACCTGCACTTGCGCCAGGTGCAAGTGTCCGCGGCTGATTCTTAAGTTCGGGAGTAAGCATGTAACTCCTACTTTAGCGCCCGAATAAATGACACAACCTGCCAGATTTGTTCGTCCTCGAGAATACCACCCCATCCGATCATTGCAGTGCCTTCCTTGCCTGTGCTGATTCTCCAGAATAAATAATCGTCACCAGCTACTGCACTTAATTTCGCAAGATCCTTGGGCTTGGGTTCAAGGGACGCTCCGGCATATCCGTCGCCTTTGCCAGTCTCACCGTGACATGATAAGCAGTAGCTTTTGTATACAGCCGCGCCCTCCCCTGCTGACTCTGAACCAAGCGGATTTGTCATCCCTGAGTATTCGGCAGGGACAGTTGCCAGCACAATATCCTGGTTCGAATCAGATGAGTTAGCGGCTTCGGTGCACGCAGTCAGAAGAAGAATAGCGAATATAACGAAGTGAACAACTTTCTTCATGGATATACCTTCCTATGTCATGCTGAGTAAAACCGCATCGGGAAAGAGCCGCAGTTCACAGCATCCCCTTTGGGGAAGGCGAATGAAACAAACCTGCCGATCTCGTAACGCGACGTTTATGTCGCTCTACCCTGGCAAGGCGACATGAATGTCGCGTTACATCTCCGCGACTCAAAACGACATACCGAAATATTAACCGCCACGGATTAAGTGGCGGTAAATGATATTACAAACAGATCGTCATTGCGAGTAGGGCTTCGCCCGACTATGGCTTTCTCAAGGTCCAGAATTATGTCTCTCCGAGGGAGCGTTCTTCAGCGACCGAAGAGTCTCTCAGATCGTCGTAGAGATGCTTCGGGGCAAAAAACGCCCCTCAGCATGACATACCTCCTTTTGTCAAGCTACTTTGAGAAAACCACGCCTGACGAAGCAATCTCTACTTGGAAAGGAGTTTGCCGCGCCGCCAAAGAACGACGGCTCGCAATGACGTTATTTTATTTACAACTGTTTACAACAATTTCGCTTTTTTCAACGCGTCTTCCAACGCGTCAATCGTGGCAGGTTTGATGATCATCGCCGTCGCGCCGCCCGTCATTACCTTTCGGCGCGTCTCGGGCTGGTCATCGGACGTGATCACGAACACGGGAATCGGAACAAGCCTGGGTTCACGCCGCAAGTATAAAAGAATTTCAATCCCATCTATACCAGGCATGTTGACATCCAAACAGATCAGGCTGGGTGTGAAACCGCCTCCCAAAATTGAAATCGCGGGGCTTGAGCCATACGCCACGCGCGCCGGAATACCCAGCACGTCCAGCATTTGATGCAGGGCATCCGCGGTTTGTCTGTTATCGTCAACGATCAGCGCTTCAGTCATCTACTCCTCCAAAATGATCGTGCCCATCACAGACACGTCGTATCCTGTCAGTTGAGAAACGGCTTTTCGGAATGCAGGATCAGCCAACAGTCCGAAAAGAGGCGCAAGCAATTTATCTTCCGCAAATTCTTTTGGAATCACCAGGTCGTAGCGTTCCTGAAAAAGCGGCACGAAATCCAAATCCAATGCCTGCGCGGCGGCGGCGATTCCAAGCCCGCAATCAGCACGACCCGATGCGATGGATGCTGCAACTGCAAGATGAGTATACTCTTCTTGAAGATAGCCAGCAATAGACTCTGGCGATATTGTCATTGATTTCAAATAATAGTCCAATAGGACACGCGTACCAGCCCCGCGTTGACGGTTCACAAATTGGATGCTTCCCCCTTCGGGGACCTCGCGACTCGGCTCAACGCTACGCCTGGGGCTGGCGAGGTCTCTCAAACTTTTGATTCCCTTCGGGTTCCCCTTCTTGACGATCAAGCCTTGTTCGCGCCCAACGAGCGCCATCACTTTAACGGGAATATTCGGCATGTATTGACGAATGTAAGAAATGTTGTATTCGCCAGTTGAAGGATCAAGCAAATGCGAGCCAGCAAGATGCGCTTCGCCGCGTCGCAACGCAACCAGCCCACCCTGTGAACCGACGTTTGCAGAGACAAGCCGACGATCATGTTCTGCCAAAAATTGCGCGAGCAGGTCAAGTGTGAGATCGTGCGAGCCAATGCAAAAAATTGTCTTTTCGATTTCGGCTTTACTACGATACAGGTGAACTTGAATCTTTTCTCCCGCTTCGATGCCCTGCGTGCCGCTTGGGACTAACGCCAGCCCATCTGCCTGCACAAGCGACGTGATGACTCCCGCCCCGCGTGATAGTGGCGCGGCAAGAAGTTTCTCTCCCACTTTGCCAACAACGACACGGACGTAATCATCGTCGCCAGCAGGAGAAACGAGTTTTCGTGTGAGGATCGCTGTTTCAGTCGGTAGTTCATTTGGTTTTCTCCCCAGCCATTTTGCGATGAGAGGTTCAACGAAGATATCTATAGTTAATGCCGCTGAAACTGGATAACCAGGGACACCGATAATCGGTATGTCGTTGCGAGGGCGTTCGTTGCCCAAAGCAATCTCCGCTTCCGATTTACGATTTTCGATTTTGGATTTACGATTGATAAAACCCAGGATGACGGGGTGTCCGGGACGGACGGCCACACCATGCACGAGCAACTGTCCAAGTTTCTCAACGACCTTCGCCGAGAAATCTTCCGCGCCAGCCGATGACCCTGCATTCAACAAAACTAGATCATGTTCTTGCGCGGCTTTCTGAACAATTTCGCATATCAAATCAAAATCATCCTTTGTAATCGGATAACGCGTCGGCTCGCCGCCCATTACTTTGACCTGCGCCGCAAGGACGAGCGAGTTGTATTCGAGGATATTCCCAGCTTTGAGTTTGCTCCCAATCGGCGCCAATTCAGTTCCTGTTGGCAGAATCGCCACTTTGGGTTTTCGAGCAACTTTAAGTTCCTCATGTCCCGAAGCCGCGATGGCGCCCAAATCAACTGGTCTTAGTACATGCCCCGCAGGCAACACCAATTGCGTGGCAACAATATCTTCACCCAATGGTCGCACATGACTCCATGGAGCAACCGCGGCTCTGATGCGTATTGAAGATGGCAGACGGATGGCAGATGTGATTTGTCCCTGCTCATCGAGAGGTTCCGTGTTCTCGATGGGGATAATTGCGTTTGTCCACTCGGGAAGCGGATCGCCCGTATTCACGTATTCCGCTTCGGGTCCGATTTGAAGCGTTAGAGGCTTCGACGGCAATGCGCCATTTGTGGAAATCGCCCGCACCGCAAATCCATCCATTGCGGAGGCATGATAGTGCGGTGACGATATCTTTGCCCAGATCGGCTCGGCAGTAACACGCCCCAGCGCGTTTTCATCAAGAGGGACCGATTCAACGCCAAGCACGCGCCAGAGATTCGCGTCTTGCAAGGCTTCTCTTAATCTCGCTTGCGCTTGAGGGAGGGGAATATCGTGCAGATAAACAGACATTGCCCCCACCCTAGCCCTCCCCCACGTGGGGGGAGGGGATATTTTGATTTTGTTTAATCTCTAGAATTTTCATGCGTATCATGTTTAGAGCCAAAGGCAAATTCTTTTCGGGGATTTCCGTTTTGATTCTAAAAACGACTAAACCCAACTCTTCCAGAATATCTTGTCTTGCTTTATCGGCTTCCACTTGTTGGTCATGGATTGGACCATCTACTTCCACTACAAGGCGATATATAGAACTGTAAAAATCCACGACAAAATATCCAACAGGCTGTTGACGACGAAATTTTACTCCGTCCAACTTCTTACCACGCAAAGCGCCCCAAAGGATTTTTTCTCCTTCAGTTGGCTCCTTTCGAAATTCCCGCGCAATTTCAATCATCTTGCGTTTGACTTCGGGAGGAATATGGATACGTGGAAAATCATTTTTCATAGAGACCCTCATCCCTAACTCTTCTCCCAAAATGGGAGAAAGGGACTGCTCCCCTCCCCGCTCGTCGGGGAGGGGCCGGGGGTGGGGATTACGCTACCCCATCCATCGCCGCGCCGAGACGCTTGACGATCTCATCCACTTCGTCCTCGTTGATCGAAAGCGGAGGCGAAAACGCCAGCACATTCCCAAGCGGACGCGTCCGCAGTCCGCGTTCCTGCGCGGCTTTGAAGATTTTCATCGCCATCGCGGGGTCGGCGGTTTTTGCATCTTTATCTGAAACAATTTCAATGCCGCAGATCAGACCAAGTCCGCGCACATCGCCGACGAAGGAGAATTCTGTAAGTGATTTCAATCCTTCCATTAATCGTTTACCAAGTTCTTTTGCTCGTGCAGGGAAGTTTTCTTTTTCCATCAGTTCGAGGTTCTTGATTCCCACCGCACAAGCCATCGCGTGACCGGAATAGGTGTACCCATGCATGTACGCCTCAGACTCAGCGGCGGACTCCATTGTCTCGCGGATTTCGTCCGAGATTTGGATTCCGCCTAATTGGGCGTATCCGCTCGTGATGGCTTTCGCGAACGAGAGGATGTCCGGCTTGACGTTCCAATGCTTGAGGGCAAACCATTCACCAGTCCTGCCAAAGCCTGTGATAACTTCATCGGCAATGAACAGCGCTTCATATTTATCGCAGATCGCTCGCACGAGTGGGAAATAATCATCTGGCGGGACGATGACACCACCCACGCCCATCACAGGTTCGGCGATGAACGCCGCGACCGTGTCTGCGCCTTCGCGCAGAATCGCTTCTTCGAGCGAGCGCGCCGCGGCTTGACCGATAGTCTCGCCTGCTTTCATCTCACCTTCAAAGCGATACGGATTCGGCGCAGGGATGTGAACGAACCCATCCACGGCGGGACCGAACATCGTTTGATATTTTTCCAACCCAGTGGCGAATGTCGCCGCGAGCGTCACTCCATGATAGGAACCTTTGCGAGCAATGACTTTGTATTTCGTCGGCTTGCCTTTGCGTTTCCAATAATAACGCGCAGTCTTGAAAGCGGAATCGTTCGCCTCAGAGCCGCCCGATGTGAAGAAAGTGGTATTTAATCCAGCGTAGGCAAAGCCTGCGAGTTTGTCAGCAAGCCGAATGGAGGGAAGATTCGTCATCCCAGAAAAATTGGAGGTGAACGCCAAATCCTTCATCTGGTCGTAAGCGGCTTTCGCAAGTTCTTCACGTCCATAGCCCGCGTTGACATTCCACAACCCTGCCATGCCATCGAGAATCTTCTGTCCATCGGTGGTGTACAGCCACACGCCTTCGCCGCGCTCCACCACCAGCGGATTCGCGTGCGTCTTCGGATGAAAAACGGGATGTAATTGCTTCTTATCTTTTTCAACCCAACTTGCTGTATTTTGTTTTGTCATATTATCTCCATCATCAAATAGGTGTCATTTCTCATTCGTCGTTACCGCTGTCACGCGCCCTCCCCCCTAACCCCTCTCCCATAAAGGGGAGGGGGACTCATTGATTTTAATTTTAAGTTCTTCAATTTTGATACGTATGACATTTAGCGCGCTAGGCAAATTTCTTTCAACCAATTCTGCCTCTATTCGCAAAACATTCAATCCCAAAACTTCAAGAATATCTTGCCGAGCTCGATCTGCCTCCACTTGATTATCATGTATAAGACCATCCACCTCAACCGCCAAACGATGGGCCGAATTGTAAAAATCAACAACAAAATAACCAACGGGTTGCTGGCGACGAAACTTAATCCCATCCAACTTCTTTCCACGCAAAGCTTGCCAAAGAATCGCCTCGCTTTTCGTTGGATCTTTCCGAAATTCACGCGCAATCTCCACCATCTTACGATGAATTTCGGGAGAAATCACAAGTCGTGGAAAATCATTTTTCAATTTAAACCTCCGTCCCCTTCCCCATTTATTGGGGAAGGGTTAGGGATGGGGCTATCCAATCACTTCCACATCATGCGGACCCGACTCCTTCAACCCCGCGCCCGTCATCCGCATGAAGATGGCTTTCTGTTGCAACTCTTCTATCGAGTGCGCGCCGCTATAACTCATGCCCGATTGTAAACCGCCGATCAATTGAGTCAACACCTCGCGCACCTTGCCCCGATACGGGACTGCCGCCTCCACACCCTCCGCCACATACTCTTCAATCTCTTCCTGGGTCACATCATTGCCCTCTTTTTTATTCCGTTCGATATTCGCCTCACGCGAAGCCATCCCGCGCGACGCCTTGTAGCGATGACCTCTGCGCGTCATAATCATCCCAGGGCTTTCATCCGTCCCCGCGAGCATGGATCCAATCATGACGGTCTGCGCGCCCGCCGCGATTGCCTTTGCCACATCCCCAGACTGACGAATCCCTCCATCCGCAATAATCGGGGTTCCCGAAGCGCGCGCCGCGTCTGCGCACTCGATCACCGCGCTCAACTGCGGGACGCCCGAACCCGCCACGATGCGTGTGATACAAATCGAGCCAGGACCCACGCCGACCTTCACACAATCTGCGCCCGCGTCAATCAATCGCTTTGTGCCGTCACGGGTCGCAACATTCCCACCGATAATTTGCGCGCCAGGGAAATGACGGCGAATGTTCTTTATCATCTCGATTTCCAAATGCGAATCGCCGTGAGCGATGTCAACCACGATGCAATCCGCGCCTGCTTGCAGCGCGGCTTCCACGCGGCGCATTTCCTTATCGCGCACGCCTACCGCCGCGCCGACCATCAACCGCCCGCGCGCGTCCTTTGTCGCTTTGGGATATTGCGTGATCTTCATAATATCCTTCAATGTCACAAGTCCCACCACGCGCCCATCGGCATCCACCAGCGGCAACTTCTCGATGCGATTATCGTGCAATAACTTTTCCGCGTCCTTCAACGAAATCGAAGGCGAAGCCGTCACAACCTTTTCCTGCATCACTTCCTTCACGGGCTTGGCATCGTTCTCCTCAAACAACAGATCGCGCGTCGTGACGATGCCCACCAGTGTTTCGTCGCCATTCAAAATCAAAATCCCGCCTGTGCCTGTTTCATCCATCAAATTTTTTAAATCGCCGACGGTATGAGCCACCGTCATCGTAATCGGGTTCTCGACGATAAACGACTCCGCCTTCTTCACGCGCTGTATCTGCCGTGCCTGCTCGTCAATGGATAAAAACCGATGGATGATTCCAATCCCGCCTTCGCGCGCCATGGCAATCGCCATTTCACTTTCCGTCACCACATCCATGTTCGCGGCAACAATCGGCGCCTGCAGTGCAATCTGCTTCGTCAGCCAACTCTTCGTCGAAAGCATGCGCCGCGAATCCACCTCTGAATATTGCGGCACCAACAAAACATCGTCATACGTCAAAGCCGTGTCAGGCAGAATTTTCATAATCACTCCTCTTGGAATCAATCGCCCGAATTATAATGCTTCACGATGACTCCCCTCCATGCGCTTTCCCCACTGGATGGACGCTACGAAAAAGAGACTTCCCCTCTGCGGGACTTCTTCTCCGAATTTGCCTATCTTCGTTCCCGCGCACGCCTCGAGCTGGACTTTTTATCTGCTCTTTCCAAAATCGGCTTGGTCCGCCCTTTGACCTCTTCCGAGCGCGTTGTCCTGGACTCATTCAGCGATGACGACGCGCAAAAGATTCAAGAACATGAAAAGAAAACCCGCCACGATGTCAAAGCGATTGAATATTTCCTAAGAGAAAAACTTCCCGCCGATTTACATCAACTTATACATTTCGGTCTCACCTCCGAAGACATCAACAACATCGCCCAAGCCCTCGCGCTGAGAGACTCGCGCGACAAAGTGTTACTGCCCCCGCTCGATAATCTCCTCTCATCCCTCCGCGACTTCGCCAAAAGATACCGTGCCCTCCCCATGCTGGCGCGGACTCATGGTCAGCCTGCCGTGCCAACCACGTTAGGAAAAGAAATCGCGGTGTATTTAGCGCGCTTGAAAAAATGCCGCGCTGAAATTGCAAATCATAAATTTGAAGCGAAACTGACTGGCGCAGTTGGAAACTTCAACGCCCTCCACGCCGCCGCGCCGCACGTGGATTGGGTTTCATTCAGCAAGGAATTCATCAAGAGTCTTGGTTTTGAACCCAATCTCGTCACAACTCAAATCCTCCCATACGACAATTGGATTCGTTATTTTGACTCCATCAAACTGATCAATACCATCCTGATTCATTATGCCCAGGATATGTGGCGGTATATCAGCGACGGCTTCCTTAAACAAAAAGTCGTTGAAGGTGAGATAGGGTCATCCACCATGCCGCAGAAGGTGAATCCCATTGACTTTGAGAACGCGGAGGGCAATCTCGGAATCGCAAATGCACTTCTCACCCACTACGGACAGAAGTTACCTGTCTCACGCTTGCAAAGAGATTTATCTGACTCAACTGTGCGCAGGACATTCGGTGTCGCGTTAGGACACACACTTCTGGCATGGAACAATATTGCGCACGGTATGTCGCGAATCGATGCGAATGAAGAAAAAATCAAGAGTGTGTTAAACGAGCATTGGGAAGTCGTCAGCGAGGGCGCGCAGACCATTCTCCGCGCGGCTGGACGAAGCGACGCGTACGAGTCACTTAAGTCTCAGATGCGGGGACGCGTCTTAACGGAATCAGATTTCAGGTCATGGGTTGAAGCGATTGATGTCGATGAAGAGACGCGCGAGAGGTTGATAAGTCTATCGCCAGAGACATATTTGGGAGCAGCAATTCAAATAACAGATGAAGTAATCCGTAGTAGCGACTTCAGTCGCTGAATGGCTGAACGACTAAAGTCGCGGCTACATTTGGAGGAATAATGAGCGTAACAGCAGTAATCGGTTCGCAGTGGGGTGACGAGGGAAAAGGGAAAGTTGTTGATTATCTCGCCGAGCGCGCCGATTATGTGGCGCGCTTCAATGGTGGGAATAACGCGGGGCATACGGTGATAAACGAATTCGGGACGTTCAAGATTCATCTTGTGCCGTCAGGGATATTTGCGCAAAACACAACGGGACTGATCGGCGGCGGCGTGGTGATTGACCCTGCCGTATTGATCGAAGAAATTGACATGTTGAATAAAGCGGGTGTGAAGGTGGATGGGCGCTTATGGATTTCGCCGCGTTCGCATGTCATCATGCCGTATCATAAAATTTTGGATGGATTGTATGAGGAAGCCAAAGGCGCGGGCGCGACAGGCACGACGCGGCGCGGGATCGGGCCCGTGTTCGCGGACAAGGTCAGTTACAACGGAATCAGGTGGAGCGATTTCACGAGCAATGTGTTTGAGTCGCGTCTGGCAGTTCAATTGGAATTGAAAAATAAAATTATTGTTGCGTTGGGAGGAGAGTCATTGAAGTATGGAGAAGTGCGCGACACATATCGTGGATATTTCATGCGCTTGAAACCATATATTCGCGAGTTGTTCTCGATGGTGCAGGATGGCTTGAAGGCAAACAAACACTTTTTACTCGAACAAGCCATGGGAACATTTTTGGATACGGATTGGGGAACCTACCCGTTCGTAACCGCTTCGACAACGATTCCCTCCGCCGCTTCGGCTGGGCTTGGAATCCCGCCGCGTTATATCACGAACGTCGTGGGCGTGACAAAGGCATACACCACGCGCGTCGGCGCGGGACCGCTACCCACAGAGATCACTGATACAGAAAGCGCGGTCTACGAACAATTTGGCGAAGTCGCCGCGACAACGGGACGCACGCGCCGAGTCGGCTGGCTGGATCTGGAAATCGTGCGCACTGCGGCTGAGTTAAGCGGCGTGACGGAAATATGTTTGACAAAACTGGATATACTGAGCGGGTTGGAGGAAATTCAAGTCTGTGTTGGTTATAAGTTGAACAGCGAATCTGTGAGATATGCAGATGTGGACGCGTATGGTTTGGGTAAAGTTGAATGTGTGTATCAATCTGTGAAAGGCTGGAAGGAAGACATCAGCAAGGCACGGTCATTTGACGAGTTGCCCGCCAACGCGCAATATTATGTGAAGATGGTTGAAGAGGCGGCGGAAGTCCCTGTGAAATGGATTGGGGTGGGTCCTGAGAGGGGCGCGACAATCAGGAGATAAATGCCCAAACTCCTCACCATCTCTCACGACAAGGGCGAATATCTCAAACTCATCAGGTGCGCCGATTTGTCAAATCTGGAATTGTCACTGCACCTGCGAACGAACAGATTGTCACTCTTTGCGTCAAATCCAATTTGGCTCTATACTAAGGCATCTCACCAAATCACCCTCTCATCCTATGTCTAAAAAATTCAACTTCCCCACCCGCGTGGACCCCATCAACCTTCCCCGCCGTTTGCGCGAAGGGTTGGCTGAGGCAGAAAAACTTCTCACTGACGGCAAGCCTGAACAGGCACTTGAAACGCTATCAGGGTTAAAGCGGCAATTCCCAAATTCAGCGGATGTGCTGGGGCTTATGTCTGACGCGTATTATGACCTTCAGGATATGCACAGTTACTTGTGGGCAATGTATCAATTGCATCGCGTGATTCCAAATCGCCTGGAGGCAAATCTTGGTTTAGCAGGAGCCTATCTCGCCAACGGCCGCCTGGGGCTTGCTTTGCGGGCATTTCGTAACTTCCTAAAGAAATGGCCGAGATATGAAGAAGCAGAAGAAATCAAAATGACGATAGCAAGGCTGGAAACTGCTCTTTCCGAAATTCTTGCAAAGCTGGATTTTACACTGGAGGATGGACTGGACTTTGCCTGCAAACATGAAGAACTGCAAGTACTCATGGAACACCAGGAGACCCAGCGTTGCAAACAGATCGCCGAAACTTTATTGAAACAGCGCCCATCTTTTGCGCCAGTCTGGAACAACCTGAGTATGGTTTACTGGATAGAAGGAAACCTGCCCAAAGCGATTGAAGCTTGTGAACAGGTGTTAAAACTGGAACCTGATAATATCCACGCCCTTTCGAACATCTCCCGCTATTTGTTCATTCAAGGACGCGACGAAGAGTCCAAATTATTTGCCGCGAGACTAAAAGCCTCTCATGCAGAAGCATCGGAAGGCTGGGTCAAAAAAGCCGAGGCGTTTTGTTTTATCGGAGACGATGAAGGCGCAGTATCCCTGCTTGAAGACGCGCGGCAGGCAAAGGCGCAGAAAGAACTGAACGAATATTTTTATCATTGGATAGCCGTGTCGGCATATCGGCTTGGAAGGGAATCCGAAGCGCGTCGCTGCTGGAATAAGGCTTTAAAGATCAACCCGAATTTTTCTCTTACAACCGAGAATCTTGACGAACTAAAGAAGCCAGCCAATGAACGGAACGATCCCTGGGCTTTCCCATTTTCCACATGGTTCCCCCACAAGATAATCCAGGAATTACTCTCCCATGCAGAACGAACAGTAAATAACAAGAAAAGCGATTCGGTGTCAACAGCCCTTACACGGTTTATAGATTCACATTCCGATTTGCTAAATATAGCCCCTACATTACTGGATAGAGGAGATCCCGATAGCAAAGATTTCATCATCAAAATGGCTGACTTTTCAGCCCACCCGAAACTCCTTGCCGCACTGAAAGATTTCGCCTTCGGACAGAATGGCTCTGATTCTCTGCGGATGGAAGCGGCGCAGATTCTGTCAGAACATGATTGGGTCGAAACTGGTGAAGCGCGTCTCTGGCTGAATGGCGAATGGCAATCCACGATATTGATGGGCTTTGAAATTACAGATGAGCCAGATCCAAAATCAATATTAACCCCAAAAGTACAACCTCTCCTTGCGCAGGCAATAGACGCGCTCCACAAGAAAAATGGCAAACTAGCGGAAGAGTTGATCCGTAAGGCGCTTGTCATGGAACCTGACGCTCCAAGCCTTCATAATAACCTTGCCGTTGCGCTGGATATGCAGGGCCGCAAAAAAGAAGCCAGCGCAATGGCAGACCATATCATCAAACAATACCCCGATTATTTCTTCGGGCAGGTTTCAGCGGCTCGAAAAACAATGTACGCAGGTGACCTCAAGAAAGCCCGCGAGATTCTGAACAAATTGATGACGCGCAAACAATATCACATTACCGAATTTAGCGCGCTCTGCTCTGTATTTGTAGACCTATCCATTGAAGATGACCAACCCGAAGCGGCTCTTTCCTGGTTTGAAATGTGGGAAGGCGCCTACCCTGAAGACCCTCGGCTCGAACAGTATCAGGAACGAATAGAGATGCTACGCCTGTTCACTTCGATAAAAGATATATCCTCCTACAAACGGAGGAGAAAACAAAAACGTTAATCAATCACCTGGCGCAATGTGATTCTCCCGAATAATGTCGGGACGATGCGACAGCGCCAGGGAGAATGCAAGGAAAAACAAGTTTATTCTCGGCGAACTTAGAGGGCTTGGCAGTTGAATAAGAATGGAGCAAATATGTCCATCTCACTAAATGACATCATAAAAGCCGCTGAGAGAATCAAGCCGTACGCACATCGTACGCCTGTGATGACAAACGAGAGTCTGAATCAACGCGTGGGCGCGCAGGCGTATCTCAAATGCGAAAACTTTCAGAGGGTGGGCGCGTTCAAGTTTCGCGGCGCATGCAACGCAGTCTTTTCACTGACCGATGAAGAAGCTGCGCGCGGCGTATCCACACATTCATCGGGCAATCACGCGCAGGCATTGGCGCTCGCGGCGAAACTGCGCGGCATCCCTGCGCACATCGTCATGCCGAGCAACGCGCCTCGGGTCAAGAAGGATGCGGTGGCTGGTTATGGCGGACAAATCACTTTTTGCGAACCGACTCTCGAAGCACGCGAATCCACTCTAGCAAATATCGCAGGGAGGACTGGCTCGACGATCATTCATCCGTACGACAACGAACGCGTCATCGCGGGACAGGGAACTGCTACTCTCGAATTATTGGACTCTACCCCCGAGCTTGACGTAATCATCGCGCCCGTGGGCGGAGGCGGATTGCTCAGCGGAACCGCAATTGCCGCGACGGAACTCAAGAAGAGAATCCGCGTGATCGCGGGCGAACCCGAAATGGCAGACGACGCGTTTCGCTCGTTGCAAGCAGGAAAGATATTTCCCTCGACAAATCCAAAAACGATTGCGGACGGTTTGCTCACATCGCTCGGCAAACTGACCTTTCCCATCATTCAACAGCGCGTTGAACAGATCGTCACCGTGAGCGAACAGGGAATTATCGATTCGATGAAATTTATCTGGGAGCGGACAAAGATTTTGATTGAGCCATCCGCTGCGGTTGCAGTCGCAGTGTTGTGGGAAAAGAAAATTGATTTGAGCGGTTTAAAGGTGGGAGTGATTCTCAGCGGCGGCAATGTGGATTTGGAAAAGTTGCCGTGGCAAAAAGAATCTTCACCACGAAGGACACCAAGTTCCCAAAGGATTTAAAAGGAGTGAAAGATAAAATTATGCTATACTCCAAAATGAAAACGACAGGAAAGAGAAACCATGTTGCATCTAAACCTAAATGTCCGTCCGGAAACCGCCAAACGCCTGAAAAAGGTGTTGGAATTTTCGCGCGACGAAGAGGCGTTTGCCCAAAATGTGATTGCCTACCAAATGGCAGAACTCAAACGCGGCATCATCAACCTGAAACTGGACATCAAAGCCTACGAAGAAAAATATAAAATGGCGAGCGCGTATTTTTACAAGCAGTTTAGTAAGGGAAAGAAGGATGACCGCGAAGATTTCGTGCTTTGGGCTGGATTATGGGAAATGCTCGAAAAAAATGAAAAACAACTGCGGGGACTGGCGGGATGATTGAAGAATATTTCCTGCAAGTTGAAACGGTTTTGCAGGAATTTCCTACGATTCGATCTTATGCACTCAATAAGAAGATTTACAACAGCCGCCAGGGGTTGATTGGCGGCAAAATTGTTTTTGAAAACGGTTCCTCTCTCGAGTTCACCGAGGTGATTGACAGCGAGCAGGAGAGCAAGGTGAAATATCGCTATCATTATATGAATACATCGCGAGGTATAGTTTTTCGTTATGACAACGCTCCTCATCATCCACTGGTGAAGTCATTTCCCCATCACAAGCACACGACTCGCACCGTGAAAGCCAGCCACGAACCTGATTTACGCAGTGTTCTGCTTGAGATCACACAACGCAGAAAGAAAAGATAAACGCGGGGCTTGTTTATTGAACTGGAACGTGGATTTAGGTAAGTTGCCGTGGCAGTGACGAGCAGACCTCCGAGTTCTTTAAGAACCCGGGGGTCTTCAGCGATCATTGGCGCGGGACCGGCGGGGTTGATGGCCGCTGAAGTGTTGAGTCAAAACGGCTTGCAAGTGGATGTGTATGACTCGATGCCATCGGTCGGACGGAAATTTCTGATGGCGGGGAAAAGCGGATTGAACTTGACTCATTCCGAACCCTTTGAGCAATTCGTCGCGCGGTATGGTTCGCGGCGAACATGGATCGAACCGATGCTAAAAGAATTTGGGGCAAACGAGATACGGGCGTGGGCACACGAACTTGGGATCGAAACCTTCGTGGGCACATCGGGGCGGGTGTTTCCAGTGGGCATGAAGGCGAGTCCGCTGTTGAGGGCGTGGATGAAGAGGTTGCAAGAGAATAGCGTGACGATACATACGCGTCACAAGTGGATTGGATGGGGCAAAGATGGATCGTTGCGATTCGAATCAGAGCAAGGCGAAAAAGTTGTAAAGGCTGATGCTGTCATTTTGGCTTTGGGCGGGGGCAGTTGGCGAAGACTCGGCTCGGATGGCGCGTGGGCTTCGTGGCTGGAGCAGGCTGGGGTTAAAGTCGAAGCGTTGAAGTCATCCAATTGCGGATTCGACGTGTCGTGGTCGAGTCATTTCAAAGAGAAGTATCACGGGCATCCAGTGAAGTCGGTTGTGTTGTCGTTCGAGTCGTTTCGTCAACAGGGCGAGTTTGTGATCACGAAACACGGCGTGGAGGGAAGTTTGATCTATGAGCGCTCGGCGCAAGCGCGGGATGCGATTGAAGCGCGCGGCATGGCGGGCATTCAACTTGACCTTGCGCCGCATCTTTCGCGTGAAGAGGTGTTGAAAAAACTTTCAAAGCCGCGCGGCTCGAAGACAATGGCAAGCCATCTCGAAAAAGCAGTTGGCATCAAGGGCGTGAAGGCGGGTTTGCTGCGCGAGTTTGTGTCGAAGAATGATTTTAGAAACGCAGAACAATTGGCTGACGCAATAAAAAATCTTTCCATCCCGCTCGTCGCGCCGCGACCGCTGGATGAAGCCATCAGCAGCGCCGGCGGTGTGCCCTTTGAAGAACTTGATGAGCGCCTGATGTTGAAGAAAATCCCCGGCGTGTTTTGCGCAGGCGAAATGCTGGACTGGGAAGCGCCCACGGGAGGCTACTTGCTCACTGTCTGTTTTGCCAGCGGGCGCGTTGCCGGACAAGGCGCGTTGAAGTGGATTGGGGCGAGGGCTGAGAGGGACGCAACGATTAGAAGATAATATCGTATTGGCTTATAATCAGAATATGTCCATTCACATTCTCAAAGCCAAAGCAACCTCATCGCAAATTCAAGAGATGCTGGAAGCATTTCCTGATATGCGAATGATTAAAATCGTCGTTGATATTGAACTCGAAATTCTTGCAGGCGGAAGCGGAATGCACTACGAATGCGAGCAACTCCTATTGGGCGAAGGCAGCACAGGAAAATTTAAGGGGCGCGAACTGGTTTCCTGATGAACAAAGCGTGGAATTTGAATCCCTGATAAACATCCGTCCGCGCCAAAACAGAAGCATCATCATTCAAGATGAAAACATCTGCAAAGAGGTCGAGCGTATCACACGAAAATTTCTTGAAGGAGTAAAGCCATGACCGTTTATGCTGATTCCTTTATAAAAGAATCTCCCGCGCGGCAGCTTGGCGCGCTTGCCGCCACGCTTGGGCGCATCGCGTCATCTGCCGAAAAAACCGCCCGCGCAAAAGCAATTGTCCCCATGCTGGATGAGTGCCTGCAATTTATCGAGTGGACACTCTCCCATCAACCCGTTACCGCCAGCAAAGAGTTAAGAGACATGAGCGTTGAGTTGAAATTGTGGCGCGATAGTTGGGAGCACGCGCAAATTGACGGACACTTGCGCGCGCTTTTATCCATTCAAACAAAGAAATGGTCGGAGCAGGTTTTAGAATATTCGGGGCTATTGAACTTGTAGGAAGATATAGGCAAAGTAAAGTCCTTTAAGGAATTGCCCGTGAAGGCACAAAACTATGTGAAGATGATTGAAGACACGACAACCGTCCCTGTGAAGTAGATTGGGGTAGGTCCTGAGCGGGACGCGACAATTAGGAGATAAGGGTCTAAATGTCTAAAAAATTCAACTTCCCCACCCGCGTCGATTCCATCAACCTTCCCCGCCGTCTGCGTGAGGGGTTGGCTGAGGCAGAAAAACTTCTCACTGACGGCAAGCCTGAACAGGCGCTTGAAACGCTATCAGAGTTAAAGCGGAAATTCCCAAATTCAGCGGATGTGCTGGGACTCATGTCCGACGCGTATTATGACATCCAAGACATACACAGCTACTTGTGGACAATGTATCAGTTGCATCGCTTGATTCCAAATCGGCTGGAGGCGAATCTTGGTTTAGCAGGAGCGTATCTCGTCAACGGCCGCCTGGGGCTTGCTTTGCGGGCATTCCGTAACTTCCTAAAGAAATGGCCAAGATACGAAGAAGCAGAGGAAATCAAAAAGACGATTGCCAGGCTGGAAACTGCTCTCTCCGAAATCCTTGCAAAACTGGATTTCACTCTCGATAGTGGACTGGATTTTGCCTGCAAACACGAAGAACTGCAAGTACTCATGGAGCATCAGGCGACCCAGCGTTGCAAACAGCTCGCGGAAACCCTATTGAAATAGCGCCCATCTTTTGCGCCAGTCTGGAACAACCTGAGTATGGTTTACTGGATAGAAGGAAACCTACCCAAAGCGATTGAAGCGTGTGAACAGGTGTTAAAACTGGAGCCTGATAATATCCACGCCCTTTCGAACATCTCCCGCTATTTGTTCATTCAAGGACACGACGAAGAGTCCAAATTGTTTGCCGCGAGACTAAAAGCCTCTTATGCAGAAGCATCGGAAGGCTGGGTCAAAAAAGCCGAGGCGTTTTGTTTTATCGGAGACGATGAAGGCGCAGTATCCCTGCTTGAAGAAACGCGGCAGGCAAGGGCGCAGAACGAACTGAACGAATATTTTTATCATTGGGTGGCCGTCTCCGCATATCGGCTTGGAAGGGAATCCGAAGCGCGTCGCTGCTGGAACAAGGCTTTGAAGATCAACCCGAATTTTTCTCTTACAACTGAGAATCTTGACGAACTAAAAAAGCCAGCCAATGAACGGAACGATTCCTGGGCTTTCCCGTTTTCCACATGGTTCCCCCACAAGATAATCCAGGAATTACTCTCCCATGCAGAACGAACAGTAAATAACAAGAAAAGCGATTCGGTGTCAACAGCCCTTACGCGGTTTTTAGATTCACATTCCGATTTGCTAAATAACCTTTGGTGCTAGTTGAGTCATGGGGTATCCTCACAGGTGCTGAAACCTAACGAGGAGAAACCCCATGACTACAGGCGATATTATCATACACATCTTCTATCTTGTTGCTACCTCTTTACCGAA
>Ga0247727_10006894_pt1 | contig 22026 bp, 14 predicted proteins | sample WisWelCaveWW1625_FD_202498 | JGI IMG/M metagenome (GOLD analysis project Ga0247727, IMG submission 202498) | Biofilm microbial communities from Wishing Well Cave, Virginia, United States - WW16-25 | ecosystem: Environmental > Aquatic > Deep subsurface > Groundwater > Cave microbial mat | place...
AAAACTTTGACGACGTTTTTGAGCCGCGTGGTGTAATAATCGACAATCACGTCAAAAGCCGCCAAAACCTCCAGCGGGATTTGGCGCGCCGCAGGCTCGCACCGGTCGGCGTAGCGGAAAAATATCGCCAACGCCTGTACGATATCTTCGCGTGAATGTTTGGATTCACTCGCTGCCATAATGCCTCCTATAAAAGTAGACGGTGATTTGCAATCAACTGTCACTTTTTTTTGCTGAAATTTTACCTGTTAATGAAAAACCAAATCAGCCATGCCGCTAAAGCCACGAGCAGCAACCGCATGAGGATGATTTTATTGCTCTCCACAGCGCGGATAAGCCGCAACCAAAAAAAATTAACACAGAGAAAACAGAGCAAACAGAGAGGGCAATGATTGGAAAATTCTCTTTAGCTTTTTAAGCTCTGTTTGCTCTGTTTGCTCCGTGTTGAAAATCTTTGTTATTTTTACACCACGTGGCGCATTGTTTGCGCAAACCTTCAACTTGTAATGGCTAAATTGTCTTATCGTTCGCTGCCTTCGCCAATCGATAGCAGCAGCTTTTCTACCTCCGCCGGCAAGCGCATTGTTTCCGCACGAAATTCCCGCACCCGAAAACGCCGGCCTTTTCTGCCATTCGTATACAACAGCGTCGGAACCGTGATGATTTTATTCTTGCCGCGGCCGAGGCGAAACGAAATCGGCAATTTGGCAAAACGGCTGGAGGCAAAGGGAATTTGAATGTTGAGAATTTCCATCGGCCCTTTGCTCACGAAAATACAATGCGAACGATGCCGTGAGAAACTGATCGCCAGCATCGGTTTAAACGGCTGCACGGTGTACACTTCATCTTTGCGAATGCCCTTTGAAAAAAATCTGCCCTCGCCTTTGATCACCATGCCCATTTCAAAGCCGTACGTCGTTGCGGTACCGAACTCGAACGCGCCGTAGCCGGCCGGAATGCTCACGGCGCTCATCACATAGCCGCGCGGCGATTCTTTGCGGTCGAGATAAAACACCTTGACGCCTTTGCGCTCATCGCGCGCCAATTGTTGAAAAATTTCATCGAGGTCATGCGGAGTTCCGAGATATTCTTCTCGCCCCAAAACCGACCATTGTAAGGTGTGCTCATCTTGCAAAGCCAAAAGCGTTCGAATGGTTTCTTGCGCGATATTCCAATATTCCGTCGTCCATTTCAGGCGGATGAGCATCGTCAAAGTCTTTTTCAAAAGCCGCTGCTCTTTCTCAAACTCCTGCGGCGACATCTCAATCGAATGGTAGAGTTCATTAACGACCTCGACAACGTTGATGTCCGGCGTGTCGATGGTCTTTTCATAGAAATACCACAGCAACTCTTTAATGCGATCGGGCGTCTCTATTCTGTTCGCTTCCGCTAAGATAAAGGCATGCGGGTTGGAAATGTCGATCCGCTTGGCGATGCGAAAGAGCGTCTCCCGTTTTGGCGTTTTGCCATTCAAAATATTGTGCAATTCTGCCAGCGAAATACCCAGCGCACCTGCGGCTCCTTTTAGATTGAAATGATTCTCATCAATCCAAAAACGTATGGCCTCGGACAGCGATCGAAAACTCTTTTTCATGCTCCCTACCTCCAAAACGCGCGACGGTAATTTTGCTGCTTCTTATTGACTCTAACGATGCGCTTTATCCACGGGTTCATTTTTGCGCTCGTCTTGTTTTCACTTTTATTGAAAAATTAGGTTTGCAGAGTGCACGCAGTCGGACCCGGTGGGGAAGTTCCCCCCAATTTGGCAAATCCTATTTGCCCAAGTCCGACTGTGCCCCACCAAAAGGAACATCGAGAACTCTCAGCCCACCGATTCTGAACAAACAGTGCAAATCCTGATTAAAAAATTCCTGGAGGATTGGGAAGATGTGTTAGCCTGAAATCTAAAATCCGCCAATACACTGCGCGTTCTCTTACAGATGCCATCACCATTCGCGCGGATGAATCTGCTCCCTGAGGCATGATCTTATTGGCAGCATTTTTTTGCACAAGAAGTATGCCATCCGGCGTCGACCTTTGGCCGCTGAAATCTCGCGCGGCAACTGATTGTTTTCGTACGGCAGCAAGTTTGGTGGTGCAGCAATTTAATCTCACTCTGCTTTCAAAGAACTGAAACGCGGTGGTGTCGAAACCACTGGCGGTGGTGTTGGAGCTACCGTTGCGGAGTGTTTGTTTTGAATGCGAATCAAACCAGGTTGATCAAGTAATTGTTGTGACTCAATAAACAATAACCGAAGAAGCCTTGTTGTCAAATCCAAACGGCAGATTCGTGCAATTGCAACTGAAGGGACACGCCGGGCCGGAACATGTGACAATCAGCCGAGAGCCGGAATAGTTGACTCCATCATAAAGCTCACAAACAGTTGTGCCGGAACAAGCAGTGATCTTCACCGAACTGACTTTATTGTTCAGAATTACCATGGATGATATTCTTTTTCCCGCTTGAATAGTGATAGAGGTGCCGCGGCAACCCGAGAGATCGTAAAGTGTAGCGTTTCCTCCGAGCACGAAAGCACCTTTATCAAGCTCCCGTTCGGAAGAGATTTCACGGGAAGAATTGAGTTTTGTTCGTTGTCTTGCCTCGGAAATTTTATTTTCCATTTGCGCAAACTTTCCGGCAAACTGTGTGGTTTTCGCCCAAGTTTTAAAGTCGACTTCGGAATCGAAGACGTACACGACCTCTGCTTCAGGCAAGCCGTCTCCAACTATCGTGATCGGAAATTTTTTGTCCTGGAAGATTCTTTGAAATTCCTCGCGTTCATAGAGTTTGCCCTGGTACATGAACATGAGCGATTGCGCATCCGAGGTTTGTGCGCTGTCGGCGGAAAAATTTTCCGACTGGGATGGCGTATCAATCGTGACGGGCGTTTCCTTGTTGCAACCAACAGAAACGGCCACGCCAAAAATGAACAGCGCAAGGAACGCCGCCGGCATCCAAGAGCGTTGATGCCTATTATTACCGCGAAGGCAAGACAGGTTCTTCATGACGCATCTCCTTATTGAAACGATGGTACTTTGCGATTCTACTCGAAGCTTCTAGTGACTTCTTCAAGTTTATGAATTGGAAGAAGCGCCGGAGGACTATCGCCGCCGGCGCTTTCGCTTTGCAACTTCCCGATTTACAAGATCAATAAACTTTCACAGAAGAGGTAATATTGTTGAAGCTGTAGGCAGTAAGCACGCTCTGATCAAACCGCACGAGCCACGGGGCATATGCAGTGAGAATCAACCACCTACCGCCATAATAAGTGTTCTGATAGAGGGCGCAACTTGTTTTGGAACTGCCGGCGTACACATCGACGGAACTGGTTTTATTGTCGAAGGTACCGAGGGTTGATTTATTCGTGGGTGAATAATAAAGTTTGTTTGTCCCACTCAAATTGCCGTCATAGAGTTTGGCCCAACCGCCAGGGCCAAGGGTTTTTTCAAGGCCGACATCGGGAGTTTCTTGAAGCAGTTGCGCAAACTTGTCGGCAAACTTGGTCGTCTTCGCCCACGCGTTGAAAGTGGTTTCCGAGCCGAAGGCATAGACAACGTCGGTTTCGGGCAGCCCAGTGCCGGCCACGATAATCAACGACGCGGGGCTGTTCAATACTTTCTGGAATTCGTCTTTCTCGTAAAGCTTGCCTTCGAAGTTAACTTTGGCCTTTTCCAAATTCATGGTGATCGTTTGGAGCGGCTCGGTTTGTTGACCCTGTTGCTCCAAATCGGATTGATCGTCAACCGCCAGCGGGGCATTATTATCGCAGCCAACAAAAACGACCGCCGACAACATGAACAGCGAAAGGAACACGACAGACAGCAGCCCATAGAAAGGCTTGCGGTTCCCGCGAAGGGAAAACAGATGTTTCATGATACATCTCCTTGGTTAAAATGTTACTGTGGGTTTTGATAGTTGTGTAAGATCGATGACGAAACTCTCGAGAATTTCATTGCATCGTTCAATCAACTTCTGTGCCGCTCCAAGAGGAATCAAAACCCAAGTAGTTGCCATAAAGGCAACTTGTTGTTTTCTCAATGCGGAGGTTGGAAAAAGAGAATGAAAGTCGGTAGGGCTAAAAACTCAAAGGAGGTTGAAAATCGTAGTAAAAAAATAATCGCGATAATAAAATCGCTATTGTTTGATATACTCCTCACGGCGAATGCCGCATTGTTTCATCTTCTGATGGAAGTTGCTGGAGAAAATACCGGCGAGACGGGCGGCTTCGGCCACATTGCCGTTGGCTTCTTTGAGGCGGGCGCGAATGAACTCACATTCCCATTTTTTCTTGGCGTCAAAATAGGTCAGTTCTCCAGTTGGAGAGGCCAACTCAATACTTGCTTGTTGCAGCTCGACGGGAAGGTCCTCGGCTTGGATCTCTTCGCCGTCGGTAAAAATCACCGCGCTGTGAATGATGTTTTCCAGCTCGCGCACATTGCCCGGCCAGGCATATTTCTCCAGCAGGCCGAGCGCCTCCGGGCTGAACTGTTTAATGAGCTTTTTATGGCGATCCGCATACCGCTCGCGAAAATACTCGGCAAGCTCCGGTATATCTTCCCGGCGTTCGCGCAGCGGGGGCAAATGGATATCCACCACCTTTAAGCGAAAATAAAGATCGGGATAAAACTTGTCTTGTTTGATCAACTCCGGCAAATCCGGACTGGCTGCGGCAATAACACGCACATCGGTTTTCAGCGTCGCGGTTCCGCCGGCGCGGTTGAATTCGCCGGATTGCACCACGCGCAATAATTTCGCCTGAACTTCCTTGCTCAATTTGCCGATCTCATCTAAAAAGATGGTGCCGCCATTGGCGTGCTCGAAGTAACCGATTTTCTGTTTATCCGCGCCGGTGAAGGCGCCCTTTTCGTGCCCGAAAAGCTCGGACCCCAACAACGTCTCGGTCAGACTGGCGCAATTCAAAGTCACAAACTCCTCCTCGCAACGTGAGCTTCTCTGATAAAGCTCCCACGCGACAAGCTCTTTGCCGGCGCCGGTCTCGCCGACAATCAAAACCGTGGCCTCGGTTTTGGCGACTTTCTCAATCATTGCAACGACCTTGCGCATCGCCGGACTTTTGCAGCCTTTGATTTTGCCGTAGCCTTTGCTCTCGACCAATTCCGCCTCCAACCGGCGCAGGCGTTCCGTCTGGCGGCGCAACTTTAAATCTTTGTGCGTAACATCGGTTTCCAACCGCCGGCGTTCCAGCGCGTTTTTGACGGAGAGAGAAATCAAATCCGCAAATTCCGTGAGCAGCTTGCCCGTGCTCTCATCAAAACGCGCTTCTTGCTTGCGATGGTCAATGTAAACGGTGCCGATGACTTCGTTCTCGTTGCGCAGCGGCGCGCATGCAACCGAGAGCAAGCCCAGCCGAACGGCGCTGCCGCTTGCCAGCAATTCTTCCTCGGTGAGCGCGTTCTTGATCACTTTGTATTTGCCGGATTCGCGCACCTGTTGCATGATCGTCTTGCTGATTTGAAACTCCGGATGCTCGATATCTTTCTGGTCCAATTGCCGCGCCGTTTCAAACAAAAGCTCGCCGTTGGCGCCATACACCATGATCATGCCGCGCTCGGCGCCGGTTTGTGCGATGACGTGATCCATCGCCAGCGGCAAGAGTTTGCTGATATCGGTTTCGGCAAACATTGCTTTGCCGATTTCAAAAAGAGGGTTGTTGCTCGACATCATCATTGGCTCCGAAGTTACAATCGTTCTTCTTTGTCCATTTCTTCCACCCGTTTGCGCATCTCATCAACCTTCGCTTTGACTTGCGCCATCATTTGTTTGAACTGGTCATCATTGCGCAGGTTTTCAAACCAGGGATCTCGCAAGTTAATGCGATAATCCCGCCAACCTGCTTCAATGGCTTTTTGCAGCCATTTGTAGGCTTCTGCCTTGTGGTTCTGAATGGCATAAATTGCGGCAGTTCCATAAAGAGTATAAATATCCTCGTTGCCCTGCTCAATCTCTTTCAGACGTGGGTTGAGGGCCAAGTTGAGCAGCTTGCGGGCTTCGTGTTGATTTCCTTCTTTCCAAAAAATATGGCCCATACCGATGGGACTGTAGGCTCGTGGATTCGTTTCAATGGAAGCATAGTGGGCCATCGCTCGTTGATAGTATTGTTTTGCCTCAAAGAAGTTGCCCGTAAAGTTGGCGATCTGTCCGGCATAATCAATATGCACGGCACCATCGGGATCAGCGGTGAGCATTTTCTTAGTTTGCTCCATGGCTTGCTGATCCATCCCTTGCCCCAGATATAATAACGCCAGAGAGTAGTAAGTGTCACCATAGTCAGGTTGCAGTTCGCTAGCTTTGGTAAGCCAATGCTCTGCTTTAGCAAAGTCGTCTAATTGACGATATGCATCGCCAACATAATAGTAATTATCGGCATCAGTCGGGCTGAGAGCGACTGTTTTTTTATACCACCGTAAAGCTTCATCTATTGCCCCTGTATTATGGTACAAAATGCCAATATTTCCAATGGCTGGAAGGTAATTCGGATTATGTTCAATGGCCTTACGAAAGGCTTCAAGACATTTGTGATACCATCCTTTAATGGCGTATGCCGTCCCCAACGCTTTATAGGCCTCGGCTGAATTGGGGTCAAGGGCAATGGCCTTGTTGCTCACCGCCATGGCGGAGTCCAACCAGGAAATGGCAAAGCCAAATCGGCCAAAACTTTGCGCATAAGCATCACCGAGGCCTGCATAGGCAAGGGCATAATTCGCATCCAACTCAAGCGCCTTTTTGAACAGGGCAATGGCATTCTCATTGTCCTGCTTGATGTAGCGATAATAATAATCACGACCTTTAAGGTAATATTCGTAGGCCGTTAGGCTAGTCGTCGGTCTTTTTTCGATCCGCTCCTTTTCCATCGGTGAAAGTTTGGCCTTGAGCGCGGCCGCAATTTCCTGGGCTATGTCGCTCTGGATGGCGAAGATTTGAGTCATTTCTTTATCGTAGGTTTCCGACCACATGTGCTCGTCGCTTCCCGCATCAATGAGTTGCGCCACGATGCGTACCTGATTGCCGGCACGACGAACGCTACCTTCCAGAATCGTGGCGACATTGAGTTCGTTGCCAATCTCCCGAATACTTTTCTTTGTCCCTTTATATTGCATGATGGACGTGCGCGAGATCACTCGAAGATCGCCAATCTTCGACACTTGGGTCAGAATGTCTTCAGTGATGCCATCGCTGAAGAATTCATCCTCTTGACTCGCGCTAAGATTGCTGAAAGGCAGCACGGCAATGGACTTCCGGTCCGTCGAGGCCGTCTTCGATGGAGCAAAGAGATACCATGCGAGCAGGGCCAGTATCACAACGCTTGCACCATACAGAAAGGCGCGAGCACGTTGCGGCATTGAGACTTTCGCACGAGTTTGCTTCGTCGTGCCGGTTTGATGTTCCGACTTGAGCTCACGCAGGTCGACCAGCATTTCTCCCACACGCTGATACCGGCTCTCGCGATCTTTTTGCAATGCCTTGTTGATGATCTGTTCGAGTTTTGCCGGTAGTTCCGAATGCTCCAACTCGGTTAGGTCGATCGACAATAACGGCTGATTTAGAATTGAATGCGAAAATACCTTTTCGCCTTTCTGCTCCCCAATGAAAGGCAATTGTCCAGTGAGCATCTCATACAACACAACTCCAAAGGCCCAAATGTCCGAGCGCACGTCAACGTCAACATCGTGCAACTGCTCCGGCGACATATACGCCAAAGTCCCCACGATCATCCCGGGCTGCGTGAGCCGCGTTTGGCCGGCCAGCATGGCAAGCCCGAAATCGACGATCTTCACGATGCCATCGTTCGTCACAAAGAGATTCGCGGGTTTGATATCCCGATGCACGATTCCTTTCTCGTGCGCCTTTGCCAAACCTTGCGCAATTTGAATGGCAACATCGATGACTTCCGTCACTTGCGACTTGCCCTTTGCAATTTGCTTCTTCAGCGTCTCGCCTTCATAATAAGTCATGCAAATGAAGATTTGCCCGTCTGCCGTCTCGTCGATTTCATGGATCGTGCAAATGTTGGGATGATCCAGCGCGGATGCTGCTTTGGCCTCGCGAATGAAGCGCGCCTTTTCCTCCTCATTCGCACTGAGATGAGGTGGAAGAAACTTGAGCGCGACGAAACGATCGAGCTTGAGATCATGGGCTTTGTATACCACGCCCATGCCTCCGCCGCCCAGCTTTTCGATGATCGTGTAGTGAGAAATGGTTTGGCCAATCATTCTTTTTCCATCGCCTCCACGCGTTTGCGCATCGCGTCAACTTGCGCTTTGACTTGCGCCATCATTTGTTTGAACTGATCGTCGTTGCGCAGATTTTCAAACCAGGGGTCTCTTATGGTAAAACGATAATCCCGCCAACCTGCTTCAATGGCTTTTTGCAGCCATTTGTAGGCTTCTGCCTTGTGGTTCTGGATGGCGTGTATAGCGGCGAAATAATAAAGCATATAAATATCCACATCGCCCTGCTCTATCTCTTTCCGGCGGAGGTTGAAGGCGAGGTCAAGCAGCTTGCGCGCTTGCTGCTGATTTCCTTCTTTCCAAAGAATATGACCCAGACCGATACCGCCGAGGTCAAACGGATCTGTTTCAAATGAAGCGTTGTTTGCTCTCGACCGATAATAGTATTTTTTTGCTTCAGTGAAATTACCTGTATACTCAGCAACCTGTCCAGCCAAATCGAGATTTCTAGCGTCAGTGGGATCAGGTGCGAGGAGTTTCTCGATCTGCGCCAAGGCTTGCTGATCCTTACCCTGACCCAAATACAATAGAGCCAAATAGTAATACGTATCAGGAAAATCCGGCTGAAGTTCAGTGGCTTTTGCAAACCATTGATCGGCTTTGATTGGTTCATCTAATAGGCGATATGTTTCGCCGACATCGGTGTAAACAATGGCAGCCATTGGGCTGAGAAAGACCGCCTTTTTCCGCCATCTCAGAGCCTCATCAAATATACCCGTGTACTGATAAAAGGTGCCAACGTTCGAAACGGCTGGAAAATAATTCGGATTATATTCAACCGCCTTTCGAAAGGCGTCAAGCGCCTTACTGAGCCGCCCTTTATAAGCATAAGCTGTCCCCAGTGCTTTGTACGCTTCGGCGGAATTGGGGTCGAGGGCAATGGCCTTGTTGCTCACCGCCATGGCCGAATCCAGCCAAGAAATGGCAAAGGCAAATCGGCCAAATCTTTGCGAGTAAGCATCACCCAAACCCGCCCAAGCAAGGGCATAATTTGGATCAAGCTCAAGTGTCTTTTTAAATAGCCCAATGGCCGTCTCATTGTCTTGCTTGATAAAACGGTTGTAATAGTCACGTCCCTTGAGGTAATATTCGTAGGCCGTCAGATTGTTGGTCGGCTTCTTCTCAATGCGTTCTTTCTCCGCCGGTGAAAGTTTGGCCTTGAGAGCGGCGGCGATTTTTTGGGCTACATCGCTCTGAATGGCGAAGATTTGCGTTATTTCTTTGTCATAGGTCTCTGCCCACAAATGTTCGTCATTGCGTGCATCGATCAATTGCGCGACGATACGTACCTGATTCCCTTCGCGACGCACACTACCCTCCAGAATCGTGGTCACATTAAGTTCGTTGCCGATCTCGCGAACGCTTTTCTTCGTGCCTTTATATTGCATGACGGAAGTACGCGAGATTACCCGAAGATCACCAATCTTTGATATTTGGGTCAGAATGTCTTCAGTAATACCGTCGCTAAAAAATTCATCTTCTTTGCTTTCGCTGAGATTGGTAAAAGGCAAGACGGCAATGGATTTTCGCTCAGTCGAGGCCGGCTTCGGCGGAGCAAAGAGATACCAAGCGAGCAGAGCCAACATTACTACGCCTGCACCATACAGAAAGGCGCGCGCTCGTTGTGGCAACGTGACTTTAATACGAGTTTGCTTCGTTGCGCCGGTTTGATATTCAAGCTTGAGCTCACGCAGATCGGCCAGCATTTCTTCGACACGCTGATAACGGCCCTCGCGATCTTTCTGCAATGCCTTGTTGATGATCCGTTCGAGTTTTGCCGGTAGTTCCGAATGCTGCAACTCGGTCAGATCGATCGACAATAATGGCTGATTGAGGCTCGAATACGAAAAGACCTTTTCACCCTTCTGCTCTCCGATGAAAGGCAATTGGCCGGTGAGCATCTCATAAAGCACAACTCCCAAGGCCCAAATGTCTGAGCGCACATCAACGTCAACACCTTGCAATTGCTCCGGTGCCATATAAGCCAAAGTCCCCACAATCATCCCCGGCTGCGTGAGCCGCGTTTGGCCGGCAAGCATGGCAAGGCCAAAGTCCACGATCTTCACGATGCCATCGTTCGTCACAAAGAGGTTCGCAGGTTTGATATCCCGATGCACGATCCCCTTCTCATGCGCCTTCGCCAACCCTTGCGCAATTTGAATGGCAACATCGATGACTTCCGTCACTTGCGACTTGCCCCTTGCCACTTGCTTCTTCAGTGTCTCGCCTTCATAATAAGTCATGCAAATGAAGATTTGCCCATCTGCCGTCTCATCAATTTCGTGGATCGTGCAAATGTTGGGATGATCCAGCGCAGAAGCCGCTTTGGCCTCGCGAATGAAGCGCGCCTTTTCCTCCTCATTCGCACTGAGATGAGGTGGAAGAAACTTGAGCGCGACGAAACGATCGAGCTTGAGATCATGGGCTTTGTATACCACGCCCATGCCTCCGCCGCCCAGCTTTTCGATGATCGTGTAGTGAGAAATGGTTTGGTTGATCATTCTTTTTCCATCTCCTCAACTCGCTTGCGCATCTCATCGACCTTCGCTTTCATCTGCGCCATCATCTGTTTGAATTGGCCGTCGTTGCGAAGATTTTCAAACCAAGCGTCTCGCAAGGTGGTACGATAGTTCCGCCATCCTGCCTCGATAGCTTTTTGCAGCCACGTATAGGCTTCTTTCTTGTTATTCTGAATGGCATGAATAGCGGCACAGTAATAGAGAAAAAACGCATCATTATTACCCTCTTCTATCTGTTTCTGGCGGGGGGCAAATGTAAGGTTGAGCAACTTACGTGCTTCTTTCTGCTTTCCTTCTTGCCAGAGAATATGGCCCAGACCGATACCGCTGGAGGTAAACGGATCAGTTTCAAATGAGGTGTTGTTGGTCATTGACCTTTGAAAGTATAGTTTAGCCTCGGTGAAGTTGCCTGCTTGTTCAGCGATTTCTCCAGCCCAATCGAGGTTTCTAATGTCATTGGGATCGGGGGCGAGCAGCTTTTGTATCTGCGCCATGGCTTGCTGATTCTTTCCTTGTCCCAGATACAATAATGCCAAATTATGATATGTATCACCAAAATCAGGTTGGAGTTCCACAGCTTTTACTAACCACTGTTCTGCTTCAGCAGGTTTGTCTAAATGACGATATATGTTTCCAACAATGAAGTAATTATAAGCATCTGTTGGATCGAGAATGACTACCTTTTTGGACCATCGCAATGCCTCATCAAATGTCCCAGTGTTGAGATAAAAGATGCCAATATTCGAAACGGCTGGCAAGTAATTCGGATTGCGTTCAACCGCCTGAAGAAAGACTTCAAGAGCTTTGTTGAGCCATCCTTTATAAGCATAAACCGTTCCCAGCGCTTTATAAGCTTCGGCAGAATTGGGGTCGAGGGCAATGGCTTTGTTGCTCATCGCCAGAGCTGAGTCCAGCCAGGAAGCGGCAAAGCTAAATCGGCCATATCTCTGCGCGTAAGCATCACCCAGGCCCGCATAGGCAAGGGCATAGTTCGGATCAAGCTCGAGAGCCTTTTCGAACAGGTCAATGGCATTCTCATTGGCTTGTTTTTGGTAGCGGTAATAATAGTCACGACCCTTGAGGTAATATTCGTAGGCTGTCAGATTGTTCGTCGGCTTTTTCTCAATCCGTTCCTTCTCCGCCGGTGAAAGTTTGGCCTTGAGTGCAGCAGCGATTTTCTGGGCCACGTCGCTCTGGATGGCGAAAATTTGCGCATACTCTTTATCATAAGTTTCCGACCACAAATGTTCGTCGTTGCGTGCATCGATCAATTGGGCCACGATGCGCACATGATTGCCGGCGCGGCGCACGCTACCTTCCAGAATCGTCTCGACATTAAGCTCGTTGGCGATCTCCTGAATGCTTTTCTTCGTCCCTTTATATTGCATGATCGAAGTGCGCGAGATCACGCGCAGATCGCCAATCTTCGACACTTGGGTGAGAATGTCTTCGGTGATGCCATCGCTGAAATACTCGTCATCCTTATTCGCACTGAGATTGGTGAAAGGCAGCACGGCAATGGATTTTCGGCTCGTCGAAGCCGTCTTCGGTGGAGTAAAGAAATACCAAGCGAGCAGAGCCAGCACAACAATGCCTGCACCATACAGAAAAGCGCGAGCACGTTGCGGCATTGAGACTTTCGCACGAGTTTGCTTAGTCGTGCCGGTTTGATGTTCCGACTTGAGTTCGCGCAAGTCGGTCAGCATTTCTTCGACACGCTGATACCGGCTCTCACGATCCTTCTGCAATGCCTTGTTGATGATCTGTTCGAGTTTTGCCGGCAACTCCGAATGCCGCAACTCGGTTAGGTCGATCGGCAACAACGTTTGATTGAGACTCGAATACGAAAATACCTTTTCACCCTTCTGCTCTCCGGTGAAAGGCAATTGGCCGGTGAGCATCTCGTACAGCACAACCCCCAAGGCCCAAATATCCGAGCGCCGATCGACGTCATTACCTTGCAACTGCTCCGGCGCCATATACGCCAAAGTTCCTACAATCATCCCTGGCTGCGTAAGCCGCGTTTGGCCGGCAAGCATGGCGAGACCGAAGTCGACGATCTTCACGATGCCGTCATTCGTCACAAAGAGATTCGCCGGCTTGATATCCCGATGCACAATTCCTTTTTCATGCGCCTTTGCCAAACCTTGCGCAATTTGAGTAGCAAGATCAATCACGCTGCTCACTGATAACTGATCACTACCCACTTTCTTTTTGATCGTTTCGCCCTCATAATACGTCATGCAAATAAAGATTTGTCCATCTGCCGTCTCGTCGATCTCATGGATCGTGCAAATGTTAGGATGATCCAGCGCAGAAGCCGCTTTAGCCTCGCGAACAAAGCGCGCCTTTTCTTCCTCATTCGCACTGAGATGAGGGGGAAGAAACTTGAGCGCAACGAAGCGATCGAGCTTGAGGTCATGGGCTTTGTACACCACGCCCATGCCTCCACCGCCGAGCTTTTCAATGACGGTATAATGGGAAACGGTTTGGCCGATCATATTGAGTCATTTTTAAAAATTCTTGCTTAGCCTGTTGTAAATCATCCCCAATTGCTTGTCGCTCGGGCAACAACAGGACGGCTTTTTCAAAATATGCCGCTAAACCGAAAACTGTAAAAACTTTAATTGAAGCGTGTAGTCCGTGCCCAGAGAAGTTTAATAACAAAACAGTTTTAAAATATGCAGTTTTTTGAGGAAAGCAAGGGATATTTTAAAAGGAATCCACCCACAATTATCTAGGAGAAACTTCGCTAATACAAATCCTGCTTAATCTTCGCCACCTCCGCTTCCAACGCCGCAATTCTCTTCTTCATCTCTTCCACCTCCACTCGCAGCGAAGTCGTTCCGGAAGTTTCCTCCACTTCGGCGGTCTCGTCGTTATAAGCAAAAAACAAATGCCGGTAACGATCTTCTTTTTGCCCAACGCGGCGGGAAACTTTCTCGACCAACGGTTTTTCTCCAGCCATCAAACTTTCCAATGTTTGCTCGACAGCTTCGAGTGAAGAGAATTCAAATTGCCGTTCAGTGCGACCTTTAATTTCACCAAACGTTTGTGACCCGCGCAACAACATGACGCTCACTGCGGCTAACTGCGCGGTCGACAAATCAAGGCCGTTTTCGCCGCCGCGGTGGGCGTATTTCATGACACGGCCTTCCCCGCTCACGAAGGCGCACAGGCCTTTTTGTTTGAGATTTCGTAGCGCGTCTTCCACTTCGTCGGTGGAATATTCCACCACCGGATCGCGGCTGGTTTTCTGGTTGCACGCGGCGACCAACGCGTTGAGCGTCATCGGATAATATTCCGGCGTGGCCTGGCTTTTCTCGATCAAGCAGCCGAAGACGCGGGCTTCTTCAGGGGAAAGTAACATGTTCTTTTTCGTGTAACGTGAATCTTTCGTGTAACGTGAAACGTGTAACGGTCTTTGCTTTGCGCTATGCCCTCTGCGCTCCGCCCTCCGCTCATACCGCCTTCACCACCACAACCGTCAAATCATCGTGTTGCGTGTTCTCGCCGGCAAATTGTTTGACGGCGTTAATCACGTCGTCGCGAATTTGCGCAGCGTTGTGGGCAAAATTCTTTTCTAAAATTTTTACCACGCTCTCTTCGCCAAACTCGCCGCGGCCGTTGCTCTGCGCTTCGGTGACGCCGTCGGTGACAAAGAGAAAAACATCGCCGGCTTCGTATTGAACCGTGCGCTCTTCCAACTCTGTCGCAAACATGCCGTGATTGTCCAGGCCGAGTCCCAAACCTTTCGGCGTGATCTTTTCGACGGTTTTGGTTTGGGCGTGATAATAAAAGAGCGGCAAATGTCCGGCGCGCGCGAGAATCATGCGCCGCGACGATGAGACGAAATCGGCGCCGAGTGAAGTGACGAACGACTTTCTCTCCAGATCTTGGCAGAGCAGCTTATTCGCGCGCACGAAAAGCTCTTTCGGCGAAAGCCCGAAGCCGTGCAGCGAGCGCATGATGCCTTGCACTTTAGACATGTACAACGCCGCGGAAGTGCCTTTGCCGCTCACGTCGCCGATGATGACGCGAATCTCATTTGGCACGCCGTTGAGATAATCAAAATAATCGCCGCCAACTTCCAACGCGGGAATCGACGCGCCCGCGATATCGAGGCCGTCCACTTTCGGCGTGGTTTGCGGCAGCGAAGCCAGTTGGATGCGCCGCGCGATTTCCATCTCGTGTTTGAGTCTTTCTTGCTCGGCCAACTCTTCATATAAAAATGAATTCTCGACCGCGACTGAGGCCTGTTTCGCCGCGGCGGTGAGAAAATCAAAATCTTCCTGACAGAAAGGAATCTCCGAGCGCTTCTCGCCGATGAGCATCGCACCGACGAGTTTTTCTTTGGAGCGGATCTGGATAATATGGCGAAAGCCGTGTTCCGTCAAAGTTTGTTTCAAACCGTTGGGCAAATAATCGACACTCAGCCGGCTTTCGCTGCGAAAATTTTTCAGCACGTCGAGCAGCTTTTGATCGATCGCAATGCAAAGCTCTTCCCAGCCCTGTTCATCAAAACCATACGCCTCGCGGCAGCAGCAGGCTTTTTGATTGCGAAAAAACAGCACGCCGACGCGTTTGAGATACATCAACTGATAAAGCTTTTGCACCATGCCGCGCGCGATATCCACCATGCTGAGTTTCGTCGCCATCACATCAGCCAGCTCGCCGGCGGCGCGGCGATAATCATATTCGGTGCGATGATATTTTTTATCCAGCCGCTGCTGCCCGCTTTTGCCGAGCTTCCAAAATCCCACACTCAACACGATGGCAACGCACATCAAAATACCCTTCTCTAACGGCTCGCGCTGTTCCGGCAGCAAAGGCTCATCGAGAATTTCAATCGTCCCGCCGGTGAAATGCACATTGGGCAGCGGCAGATCGACTTTGGGCAACAGGGCAAAAACAATGATCGCGAGTTTGATGACGAATAACCACCACAGCAGCGAGATGATGGTGTATTGCACGTTGCGCCGGACGCGCAAATCCATTTCCAATAAATGATAACGGCCAATGGTGTAAAGATACGCCAGTGGAATCAGCAGCAACGGTATGCCGTAATAGCCGTTGGCAAACTGCGGATTGGCGTGCAAAACAAAATTGATCAATAAAAAAATTCCGCCTTCGAGAACGCCCACCCAAGGGCCGGTCCGTCGTATGACGCTGCGCAACTGTTTATATTCGGCGCTCCGTTGTTTCCGAAAGCGCCAGTGCATGCCGATGCCATAAATCAAAACTAACACGGCGCCGATAGCAAGAGCGCCGCGATTTTGAACAACCATCGCCAACAGGGTGGCGCCCGTTGCCACACCGTAAAGACTGCGGCGTATCCACGGCGGTGCGATCAACTCCGGCCGTTCTTTGGGAAAATAATGATCGCTGTGCAGCCAGAGCGCAATTCCCAGACAAAGGCTGAGGGCCATGGTGATGAAGCGCGCGACGACAAATGGCGTGTTAAAAAAATCGCGTTGCACCAGCACAACGGCAAAACTATAACCGACGAGCAAAAACGCCGAACCGAGCAGCCGCGCGGCCTTTATTTGCGGACGCTGCAGGGCAATAAACGCGCCGGTGGCCATGAAAACCAAACCGCAAAGGCTCAAAAGAATGACGGGAATGGAAATGCCAAAACGCGCTAATTTGACCTGCAGGCTGATCTCGCGATTGTCGCGAATAACGTCATAAACCACGGTTTTGCCGCTCTGGCCGCGGCGCAGGATGGCGTCAGCTTCGAAGTGATTTTGAAAGCTCTGCCGGTTGATCCGAACAATCAAGTCGCCCACCTGCATGCCGGCGCGGTCGGAAGCGCCGTCTTTGAAAACGGCCCTCACGTTCGCCGTCGTCGGAATGCGGCGCAGAAAGCTGTCGGGCACGGCGGTTTTCGCCACAAGATAAGTTCGCCTCTCCAGGCGTTGCGACCGAAAAATCCGCAGCAGCAAACTGGAATCGGCGGGCAGCGCGCGAAAAATCCTCGCGGCTGCCTCAAGATCGTCAACTTGCCGTTCCATTACTGCCAGCAACAAATCACCGACCTGAATCGAATCTTGCCGCAAAGGCTCATCGGCGGCAATTTTAAAATTCGTGCGCTCGGCGGGAAAACCTTTGACGACGTACAAATGCGACGGCGTGCCCTCAAACAAGTTCTCATCCGTGGGTGTGCTCGCATAGCGATAAACATTGTACGTTGCCATGCCGAAGAGCAAGGCGCTCAGCATGCCGATGAGCGCGCGGAAATGTTTAGGGTATTCGTCAAAATAGGCCATGATTTCACAAAGATTGGAAAATTTCCTAACTACCTGACAGTTTTTATATTCAGCCGGGCAAGTTGTTTGCGTGCAGAACGAGGTCCGCTCGATATCGCTGCTAAAACTTTCCCCAACTGCTCCAGCGACGCCAAATTATGCACGGGCAAAAAATCATCGGCATACGGCAGTGCGGTTTCCATGCCCTGCGTCAACGGCTCATAGCCCTCATATCCCAGCAGTGGATTGAGCCAGATGAGCCGATAGCAACTCAACGACAGCCGCTCCATCTCACGGCGCAGCAGGGCCGCCTCGCCGCGATCCCAGCCATCGCTGATGATCATCACCACCGCGCCACGACCGAGCACGCGGCGCGCCCATTTGAAATTGAACTCTTTGAGCGCCTCGCCAATGCGCGTGCCGCCGGCCCAATCGGTGACGGAGAGCGCGACTTCACGCAACGCGCGTTCCGCCTCGCGATGGTGCAATTGCCTGGAGATGCGTGTGAGTCTGGTGCTGAACACGAACGCTTCGACCCGGTCAAGACTCGTGCTCAAGCTATAAATAAAATGCAACAGCAAATTGGTGTAACGCTCCATCGAGCCGCTGATGTCGGCGATGATGACGAGAGGGCGCGGCTTGAATTTCGGCTCGCGGCGCGCCCACTGCAGCACTTCGCCGCCGAATTTGAGATTTCGCCGCCAGGTGCGCCGCCAATCAAAAAAAAATTCTGCGCCCGGTTGCCGGCGTCGCGTCCGGCGCTCACCGAGATTCCACGCCAACTCTTCGATCAGCTCGCGCGCGCGGCGCAGCTCATCGACATTCATCTCCGCAAAATCGCGGCGCCGCAAAACTTCGGCGTCGCTGTAGGTTTGTTGCACCAGCGGCCGCGGCGTTTCATTCGCCGGGACGTTTTGGTTTTGGGAATGTGAAAGGCTCGCATGATAAAACGGCTGGTGCTTGACCGTCCGTTTCTGCAATCGCGGCTCATCGCCCAGCCCGCGCCAATCCAGCGCCGTCCATTCCTCGGCATGCTTGCGCCAAAATAAATTGAAGGCTTGCTCGAAGCGCCGCAAATCTTCGCGGCGATGCACCAACAGGCTGGCCGCGGCATGATAAAAATCGTGTTTATGGCCGATCGAAATATATTGCAGCGCTTGCATCAAATCCAACATGCGGCCGGCGTTGACCTCGAGGCCGAGCCGGCGCAGCAAGCGGCCGAAGAGCAGCAGATTGGCAAGTAAGTGGCCGGAGTCTTCCATTTAAAAATGATCGCTCATTTCACCAACGGCTAAAAAGCAGTCAACGGATTTTTTTAAAATTTCGTTTTGGTCATCTTTCCCCCGGATTGAATCCCGCCGCAACGGAACTGCGGATAAAGCGTTTCATCGGCGGGCTTCTTCAATCCGCGGGCAAATAAATTTCCGCGATCATCCGACCAATCCGCGTCATCCGCGTTCAAAGCTTTTCGTTCTTATCCCCCGATCACGGTGTCAAAAATCATTTTCGCCGGCGCGCCACGCACTTTGGTGACGTCGTCCTGATATTTCAAAATTACGCCGAGCGTTTCATCGATGATTTGCGGGCTTAAAATTTTTTGATCGAGCGCGACCAGCGCCGCGGTCCAATCCAGGGTTTCGGCGACACCGGGCATTTTGTACAAATCGGCACGGCGCAATTCTTGAATGAAGCTCGTCACCTGTTTCGCCAACTGCTGCGGCGCATTCGGGACTTTGGCGAGCACGATCTCGTACTCTTTTTCAAACGAAGGATAATCAATCCAAAAATAAAGGCAGCGCCGTTTGAGCGCGTCGTGAACTTCGCGCGTACGGTTGGAAGTGATCACGACGACCGGCGGCTTCTCCGCTTTGATCGTGCCGATTTCAGGAATGGTGATTTGAAAATCGGACAGCAACTCAAGCAAATACGCTTCAAATTCCTCATCGCTGCGGTCGACTTCGTCGATTAACAGCACCGGCGCGGCGAGACGGGAATTTTCAATGGCCTGCAGCAACGGGCGGCGCAACAGAAATTCCGGGCCGAACAGTTCGACTTCGCTCACTGTTTCGTTGCGAGCTTCGTGCAAGCGAATGTGCAGCAGCTGCCGCGTGTAGTTCCACTCATAAACTGCGTGATGCACGTCGAGGCCTTCGTAGCATTGCAGCCGAATCAATTCTGTGTTCAGCAAATTCGCCAGCACTTTCGCCACTTCGGTTTTGCCGACGCCGGCCTCGCCTTCGAGAAACAACGGGCGATTTAATTTCAGCGCCAGAAAAATGGCGGTGGCCAAACCGCGCTCGGCGATGTAGCTTTGCTGCTGCAGCGCTTGTTGAATGGCGTCAATTGAGGAGAGGGAGGGCATGGGTATAGAGTGTTTTAGAGGGCATTTGCAACAAAAGCTATAAATGCAGCAGCCGCAGCTCCAATCCTTATTTACTTGCTACCATTTCTATATTTGTCCAAATCGTCTTTGTTAATCATATAACGGCCACCCAATTTCTGGGCTTTTAAAGTTTTTGCTTTAACAAGCCGATGTATCTCTATTGACTTTTTTCTGAGGATGTCCGCCGCTTGTGGAACGGTAAACTCGACATCCGTGTCTTTAACGCCAAATTCTTTACAAATTTCGTCAAGCCCGTACCATTCATTTTCCTTAGCGGCGCTTTTTATGAATTTGTTTAGAGCCTTGAGCGGCAAAAATACGTAGTCTTCGCCTTTGATTTTTACCATCTGAATGTTCATGACTAATAAGCCTCTCGTCTATGTTTTATTTCTTGAATCGCATAAAGAATTTGATTCGTGCCGGTTGTTTTGTCAAACAAAACTCGATAATCACCGACTCGCAAACGAAAATCATATTGATGCCGAACCAAAGCTTTAATATCCAACCCCACCTCAGTTTCGGCCAACTTTTTCAAGGCGATTAGAATTTTCTTTGCCTCACCGGGATGAATATGTTTAAGCTGCTTCCGAGCTTTGTTGGAAATCGTTACATCTTTTAGCATGATAAATTACGATCTAATTCCCTCATTTGCAAGACGGATTTTGGCGAAATCTATAAATTGCTTGTGCAACATTTCCGCGCGCAATTCCATTTCACGAGTTTTTCTTTTTTCTAATCAGGCCAAAGCGTCGCGGCTTCTTTTTATCGGCGCGCTTTTGCGGGCGTTCTTTCTCTTCCATTTTTTCCTTCATACAATCAAAAAATTTTCCTGTTAACTTCTGCGTTACCCCACCCATCAGGCGGTTGGCAACGGAAGCCAGCGTCCCGCCAATATTGACGTCGGCGGTCCATTCCAAATTCGTCATTTTTTCGTCAACAGAGTTGAGCTTCATCTCGCTTTCGCCATCGACCACACTGTTCGAGGCGCTGCCGTGCATTTTCATCCGCGCGCGGTTGGGCGCTTCCAACTCCAGCCACTCAACATTTATCGTGAAGGCGGCGCTGAATGAACCAATGCCAAACCCGACTTCAGCGTTGAAATGCTTCGCATCGACAACGGTGATGGATTGCAATCCCGGCACGCATTGGCCGACTTGATTCGGATCGGTGAGAAATTGCCAAGCCTTGGTTTGTGAAAGCTCGAGAGTTTGCTTGCCTTCAAAGTGCATGAGAAACTCCTTGCGTAAAATTTAAAGCGTAATGCGTAATTTAAGGATTACGAGCTACGCCAGATTTTCAACTAGGCTGAGAAACTTCGTAACGCAAAACAGTTAGATTCAAAAAAATTTCCCCAACGGATGAAAAACGACCAACGGATAAATCTCAAAATGTCATTCCGCAGGAATCTTGTTTGTATTCAGCACGTTCTTAGTTTTCAAAAAAATTCCTGCGGTATGGCAATTCTTTTTGTGCCTGAATAGAGTTACTTTATATTCCAACTTTTTGACGTTTAGTTCTTTCGCATGAAGTTTTACAGATCACGTTTTACCAATCCTTTCCTTCATATATTTCGCCGGTTCTCGCTCAAACTTTTGCTTGCAGCCGGCGCAGCAGAAATAGTACGTTTCATCTTCGTAAATGGAGGTATATCGCGCCGTCGCGATCTCCACCATCATCCCGCAGATCGGATCTTTGGCTTGCCCCGATTTTTCCAGCGTCTCGACAATGGCAACTGGCGATGCACTCACAGTTAAAAGAGGCAACTTGATTGATGGAGGCCGGCGTCGTATTTGCACAATCTCGGCGAGAATACTGACGGCAATCTCATCCGGTGTTTGCGCGCCGATATCCAATCCGGCAGGGAATTTGATACGCGCCAATTTTTCCGTAGGCACACCGATCTCGCGCAAATAGTCAATCGCGGCTTGACCGCGTTTCTTGCTGGTGACGAACGCAATATAAGGCGCCTCCGTCGCGAGGATTTGCTCCAGCGCGCGCTCGTCGTATTTGCCGTGCGTGGCAACCACGATATAAGTTTGCGGCGTGAATCTGAGCTGGCTCAGATCAAGCTCAGTGAAAATTTTGTCGGCCTCTGCGAAGCGTTCCGGCGTTGCGTCGGGATCAATGACAACGACGGAAAAATTAACCGCGCGTCCCAATCGCGCCAGCGTTTCCACCACCGGCGATTCGCCGATCAACACCAATTGCGGCTGCGGCATGACCGGTTCGATGTAAATTTCCAAAGTGCCTCCGCTGTGACAGGTCATTAAAAATTCAATCACGCCGGCTTCGGATTTGACTTCGTCGGACACCGACGGGCCAATGCGCAACAAGCGCGGCTTGCCATCGTGCAGCGCTTTCATGGCTTCTTGCCGGACAATCGGTTCCGCGCACGCGCCGCCGATCCAGCCGCGCAGCGTGCCGTTCGCCGTGATGATCGCTTTTGCTCCCGGCTTGGCCGAAGTGGGCTTTTCGCAGCGCACGACGGTGGCGATGGCGAAAGGCTCGGCGGTGTGATTCAGGGAATGGACTTGGTTCCAGAAATTTTTGGACATTGCGATTGTCTCGAATTTGAAATTTATCTTGACTTGCTACGAAAATAGTGGTATATTTTTATTAGAAACCC
>Ga0247727_10006895_pt1 | contig 22020 bp, 22 predicted proteins | sample WisWelCaveWW1625_FD_202498 | JGI IMG/M metagenome (GOLD analysis project Ga0247727, IMG submission 202498) | Biofilm microbial communities from Wishing Well Cave, Virginia, United States - WW16-25 | ecosystem: Environmental > Aquatic > Deep subsurface > Groundwater > Cave microbial mat | place...
CCATGAAGTTCGAGAGCAGGATCTCGTCCATGCGACGGATCGCCTGGAAGCAGTGCAGGTCGTGCTCCGCGGACTCCGACTCGATGTGGTGCGACTCGTTGGCGAGGTGGGCGCTCGCCGGGTGGATCGCTCGCCGCGCGCCTCGAGCACCCGGGTCACCGGGTTCTGGGCCAGCCAGTCGATCTCGAGGTCGGGGTGGAGCTTGCGGAGCTCGTCGGCAATCGCCGCGTCGCGCTGTGCGTGCCCGAGCCCGATCGGCGAGGAGATGTAGAGCGCGCGCTTGCGCCGCGACTTCCCCCGCACCCACCGGTGTGCGGGCTGCGGTGGCGCAACGAAGTCGCGGAGCAGAAGGTTGACCTTGACCGGATCGCGGACGTGCGGCCCGTGCCCCGAGCCCTCGAGCAGCACGAGGCGGCCGCCGGTCTCCTCGGCGAGCGCAATTCCCCGCCCCGGGCCACTGATCGCATCCTCGGTTCCCTGGATGACCAGCACCGGACAGTCGATGAGCCCGCAGAGCTCGCGCACCGTCTCCTCGTCGAGACCGGGTACCTCGGCCGTGACGAGCGTCTCGGCCGTCGTCTCGAGACCCCAGCCGACGCAGTCCTCGAACGGCTTCGTCGAGTGCGGCTCCGTGAAGAACTGCGAGAAGAAGAACTCGAGAAAGCCCCGGTAGTCCCGCAGCCAGTAGTGCATGTTGTACTTCGCCCAGCCCTCGTGGGTGTCGAGCTCGTCCTCGAAGGGCTGGAGGACGCGGCCGAGCGGCGGCTCGCCGATCGGCACCGACGGCGAAACGAAGACAGCGCCGGCCATCCGCTCCGCGTGCTCGGCGGCGAGTAGAAGCGCGCGCTGCGCGCCCAGCGAGAGCGAGACGATCACGGCCTGATCGGTACCGGTGGCATCCATCACGGCGAGCGCGTCCGCCGCAAACTCGCGCTCGTCGTACGCAGAGGGCTCGCGTGGGCGGTCCGACCGGCCGTTCCCGCGGCCGTCGAACGTGAGCACGCGACAGTGCCGCGCGAGGTACGGGATCTGCATCTTCCAGTGTCGCGAGTGGATGATCGACCAGGTCGGCAGCAACAACACGGTCGGCTCGCCCGACCCGTAGACCTCGTAGAAGAGGCGCACGCCGTCGCGCTCGACGTACCCCTCTACGTCGGGATAACGGGCACGGGTCTGCTCGTGCTCGGTTCCCGTCACGATGTCAGCGGTGGTGGTCTTCATCGTGAGCCCTCCAGCCAGGTATCGATCCACCCCAGCAGCTCGGCCTGACCCGTCTCGATCCCCGAGAGCCGCTCGAGCATGATCCCCTCGTTGAACGTCATCACGAGCGCGACCAGCGCTTCCAGCGGCATCGCGATGCCGCAGTGCTCCCGTGGCTCGGCGAGCGCTTCACGCAGCACTGCGCGCCACTCCTCGTCGACGTGCGCCACCCGGGCGCGGAGCTCCGGCCGGTTCCACGAGAGCGCCTGCAACTCGCACCACACCTTCTGGTACTCCCAGTCCGCGTCCAGATAGCGCATCGCCGCACGCCACTTGTCGAGGAAGGGCATGTCGGGGTCCGCGTACATCGCCCGCTGTCGCACGATCAGACGCCCCGTGAAGCGTTCGAGCACCTGCACGAGGAGGTTCTCCATCGAGCCGAAGTAGTAGTGGACGAGGCCGTGATTGACGCTCGCCTCTTCGGCCACCCTGCGCGTCGTGATGCCCGCATAGCCAGCCTCGATCAGCAGCCGCTCGGCGGCGTCGAGGAACGCGTCCTCGGTACAGCGCCGTGTCGCTGGGAGCTTGTTAGTCATTCGCCTAGGACATTTGACTAAATCCCATCGTCGATGTCAAGCCGGTCAGCGACGCGGCTGCGGGCGGACTCAGTAGCTGAACACGGTCGCGCCCTCGCCGACCCACTCCCACAATGGCGACGCGCCCGCCACACGCGCGTTCGCAACGAGCTCGACGCCCTCGAGCCCCCGGCTGTTCATGCAGATCGGGCACACGAGCAGCTCGCCGCGCTTCTCGGCGACCTGCTCGAAAAGCCGCTCGAGGGACGGGCACCCACGACAGGCTTCACCGGTGGCATACCCCGGAAGAGCGAGTCTCACCGCCTCTTTGGTGAGGAAGAACGCGACCTGCTTCCCCGCATCGAGCGCTGCGCCCGCGACGAGGAACGCGATCAGGACTCGCTCCGCATCCTCCAGCCCTGTGGACAGGTTGACAACGACCTTGTCGTTCACCTCGAACCCTCCTTGGACGGTCTGATGTTCTGGTTCAGCCGGAAGACGTTGTCCGGGTCGTAGCGGTGCTTGATGGCCGCCAGGCGGTCGTACTTCCCGGGCCCGAACGCCGCCCTGATCCGCTCGTGCCCCTCGTCGCCGATGAAGTTCAGGTACACGCCGCCCGAGCTGAAGCGCTTCATTCCGGCCGAGAGGCCCCGCGCCCAGGCGATACAGCGCTCGTCGTCCGACGCGTCGGCCCACAGCCCGAAGGGATGCACCAAAAAGGGGGCGGTTCTCTTCGACAGCGGCGTCGCGTCCTCCGGCACGCGGGCGACGGCGCCGCCCCAGGGGACGATCGCCGACTGCGACGGCCCCAACGCCATCGCTTCGGAGTGCGCGACGAAGGTCGCGACTGCCTCGTCGCTCAGCTGGTCGAGATAGTCGGCCGTCCAGTAGTTGCGGTACCCGGGCGGGTCGTCGATCGCGCACTGGAAGTCGGCGTAGGCGATCGGGCCGACAAGATCCGCGGCCAAGTGGCCATGCTCCCGCAGCGGGCGCAGCACCTCCTCGCCCTCCTCGATCGGCCCGGCCCAGCAGACGGCAATCAGCACGATCAGCTGTCCGTGCAGGTGCGCCGGCACCTCCGGCTCGGCCGGTGCGGTCACGTAGCCGAAGAACGCTCCGAGCTCGTCCGGCGCGCCCAGCATCACGTCGCGACACATGGCGATCACCTCGGCACCGCAGCTCGCCGGGTACAGCAGCAGCCCCGCCAGCACGGTCGGCCCGACCGAGTGCACCCGGAACTCGAACGACGTGGCGACGCCGAAGTTGCCGCCGCCCCCGTGCAGCGCCCAGAACAGGTCCGGGTGTTCCCTCTCGGTCGCGCGCACGCGCTCGCCGGCGGCCGTGACGAGCTCGACCGCGACGAGGTTGTCGCAGGCCAGGCCGTGCTTGCGCTCCAGCCAGCCCGAGCCGCCGCCAAGCGTGAGCCCCGCCACCCCTGTCGTCGAGACGCGGCCGCCGGTGGTCGCGAGCCCGTACTGCTGCGCCACCCGATCGAACTCGCCCCACGTGCAGCCGCCGCCGACCCGAGCGATTCGAGCCTCGGAGTCGACCGAGATCTCGTTCAGCGGCCGAACGTCGATCACGATTCCGCCGTCGCACACGGAGTTGCCGGCGACCGAGTGGCCGCCGCTCCGCACCGCCACCGGAAGCTCGTGCTCGCGACCGAACCGCACCGCAGCGGCGACGTCGTCTGCGGTCGCGCACTGGGCGATCACGGCGGGCCGCCTGTCGATCATCGCGTTGAACAGCGTCCGTGCGTCGTCGTAGCCATCGTCCTCCGGCTCGAGCACGCCGCCTGCCAACGTCGATCGGAGGTCGTCGAGCGCCGACCTGCCCAGGGTTGTCAGTGCAGATGCCGCCATTCACCTCACCTCCTCACCGAGCGACACGCGCGGGTGGCGCCACGGAGGGCGCCCCCCCGCGCGCTTGGTCACCGAACGTCGATCTGGACGCGGAGCTTGACCCCCTGCGTCTTGCCGAAGCCGAGCAGCTGCTGGTGTTGCTCGCCGCGTGAGGTCGCGTACTTCCCGGTGCCGCCGATCACGGCGCGCGTGATGTTCACGCCCTGGTTCGGGATCTCGTATCCGGACGTGACGATCGTCGTCTTCCCGAACTTCGGGCCGAGCTGGAACATCTGCGTCGTCACGACCCACGGGCCCTTCTTCGTCACCGCACCCTTGCCGACATGCGACCCGTAGCAGGTCCACTCGCCGACGACCTTGTTCGGGAACAGCGGCGAGCCGTCAGCCTTGACGCCGTCGTTGCCGTTCAGTGTCCCTTCCGGGTAGAGGTATCCCTGCGTCACGAAGTAGTTGCCGTACGCGGGCAGTCCCTGCCCATCCACGTGCTCCTTGGAGAACACGAACTTCTTCGGGTTCTCGGCGACGTCGAAGCGGAGCGTGCTCTGCGTCGCAGCCCCGACGCGGTCCGAGGCGCCGATCTCGGTTGCCGCCACCGACACGGCGAGCACCGCGGCGAGCGCGGCGGTCGCGATCAGAGCGAGATGCCTGGCCATCGTCGATCTCCTCTCAGTCGAGCCCGAGCACTCAGGCAATGGCTCGACGCTACGCGGGAGGAGGCGGCGTTTCGTGAGGCGGATGCCCCATCTTTCGGCCCGTCCGAGTCACGGCTGCCGATGAGGAGCGCGGGGCGGCCTCATCAGCCGCCCCGCGCTCGGCACTGGGTTGCCTGGCGTCTACGCCGAGGGGTCGTACAGGAGCGCACCCGACGCCCCGTCATGCAAGCGGCAGACGTCGCCCGTGGCCCGATAGAAGGCTGTCACTTCGGCCTTCTGTCCCTGGAACGCGTTCGCGTCCACCGTGAAGCTCGACTCGGCACACACAACTCTGATCGTGCTGCTGTGCGCGGTCGAGGCCAGGACGCTACGCCTGCGGACGCGACGATTCGTGAGGCGGATGCCCTATCTCTCGGACGCGCGTTCGTCGTCGGGCCAGTCACCAAGGAGCCCGTGGCGCGTCGCAAACAGCGCGGCGCCGGCGCGGCTGGAGACGCCGATCTTCGAGTAGATGTGCTCGACGTGGTTGCCCACGGTCTTCGCCGAGATCGTCAGCGACCGGGCGATCTCCTTGTTGGAGCTGCCACGGGATACGAGCGCGAGCACGTCGATCTCTCTGGGAGTCAGGCCCCCCGGCCATTCTCGCCGCCGCCGGATGCGGTGCCCGGCGGCATGAAGGACGGCGTCGGCCGCCTCGCCGTCCAACCGCCCGGCTCGCACCTCGCCGCGCAACTCCGCGGCGGCCTCGTCTGACGAGCGGGCGGGCCTGTGCGGGCGTGGCTCGGTCAGCGCGTGGTAGACGTCGGCCGCCGCCAGAATCCTCGCCGCGGGCCCCAGCGCCGTCGCGGTGAGGCCGCGTGGGTACCCGCTCCCGTCGAGCCGTTCGTGGTGGAGACCGGCGATCGCTCCGAGCCGCGCCAAGGCCGGTGGTCGGGCGAGCATGCGCTCCGTGAGATAGGGGTGCAGACGGACACGCTCGAACTCGGTTTCCGTGAGCGGGCCGGGCTTGTCCCAGATCGTGTTCGGGACCCCGACACGCCCGAGGTCGTGGAGGAGGGCCGCGCGGCGCAGCGTCACCGTCTCGGCCCCAGGGAGGCGGTAGCGGCGGGCTGCCTCGGCTGCCAGGTCGGCCACGCCACGTGAGTGGCCGAGCGTGAACGGTGACTTGAGGTCGGTGAAGTCGGCGACCGCCTCGAGAGCACCGTCGATCTCCTCCTCAAGGAGCTCGAGGCGCAGGCCCGGCTCGGCCTCGATCACCTCGGTCCAGCTCGTGGGAGCGTCCAAGCCGCCGAGCAGCTCCGGAGCTCGACGGCAGAGCCTCTGCACGAGCGCCGGGTCGAAGTGGGTGCCGCTGCGGGCTCTTGCAACTGCGGTTGCCGCGTCGATGCCACCGACCCGGCGATGTGCCTCGACGACGTCTGAGAGGTGCACGATTCGCGCGGTGAGCGCCAGCTCTTCGTTCTTGAGCCCTGCCGGCCCTCCCTTGCCGTCCCACCGTTCGAACGCCTGTTGCAGCGGCTCGCGAACGTCCGACCCGAGACCGAGCCGCAGAGCCAGATCGCCGGCGACGAGGCAATGAGTCTGATCCATCGGCTCCAGGTCCTTCCAGCCGCCGGCGACGAAGGCGCCCGCCGTCCGTGCGCGGGCGAGCGCGGGCTTTCCCTTGCCGAGACGACGGAGCATGAGACGGGCCACCGGCAGGCCGACCGGGTCGATCCGGTACAGCGCGTCCTTGAGCTCGATGTCGTCGCCGAACCACTTCGCCAGCTCGTACGAGTCGGCGTGGCAGCCGACCCATGCGATCAGCCCTGTGTAGTAGAGCGTCGACCGCTCGGCCTCGTCGAGGCCGACGTCCTCACCGAGCCTGAGGGCGATCAGGCACGACCGGAGCAGGTGCTCCATCGGCTGTCCGAGCCCGAGGTCGGTTCCCAGCGAAAGGGCGGCGATCAGCTCCGCGAGCCGAAGCCCGGAGCCGCCGCCGGCAACCTCCGTCTCGGCCATCGGCCTACTGGGGCTTGAACGCCTTCACCGTCGCGCCGTTGGCGCCGAACTTGAGCGCCTTGCGGCGGGTGTCCTCGAAAGCCGAGCGCATGTACGTGGCGACGAGATTGCCGTGCTCGATCCGTTCGAAGCCATGACGCTCCAGGGTTGCGGCGTACTCTCCGTCCAGGAGAGCGCCTGCGATTCAGCCGGTCCAGAGGTCGATGTTACGCCGGCCCTCCTCGGAGACGGGCACCTGGATGGTGACGTCCGCCACCTGGATGCGACCACCCGGCCGGAGGACGCGGTAGAGCTCCGAGAACACCGCGTCCTTGTCGGGGATCAGGTCGATGACCCCGTTCGAGATGACGACGTCGAAACTACCGTCGGCGAACGGGAGGCGCTCGGCATCGGCCTCGAGGAACGTGACGTTTGTGGCGCCGGCCTCCCCTGCGGCGGCCAGGGCCTTGGCGAGCATCTCCGGCGTCATGTCGATCCCGGTCACGGAGCCGTCTGCTCCGACCATCTGAGCAGCGACGAGCGAGTCGGTGCCGGCGCCGGAGCCGACGTCGAGCACGTGCTCCCCGGGCAGGAGTCGACCGAGCGCGAAGGGGTTTGCCACGCCGGCGAACGACTCCACGGCGGACTCAGGAACGTTCGCGAGCTCGGACGGGTAGTCGAGATCCTGGGCCCACGTGCGTCCGGTGGGGAAGACGAAGTCTTTCCCAGGCTCCTGCGAGACAGAGGCGTAGGTCTTCTGGATCTCGGCGCGCAGCACCCCGACATCGATGTCGACCTCGACCGCCATCAACAGGATCCTCTCACACGCGACGAGTTGCGGCCAGAGCCGAAGGGGTCCCGCCGAACGGTGTCGCCCACACCCACAATCCGCTCGCGCCGGTGATCGCCGCGACCACCCAGATCGCGGCGACCGCTCCCGCAGCGTCCGCCGTCAGCCCCGCGACGAGCGCGCCGGCGACGAGCCCCATGTCGCGCCAGAAGCGATACACGCCCACGGCGTGGGCTCTGCGCACGGGCGAGACGGCATCCGAGACGGCGGCGATGAGCGTCGGATAGACAAGCGCCGTGCCGAGCCCCAGCCCAACCGCAGCTACGACGGACGGCGAAAAGTTGCCGTCGCCGGTGGCGAGGAAGGCCAGCGCCGCCGCCTGCAGCAGCATGCCGATCACGATCAGCGGCTTGCGACCGGTGTGGTCCGAGAGCCAGCCGGTGCCGATCTGCGCCACCCCCCACACCGCCGGGTAGACAGCCGCGACGACGCCGACCTCCTTGATGCTCGCCCCCGACGCGGCCAGGAACACGGGGACGAGACCCCACGCGAGCGCGTCGTTCAGGTTGTTCGCCAGCCCCGCCTGTGAGCAGGCGACGAGCACTGGGCGCTGCTCCGGCACGTCGGCCGTGACCGCCTGCTCCGCGGCCACGTGGCCGCGCGTCTCCCGCACCCAGGCCAGGGAGGTGACGACCCCGACCACGGTGAGGACGAGCGCGCCGACCCACACCGTCGTCCGTGGCGCCACCGTTGCGGCCGCGAGACCCGTTGCGAGCGCCGCAGCGGCGACGCCGAGGTACCCCGCCGACTCGTTGAGCCCGAGCGCGAGGCCCCGTCGCCGAGGACCAACGAGGTCGATCTTCATCAGCACCGTCATCGACCACGCGAGACCTTGCCCGGCGCCGAGAAAGAGGTTGGCGACGACGACAAGCCACCAGCCGGGCGCGAGACCGACCAGCAGCGGCACGGGAGCCATCACGACCCACCCCGCGACGAGTACTGGCTTGCGGCCGAACCGGGCGGCCAACGGGCCCGTGGCCAGGTTCGCGAACGCCTTCGCGAGACCGAACGCGAGCACGAAGAGGAGGATCGCGCCGCGCGCGTCGACACCGAACTCCGTCTCGCCGACGAGCGGGATGACGCTTCGCTCCAGCCCCGCCATGGCGCCGACGACGGCGTTCAGGGCGACGAGGAGCGTGAACTGCCGCCAGTTCGCGCGCAGCCCGAGGCGGATGGCCACTACTCCGACGGCCCCGAGCCGGGGAGCCCGGGCGGCGGCTCGGACGGACAGTCGCGCACCGGCAGGCCGGCCTCCCTCCAGGCCTCGAACCCACCGACGAGGTGCGCCGGGCGCACGAACCCGAGTTCGACCAACGAGGCAGCAGCGAGGGCCGACGAGTAGCCGTGATCGCACATCACGATCAGCCGCTGCTCGGTCCCGTCGAGGTTCGGGTTGTGCCACGGGCAATCGGGATCGACGCGCCATTCGAGTACCGTGCGCTCGATGTGCACCGACCCGGGCACGATCCCGTCGCGACGGCGGTTGTCGGGCGTGCGGACGTCGATGATCAACCCCCCGGCCTCGACCTCCGTATGCGACTCCTGCGGCGACAGGCAGTCGATGCGGGAGCACGCGTCACGGAACAGATCGTCCACGGTGCGCCGCGCGCTGGTCGTCATGGCGTTGATCGTAACGGCGTTCCCGGGCGATCTCACTGCGGCGCCCCCTGAGGCGGGCATCCTCATTCCGGGTCGCAGCCTCGGCGGCGTGCGGCTCGGCTGGACGCTCCGGCAGGTGGAGGACGTCTGGGGCACGACGCACGGGCGCTGCCGCGGCTGTGCGGCCGAGACCCGCTACTTCAACCGTGTCGCCTTCAGGCCGGAGGGCGCCGCAGTCACCCTCCGGGGAGATCGCCTGACGGCGGTGTTCACGCTCTGGGCACCCGCTGCCTGGCACACCGACCGGGGCCTGTACGTCGGCGAGCCGGAGCATCGTGTTCGCGCGACGTACGGCGCCACGAGGCGGGTGGCCTGCCGTGGCTACGACGGGCTCGTGCTACGCGCCGGCCCCGCCCGCACCGTCGTCTATGTCGTCGACGGAGAGGTATGGGGCTTCGGCCTGCTCGGAGCTAAAGAGCCGGTCTGCCGCTGACTCGGCGCGCACGAGCGACCACACGAGCGGCACCACGAGGAGGATCGGGATGCCGAGGATCGGCCACAGCGCCTGGTAGCCGCCCGTCTCGCCGAGCGACCCGCCCAGGACGTCGATCGCGGCCCCCGCCAACAGCGGCCCGATCACGAGCCCGATCCCCTTCGTCGTCGTCGCCAGCCCCGCGACGGCGCCACGATCTCCTGCCGGCATGAGCTTGAAGAGGAGTCCCCACGCAAGCGTCATCACCGCCCCGCCCGCGATCGCGACGAAGAAGATGATCGACAGATACCAGATGTGCCACTCGGTCGCGAGCCCACCGCCGAGCAGGCCGAAGCCATAGACCAGCGAGGCGGCGACGATCACCCTCGCCAGCCCGAAGCGGTCGCCGAGTGGCCCGGCCACGAGGGCGGCCACGATGTAGCCGCCGGCGACGGCCGCTAGCACCGTGCTCGAGGTGGACAGCGGCTCGCCCAGCCCGATCGTGATGTAGAGGACAACGAACGTGCGAGCGCCGGCAAACGTCCCCTCCCAGGCCGAGTTTGCGACCAGGAACTTCGCGACATCGTGGTTCGCACGCAGCACGCGCCACGAATGTCGAACGTAGACGCGGACGCCCTCGAAGACGCGCCCGTGACCGCCGTCCTCGCGCACGAAGACGATCGGCACGAGGCACGCGCCGGTGACGACGACCGCAGCGAGCAGGAACGGCGCCGGCTCCCAGAGGTGAAAGAGGAAACCGCCGCCGACGAGTGCGCCCGCGAGGGCGAGCCCCCGAAAGAGGTGCTGGACGCTCTGGGAGCGCCCGTACACGGTCCCAGGGAGAAGGTCCGGGTACAGCCCACGGTAGGGCGGCTCGTACACGTAGTACGCGAAGAAGAAGGCGAACACGAGCAGCGCGGTCGTCCAGAGGCTCGGCATGAAGGCCAGCAGCGCCAGACAGAACCCCAACGGGCCGACGGCAACGAGCATGAACGGGCGCCTGCGCCCGAGCGGCGTGTGGAAGCCGTCGCTCCAGGGGCCGATCACCAAGGGCAGCGTGAGCGCGAACGCCCCTTCGGCGGCGAGGACGAGCGCAATCAGTGTCGTCGAGTTGGTAAATCGCCCGAGCAGTGGCGGCAGGTACGCCGCGGTTGTCGTCAGCGACCACGCGAGCCCGAAGGCGCCGACGCCGAGGACGGCGACGGTTCTCGCGTGACCGTCAGGCCGTGTGGGCGTCGGCGGCAAGACCGCCGCAGACGACCTCGACCACGGTGCGCTCGGCACGCGCTACCTCCTCGTCGCCGTCCGGCAGCTGGCCGAGCACCCATCCCGTGAGCAGCTCCTCCAGGGCACCGTAGAAGACCCAGCTCGCGAGCCGGGCGTCGAGATCGGCACGGAACACGCCGGTGGCCTGCCCCTGCTCGATCACGCGCTGGATGGTGAGGAAGGCGTCTCGAATCTCGTCGATCTGGCCCTGCAGGTGCTGGCTGCGCGCGACCTCGCGCACCATCACCGTCACCAGGGCCGGGTCGTTGCGCCAGGTGCGCAGCAGGATCTTGGCGATCCCGCGCAGCTTCTCGTCCGCACCCTCCGCCGATTGCTCGACGGCGTGGAAGCGCCCGAGCAGCTCCGCCCAATTCTCCCGGAAGACGGTGGCGAGCACTTCCTCCTTGGAGGGGAAGTAGTGGTAGAGGAGCCCGTGTGCGACGCCGGCCTCCTCCGCGATGTCGCCGACGCGGGAGGTGTGGTAGCCGTCGCGGGCGAAGACACGAACCGCGGCTTGAAGAATCAGCCGCCGCTTCTCCTCAGCGCCTGCCTGGCGATCGCCCTGCGGGCGATCGTGTGCGATTGAACGTTCAGTCAACGGTGCCTCAGAATAGGCGTCGTGGGCGAAGGCACGCAACCGCTGCAGGGAATCGTTGTCGCCGAGCTCGCGCGATACATCCCGGGCGCGCTCGCCGGCCGCGAGCTGCGCCGCCTGGGCGCGAGGGTCGTTCGGGTGGAGGCACCGGAGGGAGATCCGATGCGTCGCGGCGCGCCGGCCTGGGACTGCGCGCTGCGGCTCGGCAAGGAGTCGGTCGTCTGCGACCTCAACACCGACGCTGCGTCTGCGAGGGCGCTGTGCGCGCGGGCGGACGTCGTCCTGGAGGGGTTCAGGCCAGGCGTGGCGGCGGCACTCGGCGTCGGCCCGGAGGACGTCCCGCCGACGACGGTGTATTGCTCGATCACGGGTTTTGGCCTTTCGAGCCGGCACGCGCAGCGTGCCGGCCATGACCTCAACTACCTCGGCTGGGCCGGGGTGCTGGAGGACACCGCCCCGGGCCTGCCGCCCTTGCAGATTGCGGATCTCGCCGCCGGCTCGCTCGGAGCGGTGACGATGGTACTGGCGGCCCTCGTACGCCGTGCGCGCACCGGCGAGGGTGGCCACCTCGTCGTCTCGATGACGCATCGCTCGCACGACCTCGTCGCGCACCGCCTCGACGGCGACCCGGTGCCGCGGCTGCTCACCGGCGGTCTAGCCTGCTACCGGACGTACGCCAGCGCGGACGGACGGTTTCTCACCGTCGGGGCGCTGGAGCCCAAGTTCTTCACACGCCTCTGCGAGCTGGTGGGACGCCCGGACCTCGCCGCGCGCCACTACGACACCGACCAGGAAGGGGTCGGCGCCGAACTCGCTGCGATCTTCGCGACGAGGACGCTCGAGGACTGGCTGGCGCTGTGCGGCGGCGAGGACGTCTGCGTCGGCCCCGTTGCTACGAGAGCCGAGGCACACGCCGACCTAGGTCCGTGGCCGCAGGAACCCGACGACGTTCCGCTCGGCGCGCACACCGAGGCCTGGCGCTCCGAAGTCGACGCCGCGTAGGCTCACTCGAGCCCGAGCGCGGCCGGCAACTCGTCGAGCGAACGGATCGCTCCCTCCCACTCCGGGTGGATGCGGTCACGGTCGATCAACACGGCCCGCATGCCGAGCGCGCGGGCTCCCTCGATGTCGTCCACCGCCGAGTCCCCCACCATCGCCGCGTGCTCGGGCGCGACGTCGAGCGCGGCGAGTGCGGCCTCGAAGATCGACCGGTGCGGCTTGACGTAGCCGTGGTGCTTGGAGCCGACGCAGACGTCGACGTCGAGCCCGTGGTGGTCGGCGAACTCCTCCAGGTCCCGCTGCCCGTTGGAAATGAGCCCGACGCGCAGCCCGTGAGCACGCATCGCGGCGATTGCGGGCAGCGCGTCGTCGTAAAGGAAGAAGTTCTCGTGCCGCTCCCACTCGCGCACGATCTCGATCGCGCAGGAACGAACCGCCTCTGCCGCTCCGCCCATGCCGCGGACGATGTCCTCGGTGAAGGTCACCCAGATCTCCTCGTCGTGCTCGAGTTCGGGGTGACGCTCGAGGTCGGCGAGCGCAGCGAGGCGCGCCTGCTCGTACCGGGAGGAGTCGAGCTGGAGCCCGTGGCGCTCACCGGCACGTGCGTAACCCTCCGGCCCGAGCTCGGGCCCGGGCCGGAAGAGCGTGAAGTCGACGTCGAGCAACACCGCGCGCAGCATCAACCGAGGATAGCGTTGGCCTTCTGAGAGGGAGAGAGGTTTCCGCGCCGTCGTCGGCCCGGCGCCGCCGGTGTACGACCCGGGCGGATCCACATGCCTTGCGCTCTCGATCGACGGGCCGGAGTGCCTGCGTGAGCTCGAGGAGTTCGCCTCCGCAGCGGGATCGGTGATCGTCATCGTTCCGACCACGACGGACCGTGCGGATCTCCGCCATCAGCTGAGGGAGCGTGGTTACACAGTCGGGTCGGAGTGGTTCACGACGGCACTCTGAAGGGACGCTGACCGGAGGGCAGAGCTGGGGGCCGGAGGCCGGCTATGCCGGCCGGGAGGCCAGGTGCGCCCTGCTACACCGAGCGAAAGAGGAGGGGGGCTCGTGGGGGGAACCGTAGGTTCCCCCCACGCTGATCGGGGTGCCCAGATTCGAACTGGGGGCCTCTCCGACCCGAACGGAGCGCGCTACCAGGCTGCGCCACACCCCGAGCGAGACAGGGTACCGATTGGCACAGATCGGTCACACAATCCTCGGTACGGTCACCCGTATCACCCACGCAGGCGAACATATGTCAACATATGGTCGATGGCGAGAAGACAGGTGCTCGTGCAGCTCTCGGACGAGCTGATGGCGACGCTCGATGCCGTGGCGACACGGGAGGGCGTCTCGCGGTCGGAGGTCGTGCGGCGAGCGATCCGGCGAAGCTACGGTGGCGAGTTGAGCCGCGAGATCGACCGGCTCATCGTCGAGGGCTACAGGCGGATCCCGCCCGGGACGATCGACGAGTGGGGCGATCTCAGCGCTTCAGCGGGCGCCTCGCTCGGCGAGACAATGCGGCGCCTCGATGCAGAGGACGGAGGCTGGGACGACGTCGAGGTGGAGGGCGGCGGCAGGTGAACCGCGGTGAAGTGTGGTGGGTCGAGCGTCCAGACGCGGCCCGCCGGCCGTTCCTCGTTCTGACTCGCGACCAGGCGCTTCCGGTCGTGAACGAGGTGATCGCAGTCCCCGCCACGCGGGTCGCCCGCGGCCTCCCGATCGAAGTGCCGCTCGGCCCGGACGACGGTATGCCCACCAAGTGCGTGCTGTCGCTCGACAACCTTGACCTCGTGGCCAAGGTCTACTTTCGCCAGCGGATCACGCGGCTCAGCCCCGACCGCCTGCGCCAGACCTGCGCCGCACTCGCGCTGGCGGTCGGCTGCGAATAGGCTCGGCTTCGATGGCCCGCCGCGACGAGATCGTCTTCTACGCGAACGAGCTGCTCGAGGCGGCGAAGTGGCCGGAGTTCGCTCCCCCGGGGCTCCAGGTGGTCGGCGCGGAGGAGGTGTCGACGATTGTGTGCGGCGTATCCGCCTCTCGCGAGTTGCTCGAGCGCGCGGTGGAGCGCGGCGCGGAGATGGTGCTCGTCCACCACGGGCTCTTCTGGCGCTCCGAGCCGCTCGTCGTCGACGCCCGTCTTCGCGGCCGGCTCGAGGCGATGTTCCGCGGCAACGCGTCGCTCGTCGCGTACCACCTGGCGCTCGACGCGCATCCGTCACTCGGGAACAGCGCGCAGCTGGCAACCCGCGTCGGCGCTACCGACGACGGCGCCTTCGGTGCCTTCGGCCGTGGGTGCTCCTTCACAGTCCCGCTCGCGCTCGACGAGCTCGTGGGACGGGTCGAGCGCGTGACCGAACGAGCCCCGCTCGTGCTACCTCACGGCCCGACCGTCGTGCGACGGATCGCGATCTCGACGGGCGCCGCCGGCTACGACCTCGTGCAGGCGGCGCAGGAAGGCTACGACGCGCTACTCACGGGGGAGCCCGAGGAGCCCAATGACGCAGCAGCGAAGGAGCTCGGGATCCACCTAATCGCCGCCGGGCATCACGCCACGGAGCGCTTCGGCGTGCAGGCGCTCGCCGCCCACCTCGCCGAGCGGTTCGGCGTCGCCTGGGAATATCTCGACGTCGGCAATCCGGTGTGACTCAACCGTTGCGTGCCGTCGCGGTCCGAGGGTATGGTCTGAGCATCATGGAGTCTTGTGGGAGGCGGGCCCGTTGACCCCCGCCAGTGTCGAGAGAGCGTCGGAGAGCCCGACCGTGCGCGCTGCGCCGGCGGGCTTTTTTGATGCTCGGAGGAGGACCCCGGAATGGCGAACCACCTGACGCCCGAGGAGCTCTCGAAAGAGCTCGGCATCGATCGCGAGGCGATCATCAGGCTCTGCATCGAGGAGGGCGTCCCGATCTACCACGGCAAGATCGACAAGACCCTGTTCCAGGCCCAGCTCCAGGCCGTCGGCGGCGTCCCGCAGGCGGCCCACTAGGCTCGTACCAGTTTGCGCAAGGCCGGAATCCGCTCGCGCGGATTCCGGTCGCGCGAAGATCCCTGAAGGCGTCCGCTTCGCGGCCGCGACGCTGTTACTCACGCCTTCGTTGGTCGCTTCCGCGCGGCCGCCTTGGGCTTGGCCGCTGCCGCAGGCCCACCCCTTGCCTTCGCGGCCGCGGCGCTCTGATTTACGCTTTCGCCGGTCGCTTCCGCGCCGGCGCCTGCTTCGGTGCAGATGAGGGCTTGCCTTTCGCCTTCGCCGCGGCGACGCTCGCCTTGAGGGCCTCCATCAGATCGATCGCGGGCGCCGGCTCCGCGACGGGCTCCGGCGTAGCGATCTGCTCTCCGCGGAGCTTCGCCTCGAGGAGCGTGCGGAGGTCTCGGCGGAAGTCGCTCTGCAGCGACGCGGGATCGAAGGCCCCCGTGAGCCCGTCGAGCAGCTGTCTGGCCAGCGAGAGCTCGGTCTTCTTCACGTCGGTGGCGGCAACGGCCTCTTCGATCTCGGCCTGCGAGTAGACGTCCTCGGCGACGAACAGCGTCTCGAGCACGAGTGCGTCACCGCTGGGGCGGACGAGGCACAGCGACTCGCGCCCCGAGCGGACGAACCGGCCGACCGCCCCCATGCCCGCCTCGCGCATTGCCTCGAGCAACAGCTTGTAGGGGCGGCGCTGCGCGGTCGCCGGGCCGGGCACGAGGAAGTACGTCCGGTCGAGCCACACCGGGTCGATGTCGCCGAGCGCGACGAACTGGGCGATCTCGATCGAGCGGGAGTCGTCGTGACGCTCGAGCGCCTCCAGCTCGTCCTCTTCCACCACGACGTACTGCCCCTTGGCGAACTCCCAGCCCTTGACGAGCTCGTCGGGAGACACCTCGCGGTCGTGCTTCGGGCACCAACGCTTCTGCTTGATCGGCGTCAGGCATTCCCGGTGGAGCAACCGGAAGGACACGTCGGACTGGCGGGCGGCCGGCCTTGTCGCCGGTGCGAGACCGACGGGGATGGAGACCAGGCCGAAGCTGAGCGATCCGTTCCAGGTGACACGCACGAGTATCCCTCCGCAGTGTAGGGCGGACCGCTCTCGTTCTTGCTCGCCGCTCCTATCCCTCCACTACTTGCTGGCGCAAGATCGGAATCCGCTCCCGCGGATCCCGGTCGCGCGAACATCCCTGAAGGCGTCCGCTTCCGCGGCCGCGGCGCACCTCTTTCACATCGATCCTCTAGATTCCAAGCGGTGAACCAAGACCGCACCATCGTCCGCCTCTGGCGCGACGCGGTCGTCCGCTGGCCGGGAGAGCAGACGGCGTACCTCACGCACGAGGACGGCGTCTGGCGGCCCGTGACGTGGCAGGAGGCGTCTGCCACCGTCGACGCCCGGGCAAACGGCTTCCTCGCTCGTGGCGTACGCAAGGGCGAGGCGTACGCCGTCCTGGCACGGACGAAGCTGGACTGGGCGTTGACAGACTTCGCGCTCGCGCTCGTCGGCGCGGTCACCGTCCCCATCTATCCGACCTCGTCGGCGCGCGATGTCGGATACGTGTTGCAGCACTCCGAGGCCGTCGGCGTGGTGTGCGAGGACGCGGAGCAGCTCGCGAAGGTCGACGAGCTGAGGGCATCCCTGCCACGGCTGCGCCAGGTGGTCACCTTCGACGAGCTCGGCGAGCTCGACCGCGAAGGCGGTGCATTCGCACTGGCGAGTCCCTCGGCTCTCGACACCGCCGCCTCCTCGGTGGACGAGGAGGACCTGTTCACGTTCATCTACACCTCGGGCACGACGGGGCCGCCGAAGGGATGCATGATCCGCCACCGCAACTACTACGAAATGGCCGCGGTCGTGGAGGCGATGCCTCACTACAGACAACCCGGCGACGTCTGCTTGCTCTACCTGCCCCTCGCGCACAACTTCGGCAGGCTGGTGCACTTGACGGGACCTCTCGCCGGCACGGCGATCGCCTTCGAGCCCGATCCGTACTCCGTCGCAGACGCCCTGTCCGCGGTTCGGCCGATGGTTTTCCCGAGCGTGCCGCGCGTGTTCGAGAAAGTCCACACGGCGCTGGTCGGAAGCTTCGCAGAGGCTACCGGCGTCCGGCGGAGGCTGATCGACTGGGCGCTCGATGTCGGCCGCAACGTGGGTGGACGGCGCCGCCGGGGCGAGCCTGTGCCACTCGGCCTCCGGGCGCGCCACGCGATCGCGGACCGGCTCGTCTACTCGAAGGTTAAGGACCGCCTGGGCGGTCGGCTGCGACTCCCGATCTCCGGCGGCGCGCCCCTCTCGCGGGAGGTGGCGGAGCTCTTCGACGCACTCGATATCCGGATCATGGAGGGGTACGGGCTCACGGAGTGCACGAGCGCCGGCACCTCGAACCATCCGGCTGCATACCGGTATGGCACCGTCGGCAAGGCGTTGCCCGGGGTCGAGCTGCGGTTGGCCGCGGACGGCGAGCTCGAGCTGCGGAGCGAGACCGTCTTCGCCGGCTACTTCAAGGATCCCGAGGCGACCGCAGCCGTTCTCACGGCCGACGGCTGGCTGCGGACCGGCGATGTCGCCACAATCGACGATGACGGCTTCGTCACGATCACCGACCGCAAGAAGGACATCATCGTCACGGCGGGCGGGAAGAACATCGCGCCGCAGAACCTCGAGAACGATCTCAAGGCCTCACGTTTCGTGTCGCAGGCGCTCGTGGTCGGAGATCGCCGGCCCTACGCCGCCGCACTCATTACCCTCGACCCCGCCGAGATCGGCAAGTGGGCGGACGAGCGCGGGCTGGACGGATCGCTCGAGACCCTGGCGCGTGACGAGCAGGTGAACGCACTGGTGCAGGAGATCGTCGACGGCGTCAACCGCGATCGCTCGCGTTTCGAGCAGATCAAGCGGTTCGCGATCCTGCCGCGGGACTTCGAGCCGGATCGCGGCGAGGTGACCCCGACGCTGAAGCTCAAGCGCCGCGTGTGCATGGAGCACTACGCCGCCGAGATCGAAGGGCTGTACGGCCCCGAATCGCAGAGCGATTCGGGCTAGGCAACCACTAGTCTGCGACGGAGTCGCGCGAACAAAGAGGCTTGATGTGAACAGGGAGCGCCGCGGCCGCGAAGCGGACGCCTTCAGGGATCTTCGCGCGACCGGGATCCGCGCGAGCGGATCCTGGTCTTGCGCCAGCTACTACAGGAGCCGGCGGCCGCCGACCCACCTGGCGTCGTACCACGAGTCGTACAAGCTCGAGATCTTGACGACATCGCCGGTGTGCGGGGAGTGGATGAACTGGCCGCCACCGATGTACATGCCGTTGTGGCCCAGGCCGTCGAAGAAGACGAGGTCGCCCGGCTGAAGCTGGTCGCGGGAGACCGGCACGCCGTAGCCGAACTGCATCGCCGCGTTGTGCGGTAGCGACACGCCGACCTGCGCGTAGACGTACATGACGAAGCCCGAGCAGTCGAAGCCCGATGGGCTGGCGCCTGCCCACACGTAGGGGATGCCCAGGTACTGCATCGCGATCCCGACCACGCCGGTGTACTTCGAGTCCGGAACCGTCGCGTAGCCGTCGTCAGAGGTCGCCTCGACCTGTGTATCGATGGTGTCGACCGCCGCCGCGTGCGCCGCCTGCTGCTGCGCCTGGAGCCGGGCCCGTGCCTGCGCCGCGAGGACTACCTGGCGTCGCTGCTCCTCGGCCTGGAGGCGGCGCACCTCGTCCTGCACCGACGCGAGCATGCGCTGCCGCTCGACGAGTTGGCCCTCGACGTACTGCCTCTGGGCGGCGCGGTCGGCGACCACCTCGGCCTGGCGTGCCCGTGCTTTCGTGAGCCGGGCACGCCGGGTCTGAACTTCGCGCCGGAACTGCTTCACGTCACGTAGGACCTCCGCGTCGAGGGCGCCGACACGCTGTGCCACGTCGAGGCGGTCGATGAGATCGTCGAGGCTGCGAGCGCCGAGAATGACCTCGATCGCGCCGACGGAGTCGCCGTTGATGTACAACGCGCGCAGGCGGTCTGCCACACGAACATGTGCGACGCCGAGGCTCTTCTTGGCGACCTTGAGATGTCGCGCATTGGAGTCGAGGTCGGCGTCGAGCTGTGCCAGCTCGATGTTCGCGAGGTTGTAGGCCTCTGCCGCCTTGGCGACACGGGAGTCGAGCTCCCGCACCTGGTCGAGGATCGCCTGTGCCTGGGCGCGCTTCGACGCGATCGTCGGGTCGGCGCCGGCCGACGTGACGGCGACCGCCGAGGTCGCGAGCAAAGCCGCGAGAGAGAGCAGCGTCATCCGGGCTTGTCGCGTTCTCGAACGGTGCATACGTGTTCGACCGTCGGCAGGCCCGCCGGTGGCGGCGTCACCCGTCACGAAGTGGAGAAGCTACCAGGCCGACCGGAGCCCTGCAACTTAGAACCGCCGGAAAGTGTCTGCAAAGTGCCGCTTTTTCGACTCCTGAGCAGGGGTTCTATGGTACGGTCCCGACCCTTGCGACGGCTCTCCCAACGCCTCGCGCTGCTGCTCGCGGCGCTGTCGGGCGGGGCGATTCTCACCGCTTCGCTACCTGCCCCCGGAGGCGCCGACACGGCGCCTGGGTTACGTGCGCGCGCCGACGCGCTTCGCGCGCAGAGCGCCGCCTCGGCCCGCGCCGAGCATCGTGCGCTGCTCGCCCTGTATGGGGCGGAGGCGGCGGTGGGCAGAGCTCGCCGGGATGCTGCGCTGCTCGAGTCGCGCTCTCGCGCGCTGGCCGCCCGGGAGGCGACCACGCGGCGGCGGGCAATTGCGGTGCGACGGTCGCTCCAGGTCTCGCAGGCGCGCGTGGCGGAGATCCTCGAGGTGCTGTACGTCGAGGGAGAGGCCGATCCGATCGCGGCGGTGCTGGGTGCGTCGTCCCTCGACGAGGTGCTGACGGCGCTCGAGAGCCTCGAGCGAGCGGCGAAGCAGAACCGCCGTCTCGCGATGGAAGCGCGCGACCGCGGCCGGCGGCTGGCCGGGCTGCAGCGGGAGCTGAGGCAGCGCCGAGGAGCACTCGATGCGGCACGGGCCGATGCGGCGGCCGCCTCCGCCCAGCTCGAGCGCGCGGCCGCGTCGAGCCGCGCGACACTGTGGGGAATCCGCCGGCGCGGCGCTGTCGCCGAGCAGCGGATCGCCTCGCTGCTCGCGCAGGCACGGGCGGCCGAGCGTGCGTCGGCCCGAATCACGAAGTCGGCGGACGCAGATATCGCTGCCACCCCGGCCACCGAAGGTGCCACGGCGTCGGCACCTGCCGTCACCGCCTCCCCCGCGGCGGCAGACGGCACGCGGACGCTCGTGGTAGACGCCGTCGCCTACCACCTGCCCGGACGCACGGCGAGCGGGCTTCCGGTGGGCCCGGGGATCGTGGCGGTCGACCCGACGGTGATCCCGCTCGGCACCCGCATGTTCATTCCGGGCTATGGGCCCGGGATCGCCGCAGACACAGGCACCGCGATCAAGGGCAACATCATCGACCTCTGGATGCCGTCCACCGCGGCCGCGCGCCGCTGGGGCCGCAAGACCGTCACGATCACGATCTACGGTTAGGTTCGCCGTGCGAGCCCGCGCCCTCATCGCCGCCTGCGTCGCGGTGGCGGTTGCCCTGCCCCTCTCGGCCGGCGCGTCGGCGCCGTCGCTGCGGTCCGAGCTCGCGGCGTCGCTGCGCGGCCAGTGGCTGTCTCCGGGGCGTACCGCCGCGTACGCGGTCGACCTCCGCACCGGGAAAGTACTGTTCGCGCACAACGCCTCCTCGTCGTTCGTGCCGGCCTCGAACGCGAAGCTCCCGGTGGCGTGGGCGGCGCTTCTGCACCTCGGTCCGGAGTTCCGGTTCCGCACCGACCTCTACGGTGTGGGCGGACGCGCAGGTCGTATCTGGCAGGGGGATCTCGTGCTGCGCGGTCACGGCGATCCGACGCTGGCGACGGCCGATCTCGACGGGCTCGCTGCCGCCGTCCGGGCCGAGGGCATCACCCGCGTCACGGGGTGGATCGCAGCGGACGAGTCGTTCTTCGACTCCCGCCGTGGTGTCCCGGGCTGGAAGTGGGGCTTTGTCGGCATCGAGAGCCCGCCACTGTCGGCGCTCGCGGTCGATCGCGCCGCCGGCTGGCCGGCAGCTGCGCCGCCGCTGCTCGCGGCGAAGGCGCTCCGGCTGGCGCTACAGCGTCAGGGCGTGTCGGTCGCGAACGGGGTTCGCCCGGGTCGGACGCCAGAGGGTGCGATGCTGCTGGCGAGCGACCGGTCGCGGCCGCTGGCGGCGGTCGCGCGCGAGATGAACGCGCGCAGCGACAACTACACGGCGGAGCTGGTGCTGAAGACGCTCGGTGCGAGCGTCGGGCAGGGCGGGACTACGGCCCATGGTGCTCGTGTCGTTCGGATGACGCTCCAGGATGCCGGGCTCTGGAGACCCGGCTTGCGCATCGCGGATGGTTCCGGCCTGTCGAGCCTCGATCGTCTCTCGGCAGAGTCACTGGTGGGCGTGATCCAGGCTGCGCTCGATGATCCGCGCGTGCGCGTGCCGTTCCTCGCCTCGCTCGCCGTCTCGGGCCGCACGGGCACGCTGCGCGATCGCCTGCCGGAGCTCAGGTGGAAGGTGCGAGGCAAGACCGGTACGACGAACATCGCGAGCTCGCTGTCCGGGGTCGTCGGCGGCTCGATCGCGTTCGCAGTGATCGAGAACGGGTCGCCGGTCGCGTCGTGGGCGGCGCGCGTGGCACAGGACCGCTTCGTGACCGTGCTTGCCGGATCGCTGTTGCGATCCGGCTAACTGCCGCGCTGCAGCAACGCGGCCAAGTCGGCCTCGCCGAGAACCGGCACGCCGGCCTGCTGCGCCTTCGCGAGCTTCGAGCCGGGGCTCTCCCCCACGATCACGCCGGCCGTCTTCTTCGACACGTTGTCCGAGACCTTGGCGCCGAGCGCCTCGAGTGCGGCCTTCGCCTCCTCACGGCTCCAGCGCTCGAGCGTCCCTGTGACCACGTACTGCCTGCCGCTCAGGGGGCCTGCCGCGGGACGCTCCGCCTCGGTC
>Ga0247727_10006896_pt1 | contig 22020 bp, 16 predicted proteins | sample WisWelCaveWW1625_FD_202498 | JGI IMG/M metagenome (GOLD analysis project Ga0247727, IMG submission 202498) | Biofilm microbial communities from Wishing Well Cave, Virginia, United States - WW16-25 | ecosystem: Environmental > Aquatic > Deep subsurface > Groundwater > Cave microbial mat | place...
AAGGCGACGCAAGGGCAATGATCATCAATGACCTCCGATGAGAATGGATTCGCCTTACAGAGTTTGAGCGCGGCGGAGGTCGCGATGTCTCTTGATCGCCACTCGCTGGCTTGGTTTACAACCACGAGCAGGCGTACACATGGAATGGATTCCTTACTTGTAATCGCTCCCGACAGCTGCAAGCGCATGTTAGGCCGCGGCTTTACGAGCGCGCCTCGAGGTACTCGCGCAAAGCGGCCGCATTATTGAGTCCGTCTCTTTTGACCCGAACAGCAGTGTGACGGCGCCACGGCCGAGTTGCGCTCGGAGTTCAGCGACGCCCGCCGGATTGGCATTGAGCTCGGCGAAATAGCGCTTCCGAAATTCTGGCCACTTCGCAGACGAATGTTGATACCAGCGCCGGAGCTCGTGTGAAGGCGACACGGCCTTCTCCCAGAAATCAATGCCCACCGCTGCCCTCGACACTCCACGGGGCCACAGGCGATCGATCAGGATGCGGCGCCCATCGGATGACGCTTTCGGCTCGTAGACTCGTTTTGTCAGGATCTTCATAGGCTGGCCGCCGAACGCTGGGATAAGTTGCGAAGCTCTATCCGGGCCTGGCTTCGTCAGCTTCATCCCCTTGTTAGGCGGCAACTTACTTGCCTCCGATACCGGCGTTCAACTGGCGCCGATAGTCGGCTTCATCGAAATGACCCTTGGACTCCGCTATCAGACCGTCCGCGCCAATCGTCCACTCCTCGTACCCGCTGATACGCACGGCCTTGCCCGTACCTCCGGGGCCGGTGTTTGTTCCACTGAGGGTCCAGCGATAAACGGCTTTGTCTCCCTGAAGGCTAACCCCGTTCATCGTCACGACCATGTTAGGAAAGGCGGCCATGAATCCCTGTGCCGTTGAAGTGATCGCTGTCCGCCCGATCGACGGGCTCGCCTCATTGATTTTAAGAGAGCCGTTTAGAGCATAGAACGACGCGACGCTCTTAGCATTCTGGCTGCACCAGGCCGCCGTGTACCGCTTCGCGAACTCACTCAGCTTGGCGGAGTCCATTGGCACTTCTCCCGAGGTGCAGCCGATAAGCACGATTAGTGATAGTGCCATCGCCAAAGTTATACGCATGGTCCTGCCTTCCTATCGGCGGTCGATCCATCCTGGATAGTGAATGGTATGTGTGAGTAGAAAAACATGATATAGAACGTCAGTATCAGCTGCTAGCCGGGAGTTGTCGCCAATACCGCTCTTCACTCGGTTTCACCACGCATGGCTCCTCTCGAGCTCCGTCCTTTAGTGCCTCGCTCTCATCTTCTTGAGCATCAGCACCAAGACAAAAGCTAGACCAGTCCAGAATGTCACTATCAGGCTCCAGCCGATAACACCATTCGGAACAGCCCCAAATTCTGCGACTGTGAAAAAAGGAAGCCCGATCGTGGCAAGCGGTATTCCAGGAATGTTGATCCATAATAGGCTGGGGATGAAAGCAAGCATTCCAATAACCGGGACTCGAACGAGTAAGGGGGGAGAATTTAAGATGAGAGCAACGACAAGAAAAACTCTCCAATCTCTCCCATCGAATCCTCCGTTTTTCATTTCGCTCTGGAACCTTTTTCTAGGATGTGCACCAAACGGTTTCAGCTAAGCACGGCGAGACCAGCTTGAGGTGTGCACTAGCCGAACTGTGCTTTTCCATCGTGGCGCGTAGGCCGCTATAAACTAACCAATTTTTTCCTTTGTGGGGAGTTTGCGGCCCCTGCTGAGCCGTCAGCTTGTCCGAGCCGAAGGCTTCCCTGCGGCCAAATCAATCATCGGTGCAGAGACTCACGTGCTTCGTTTTCATTACGACCCTTCGCGGCAGGCACACGAAGCCAATGACTCAGGTCCCGGCCAATCTGCTCTTGAAGTTTCAACACATCCTCCCGATACTCCTCGACCAAAACTTTCCGGGTACCGGCCGGAAGAACCGGCTTGACAAGATTTCGCTTGACAAGTTTCTTTGCGACATTGGCCCGCAGTTGCTCTCGCAGTCGGTCTGGAACGAGTGCCTTAAGAAGAGTCTTGAAAGGATTCCGTTCCGTGAGAAATTTGTGGAGAGATTTGTTACCGGGGACTCCTGTTGCTTTGTGAACCTCCGACACATCCGGCCGGAAATTCCTGTCGACCTCGAGGAATTCAAAGACGCTTTGTACAAGGCCAATGGGATCTCTGGCAAGATCATCATAGAGGAAGATCCTGATCCGATTCTTGTCGAACCGATCGAAGTACGGTTGCAACAGGGCATGGTAATGGCCTGTCTGTTTGTAGAACCACATCGGGTGCCAGCCATCCTTCACGCGCTTGTCCTCAGCGTTCAGCGCTTCGGCAAAATCCGAATAAGGCTCCAGTCCCATCCCTGACAGGTGGAGGAAATTCGAAAAAGCCCGGTCAACCGGGTTTCTTACGATCGCCATGATCTTCGCGTTCGGACAGTAATGATGGATCCTTTCGGCTGAACGGGAGATATTCAGGTACACATTTGACGATTCCCCGATCGCCCGCTGCCCCGCAGCCGCCTCAAACAACCCGGCATATTCAGCCAGATTATAGACCCATTTCCTTCCGACTTTCTCCGACGGAGGAGGCATATACAACTTCACCACTCCGCCCTCCAGGGCGAAAAAGTTGGCATCCTCTTTCGGACACATATAGATATCTGGATGCTGACGCAGGTAGTTGTAGAGTGAAGTCGACCCGCATTTGGCCGCACCGATCATGACGAAGTTTGGTAGCTTCATGAAGTTTGTTTCTTCTTCCTTCACAATTTGTTATTGCCGTCGATACCGGGGTCGCCACTATTCCGAATTTCGCCTCCCCGGATGTTCCCACATGCGATGAAAAATAGGGATGATATGTCGGAAGTCAATCCTGCCACAACCTTGCGTTCATGGCTCCGAAGCCGACGACGAAGACAGATAGACAAAGCCGAAAATGTACAAACGAACCACACCGCATCTATCCATTATCCACCAATCCATCCATCCAACACTCCATTACTCCACTACTCCTCTCGGTTTCACTTCAAAAGCACCAGCTTTTTCGTCTCAACAAAATCTCCGGCACTCAGTCTATAGAAATACACTCCACTCGGTTGGCCCGTTGCATCCCACGTTCGCGTGTAGGTGCCCGCGGCAAGTTTCTCGTTGACCAGTGTTGCGACTTCACGCCCGAGGAGGTCATACACCACGAGGGAAACCGACGACAATTTCGAAATCCCCGCCTGACCTTCTTCGCCTGACAAGGCGGGCAGGTGAAATTCGAAATTCGAGATTCCATTAAACGGGTTCGGATAGTTTTGATCCAATCGATACGACAACGGCTGCGCATCCGGATGTTCATCGACGCCCAGGAGAATTGATCCATCAAAGTAGCCGATGATTGTCCGCATCACCGTTTCGCGCGTCTCACGCGAACTGATCGCTTCGAAGCCAAATCCAAAAAGCACCACCTTCGCACCGCTCCCCACACTGTCCAATCGAACACCCGCTGTGCCCATATTACCAAGCGGACCGTACCCAAAGGTTGGCACAGCCAACGAGCCTAGTATCTGAATAACGTCGCGAGAATTCTGGTTGCTTGCGCCAGTTCCTCCAAAAGTAAACATAAGAAGATCCGAGAAAAGATCTCCCTCTGTCCCACGGCAAGCTGTCGCAGATGTATTTTGAGTGTGGGCCACACCAAGAACCTGTGACAGCAAAGTCGACAAACCGTTCGCCTCAACAAAATTCTGACCTGTAATAAACGTTGGGATTCCCAATTGCAGGGCGTTTTCCAGACTGTCAATCTCGTTTTGAGAAAGCGCAGCGGTATCATCGCCAGTGTAATAGATCAACAGACCTTTCCTTAACTCTTGGGTTCTGCTCAGCGAAGCTATTCCCTGAACCGATGGATCCCAGAAATAATGCGCCAACCCTAAACTATCGAGCGCTTCGGCATGATACGAAGCATAATCCCCACTTCCAGGAGAGGCTGTAATCATCACATCGGCCGTATCCAGGAATGCATTCTGTATGTAACGCACTGTGTCCAAGACAACAGGCCTGAATGTCGACACCCCGTGTGGAAAGGCAGGCTCGAAAACAATGGCATCATAACTGATAATTGGCGGATGTGAGATGAAAAGGTTGTCAATCTCGAAGGATCCATTGGAATCGGTGCTTGCAAAGTAGCTCATGTCCCCCGCCGAGCTTGTTGAGGTCAAGGTCACATCCGCAGAAAGGAGAGCATGAGAGATCGAGTCTTCCACGGTACCGGCAACTGATGTTAGAGGAAGCCGGATCAGGAACAGGTCATGCGTAATCACCGAATCAAGAACAAACTCAACCGCCTCGTCCTTAAGGTAATATGGAAACGCCTCGATATGAACGGTGGAACTCAGAAAGGGATCACCGTCATAATAATGGAGCGAAAATGTCCCTCGGGATGTGTCAAGAAGAACCTGTTCACCCGTAGATACGTTCTCGATGAAGCCGTTGGTGACCGTATCACCTGTTGCCCCATCGAAAACGGTGCCCTGAATGGTTGAACGCAGTTGTGTCCAACGATAGATTCCATCGGACATTGCAGCCCAGATCATTTGAGAGTTCAAAGGGTGAACTTTCAAGTTCGAAGACTGGGAAATGACTGGCAGTCCCCCGGAAAGCGTATCCCACGAAGTTCCCCCATTTGTTGTTTTGAACACACCGGCCCCTTCCAGATCAAACCGCCCGGCGTAGACGACACCTGCATTGGTCCTGTCAACATCCATCGACCAGACAGAAATGCCAGTAAGGTCCGTCAGGCTCCAGTTCTCTCCCCCGTCAGTTGTTTTCCAGACACCTGTTGTACTATCAAGACCTCCCCAGGCTGTTGCATAGGCTGTAAAGGGATTAAAAGGATCAACAGAAATATGCGGTGTTTCAGCTGCACCCTCTTCCTTGACGAGTCGCCATGTCAAGCCAGCATCGGATGATTTTGAGATTGTGCCATTTCCTGTTCCGGCGTACAGAATGTTCGCGCTATCAGGACGTACCGTTAGAGCACATATGAAATCTCCAGCATAGGACCTGAACTCCCAGGTAATCCCGCGGTCGGTGCTTTTGTAAGTAGCGCCGTCATAAAAGTTTGCCACGAAGAGTGTGTCGGGGTGCGAAGGATCAAAGGCAAGAGTCTCGCCGTCAACCTCTAACTCAGGAATGACCTCCGTCCATGTGAGCCCATGGTCGGAGCTTCTCCGGAGACCACCGGCACCGGACAAACCCAGACAAAAGATTACCGAAGTATCCGAAGGGTGAACCAGAATTTGCCTCAACCCGCTTATCCCTGGATCTCCCAGGAAACTCCAAGTGAACCCCGCATCATAGGACACCTGAAGTCCCTCGGCATAGATGGTACTGGGACTAAGTGGATTTATCCCCACAGCACGTAGACCAGTGCCGCCAAGTCGGCTGCGCCATGTGTAATCCTGTGCCTGACTCACAAGGGGAAGCACGAGACATGCAAACAGTAAGAAAGGAAGAACATAGCGGGTGCATGCTGGTTCAACGAATGTACGGTGAGTTGCGTCGCTAACGTCTTTTCCAAAAACTGCGGGACGACAGAAGAGGTTCGCTAAGAACAGGAAGGTCGCTCGTACCATGACGCGCCTCCGTTTTTTCTGGTGGATTGGCAGGGAGACTGAGCCAAATATAGCACGGGGCGGAGAGAATTTCAATATCGGGGGTGTGCAACTCCAAGATTTCCGTTGTAACCTATGCCAAGTAATGGTATATTTAGAGTGCACATCGTTGCCCGGGAGAGCAGGCTACGGCGTATCCCTCCGACAGAGGGACCGAGTGGTATCGGGCTCCACCCATTGCGAAAATTTTTCGATTCTCTCATTATCTTCCGGAACATAGAATATGAGGATGTATGTTGGAAATCTCTCCAAGGACGTCACAGAAGTAGACTTGCGGGAGGCATTCCGCGCCTTCGGCGAGGTTACCGAGGTGACAATTGTGAAGGATCGAACCAAGACCGTGTCCAAGGGGTTCGGATTCGTCGAGATGCCGTCCCTGGAGGAAGCCAAGAGTGCAATCGCCGGATTGCACATGCGCGAAATGAAGGGACGCTCCCTCGATGTGAACGAGGAAAAGCCACGGAGTGACCATCGGCGGGCGGGCGGAGGCGGTCGCGGCAACCGAAAAGGCCGGGGAGGCCGCCGTTCATGGTAATACGTCCTCCCGTTTGATGTCGGGGTTCAACCAACCACGCAAGAACCTGCGCCGCAGGACACTCGCCGGAAACACCGGTGGGAAGGGATAGCAGTCCAAGCATCATTACAAGGGAGGCTTTATGACGGGGCGAGTTGCGATCTGGAACATCATGCTCGAGAACATTCCAAGGAGACAATGGATATCCATCGGTGAGATATTCTCCATTGTCGAATCCCGGTCGGATCTGGATAATGAGGATCTCGAGCTCAATCCGCTGCAGGTTCCAAGATGGAAAATCAACGTCCGCCGGGCGCTGATGAATAAGAAAAGAGCAGGCAGGATACAGGGAAGAAAGAAGCTCCGTTAGACTCCTTGTCTTTTTTCGCCCATAGTCGAAGCAACATCATCCACACTTGTTTCTGAAACAAATCTGCACGAACACAGACTCACCTTAACAGCAAGGCCCTTTTCGTTTCGATAAACGTATTGGCGATCAAGCGATAGACATACATTCGAGTGAAGGCCTCGATCATGAAACATGTTCGATCGAGCTTCATTTATTGGCGAGCTGCATTGCAGAGGTTACACACGAACATCCTCCTGGTTGGAGGAACAGGGGAGATGGATCAAAAATAGGAAGCTTCTGAAGCGTTGTCAAGCGCCCTCTTCCGTCCCAGTTTCAGAATCTGCGTAGCCATTATTCCCCGAAACGGCTGTGCCGAGTAACTCTTATTCATCCCACTTCACCTCACCTGCCGACTCCCCCGCCCTATTTATCAAATTTTTGCTAATCTGACCGCATCTCGCTACATTGAGGTTGGGGGGTCGATTATTCCGGGGGAAACCGATCATACGCGTCTTCCGGCACTGCACTTTTCCTGCGCCCCTCGTTTTTTCCAGTTGGATCGTGAAATAGCATTCAGAAGGCCGAGTTATGCTTATCGAAACGAATATTGCATGAGAAAAAGCAACGCCAGACGATCCCTCTCCCTTCTTGTTCTTCCGCTGATGTTCCCCGGGATCACGACCGGCGTTGTTTCTGCAACCGGAACCACCCACGACGAGACAAAAACCGCTCTCGCATCTCCTGCAGCTACAGCGAACACCGCCGACGGCAAACCGGCGATTCAGGCGCTGAAGGACTCCATCGACGAGCTTGATGAAGACCTCAACTTACTCCAGCACTTTCTCGAAGTCTCCACAGCCGAGCCCGAGCGGCTCCTGCACACGAATCTCCGCCGCTGGGTGATCAGCAATCCAGTCTTGCGGGACTCTCTTTTCCTGGCACTGATGGCGGCCGACTCATCGCTTCAATCGGAGGCGGGGGCGGAAGCTGAGGTTCTCTCAACCCCTTCTGCCGACCTGATCGAGGTGCGTTTTGGGAACGCCGTGTTCAAGGGAATGACTTTGAAGGATGCGCTCAACAAGTCCGGAAACCATCGCCTCTATGCAAGAGTCGCCGAAAGCTACAAATACTCCAAAGACATCGAGCTGCGGGACAACGCATTCAAACTCAGGACACCATCTGAAGTGGAGCTGATGACGTATGATCGAATCCTTCACGACTTCGATCCGTTGAGTCGCGCCGGCCGTCCGCAGCCCCGCTCCACACGGGTTGACGCGTCGCTCTACGGTATTCTCGTCAAGAGCGGCCCCACATGGGGTGGAGAAATTCGCATCGGCGGCGACGAACTGGGGTATCCGTTTTGGTCAGCGGGCAAGGTTGCATTCCTGGTTTCGAGCGACCGAGTCAAATTTGGATTCGAGATTCCGCTCGCCGCGGGGCTGCACGCACCGGAGCTTTTTCCGCCGTTTGTTATTCGCAAACGTCAGCTTGACGGCACACGTGGCTTTGTCGCCGAGGCCGATTTTGGTCCTGTGGGCGGCAAGGTATCGTTCACGCGGCTGTCCGACAGTGACCTCGACAATCTGACCGATCCCCGTTTGTTCTACTATGTTACTGGAGTCGCGCAAGCGTACTATTCATTCGGGGTTGCGCTGAATCCAACAAATATCGTCCGCGTCAAAGTCGGCGGCGGAGTGCACAGAGTTAACCAGGCAAGCGTCACTGGCCAAACGGGTGGAAGCGGAGGGACAATCGTCACGGGGCTCTCCAGCGAGTTCCTCACTCCCTACCTGAAGTTTGAATTTCTGAACCGGGATCAAAGCGACAAATTCGGCCTCAGCGTCCAATTCTATGAGCTCACGTTTCTATTCACGGGCAACCTGGAGATCGTTCCGAATATTCTCTCGCTCGAAGCAAAGTACACCTGGCCGATAGCGCCGGACCGCCCACCATGGCAGAGCCCGGAGTTCTTTATCGTCTCTCCACACATCCGTCTTTCGTTCTAAATCGGGCCTATCGCCATGACTCACAGACTCTCCTCAATCTTCTTCCTCCTGTGCGCGCTCAGTGCGTTATCTGCCCGGAACGTGAAGTCGCAGGATGCAGACGTGACCCACGAGACTATGGATTCCCTGTCGGTCCTGCAGTTCATCCTTGATGATCGCCGGGCGGATCGAGCTCGAATGGAGAGAATCCTGGACGCACTTGATGTTGTCGACAGTGTTTACAAAACCGGCTACCCCACCTGGAGTATCGTTGATGCGGACATGAAGGAAAGGATCTTTCGCTCGTTCCGGATGAGAGGGAAGGAAATTTCCAGAGCGGACGACGTTGTCGTTGTCGCAAATCCGCAAGATGGGGAAATCCTTGAGATTGCCGTCGGTAACGAAAGCATGGGGCGCGTTGAAACACACACACAGCTGAGCGATTCCCTGTATCGGGAAATTCTGGGAGGAGATTATGCACGCGGAGTGGTCGAAGATGCTGACGAGGAATCCCCTCTCGGAAAAATTTACGGAGAGCGGCCGGAACTTGCCTCCGTTTACGCATCTCTCTTCGGAACCGGAATCCTCTTCAACAACATGTGGGGGGTCGAGGGGGTGCTGGGACATGAAGAGATCGGCTACCACTTCTGGTCGACTGGAAGCGCACGCGTCATGGCAGTCTTCAACAGACTGAAACTCGGCATTATCTTCCCGTTCGAATACGGAGGTACGCTGACTGGCGACCTCGAGCCGCTCGACATCCGCCCTCGACTGCTCAGCGGAACGAAGGGCTTCTCTGCTTCGTACGAAATCCCCGCCGGCGTGGGAACGATCGGCTCCAATCTGACCGTCGGCGATCTGACAAAGGTCTCAAACTACGACCTCCTGACCGATTCGAGCGGCTCGTATTTCGTTCATACCATCGGGCAGGCATTCTACAGACATCCCTTTCTGTTCGAGAATGGAAGCCGGTCGCTCACGCTCAAGGGTGGCATCGGGTATCATCAGATCGCGTTCGGACAGGTAGAACCCGATCGGTCCATCACGACGGTTTCAAAAGAAAATTTCATCAGCCCGATTCTCAGTCTGGAGTACCAGAATCGTCTCCCGCATATGTACGGGGTGACACTGCAGGTCTACAGCTCGATTCTGTACATCAAGGGATGGGTGGAACTGATTGAGAACTTTATCTTTCTTGACCTTCAATATTATACACCGCTCATCCGGGAGCGCAAGCCCTGGGAGCAGGGCTACTTTTTCATGGTTTCGCCAAGAATCCAGATCGTGTACTGAGGCAGTCAGAGGAGAACACACCATGCGGCTCATCAGAACAATACTCTTCGCACCGATTTTTGCAGTCGGTCTTCCTGCGTTTCTGGTGCTTTCGATCATCGTCATGATTGTTGACAACGAGCGGGGCACGTTTCGTTCACTCCTCGCCGCAGATATCCGGGCTCACGGCTTCCTGCGAGGAATCCGGCATTTCATGGAGCGCGTCTTCGTTCCAAACTACAAAAATCATATCCAGAGTTTTGTCCTCGGAGCTGCAGGAGTGCTCGTCATTGCCGTTGGTCTGCGCGGCATCGGGGTGATACCGGTGGAGTTTCTGTACCTGGCCCTTGCCGTGGAATTCACCCTGCTGACGGTCTGGGCAATCATGATCTACTACACCCCGGAGGAGCCGGAGGAGGAACTGTCCGGAACGGCCCGTCTTGCGGGGCAGACGAGTGGGACACGCGACCTTATCGAAGCGATGAAGGAGCTCAGCACCCACATTGCGTTCCTCGAACGGCGACTTGCCGTCACCGAGGCGAAGTTCGAACATCTGGGACATCTCGACTCTGCCATGCAGACACTCTCCACGAGATTGAATCTCCTGGTGAGCGACCAGTTCAGCCTGCGTGTGAAGCGTGAGTTCGACCAGATTTTGGCGGACCTTGTCCAGCGCACATCGGGGGGTGAATCACCGACAGGAACCAAAGCACAGAACGATGAGCTTGACCGGCCATGAAAGTCGCGGGGGTTTCGTTTTACTTCGTCCTCTATATTGTTGCGATCGTCACCGTCTTTGTCATCACGATGGAACGTGACCATCTCCTGAAGGAACGGGACGAAGACATTGCCCACCTGGTGGAGCTCCACCTCAAGCCGATCGAGCTTTCGCCGTATGAGGATACCGTGAAATTCTTCATCGACCCCGACAAGCTTGCGACAATTGAACCGATAACGCTCCGAGCCAGGGTCGACGGCCCGATCGAGAAGGAAGATGTGCGGTTCTCGGTGGTGAAGGTATGGAGATCGGATGCCGTGAACACGACCGAAGAGGATCCCGGCACAGCCGCCGTTTCAAACGTCAGCGGAGATGCCGTGTTGAGCTATGCTCAGGCAAGAGAGGGAATCTACATCTTCCAGCTCGCGGCTCACAAAGAACGGGTTGTGCGCGAAGGAAGCACAATGAAAGTCACCATAAGGGACACGAGCTATTCCATACCATACTCCGGGATGCTGGAGAGCATCGATCGTGACACGACGCTGATGATGGCTCTTGTGGAAAAGAGCGGGATCAATCCCTTGCAGCTCACGATGAATGTTCAGGAGCGTGAGGAAAACTGGATTCTCGGGCCCCCGTTCAGAAAGAAGATTTTTGTTGGTGGAATAGAGGACATTGCCCGGGCGACGTTTTCAGGGCAGGACCCGGCACATATCGAGCGCGATGGAGATTCGTATGTGACGTTGGTGTGGGACAGGCCTTCGCTGGGCACTCAGCGGTTTGTTGTCCGTGGAAATGCCGCACGTGGTCTTGGGGAGAAAGACATTTCCTCCGTTGATTTCTCGGTCACTGTCGTGCCGCCGAAGTTTATTTCCCAGCCTGGGGCGAAAGGATTCTGGGGGGTTCCGTACATATTCGACGGAACGATCTCCGGGATCAATCCTCTTGATCTCTCGGTTGCAGCATCGCATGACGGCGTCACCATCGGCCTTCCGGCTGTTGCGGGCAGGGATACCGTGATTCCGCAAAAGGAATGGAATGCTCTTGAATTCAGCGTTCTTTACCACGGTTTCCCGATTAAGGAGCATCGGGTTGCGATCACCGCGCCTCCTCCCCCTCAAATCCGGTGGTTGCGGCAGGACATCGATCGGCCGAACAATCTGTTTACGGTTTCCGTCTCGGCATCCGATGCCATCAATGGGCCGGTCAGGATGTCGCTTGAAGCGCAGCCGTCGGGCATCGCGCGGATCGACAAGATCAGGGGGACGTCATTCAACATCGCGGTCAGTCTTCAGACCAAGCCCTCGGCTGTTTTTCTCAAACTCACGGCAACCGACCAGTATGGAGGGCAAGCGGTTTCGACGAAGCAGTTTAACATCCCGGAATAGCCTGCGAACGACTCCGCATCTCGTATGTTGGAATTACGCTTGGATTATCTAACCACCGAGCACGGAGAGGGAAGTGTGTGGATCAATTTGATGAAATCTCAAAGCTCAATCAAATCCGAAATTCCACTGGTCAAATCCTAAACCGATCTCTGCGCACTCTGCGAACGGCTCCACCCCACCTCGGTCCTTCGGGCCATCGGATCCAGCATGTGATTCCACAGCTGCACACAAAAGCAAAAGCCCCACAATCACGAGGGGCTTTCTGATGCTCAGATAGCTTTCGCTACTTCATCTCTTCCTTCTTTTCGATTTCCTTCTCTATGCGTTTTTCCACCATCGCGTCCTTCATCATTCCACGCACCTGCTCGTCCGTCATATCCATATTGTGGTGTGCCTTGGCATGTACCTTCACAATCGAAGTCAGTTCTGCTTCATCATGACTACGAACGGAAAAGCCGCAGGCTGGGTCGCACGAGACGGATTTCAGCCCCTCCCTCATGTGCTCTTTCTTCTCCATCTTTTCCATCTTCTTCACTTCCTTCTTCGTCGTCTCTTGCGAGTGAGAGACTGCCGGTAGTGAAAAAGTGAGGGCAACAACAGCGACAAGAATTCCCTTCAACATAGTATATCTCCCTGGATTGTTTGTTGGTTGGATGTGGTTGATGGTAGTGGGGCAAATTTAACGGTTGGGGCAAAGAGTGTCAAGAGCTACTGACCAGGCTAAAATCCGATACCAATTCCCCGTCCCGACAAAAGGGAACCAAGGCGCAATGCCTGCACATTCTCAGGGAGCTGTTGATTGCCCTCGGGACTGATGCTCCATCACTGTCGGACGAGATAGAGAACCGTGATATCATCTGCTTGCGGTGCCGTCCCCACAAATTCCCTGACGTCGGCGATCATTTCTTGGATGAACTGCTTTGCCGACGGCGACGTCTTATTGCTTACGAACTCCTTTACCGACCTGATATTGTCGTAGAGCTCCTGCTCCGCGTTCATTGCTTCCGTGAGCCCGTCCGTATACAGAAACAATCGCTCTCCCGGCTCGACGACGACCTCGTCGGTCGAAAAGGGAAATTCCATATCCAACATCCCCAGCGCGACACCGCCATTGTTGAGTTCCTGAATCGTCCTGTCGCGCTTCACCAAGTACACAGGGTTGTGGCCGGCGCTGAGGGACTCCATCCGGCCGGTCGTCGGATCAAGCAGGGCAAGAAAAGCGGTGATGAATTTATCTTCCGTCGATGCCTTGCAGATGACACTGTTGAGTCTCTGAGCAAGCTTCACGAGCGGAAGGCTGTTCTCCAGATACGCGTTCAAGTAGGCGTGGAAACTGCTTACCAACAACGCTGCGGGTATCCCCTTGCCGGCAACATCGGCGACAACCAGGGCAACGCGTCCGTCAGCTAAAGGGATGCAATCATAGTAATCCCCTCCAACCGATTTGGTCGGGATGTTCGTTCCGAAGATGTCATACCCGGTAAGCGCAGGGAGCGATTCGGGTAGGATTCGCTGCTGAATGGAAGCCGCCACGGCGATATCCCGTTCGATCTTCTGCTTGTCGATCGCCTCTTGAAGAAGATAACGGTTCTCGAGCGATGCATGAACCTGACGGGTAAGTGCGTCGAGAAGCAGGCGATCGGTCTCGTCGAAGACGATAAACCCGCTGCGGCTTTCCTTGTCATACAGCTGAAAAGTATAGGTCGTGTCAAAGAACTGAAAAGACGTTTGTATCCTCCGCTCGCTGTCATTGTCCACTCCCAGAGCATCACTCGCAGGAAATGAGTACCGCTCGGCAGGTTGATCTTTTCCTGACACAATCAGAACGCCCCGGGAAGCGTTTGTGAGGGAGGCAGCCCGCTCGAGCGCAAGCTGCGGCAGGGATCCCTCGTGTGTCAATTTTGAAACTTCAATACCGGTGTCGATGAGACTGTTCAGCTGCAGAACCCGGTGGTTCAACGAGAAGACCAGTTCCTTTTCATTCCGCCGGTGGAGTAGCGGCTGGTAAGCAGAGGCGAAGAGCTGGCCAAACAGCTGGAGCGACACTTTGTCTTCCTCTGCAAACCTGAAGGCGACCTTGCGCGGAGAAAGAAACATCCCGAGAAGAGATCTATCGAGAAGCGGCTGAACAACGGAGGCCCTCCTCTGCTCTCCATCAAGGTAGCGCATGGCAAACCTTCTTTCGTCGATGCTCCCAAAAGCCTCACCAGGATCCCCTGCTGCCCCGCCAAAGAGTTGTTGCCATCCCTTCCCCGGGATCGCGTTATGAAAGAGGGTTATCTCGATTTCCTGAAAATGGCTGCTGAGCATTCCGGCAAAAAGGCGCGCCATCTCCTTCAGGCTCAGTGCCTTCGCCAGAACTTCGAACCTATCCTGAAAGGTCCCGATCTGGCCCGCGAGCCGTTCCATGGGGCGCTGTGTGGTCCCGGGGATGTCAGACTCTGTCCGCATCAGACGAAGAATTCTTTCAGCGCATCATCCACCGAACTCTCCTTGCCTGCAAACTGAAAGAGGCCCATGATCGTCAGCATTTTATCCACCGCCGGATCGAGGTTCGTGAATATCAGTTTTCCACCCGCGTCATTCAGTTGATCGACAATATCGATGAGAAAGGACAGGCCGATTGAATTGACAACCTTGGATTGTCCCAGATTGACAATCACTTTTTTTATGCCGTTTTCAAAATGCCCGGCAAACTCCCTGGCAATCGATTCACCGCCGACATTATTGACGTAACCCGCCGTCGCGATAATCAGGCAGTCTCCCCGAAGTTCTGTAGTGAGCGTGAATTCCTGTTCCATGATCGATACCTATGTGAGCCTTTTCTTGATTGACACTTTTGTTCCTTCTTTGGTCGACTCAAGATGGAAGTCATCAGACATGGTCTTCATGATCTTCAAGCCCCATCCCCGCTTGTTCCTGGATTTCATTTTCGCTTTGAGGTCCGGGTCTTTCACAGAAGAAGGGTCAAATCCTTTTCCATAATCGCTCACCAGGATGGTAAGTTCCTGTCTGGTCATCGTAAATTCGACTATGACTTCAGGGTGTGCTGCGCCCGAATGTTCCAGGGCATTGATGATCGCCTCTGTGACAAGCACTTTCGCTTCCCCGATCTTCTCATTGGCAATGCCGAGGTTGTGGGCAAGTCGCTCGAGTCCCTCAATCGCAACGAGCTCGATGTCCGGTATTTTCGGCAAGGAAATCTTCAACGTCACTGGGTCTTTCATGGGTTCCCCATTAGTTGGTCACTAGTGATTCCGGACTTTTCCGCCGGATGACAAGAAGGGTGATGTCATCTTCCTGTTGCGAACCCTTCATCCATCCTTCCACAGCGCCGACAAGCTGCTTGATGATCTGATCCGGAGCGCTGTCTGCAACCTCTGCAAATGTTTTCTGCACTCTCGCATATTCGAACATCTCTCCTGCGGAATTCTTCTGTTCGGGCAATCCGTCGCTGATCAGCAGAAGCACATCTCCACGATCCAACTCCGTTTCGTGCAGGGCATAAGGAAAGTTCTTCATCGCTCCGAGCGGCATCCCTTTAAGCATGATCTCTTCGACGGCCCCGGAATTCTTTCTGTAGATGTACGCCGGCGGCATCCCGGCACTCGACATGGACACCTTGTTTCCTCTGATCTTCAGGAGGCTGAAGGCCATCAGCAGCCTGCCCAACTTGATGTCCTTGATCGACTTGCTGCAATGGTTCATAAAGGTCTGGATGTCGAGTTTTGACGCATCGGAAGTGAACAGCCCTTTCATCAGTGTCACGATTGTGCCCGCCTGCATTCCGTGGCCGGTGGCATCACCAAACCCGATATTCAGCGTTTTGTCCGCCTCGGTGCTGAAATCGTAGTAGTCCCCACCGACTTCCGTTGCCGTCTTCATGAACACGCCGAGCTCCAGATGATCCAGCTTCGGCAATTCTCTGGGAAGCATCGAAAGCTGGAGCTGTCTTGCCTCTTCCAGTTCTTTGGTCTTTCGTTCATTCTCAACCTCGAGGACCCGCTTCTCCGCTTCTGCCGCCTTCGCCCGCAGTTGTGACTCTCTCACCTGTGCTTTCTGTTCACGACGGTTGATCTCAGCCCTCCGCGCTCCGTACAGGACGCTGGCAACAAGCAACACATAACCGAAATACGCCCAGCGGGTTTTCCACCATGGCGGTGTGACGGTCAGGTTCAGCGAGGTCCCTTCGTTGTTCCAGACACCGTCGTTGTTGGATCCCCTCACCCGGAAGACATACTCCCCCGCATCAAGATTGGTGAACGTCGCCCGGTGATCGGTTCCAAGCTGGATCCAGTTTTCGCTGAACCCCTCGAGCTGGTAGGCATACTGGTTCTTCACCGACTTGTAATAGCTCAGCGCGGCAAATTCAAAGGTTGCAATATTGTCCTTATACGACAGGGTGATCCCGGGGCGGACGGAAATCCCCTTTTCGTTAATCGGCCTGCCTTCCTCGAAGTCGGTATTGTAACGCTGGAACCCGCTGAAGACAATCGGGGGAACATAGGGATTATCCCGAACACTGTCCGGATGGAAGATATTGAACCCATTCCCTCCGCCAAAATACATCTCTCCGGTGCGGTGATCCAGGGTGAACGCATTCTGATTGAACTCGTTCCCCTGCAGGCCATCGTTAACATCATAGTTTCTGAACTCCTCCTTTGTGGGATCGAAACGGGATAGGCCTTTGTTCGTGCTGATCCACAACAATCCGTGGGTGTCCTCGAGAACTCCGAATATGAATTCATTCGGAAGTCCGTCCTTTTCATGGTATTGTTTAAAGGTCCCGCTGACACGGTCGAAACGGTTGAGGCCTGCAGTGGTACCCACCCAAAGGGTTCCGGAATGATCCTCATAAATACAGATAATGGTGTTATCACTCAGGCTGGCAGGGTTCCCTTTCTCGTGTCTGTATACCGTGAACGTCTCGGTGTCGCGGTTGTACTTGTTGAGACCCCCTCCCGAAGTTCCCACCCACAGAACTCCATCATGATCCTCACACAACGCCCAGATGCCGTTGTTGCTAAGGCTGGTCGGTACGGTATCCGAGTGAACATACGCAAAGAATTTTCCGGTTTTCCTGTCAAAGCGGTTTAGTCCACCGCGATACGTTCCGACCCACAGGACACCTGTGTGATCTTCAAGCAATGCATACACACGGTTGTCGCTCAGACTATTCGGGTTGGAAGGGTCATTCTTGTAGTGCGTGCATGCTCCCCTCGAACGATCGAAGCGATCGAGACCATTGCTGTATGTGCCTATCCAAAGAACATCAGACCGGTCTTCATAGATATAGTTGGGAATATCCGCAAGGCTCCTGTGATTTGAAAGGTCCGGTCTGAAGTGTGTGAACTCTCCAGTCGAGCGATCAAGGCGATCGAGCCCCTTCCGGGTACCAATCCAGGAAGTCCCGTGCCGGTCGACATACATCGAGATGATGTTATTGTCGAGCAGGCTCCGCGGGTTTGCGGGGTCATTGGAAAAATGCCTGAATGTTGCAAATCCCGGATGGAATGTACTGAGCCCGTCATTACTCGTTCCAACCCACATCAATCCGGACCGATCCTGGAAGATCGACATGACGAAGTCATCGCCCAGGCTCTTCGGATCGGCCGGGTCGTGCTTGTAACTGGTGAAACGTCCCGTGGCCCGGTCAAACCGGTTGAGCCCTCCGCGCACCGTCCCAATCCAGAGTGTTCCGCCCTGGTCTTCAAAAATCGGCCATACCCAACTGTCACTCAATGAATTGGGGTCGCCCTCGACATGCTTGTAATGAACGAACTCGTTCGAGGCGGAGTCATACCGATCAAGAGCTTCGTGCGTGCCGACCCATATCGTCCCCGAACGGTCACCAAAAACGGAGTACACCCTGTTGTCGCTCAGACTCCCGGGCCGAGAAGGATCATGCTTGTACGTGGTTTCAGCACCGGTAGCTGGTTCCACCTTCGTTACTCCACCTCCGATCGAACCGGACCATCGTACGCCCCGGGGATCTTCATAACTGATAAAGACTGAATTGAAGCTCCCACCCTTAAGGTCAACGCTGTCACGCGTATGTCTCGTAACCGTCTCTGTCACCCGATCGAAACGGCTCACGATCTCCGGATTGTTCAGCGTGGCAACCCAGAGGGTTCCATGCCGGTCTTCGCCGATCGATGAGATAAAATTCTCAGGCAGCGTGTTGGGATTCGCCGGGTCGTGTTTGAAGACCTTGAAGGAGGTACCGTCATATCTGTTCAGACCATCCTGCGTGCCAAACCACATGAAGCCCTGGATATCCTGGAACATGCAGGTGACCGTGCTCTGGGAAAGTCCCTGCTTCGTGGTGATATGGTCAAACCTGATCTTCTGTTGTGCAGCAGCCCCGAAGACATTTGCCAGCAGGAGGATGATCAGACAAGCGCATATCGGTTTGACCCGGGACAGGCCCTGGTTCGCGAAGATTATCGGACCATAAGAGGTCATGAGGTGATCAATGCGGTGAGGGGTGTATCTTTCTGGCTTCCCAATGTCGCGAAAAAAAAGGACACGCGCCATGAGCAGATCATGGCGCGTGCGGAAACCTTGTGGTGGGGGGTCCTTTCGTTATTTCACGAAAATCATCTTCTGTGTTTGCGTGAACCGCTCCCCGCCAACACCAGCTGCAATCAGGCGATAATAATAGACGCCGGTACCGACGGCCACACCGTGTTGGTTTATGCCCTTCCAACGCACGATATGGTAACCTACTGACTGCATATCATCAGCAAGCCGGGCCACTTCCTGACCCAACATGTTGTAGATGGTTAACGTCACGTGGCTCTGCTGCGGCAGTCCGTACCGGATGTTCGTTGATGGATTGAATGGGTTCGGGTAGTTCTGAGCAAGAGAGAAGATTGAAGGAACCTCAGCCCCTTCCTGAGTCAACCCTGACCCCGCTTTGACAAGCCCCGCAAAGGCCGTTGCCAGCGTCACGCTGACATTTGTGCCGATGGTGACATCCTTGCCAATGAAAGCTCCGGTCGCCTGAATTCCGTTGTCCATGAAAATCGTCCCGTTGGGAGCATAGAAGTTCGCGGAGATCGTGGAGGTCGGCGCAATGGTTACCGCCTTTGCAAATGGGCTTTGTGCGTCTGTCCCGGCGATATAGAAAATGATGTCCGCTGCGTCGATGTCGCTACCCTGTGCAGGACCGACGAGACAAAGGTTTTCCGACCGGAGCCCGAGAAGAATTCTCACATGAGCCCCTGCAGCAACGACCAAGCTCGCTCTTGCTTTAAGCCAGAGGCTCTTCAGATTGTAGGTTCCTCCGGTCAGGATGAGTGTCGATGAGGGCTGAAGGGTGACATCCTGGTAGTTCCCCGGATTGAGCGTGACCGTGCCTCCTTGCGGCACCGTAATCTTCTGCATTCCGGCAGGCGCAGTTTCAAATGCTGGAAGATTTGCGACAACAGGAAGAGCCAGCGGTGAATGAAGTGTTCCGCCAATATTTCCGGCGTTGGTCAACTGATTGTAGTACACGTCGCTGGCTACAACTGCGCCGGAGAGAATGTTGATTCGCGAGGCCTTCAATGTATAAGGCGCTGGTGTGGTAACGCCCGTTCCTACAAGCAGATCGGTGGTCAAAGCGGCTGCCTGAGTGTTGACGATGACACTTCCGGACGCGACGGTAGAATTGTCACCGATCGTAACGCTGTTCGTTCCTAACAACACTGCGTCGGCCACGAAGGGGGGCGCAACAAAGACAGACTGCAGGTTTTGCCGCGCAAAGCTATCCACTGTGGCGGGAATTATCCCAGATGCACGGGTCAAAAAGGTATAACTTCCTGTGCCCGACGTATTTGTGAACACACCCGAGTACAGTCCGTTCCCCACGTGGGGCAAACTGAGAATCTCCGGCGCAGCAGCACCGGGAGCCGTAATCTCTACGAGCACCGTTGCATCTGTGATCGGGCCTCCGCCTGTTGTGTGTTCATCTTCCGGCGCTTCCCCTCCTTGCGAGAGATTTGCCTCAACCAGAATTTGATCTCCCGGAGAATAATTCAGCTTGTCCAGAGAGACCTGCATCGTCACATCTGCCACGGCATTGATAGCGAACACCAGGAGCTCCGGATTGGGTGGCTCCGGCGTGGTGTTGGCACCTTCCACGTGGAGCGTCCACTCGCCTCCCACAGGATTGTTTACCCGGTAAAAGGCATAGGTCGGTCCTTCGAAGTACTCCACATTGGGATGGCTCCCGAGAGTAGCGGGAACAATTGTGTCACCCACTGGAGACACCAAACCAAGGACAAATGTGCTACCCTGCCAGGTAAGCCCCGGAAGTATGGACGTTGTTCCTGGATCGACTGCTCCTTGCCAGTTCAGTCCACCCTGCCAGTTCAAACCGCCCTGCCAATTCAATCCACCCTGCCATGTGAGTCCGGGAGAATTTGAGGCAAATGCCGTGTCTTCGATAAGTTGCATCCCCGAGACAAAGTTCCAGATCTGGGAAACGACCTGGCTCATCGTTGAATCAGACGTGAAATAGTACCCGCCACCGCTTGTATCAGCCAGCTGGCTGGACAGATCCTGCCCGCTACTCCCCGAGAATCCCATTGTAAAGAGGCTCGTTGATGATGAAAGGACTGATGGGACCGCGCTCATCGCCGTCGGAACCCCTGTTTCTTCTCCTGCGGAGAAGAGAATCATCGCTCTGGATCTGTTCGGCAATGGAAGCGCGCCGGTCAACTCGGCGACACCTGTTTCAAGTCCGTCTCCAATTCCGCTTGATCCCCCGGCCGCCAAGCTGTTGATCACCGCGGTTATCTGGTCGCGGCTCGACGAATCCTGTATCATCGTTAGCGGTTGCGCAACAGTGTTCGGGAGTTGGAGCACCCCTACCCGGTCACCCACTCTGACTTTCTGCAGCAATTCCATTGCGCTGTTTTTCGATGGACGGAACCCGTCCAGTGCGAGCGTGTCGGCAAAGTTGCCTGCTCCATCGAACACGAGCATGAGATCTACCCGGTCCAGGGGAAGGTGGGTATAGATGTACTCGATCCCTGCCATGTCGGGAGCATGGATGGACCGTTTCAACGTCTCGCCGTTCTTGATGAAGCCGTACATCGTCACCGTGTCATTGTCTGCGCCCATCTGCGGTAGGTAAGGAGCGTATCCCGGATTGTATGTATCCGCCAGACCGTTTGCATGACCGGCTTCGTGCGTCAAGGTATTCTGCACGTCTTTCATTCCTGCTGTATCTGCAGGGGTCGGGTTGGGCGGAACGTTTGTGAAGTCGAAATCCTGCTCGTTCACGGCGATATCGACATCTGTCATTTGGCCATTGAGACTGTTGTACCGGACCCTTGTCACTGCGATGGTATTATTCGGTGCGCCGGTCACTCCCTCCCAGTCGTCCTCGATCCAGACGACATTGCTTACGCCGTCAGGGAGGCCTCCCCACTGCGCGGAGCTTGTCAGTCCGCCGGTTGCAAAATCCACTTCGGGCAGATGTCCCCATGCAGCAAATGAGCTGTCCACAGCATCCCTAAACTCCGCCGGCACAGTCTCACTGATCTTGTATGTACCCTTTCCCTGATCCCAGTGCAGCGGGATACCTGAGAGGGTCGTGTTAACGACGTAATGCGTCCCGTAGATCTTCGTCCGGATTCCGGATCGGAGATACTCTGAGAACTCTGAAGTATTGCTGGCGGAGTCGGTTGCTGTCGCCGTTATGAATGTCCCTGCTGTCAACGGAAGGGCAGACGGAATAATAAAGAGCGCATCCCCCAAAGAATCCGTTCTCACTGTTCCCGTTCCGATAAAGGTGATTCCCTCTCCAAAGCCGGAGGGGTCGACTCCGCCATTCAGGAACAGGTCGATCCGGAAGAGATTGTCGGGCCAGCTGTTCAATGAGCCTTCCACCATTGAGGGACCTGCGGTGCCAAGGTTGCCGAAGTAGAGGACCGGGGCATTTTGGCCGAAATTAACGGCACCCGGAAGTGCTGGACGAGGGGTGGGAGGGCGTGTAGGTGCCTGGTTCGGTGTCGGGCCAACCGTTCCCAGGTCGATCCCCAGGCCTGAGTTTGAAAAAATAGAATTGCCAATGACCGCGTTTCCAGACGAAGGAACCAGAGCATTCACCTGTCGTAT
>Ga0247727_10006897_pt1 | contig 22018 bp, 16 predicted proteins | sample WisWelCaveWW1625_FD_202498 | JGI IMG/M metagenome (GOLD analysis project Ga0247727, IMG submission 202498) | Biofilm microbial communities from Wishing Well Cave, Virginia, United States - WW16-25 | ecosystem: Environmental > Aquatic > Deep subsurface > Groundwater > Cave microbial mat | place...
AACAGGGCGGCCTGTTCCACGGCCCGCCGGCCTACGAGGCCCGCACGCCGTGGCGGGCGGGCCCGGCGTTGCTGGCGACCACAGTGATTGTCGGTGTCGGCGTCCTCGGCGCGGCGCTCCTGCCGCAAATGCTGGGGCTTGGCGACACTTTGACCAGCCTGCCAGGACCAGGACGTGGTCAGGGAGCGGGGAAACCCGCGGGAGGGCTGCGGGCGGTCGCTGTCTGGCAATCTCTGGTTGTCGCGATGACACTGTTCGCCAGCTTGTTGTCCGGAGGCCGTACCCGTGAGGTATTGGCCCTGCGGCCGGCACCAGGCGGCTGGCGCACTTACGCCGTCGCATTCCTCGCGATGGCAGCTTTTCAGCTCTTCCTGGGCGGTATTCAGCGCAGCCTCGGGCACGATGTGCTGACAGACTTGCGTCCATTCGTGGGGCTTGTCCGGGGCCCAGACTGGCCATTGACCGCAGCGGTCGTGGGCATCGGCGCACCCTTGGCGGAAGAACTTTTGTTTCGAGGCTTCCTGCTGGCGGCGCTGGCACAAACCAGGCTTGGCTTCTGGGGCGCAGCGCTGGTCTCGACCCTGCTTTGGTCCGGCCTGCACGCCGGCTACTCCGTTGTGGGTCTTGCCGAGGTGTTCGCCATCGGACTGTTCTTGTCGTGGCTGTTGTGGCGCACCGGCAGCCTGCGCGTGGCCATCTTCTGCCACGCGCTTTACAATTCGTTGATCGTGCTGGCGCTGCGGTACGTGGACTTGCCCGCCTGAAGGATTGGCAAGGCCGCAGAATCAGCACTACGTAAACGCTATGCAGCAGTACCTCGACCTCATGCGCCGCGTGCGCACCCATGGCGTGCGCAAGACCGACCGCACCGGCACCGGCACGCTCAGCGTGTTCGGGCATCAGATGCGCTTCGATCTGAATGCCGGTTTTCCCCTCGTCACGACCAAGAAGGTCCACCTCAAGTCCGTCATTTACGAGTTGATCTGGTTCCTCCAGGGCGAAACCAATACCAAGTACCTGAACGCCAATGGTGTGACGATCTGGGACGAATGGGCTGACGAGAATGGCGATCTCGGCCCTGTGTACGGCGAACAATGGCGATCCTGGTCGGCGCCCGATGGCAGGTCGATCGATCAAATGCAGGAGGTGGTGGAGACGCTGAAAACCAATCCCGACAGTCGCCGCATGATCGTAACGGCCTGGAACCCCGCGGACATCCCGGACATGGCGCTTGCCCCCTGCCACTGCCTGTTCCAGTTCTACGTCGCCGATGGCCGGCTTTCCTGTCAGTTGTACCAGCGCTCGGCCGACGTCTTTCTCGGCGTGCCGTTCAATATTGCCAGCTACGCCCTGCTCACGATGATGATGGCCCAGGCGGCCGGGTTGAAGCCCGGCGAATTCGTGCACACGTTCGGGGATGCACACCTCTATCTCAACCATGTCGAGCAGGCAGACCTGCAATTGGCGCGGGCACCAAGGCCGCTGCCGAGGATGCGGCTCAATCCCGAAGTAACCAACGTGTTTCGCTTCGCGTGCGAGGACTTCGAGCTCACCGGATACGACCCACACCCGCACATCAAGGCCAAGGTAGCTGTTTAGCCTTTAGCCGCAGGCGGATCCGTTGCGCAGGACGGGGAGCGCCGCTATAAGCCCGCCAGCATCTGCGAAGGGCCACGGCTGCGGCAATGCCGGCCCGTTTCCATTGGAGTTGAGACCTATGGCTCAGGTCAGCGAGATCAAGGCATCCACGCGCACGGGCTCCGGCACCGGCAGCGCCCGCGCGACGCGACGCGAGGCCAAAGTTCCGGCGGTGATCTACGGCGATGGGCGCGCGCCAGAGAATATCGCGCTCCTCTCCAACGAGGTTGTCAATGTCATGAATCGCGGCCGGTTCCTGTCGACCCTTATCGATCTCGATATCGACGGAGCCAAGACCCGTGTCATTCCGCGCGAGGTGCAGGTCGACCCTGTGAGCGACAAGCCCGTGCATGTCGACTTCCAGCGCGTCAGTCCCGGCTCGCGCCTGCGCGTCAGCGTGCCCGTGCGTTTCGTTGGCGAAGCCCTCTCCCCAGGCCTGAAGCGCGGCGGCGTATTGAACATTGTTCGCCACGACATCGAGGTAACCTGCCCCGCCGATGCCATTCCGGACTACTTCGAATTTAGCCTCGAGGGGATGGAGATCGGCCGCTCGCTGCACATCTCGGCGATCAAGCTGCCCGAGGGCGTGAAGACCACCATCCAGAATCGCGATTTCACGGTCGCCACTGTCGCCGGTCACAAGGTCGAAGAGGAGGCCGCGCCTGACGCCGCCGTTGCCGCCGAAGGTGCTGCGCCGGCCGAGGGCGAGGCTGCCGAGGGCGCGCCTGCCGCCACCCCGGCAGACGCCAAGGCCGGCGCTGGGGCGAAGGCTCCCGCCGGCAAGGAAGCGGCCGGAGCCAAGCCTGCCGCGGCCGCCGCCAAGGCGCCGGCCGAGAAGGGCAAGAAGTAGCGGCCGCGCCAGCCAGCGGCACGCTGAGCCGGGCTCGATGGACGATTGCCCATGAAGCTCTTGGTCGGTCTCGGCAATCCGGGCAGCGCCTACGCACGCCACCGCCACAACGTCGGCTTCGTGGCACTCGACCGCATCGCCGAGCGGCATGGGCTCGGACCATGGAAGAAGCGCTTCCACGGCCTCGTCTGCGACGGCCCGATCGGCGGCCGCCGCGTGACCCTCCTCAAGCCGCAGACCTTCATGAACGACAGCGGCCGGTCGGTGGGCGAGGCGCAGCGCTACCTGAAAATCGCCGATGGCGACATCCACGTCTTCCATGACGAGATCGATCTCGCTCCGGCCAAGCTCAGGGTCAAGGCCGGTGGCGGCAATGCCGGCCACAACGGCCTGCGCTCGATCTCGGCGCACATCGGCAACGAGTACGCGCGCGTGCGCATCGGCGTCGGCCATCCGGGCTCCAAGGACCTGGTCAGCCCCTATGTGCTGCACGATTTCGCCAAGGCCGACGCCGTCTGGCTCGATCCGCTGCTCGATGCCATCGCGGGGGCGGCAGGACGGCTGGCCGCCGGCGACGCGGCGCGCTTCCTGACCGATGTTGCCCGTGCGCTGCAGGAGGAGGAGAAGCCGGACAAGACCGGGGGCAAGCCGGCGTCGCCGCAGGCCGAGCGCGATGCCGCGCCAGTGCCCTCTGCGTCTCCCGCCGGCGAGCGGCAGACGAAGCGGGCGAGCGCACTCGCCGAGAAGCTCAAGAAGTGGCTGCGGGGCCGCAGCCGAGAGACCTGAGATCGATACATGGGCTTCAAATGCGGCATCGTGGGCCTGCCCAACGTCGGCAAGTCCACGCTCTTCAATGCCTTGACGCAGACGGCGGCCGCCGAGGCCGCCAACTATCCCTTCTGCACCATCGAGCCCAACGTCGGCGATGTCGGCGTGCCCGATGACAGGCTCGACCGGCTGCGCGAGGTCGCGGGCTCCGCCGAGGCGGTGCCGACGCGGCTCACCTTCGTCGACATTGCGGGGCTGGTGCGCGGCGCCTCCAAGGGCGAGGGGCTCGGCAACCAGTTCCTCGCCCACATCCGCGAGGTCGATGCGATAGCCCTGGTGCTGCGCTGCTTCGAGGACGAGGACGTGACGCACGTGGAGGGCCGCATCGACCCCGTCGGCGATGCCGAGACGGTGGAGACCGAGCTGATGATCGCCGACATGGAGAGCCTGGAGCGGCGGCGCGAGCCGCTGGAGAAGAAGGCCAAGACCGGCGAGAAGGAGGCCAAGGCGCAGGTTGCCCTGATCGATAAGGCACTCGAGCTGGTTCGCGCGGGCAAGCCGGCCCGGCTGGCGAAGCTCTCCGTGGAGGAGGAGCGGCCGTATCGGCAGCTGCAGCTTTTGACCGCCAAGCCGGTGGTCTATGTCTGCAACGTCGACGAGGCATCGGTGGGCGGCAACGAGCTCTCCCGCAAGGTCGAGGCGCGGGCGAAAGCGGAAGGCGCCGGCTGCGTCGTCATCTCGGCCAAGATCGAGGCGGAGGTGGCCGCGCTGGAGCCCGAGGAGCGCGCCTATTACCTCGATCAGCTGGGGCTGCACGAGCCGGGGCTCAATGCGCTGATCCGCGAGGGCTACCGCGTGCTCGACCTGATCACCTTCTTCACCGCCGGACCGAAGCAGGCCCGCGCCTGGACGGTGACCGCGGGCGCCAAGGCGCCGAGGGCCGCCGGCGCCATCCACACCGACTTCGAGAAGGGCTTCATCCGCGCCGAGACCATCGCCTGGGAGGATTTCGTGACGCTCGGCGGCGAAGCCGGCGCCAAGCAGGCCGGCAAGATGCGGCTGGAGGGCAAGGAGTACGCGGTGCGCGACGGCGACGTGATGCTGTTCCGGTTTGCGAATTGAGGTTCACCGTAGGGCGCCAATCGGGCGTCAGCTCGATTGCGCCGAACCGCCCGTATCACTTGCGGCACGGTGGCTTCGGTGCAATGCGGCTATCGCCGCATTGACACCCTACGTCGTGCGCGACGGCGACGCGATGCTGTTCCGGTTCGCGAATTGAGGTTCACCGTAGGGCGCCAATCGAGCGTCAGCTCGATTGCGCCGAACCGCCCGGATTACTCGCGGCACGCGGCCGGACGGAAGCAGCCGCGGGCATGAACTCAACAGCCGGTCGCGACTATTAATTCGCTTTGGGCCCGAGTATCCTAGCCGCGACCTCAAATAGCTTTTCATCTGCGTTACCAGCTGCCTCCAGTCCGTTCTCGGAGGCTGGAAGGGTCGCGAAGACATAGAGACCACCGTCGCTCCGCGATATGAACGTGTAGTGGGCCCCGACTCGAATCCCCTCAAACTCGCAGGTCGCCATCATGCGGGCACCGCCTTGAACGGGCCGAAGCGGGCCCCGCATGAATCGACTGTCACGTTCTGCGCTGCAGGCCTCGGATCTCTCCGCTGCCACCCACTTGGCAGCCTCTTCAACGTCCATACCTCCGAGAATGCCTAACCATCCAAGCACTCCTTTGTCTGGATCACCTGCACTCCACCACGCGCGCCCAAACCAAGCCGGCCTAGGTCCGATCGGCTCGAGATGTTCTTTTGCGTCTTTGCTAGGCACAACCCAATAGCCCTTGATTCCCGACGCGTGCAGTACACGAGTGAGGACAGTCTTGGCCTCAACCTCGGCTTGAACGCGTGACAACGCATCAGGTGGGCGCGGCAGATCGGCAACCCCTTCGTCATATGGTCTGACATATTCGCGATTGGTTTGGCGATGTATCTCTCGCAAAGAGAGAACCTCACAGTTTTTCGTATCAAGAACGCGGCGGACCCGCTCGCTGAGCTCCCCTGGCTTGCTCATCGAATGCCTGCCATACCAATACGTGCTGATTGTGTCGATTTCTTCCGAGGTCAGAGCACGGAGATCTTCCATCGTGGTCAACCTTCCGCACTTGGCTATCAGTAGCTCTTCCAAATGCGGACTCCGGCGAAGTCGACCCAGCTCCCGCTGATCCAAATATCCGATGCTTGTCGAGCTTATCGCAAATATTCTGTTGATCAGTTCCTCAGAAACCCCGACCTTGGTGAGGTATGATTTTGAGGCCTCGGTGAGCCTATCGTACTTGGCGCGAGCTTCGCCCGGCAACAGCTTAGAGAATTCCGCAGGATCAAACGAAGGTCGGTGAACTCCAACCACATCTCCAAGTCGAGCTGCGCCAGCAGCCCATATGAAAAAGCACGCGCTTGCGCATTCACACCGCGCATCGCCCCGCTGCGTCTTTGGGTCAAAGGTTTCGAACTGCTCCTTGAATTGAGGGTAACTGTAGTTACCCTTCTTCCGCGCCTCGGTCATGGCGTTCAAGTGCCGACTGTGCGCGTCGGACACCCGCTGTCCATGCCTATGCCTTTTGCTCCGGCGGTAACCCAAAGAACCTCGGCAGGGCAACGCTTTAGATTGCCGACCTGCGTCAGACCACCAACGGGTGCTTCCTCTTGATCTAACAGCGTTTTTCGGCTTCGAACCGGATCAAAGGGCATAGGTATGCCCGCTGTCTGCGCTCGCGTTCGCCAGGCAACTCACAGTACCTGCCACCAGTGTATGGCGATGGAGCTTCAGATACTGGAGTGTCGGAGAAAAATTTGAGTCGAGCGGGGGCTAAGGTCGGGGCCAAGGTGGTGAGCTGAAGCAAGTGAACCTGCTCGCCAATCTTCAGGGCCGTGCTAAAATTTCCACCCGGAGAATAAACGTAGAGAGTACTGATTGGGAGACCGCCACCCCTAAGTCGTCGAACTATTTCGCGCGCCACGGTGTAGCGAAACTTCTCATCATCACCAGCTTCGATACGACCCACAATGAAAATGGAGCCCGCTTCGCTAACGAATAGATCGGCCGCCTGAACGCTTGGTAAGTGAGACCCTACCAAAACGAGCGCAGCCACTAGTAAGCCGAATCGGCGAACTGCGTGCATCCCTCCCTCCCCAACGTCACCAAGCACCACTATTTGACCCACTATAGTCGGCTCACAGACAACAGCAACGGACAGGTGCCTTGTCGGCGAGGCCTGCCCTCAGCCTCGGAAACTAACCCACCACCCCCGCCGCGGCCCGCCCCGCCACCCGCCCCGAGAACAGGCAGCCCCCCAGAAACGTACCCTCCAGGGCACGATACCCGTGCATGCCGCCGCCGCCGAAGCCGGCGACTTCGCCGGCGGCGAAGACGTTGCCGAGCGGCGTGCCGTCGGGCTTGAGGACGCGGGCGGAGAGATCGGTCTGGATGCCGCCGAGCGTCTTGCGCGTGAGGACCCAGAGGCGCACGGCGATCAGCGGGCCGGCCTTGGGATCCAAAAGGCGGTGCGGGGTCGCCACGCGGATCAGCTTGTCGCCCAGGTAGTTGCGGGCGCCGCGGATCGCCGTCACCTGCGCGTCCTTGGTGTAGGTGTTGTCGATCTCGCGGTCGCGGGCCTGGATCTCGCGCTCCAGGGCGCCCAGATCGATCAGCTTCGCACCGGTGAGCTGGTTCATCCCCGTCACCAGCTCCGGCAGCCTTCCGCGCACGATGAAATCCACGCCCTGTTTCTTGAAGGCGTCGACCGGCCCCGGCACGCCGAAGCGGCGGCCGAGCACCTTGCGGATGCTCTTGCCGGTGAGATCGGGGTTCTGCTCCGAGCCCGACAGGGCGAACTCGCGGGAAATGATCTTCTGCGTCAGCACGAACCAGGAGTAGTCGTAGCCGGTCTTGCGCAGGTGCTCCAGGGTGCCGAGCGTGTCGAAGCCGGGGAACAGTGGAACGGGGAGGCGCTTGCCCGTGGCATCGATCCACAGCGACGACGGGCCCGGCAGGATGCGGATGCCGTGCGCGCTCCAGATCGGCGCGAAGTTGGTGATGCCCTCGGTGTAGTGCCACATGCGGTCGCGGTTGATGAGGTTGCCGCCGGCCGCCTGCACGATGCCGAGCATGCGCCCGTCGACATGATCCGGCACGCCCGACAGCATGTGCGTCGGCGGCTCGCCCAGCCGCTTGGGCCAGCTCGACCGCACCAGGTCGTGGTTGGCGCCGATGCCTCCCGAGGTGACGATCACCGCCTGTGCCTTCAGCTCAAAGCCGCCCACCACATTGCGCGAGCTCGCCCGCCCGCGCTCGGCGCCGCTCAGCTCCAGGATGTCGCCGCGCACGCCGTCGACCACGCCGCCGCTGGCGGTGAGCGCATTGACGCGGTGGCGAAAGCGCAGGGAGACGAGGCCGGCTTTCGCCCCCTCACGCACACGCCGCACGAACGGCTCGACGATCGCCGGCCCGGTGCCCCAGGTGACGTGGAAGCGGGGGACCGAGTTGCCGTGCTCGGTGGCGAGATAGCCGCCGCGCTCGGCCCAGCCCACGATCGGGAACCAGCGCAGGCCCCTGGCATGCAGCCAGGCCCGCTTCTCGCCCGCCGCGAAGCCGACATAGGCCTCCGCCCAGCGCCGCGGCCAATGGTCCTCCTCGCGGTCGAAGCCGGCCGAGCCCATCCAGTCCTGCAGCGCGAGATCGTGGCTGTCGCGGATGCGCAGACGGCGCTGCTCGGGCGAGTCGACGAACATCAGCCCGCCGAACGACCAGAATGCCTGGCCGCCCAGCGACTGCTCGCCCTCCTGGTCGAGCAGGATCACCCGCTTTCCCGCATCCACCAGCTCAGAGGCCGCCACCAGCCCCGCCAGCCCGCCACCGACCACGATTACATCCGCATCCATGGTTGCCTCCGGTACCCGTGCGCTCTGCAGCCTACGCCGCGTCCCTGATCTGGTCGGGCCGCAGGCCGGGCGAGCCTGCCCGAGCGGCCTCCGCCCGCTTCACCAGCCGCACGATACCCTCGGTGGCGGGCGCGGAGATACGATTCTTGGCCGCCAGCGCCAGGATTGCCCCCTGCAGGTAGTCGACCTCGGTCGGCCGACGGCGTTCCAGATCCTCCCACATCGAGGAGCGCGCCTCCGGGTCGATCGCCAGCATGCGCCGCGCCACCCGCCTAAACAGCCAGTCGGGCAGCCGCAGGATGTGCGGGATGGCGCGGGGCGGCACGCCTTCGATGCGCGCGGGACGGATGCCGGCCGCTTTCAGAACGGCCAGCGCCTCGCCAATCTGCGCCGCCAGCAGCAGGCGCCAGCGCCGGTCGGCGAGCTGGGCTGCCAGCGGCAGGCCCGAGAGGGCGTTCAACGCATTGTTGAGATTGAGCAGCAGCTTGCCCCACAGCACGCCGGCCATGTCGCCATGCTCGGCAACCGGCGAGCCGGCCACGTTCAGCAACTCGCGCAGGCCCGGCACGCCCGATGCGACCAGGATCGTGCCGCTGGTGGCGCGGTGGAAGCGTGCGGCCTGCCCCTCGCCGTGCGTTTGCACGACGTTGAACGGCACCATGCCCGGCACCACACGGCCCATGCCGCCCAGCCGCGCCAGCAGCAGGTCGACGTTGCCGACGCCGTTCTGGAGACTGACGACGGTTGCGCCCGACCGGGCATGCTCGGCGATCGAGCCTGCCATGGCATCGGTGGCACCGCTCTTGACCGTGACCAGGATGATCTCGGCCTCCGCGAACGCCGCCGCCGGATCGGTCGCAAGCTTGATCGCGGAGGAAGGCAGCAATCGATCAGCCCCATCGAGGCCGGAGATGCGCAGGCCGTGGCCAGCGATCATCTGGGCCAGGGCCGGCCGCAGCAGCAGCGTCACGTCGCGCCCCGCCAGCGCCAGGCAGCCGCCGACATAGCAGCCGATGCTGCCCGCGCCGGCAACGACAAGGCGAACCCCGCGATCAGGTGCCATCAGGCAAATGCATCCCTCGCTTGCAAGCCCGCACTGTCACCTGCCCGGGGTGCCGCTGACAAGCCTTGCCCGAGCCTGTATGACAGGCCGCGCGAATTGGAGAACAAAGCAGCGTGCAACAGAAGGTGCAAGGCAGCGACCGGCTGCATCATGAGGACCTGGCAGTCGGCAAGCCCTATGCCTTCGGCCACAAGGTGGTGACGAGGGAGGAGATCATCGCCTTCGGCCGCGCCTTCGACCCCCAGCCGATGCATACCGACGAGGAGGCGGCCAAGGCCACGCCGGTCGGCGGCTTGTGCGCGTCGGGCTGGCACACCTGCGCCATGATGATGCGCCTGCTCTGCGACGGGCTCATCAACCGCGTCGCCTCGCTCGGCTCGCCGGGCGTCGACGAGGTGCGCTGGATCAGACCGGTGCGGCCCGGCGACATCCTGAGCGCACGTTACACCGTCAGGGAGAAACGCGTGCTCGCATCGCGGCCCGAGGTGGGCATCGCCAAGGTCCTGGTCGAGCTGGTCGATTGCAACGGCGCGGTTGCCGCCACCTGGCTGACCAACCAGCTCACGCACGTGCGCCATCCGGGGCCGGCGGCCGCTGTCGGAACGGTATCCAAGAAGGAGAAGGCGCAGGTCGCCAGCTTGTGGGACGCCGTCGCCGCGCCCACCCGGCCGGACGCCTACTTCGAGGACCGCGTCATCGGCGAGACCGCCGATTTGGGCGAGCACACCTTCACGCGCGAGGAGATCATCGCCTTTGCGCGCGAGTTCGACCCCCAGCCTTTCCACCTGGATGAAGCCGCGGCCAAGGCTTCCCTGTTCGGCGCCTTGTGCGCCTCGGGCTGGCACACGGCGGCATATTTCATCCGCGGTGTCGTCATCACCCGCCGGGAGGCCAATGCCGCCGCGTTGGCCGAGGGCCGGCGCCTGCCGGCCTACGGACCGTCGCCGGGCTTTCGCAATCTGCGCTGGTTCAAGCCGGTTTATGTGGGCGACACCATCGCCTATCGCGGGCGCCTCGCCGAGAAGATCGATCTGCAGTCGCGGCCTAACCGCGGGATTCTCGCCACCGAGGTGCAGGCCCGCAACCAGAAGGGCGAAATCGTGTTCGCGGTCATCTCGCAGATCCTGGCCGACCGCCGCGAGCCGTACAAGCCGGGGTAGGTTGGGTCGAGCGACAGCGAAGACCCAACACAAGGCAGCCCGCACCCCAATCGTGTTGGGTCTGCGCTTCGCTTGACCCAACCTACCTGAGCGCCGCGGCAATATTCCCCCCATCCACCGTCTCGATGTGACCGGTGGTGCTGCGCGCCTTGGCCAGCGCCAAGAACGCCTGCGCCACGTCGGCGGCGGTCACCTCGCGCTTCAAGAGGTTGCCGCCCATGTACTCGACCTCGCTCAGCCCGCGCGCTTTGGCGCGCTGCGCCACCATTTCATCGGTCAAGAGACCCGTGCGCACGCGGTCGGCATTGACACCGTTGGAGCGGATGCCGGCGCTGCCGTAGTCCACTGCGTATTGGCGCATGAGGGCCAGCGTGGCGGCCTTCGGCAGACCGTAGGGCCCGAAGTCGGGGCCCGGATTCACCGCCTGTTTGGAGACGTTGAACAGCAGCACCCCGCCGGTGCCCTGTTTCAGCATGATCGCCACCGCCGCCTGCGCCACCGCCTGGTGGGCGAAGAAGTTGAGCTCGAAGCTCCGGCGCAGCACCTCGTCCGAGACCTCGCCGATGCGCCCCTGCCAGGCCGCCCCCGCATTGGAGACGACGATGTCGACGCCGCCGAACCTTTGGGCGATCTGAGCGAACGCGGACTGCACGCTCGCGCGGTCCGTCACGTCGCATGCCAGGCCCACACCTCCCACGCCCTTGGCCGCGGCAGCCACCGCATTGCCGTCGAGGTCGAGAACGGCCAGCGCCGCGCCTTCGGCCGCAAACGCCTTGGCGGCAGCAAGGCCGATGCCGCTGCCGCCTCCGGTCACCACCGCCACTTGCCCCGTGAACGGCTTGGGCACGGCGCCCTTCAGCTTGGCCTGCTCCAGGCTCCAGTATTCCACGTCGAACAGGTCTGGCTCGGGCAAGGGCTCGTAGGTCCCGATCGCCTCGGCATCGGTGACGACGCGCACCGTGTTCTCCGCCAGGTCCGCGGCGATGGCCGCATCCTTGGGCGTGGCCCCGACGCCGAACAGGCCGAGGCCGGGCACCAGCACCACGCGCGGCATCGGATCGAGCCTGGTCTTGCTGCTGCCGACACGCGCATTCTGCCGCGCGGACATGGCATCGTAGCGCGCCGCGTAGCCGGCAACCGCGGCGCGAACGGCCTCGGCGAAGTCCTCCAGCCTGCCTGCCTCCGGCGCCGGCACAAGCAGCGGAAAGTTCTTGGTCCTGATGATGTGGTCGGGCGTCACCACGCCGCGCCGGGCGTAGCCCGCCAAGTCTGCGCCATTGACGTAGTTGAGGATCTCCGGGCCGGTGCGGAAATCGAGGATGAACCGCCTGAGTTCCGCATCCCGCGCCACCGGCTGCACCGCGCACGCGCCGCGAACGATCGGCGCGATCTCCGCCGCCGCGGCCAGCGCCTTGGGCAGCACCGCGGGCGCGAACACGTTGCAACGCCCTTTGGCCAGCCGCGACTCCGCCCGCGACACGTGCTCGATCATGCGCTCGTAGGCCTCGCGCGCGTCCACCCCGAAGGTGAAGATGCCGTGCTTGTGCAGGATCAGCCCCTCGACGCCGGGCTTCGCCTCGTAGACCTCGGCCGCCAGCTTGGCGAGGCCGAAGCCCGGGATCACATAAGGCACGAACCCCATCGTCCCGTCGTAGACCTCGGCCACCAGTGCCTCGCCGTTGGGCTGATCGACCAGGCTCAGCACGGCGGCAGCATGCGTGTGGTCGATGAACTTGTGCGGCAGGAAGGCGTGCAGCAGCGTCTCCACCGACGGGTTGGGCGATGCCGAATCCAAAAGGTTCACCCGCTGGAAGTTCACCATGTCCTCGTCGCTGAGGCGGTCCAGCGCGCGCAGCTGCCGCAGCGGCCCGAGCTTCACCGCCGGCAGGCCGGCAGGCTCGATCGTGCCCATGTCCCAACCGGAGCCCTTGACGCACAGCACCTCGTGCGTCTCGCCCAGCAGGTCCTTCGCGTGCGTCTTGACCGAGGTGTTGCCGCCGCCGTGCAGCACCAGCAACGGGTCGGAGCCCAGCAGCCGCGTGGTGTAGGTGCGCAGCGCCACGTCGCGGCTCACGCCCGACTTGGCGTGTGTCTCTACGGCTATTGCAGCGTCAGCGTCATTCCAGCGGCTCTGCATCGCGGTCCTCGGCAAGAAAGGGCGGCTGGGCAACCTTACATAGTGCACACCGTGGCGATGTCTACCGGCCTCGCGGCTCGTGAACCGGCTGTACCAGCACATGTAGCCTCGCGGCGGCTTTTCGCCCGAGGGTTTGGCTGAGAGGAGGAGCAGGGCGTTCGGGGCTGCGCCCGTCTGACCTGGACCTCACTAGCGGGCGCAAAGAACGCCCTGCTCGGTCGGCTCCGGGCCCGCGTTGGCGCTTGGAAGGTCATGTCCACCAGCCAGGCGGGGGAACCGGAGATCGGCTTTGCCGCATCCGGGCCCCGCGTTGGCGCTTGGATGGTCTGTCCACCTGCCAGGCGAGACGGTCGGACTGCGGCCCCTCGGCTCCTAGACTGAGGAGCCCCGCTGCAGCGGCACCCTTCATCTCCGAGGTGCACGTTATATAGCAGCCCCCGGCGTCGCCGTCATGCGCCGTATGCGTACATTATGAACTCACATTCACTATCTCCGCCGTGTCATCCCGGAATTTCGCGCGCTCTGTCATGCCGGCCGAGGGCGATAGCCCGAGAGCCGGTACCCAGAGCCACGAGGCAAGCGCGGCCCTTGGCCCTGGGTCCCGGCTCGTCGCTCCGCTCCGGCCGGGATGACAGCCGACGCGAAATTCCGGGATGACAATCACCTTGTCTCCGCGCGCTCCGGATAAAGCGACAAGAGCCCCTCGCGCGAAGCGGCGCACACGCCCCGCTCGGTGACGAGCCCCGTGATCAGTCGCGCCGGCGTCACGTCGAAGGCATCGTTGCGCGCGGGGCTCCCCGGCGCCGCGATCTCGACCGGCACGATCCTGCCGTCCCTGGTGCGGCCGGTCATCACCAGCACCTCCTCCGCATCGCGCTCCTCGATCGGGATGTCGTCGCCGGAGGCGAGCGCCCAGTCGATGGTGGAATGCGGCAGCGCAACGTAGAACGGCACGCCGTTGTCCTTGGCCGCCAACGCCTTCAGATAAGTGCCGATCTTGTTGGCGGCATCGCCGCCGGTCGTCACCCGGTCGGCGCCGACCAGGCACAAGTCCACCAGCCCCTGCTGCATCAGGTGCCCACCGGCATTGTCGACGATGATGGTATGCGGCACGCCGTGCGCGCCCAGCTCGAAAGCCGTGAGCGCCGCCCCCTGGTTGCGCGGTCGCGTCTCGTCGACCCACACGTGGAGGGGAATGCCGCGGCCGTGCGCCTCGTAGATCGGCGCCGTCGCCGTGCCCCAGTCGACGCAAGCGAGCCAGCCGGCGTTGCAGTGGGTGAGGATATTCACCGGCTCGCCCGGCTGCTTGCGCCCCGCCGCCACCAGGATCGGCTTGAGGCCATGCTCGCCGATGCGGCGGTTGGTCTTGATGTCGTCCTCGCAAATCTCCGCCGCCCGCTCGTAGGCCGCCGCCAGGCGACGCTCGCGGGGCAGGTTGCGCACCGCATTGCGCATCTCCTCCAGCGCCCAGCGCAGGTTGACCGCCGTCGGCCGCTGCTCGGCAAGGAGGGCAATGGCCTGGTCGATACCCTCGTCGGAGGCATCGGCGCGCAGCGCCAGGCACAGGCCGTAGGCACCGGTGGCGCCGATCAGCGGCGCGCCGCGCACCTGCATGGACTTGATGGCGCGGGCGGCGTCCTCCACCGTCTCGAGCCTGACGATCACCAGCTCGTGCGGCAATCTGGTCTGGTCGATGATCTCAACCGACCAGCCATCCTTCGCCAGCCAGATGGTGCGATACGCCTTGCCGTTGATGTTCATGCGCAGTCCGTCCCGCAGCAGCCGCCCGGATTCCCCTCCCCCTTGCGGGGAGGGGTTAGGGGTGGGGGGATTCCAGAACGGCGCTACGCATACTCCTAATGCCCCTCGAACGCCATCAGCGCATGCCACTTCACGCCGAGGCCGCTGAGCTTCTTGGAGCCGCCCAGTTCCGGCAGATCGATGATGAAGGTGGCGCCCACGATCTCGCCGCCCGAGCGTTGCACCAGCTTCACCGCCGCCTCCGCCGTGCCGCCGGTGGCGATCAGATCGTCCACGATCAGGATCCGCTCGCCCTTGTCGATGGCGTCCTCGTGCATCTCGATGATGTCGACGCCGTACTCCAAGGTGTACTCCTGGCCGATGGTCTTCCACGGCAGCTTGCCTTGCTTGCGGAAGGGCACGAAGCCGCAGCCGAGCTTGTCGGCAATGGCGCCGCCCAGAATGAACCCGCGCGCCTCGATGCCGGCCACGCCCTGGACGTTGGCATTGGCAAACGGCGCCGCCATCCGCTCGATGGCCGCCTTGAAGCCTCGGGCGTCGCCCAGGAGCGTGGTGACATCCCGGAACATGATGCCCCTCTTGGGATAGTCCGGAATGGTCCGGATCAGGCTTTTCAGGTCTGGCACGGCTGTGGCCTCCGTATCAGCTACAGGCGCGCACCATAGCAAGCGCAGCGCCAAGCGTCATTCCCACGGGCAAGGTGCAATGACCGTCACCGCCTTCCGAACAGCCGCTCGATATCGGCCAGCTTGAGCTCCACGTAGGTCGGCCGGCCGTGGTTGCACTGGCCCGAGCCGGCGTCATGCGCAAGGGCGCGCTTACGCTTCCACGTATTCGGCGATGCTGGTCGGCTGGGGAACCTCCAGGCCGTCCGCCTTGAGTCCCTCGACATGAAGGCGGATGGCAGCGCGAATCTCCGCCTCAACCGCCTCGACCGTGGCCCCAGTTGCCACGCAGCCCGGCAGATCAGGGACGTAGGCCGAGAAGTTCCTGTCCGCCTTTTCGATCACGACTGCATAGCGCACCGCTACTACTCCTTCAGACTAGCTTGCTTCCGAATGCTGTTGAGTGTGCCCGGAGCGAGATCGTCGGAGCGTTTGCCAGCAATTGTAACACGCCCGGGTTTGCTCGGGTGCTTGTATTGTCGATGGCTCCCCTTCGTCGCAACGAGAAACCAGCCATCCGCCTCGAGCAAGCGGATGATTTCGCGCACTTTCACGGCCCGACCTCACCGCCTCCCGAACAGCCGCTCGATGTCCGCCAACTTCAGCTCCACGTAGGTCGGCCGGCCGTGGTTGCACTGGCCGGAGCCGGGTGTGGCCTCCATCGCGCGCAGCAGCGCGTTCATCTCCTCGGCCGCGAGCCGTCGCCCCGCGCGCACCGAGCCGTGGCACGCCATGGTCGAGCACACGGCTTCCAGCCGCTCCTTGAGCAGGCTGCCCCCGCCATCGCTCACCGCCTCGCGCGCCAGGTCCGCGACGAGACCCTTGACGTCGGTGTCGCCGAGCAGCACCGGCACCTCGCGCACCATCACCGCGCCCGGGCCGAACCGCTCCAGCACCAGCCCGAGCTTCTCCAGCTCCGGCGCAGCCTCGGCCAGCGCCGCCACGTCGTCGCCGTCGAGATCGACGACCTCGGGGATCAGCAAGGTCTGACGCGTCACGCCTCCGTCCGCCATTGCCGCCTTGAGACGCTCGTACACCAGGCGCTCGTGCGCGGCATGCTGATCGACGATCACAACTGAATCGCGCGTCTGCGCCACGATGTAGGTCTCATGCACCTGCGCGCGGGCTGCACCGAGCGGGCGGTCCAGCAGCTCGGCTGCGGGCGGCTCGGCCGCGGCCCGCGCATCAGCGCTCGGGGCGGCCAGCCCATCGAGCGGCGCCTGCCAGTCCTCGGCGAAGCCCGGCATCGCTCCGCGGTGGCTCGTAGGTTGGGTCAAGCGAAGCGCTGACCCAACACTCGGCACAGGCACAACCGAGCGCGCCAGCGCGCCGATGGCTGAGACCCCGCCCGCCACAGACGCCCTGTGCCCCGCCGCCTCCAGCGCTGCCCGCAGCGCACCGGCCACCAGGCTGCGCACCGCACCGGCATCGCGAAATCGCACCTCGGCCTTGCTCGGATGCACGTTGACGTCGACCTCGCGCGGCGACAGCGCCACGAACAGGGCCAGCAGCGGATAGCGCGCCTTGGGCAGCAGATCGCCATAGGCCGCCCGCACGGCACCGATCAGCAGCCGGTCCTTCACCGGCCGCCCATTGACGAACAGATACTGCTGGCCCGGGTCGGGGCGGTGCAAGGTCGGCAGGCCGGCAAAGCCCGTCACCCGCACGCCCTCGCGCTCGATCTCGATCGCCAGCGCATCGGCGAGGAACTCTCGCCCCATGATGCGCCCGAGCCTTGCGAGGTGCCCGTCCGGGCCCAACGGCTGCGCCGGCAGTTTCAAGCCCGCCCGCTCGCCGGTGGTCAGCGTGAAGGCAACCGTCGGATTGGCCATGGCGTGCCGCTTCACCACCTCGGAGATGGCGGTGTTCTCGGCCCGCTCGGATTTCAGGAACTTGAGCCGCGCCGGCGTCGCCGAGAACAGCTCGCGCACTTCTACCCGTGTGCCGGGGTTCAGCGCCGCCGGCCGCACCGCCTTCTTCGCCCCGCGATCGACCACGATCTCGTGTGCCAACGGCGCCCCACGCGGGCGCGAGGCGAGCGCCAGATGCGCCACCGCCCCGATCGACGGCAGCGCCTCGCCGCGGAAGCCGAGCGTGGCGATGTTGAAGAGGTCGTCGTCGGCGAGCTTCGATGTCGCGTGCCGCTCGACCGCCAGCGCGAGATCGGCGGCGCCCATGCCGGCGCCGTCGTCGCTGACGCGGATCAGGGACAGCCCGCCCGCCGCCGTCACCACCTCGATGTCGGTCGCCCCCGCATCCAGCGCGTTCTCGATCAGCTCCTTGACGACGCTCGCCGGCCGCTCGATCACCTCGCCGGCAGCGATCCGGTTGACCGTCTCGGGCCTGAGCTGGCGGATGCGGGGGTCAGACCCCTGACCTCGACCTTTCCGTTGAGCATCCACCTTGTCGTCAGGGGTCTGACCCCTGCTCCACGGTTGTGTTCAACTTCAACTTCAACTTCGTTCGTCAGGGGTCTGCCCCCCGCTACCCAGCGCCGCCACCCGCTCGCGCGTGATATTCTTGGCCAGCTCCACCGCCGGCTGATCGAACGGATCGACGCCCAGCAGGTGCGCGGCGAGAATCGTTTCCAGCATCATGTGCATCATCAGCGCCCCGAGACTGCGCTCGTCAAGCCCGGCAAGGTCGAACGTCCGCACCGGCCGGCCGGCCTCGGCCAGCGCCTGCGGCAGGGCCTCCGCCTGGGCCGCAACGAGGTCTCCGGCCGTGCGGCCGGCGAGGTAGCCGACGCCGCCGGCGGCGGCGAGATCGGCATCGATCTTCGGGCCGGTCCCCGCGGTTGGCGCCCGCACCAGGGTGATCAGATGCTCGCGCGGCCCGTCCATGAACAGCTGCAGCTGGCTGTGCTGGTCGACCGGGCCCAGGCAGGCGATGGGCGCCGTGCCCTGCCCGCCCTTGCCGAGGCTCTCCGCCCACAGCTGCGCGAACCAGTGCGAGAACCGCCCCAGCCGATCGCTGTAGGGCATCATCACCTGCGCACGGATGCCGCGCTCGCGCGCCAGCGCAACCGCCACGGCCGCACCCTCCGCCGGCGCGAAGCCAATCGGGTCTTTCGCCGCCATCAGGGCGTCGACCACGCTCTTGGCCCCCGCCCGCACGGCCCGCGCGTCGAGCCCGCGCGCAATCGCCGCCAGCATGCCGACGTTGGTGAGCACCGAGAACCGCCCGCCGATGCCGGGATGGTGATCGAGCAGCGCAATGCCGTGCTGCTCGAACAGCGTGCGCAGGCCGTTGGCCTTGCCCTCGACCTTCGGCTCCGTGACGCCCAGAAACAGCTCGGGAATTCGCTTCGCCAGCCCGGCCGCTTTCACCGCAGCAAGCGCGGCCAGCGCCTGCACCAGCGTCTCGGGCGTGCCGCCCGACTTGGAGATGACGATGAAGCGCGCGGAAGCGAGATCGTCGAACGAGCCGAGCGCCGAGCTGAGCGTGTGGCCGTCGAGATTGTCGTAGAAGCGGGTGCGCGGACGCTTCTTCTGCGCCTCGTCGGCCGTGCCGGGGACGTGCCAGCCGCCGAGCTGGGCCAAGGTCTGGCCGCCGAGGCTCGATCCGCCCGTGCCGAAGAAGATCACGGCACGCGCACCTTGGCTCAGCCTGGCGAAAGCCGCCTCGGCCTCGACCAGGTCGGCACTCTCCTCGGGAATGCGCAGGTGCGGCAGACGCCGGCTGCGGTAGCCGTCCTGCAGGCGGGCTATCGCCGGCTCGAGCCGATCGAGCCACTGCGCGAGTTCAGCCTGCGAGAGGCCGTGCCGGCCGATCACTGCATCGAGGCAGCCCTTGATCGATTGGCCGTAGGGCAACTGTCCTGCTTGTGCGGCGTGGTTAACCATGCCGCGAGCCCTACCGCGAATTCGCTCCCCTGTCATCCCGGCCGAGCGCGGTCAGCGCGAGAGCCGGGACCCAGGACCACTCACTCCACTGCTCTCCTCGCAACCCTGGGTCCCGGATATTTCGCTCGCCGCGAAATTCCGGGATGACAGGCATTTCACCCGCCCGGCCCCAGGCCCTTCGGCCGGCCGACCACCGTCACCATCAGTTCCCGGCCCTCGAACAGGCGCTTGGCCACCCGCTTCACGTCGTTGATCGTCACCGCCTCGATCTGGGCGTTGCGCGTGTCGACATAGCCGCGCCCCAGCCCCTCCACCAGCATCCACAGCAGCTGATTGGCGATGTTGGCGTTGGTATCGAACCTGAGCGCGAACGACCCCGTCAGATAGGCCTTGGTGTCCGCCATCTCCTTCTCGGTCGGGCCGTCGGCGGCCATGCGCTTGAGCTCGGAGCGGATCACGTCCAGCGACTGCCCGACCTCCTCGTTCTTGGTCGCCACGCCGCCGAAGAAGATCGAGGCGTTGCGCATGGGTATGAGCGACGTATCTACGCCGTAGGCAAGGCCGCGCTTCTCGCGTATCTCCTGATAGAGCCTCGATGTGAAGGAGCTGCCGCCAAGGATCGTATTCAGCACGAACGCCGCCATGAAGTCCTTGTCGTCGCGCGGCATGGCGGCCAAACCGAAGCGCGCCGCCGACTGCGGCACGTTCATGTCGATCACCTTCAGCTTCTGCGCGGCCCTGGCCTCGGTCTTGGCGACGGGCGAGAGCGTGGCCTTGGCGGGCAGCGCGCCGAACACCGTGTCAAGCATGCCGCCGAGCGTTGCCGCGTCGATGTCGCCGACCACCACCACGCGCAGCGTGTCCTTGGCAAAGGTGCGCGCGTGAGAGCCGGCGAGGTCCGCGCGCGCGATGTCGCTCACCGACTTCGGCGTGCCGTTGGCCGGCCGGCCGTAGGGATGTCCGGCGAAGGCCAGCGCCATCCACTGCTCGGTGGCAACACGGGAGGGATCGCGCGCGGCGTAGGCGAGGCCCGCCAGATGCTGCTTGCGCATGCGCTCGATCGCTTCGGCGTCGAAGCGCGGCTTGCTGATCGCGAGCGCGAGCAGTTGAGCCGCGGCATTGCGGTACTCAGTCAGGGTTTCGAAGCTGCCGTAGAAGGCGTCGCGCCCGTCGTCGAAACTCATGCGCATGGCAAGCTCTTCCATGCGCTCCTGGAACTGCTTGGCACCGAGATCGCCGGCGCCTTCATCCAGCATGCTGGCGACGAAATTCGCCAGGCCTTCCCGGCCATCGGGGTCCTGCGAGCTGCCGCCGCCGTCGAAGGCGAAGCGCATGGCGATCAGCGGCGTTGTGTGCGCTTCCACCAGCCACGCGGTGATGCCCCCAGGGCTCTTGACCTCTTGAATCTTCATGGCCTCGGCCTTGCTGGAGAACAGTGACAGCGCTGCCAGCACGGCGGCACAGAACGCCGGCACGATCCAGCCACCGCTGCCCACGCGCTTCACGTTCGTGCGAAGCGTGCTCATCGCACCCCCCGCGCGGGTTTGTCGGTTGAAGCGGGAGCGGCGGGCGAGGTCGAGGCCGGCGGGGGCGAGGCGATGTTCTCGGGCCCGGGATTGGCCGGGATCAAAGTCCCCGTCACCGAGCGGCGAATATCCAGGTACCGGTTGGCGACCTGCTTCAAGTCCGCCAGCGTGACTTTGGCGATTGCCGCCGGCCAGCTGTCGATCTGCGCGATCGTCAGACCGAGCGCCAGCCCCCCGCCGTAGCGCCGAGCCAACGCTTCCTGGCTGTCCGACTCGTAGACGAACTCGGCAAGAAACTGCCGCTTCGCGCGATCGAGCTCGGCCTCGGTGACGCCGTTCTCGCGCAGCACGCGCACAACCCCATCGATGGCTTGCTCCACCTTTTCGAGCGGCACACCCTCCGCGGCCACCGCGTAGAGGCCGATCGAGCCGCTGTCCAGGTTCAAGCCGGAATACCAGCCGCCCGCGCTGGAGGCGAGCTTCTCCTGCACGACCAGCGACTGGTACAGCCGGCTCGTACCACCCACGCCGGCGATCTTCATGAGCAGATACAGGGCCTCGGCCTCGCCGGGCGCCGACTTGGTCATGGCCGGGGCCAAATAGTAGCGCCGCACGGAGGCATTGCCGGCTCGAGCGTCCTTGAGTTCCACCCGGCGCGGGGAGCGGTGCTCCGGCTCCTGCGGCCGCACGCGCGACCCGATCTGCGGGTTTGCGGCCAGCGTGCCGTAGGCCGCCTCCGCCATCGCCCTCACTTCCGCGGGGTCGACGTCGCCGGTCACGACCACAATCGCGTTGTTGGGCGCGTAGAACCGCTTGTAGAACGCGAACGCGTCCTCCCGCGAAAGCTTCGCCATCTCGTGCATCCAGCCGATCGTGGGGATGCGGTAGGGATGGTTCTGATACAGCGCCGCCGACATCTGCTCGCCCAGAATGCTCGACGGGACGTTCTCGACGCGCACCCGGCGCTCCTCGATGATGACGTCCCGCTCGGTCTCCACGTCACGCGCTTCGAGCCGGAGGTTGACCATCCGGTCGGCCTCCATCTCCATCATCTTCTTAAGCCGGTCCTTGGAGACGCGCTGGAAGTAACCCGTGTAGTCGGGGGTGGTGAAGGCGTTCTGCTGACCTCCGAGACGCGAGACAATGGCCGAGAACTCGCCATTGGCGAGCTTCTCCGTCGACTTGAACATCAGGTGCTCGAGAAAGTGGGCGATGCCCGACACCCCGGGCGGCTCGTCGGCGCTGCCGGCGCGAACGTACACCATGTGCGTGACGACCGGAGCGCGGTTGTCGGGCACGACCACGAGCACTAGGCCGTTGGCTAGCTTGAACTCGCTCACGCGCCTGCCGGAGCTGGCCTCAGCAGTCGCTAGACACGATGTGATCAGCATGAGGGCGAGGAGGAGTAGGGGGAGGCGCTTGCCTTGTGTCCACATGGGGCGGCGAATCCTGGGCGCGAGGCCGAAGCCCGGGCGGGTCGCGACGGTGGCGATGCGCGCGGGGATGGATGCTGCCGTTCTTGGTTGTCCGCAGCGTTAAGTCAAATGACATCGGCGTAAGATGTCGTGGCACCGCAGCATCCCTAACCTGTTCCTGACCACGCTCAGCGCAGCCAGCGGCGAGACATCAGTCGGAACTCCTGCCGGCTTCGGCCGCCGCGC
>Ga0247727_10006898_pt1 | contig 22017 bp, 16 predicted proteins | sample WisWelCaveWW1625_FD_202498 | JGI IMG/M metagenome (GOLD analysis project Ga0247727, IMG submission 202498) | Biofilm microbial communities from Wishing Well Cave, Virginia, United States - WW16-25 | ecosystem: Environmental > Aquatic > Deep subsurface > Groundwater > Cave microbial mat | place...
GGCAACTCGGGCCCGGCGATTGTGCCCTGGCATCCCGAGGCGAGCCTGCTGATCCGCGCGGTGCGGCACACGCACGAACGTCTGAAGATGCCGCAGGGCGGCAAGCTCGCCGACGAGGAGATCGCCGATCTCGAGGAGTGGGTGAAGGACGGCGCGGTGTGGCCGGAGGCGCGCGCCGGGGTGGCGCTGCACGGCGGGGGAAAGTTCGAGATCCGGCCGGAGCACCGGGCGTTCTGGTCGTTCCAGCCGGTGCGCAAGCCGGCGGCGCCAAAGGTGAAGGACGCGGCGTGGGCGAAGTCGCCGATCGACCGGTTCGTGCTGGCGGCGCTCGAGGCGCGCGGCCTCCAGCCGGTCCGCGCGGCCGACAAGCGGACCTTGATTCGTCGTGCTTACTACGACCTGATCGGACTGCCGCCGGCGCCCGAGGAGGTCGACGCGTTCCTGAAGGATTCTGCGCCGGGGGCCTTCGCCAAGGTCGTCGATCGGCTGCTCGACTCGCCGCGCTACGGCGAGCGCTGGGGAAGGCATTGGCTCGATGTAGCGCGGTACTCCGACGACAAGCTGAACTCCACGCAGGACGAGCCCTACCCCAACGCCTTCCGTTACCGCGACTGGGTCATCCAGGCGCTGAACGACGACATGCCATACGACCGGTTCGTGAAGGCGCAGATCGCGGGGGACGCGCTGGACGGCGCCGGGCCCCAGTCGCTGGCGGCCGGCCTCGGGTTTTACGCGCTGCGTCCGGAGTTTCAGGACGATCGCGTGGACGCCACCTCGCGCGGGTTCCTGGGGCTGACGGTGGCCTGCGCGCAGTGCCACGACCACAAGTACGATCCTATACCCACTAAAGATTACTACTCGCTGCTGGGGGTTTTCACGAGCACGGAAAACGACGAGGCGGCGCTGGCGTCGCAGGCCGAGGTCCGCCGCTACAAGGAGCAAAAGAAAAAGATCGAGGCGCAGGAGGAGGCGATCAAGGAGTTTCTGGAGGGTCAGAGCCGGCAGCTCGGGGAGATTCTGGCGGCGCGGACGTCGGACTACCTGGTCGCGGCCCGCGCGGGCGCGGCGGCGCAGGCGCGGAACCTCGATCCGGAGACGCTCGATCGCTGGGTGCGGTATCTCAAGAACGCCTCGCGGGAGCATCCCTATCTCGAGGAGTTTGCCGCGCCAGCGCCGGGGGACGACGAGATTCGCCGCCGGGCGGTCAGGTTTCAGGAACTCGTTCTGGCGGTGTTGCGGGAAAAAAAGGAGACCGACGAGAAAAACCTGATCCGCCTGGGCGGAAGCAAGGAACGCCGCGCGCTGTCGAACGCCGATCTGCTGTCGCTCGAACGGGACAAGTATTTTCTCTGGCGCGATTTGTTCGCGGACCGGCGCGGCAACAGCATTTTCTACTACGGCGATAAGACCATCGATCGTTTTCTGCACGGGGAGTGGAAGACGCACCTGGAGGCGATGCGCGCCGAGCTCGAGCGGCTGAAGAACGACCTGCCGCCGCAGTATCCGTTCCTGCATGCGATCCGGGACGCCGCGAAGCCCGCCAACCAGCGCGTGCAGATCCGCGGCAGTCGAGACAACCTCGGGGAAGAAGCCCCGCGCCGGTTCCTGGCGGTCCTGAGCAACGGCGAGCCGGCGCCGTTCACGCGAGGCAGCGGGCGGCTCGAGCTGGCCGAGGCGATCGCCAGCGCGGAAAACCCTCTGACGGCGCGAGTGATGGCGAACCGCATCTGGCTGCATCACTTCGGCGCGGGACTGGTCGCGACGCCGAGTAACTTCGGCGCGCTCGGCGCGCGGCCCAGCCATCCCGAGCTGCTCGATTATCTGGCGGCGCGGTTCGTCGAGAGCAACTGGTCGGTCAAGACGATGCATCGCGAGATCATGCTGTCGGCGGTGTACGCGCTGAGCACGCAGCGTTCGGCGAGGCACGAGACCGTCGATCCCGACAATCGTCTGCTGTGGCGGGCGAATCGCCGGCGGCTCGACGCCGAGCAACTGCGCGATTCGCTTCTCTATGCAGCGGGCGATCTGGACCTGACGGCCGGCGGCCCGCCCGCGCGGGCGGACGCCAACACGCGGCGGACGGTTTACAATTTCGTCAGCCGCCGCCGGCTCGATCCCATGCTGGCGCTGTTCGACTTCCCGAATCCCAACAACACGAGCGAGCGGCGGATCGCGACCGACGTCCCGATGCAGCGACTGTTCCTGCTGAACAGCAGCCTGATGCTGCGGCAGGCGGAGTCGCTGGCCCGGCGCGCGGAGAAGGAGGCGGGGCCGCTCGCAGATTCGCGGATTCGACGGCTGTATCGCCTGCTTTTCGGCCGGCTGCCAATTGGCAGCGAGGTTCGACTGGGAATTGAGTTTGTACGGGCCGGGCCGGAAGCGTGGCCGCGATACGCGCAGGCGCTGCTGAGTTCGAACGAGTTCCTGTTTGTGAATTGAAAACCTTGGAGCCGCAGATGAACGCAGATAAACGCAGATTAGGGTTTGCGCTAGCGTTGGCATGGTGCCTGGTGGCCGTCGCTCTGCCCGCGCAGACAACGGGCAAGACGCGCTTGTACTACATCGCGGCGGACGAGGCCGAGTGGGATTACGCGCCGCACAACATGGACCACATGACCGGCAAGCCATTCGACCGCCGGGCGGCGATTTTCATCGAGCGCGGCAAGAACCGCATCGGCAAGGTCTACCGCAAGGCGCTGTACCGGGAGTACACCGACGCGACCTTCCAGACGCTGAAGCCGCGGCCTAAGGATCAGGAGTATCTGGGGGCCCTGGGTCCGCTGCTGCGCGCCGAGGTGGGCGACAGCATCCGGATCGTCTTCAAAAACAACGCCAGCAAGCCCTACAGCATGCACCCGCACGGCGTCTTCTACAAGAAGGACTCGGAAGGGGCGCTCTACGCCGACGGTACCTCGGGCAACGACAAGAAAGACGACGCCGTGCCCCCCGGCGGCGCCCACACCTATGTGTGGGAGGTGCCGGAGCGGGCCGGTCCCGCCCCGCGGGCCGACGAATCTTCGGTCGTCTGGCTCTATCACTCCCACGTGAACGAGCCCAAGGACGTCAACGCCGGGCTGATCGGCGCGATGATCGTCACGGCGCGCGGGCAGGCCAAGGCGGATCTCTCGCCCAAGGACGTCGAGCGCGAGTTCGTCACCTTGTTCATGGTCTACGACGAGAACCAGAGCTGGTACCTGGACCACAACATCACGACCTACGCCGGCGATCCCAAGAGCATCGAACGGGGCGAGTTTTCGCCGGTGGACATCGACGGCAACTCGCAACTGTTCATCGGCGGCGGATTCGCCACCGTCAACCACAAGTTCACCATCAACGGCTACCTGTTCGGGAACATGCCGATGATGACGATGAAAAAGGGCGACCGCGTGCGGTGGTACCTGATCACCATCGGCGACGGCTTCAACTTCCATTCACCGCACTGGCACGGCAACGTGGTGCTGCATGACAAAAGACGGACGGACGTGCTCTCGATCTTGGCGGCGGAGATGAAGGTCGCCGACATGGTCGCCGACAACCCCGGCACGTGGATGTTCCACTGCCACATCAGCGATCACCTGGAAGCAGGGATGCACGCGCATTACGAGGTGCTGCCGTGAACATCACGCGCCGCGAAGCGCTGCGCACCATGGGCAGTGGCTTCGGCATGATGAGCCTGGCCGGGCTTCTGCCCGAGGCGAGCCAAGCCGCGGGGCCGCTCGCCGCCAGGACCCCGCACTTTCCGCCCAAGGCCAAACACGTCATCTTTCTGTTTCTCAACGGCGGGCCGTCGCAGGTCGACACCTTCGACCCCAAACCGATGCTGACGAAGTATCACGGCAAGCCGATGCCGACGCCCAACCTCAGGACGGAGCGCCGGACGGGCAACCTGCTGGCCTCGCCGTTCCAGTTCAAGAAATGCGGGCAAAGCGGGATCGAGATCAGCGAAATCTTTCCGCGCCTCGGCGAGCGCATCGACGATATCTGCGTGATCCGCTCCATGTACGCCGACCGGCCCAACCACGAGCCGTCGCTGTTCATGATGAACTGCGGGCACCTCATGCCGGGCCACCCGTCGATGGGGGCGTGGCTCACTTACGGCCTCGGCAGCGAAAACCGGAACTTGCCGGGGTTCGTGGTGATGTGCCCGGGCGTGCCCGTCATCGGCGCGCAGTTGTGGACCTCCGCGTATCTGCCCGCCGTTTACCAGGGCGCCTACATTCCGAACAACGAGAAGGAGCCCGATAAGCTGGTTCAATACATACGGAACCCCAAGCGGAGCCTCCCCGAGCAGCGCCGGCAACTGGACCTGCTCGAGAAGCTCAACCGGCTGCACCTGGCGCGGGAGGGCGCCGACCCGCAGCTCGAGTCGAGCATCGAGTCGATGGAGATCGCCTTTCGCATGCAGACGGAAGCGCCGGACGTGTTCGACATCGGCAAGGAGAGCGAAGCGGCGCGGGCGCGCTACGGCGACGGCGCCTTCGGCCGCGGCTGCCTCATGGCGCTGCGCCTGGTCGAGCGCGGCGTGCGCATGGTGCAGGTCTATTTCGGCAACTCCCAGCCCTGGGACACGCACGACGACATCCTGGTGCACCGGCGTCTCGCCCAGCAGGCCGACGGCCCGATGGCCGCGCTGCTCGAGGACTTGAAATCGCGCGGGCTGTTCGAGAAAACGGTCGTGCTGATAGGCGGCGAGTTCGGGCGCACGCCGTCGGTCGAGGTCAGCGGGCTGGTCAACGTCCAGAACGGGCGCGACCACAACAGCCACGGCTACTCGATGCTGCTCGCCGGCGGCGGCGTCAAGGGCGGGATGGTCTACGGCGCGACCGACGACTTCGGATTCAAGGCCGTGGAGAAGCCCGTCCACGCGCACGACATCCACGCGACCATCCTGCACCTGATGGGCCTCGACCACACGCGGCTCACCTACCGCCACAGCGGGCGCGACTTCCGCCTGACCGACGTGGCTGGCAACGTCATCCGCGAAATCCTGGCCTGAGATGTCCGTGGAGGGTTTTCGCATCGAGCCGGCCGGCGAGGCCGACATCCCCGTCGTACTCGCCCTGATCCGCGAGCTGGCCGCGTACGAGCGTGCCGGCCGCGTCGAGGTCGACGAAGCGCTGTTGCGCCGGTTCCTTTTTTGCGAACGGCCGGCGGCGGAGGTCTTTCTCGGCTACTACGACGGCGCGCCGGTGAGCTACGCCATCGTGTATCCCGTCTTCTCGAGCTACCGTGGCTGCGCGAACCTGTGGCTGGAGGATTTTTACGTGCAGCCGCAGGCGCGTGGCAAGGGCATCGGGCGGCTGATGATGGCGCACCTGGCGAGGCTGGCGATCGAGCGCGGCTGCGCGTTCCTCGCCTGGGGCGTGCTCAACTGGAACGAACCCGCCATCGAGTTCTATCGCCGGCTCGGCGCGCGCCGCGACCAGAGCCACTGCCAGTTCTACCTGGAAGGGGAGGCGCTGCGGGCGGCGGCGGGGGTTTGACGACTGTGCGCCGCGGGATGATATGGCAGATCTGCCATATCATCCGTCGGACCGCTACGGCTCCACCTGGTAGTTCGGCGCTTCCTTAGTAATGATCACGTCGTGGACGTGGCTCTCGCGCAGGCCGGCCCAGGAGACGCGCAGGAAGCGGACTTTCTCCTGCAGCTCGGGGATAGTGGCGCAGCCGCAGTAGCCCATGCCGGCTTTCAGCCCTCCGACCAACTGCTGCACCAGATCGGCCAGCGGCCCTTTGTGGGCCACGCGGCCCTCGATGCCTTCGGGCACCAGCTTGCCGTCGGTGGCCTGCGCGTAGCGGTCCGAGCCGGCGACCATGGCGCCGAGCGACCCCATGCCGCGGTAGCCTTTGAAGGTGCGTCCCTGGTAGAGAATCGTCTCGCCGGGGCTCTCGTCGGCGCCGGCGAGCAGGCTGCCGATCATGACGGTGTGGGCGCCGGCGGCGATGGCTTTAGCAATGTCTCCAGAATACTTAATGCCGCCGTCGGAGATCAGCGGCACGCCGGAGCCCTTCGCGGCGCGGGCGCATTCGGCGATGGCGGTGATCTGCGGCACGCCGGCGCCGCTCACGATGCGGGTGGTGCAGATGGAGCCCGGTCCCATCCCGACCTTGATGGCGTCGACGCCCAGACGGATCAGGTCGGCGGCGCCTTCCGCGGTGCCCACGTTGCCGGCCACCAGTTGCACCTCGGGCAGCACGCGGCGCACCTCGCGGACCGCCTCCATCACGCGGTCGGTGTGCCCGTGCGCCGTATCGATCACCAGCACATCCACCTTGCGCCGCGCCACCTCCTGCGCCCGCTCCAGGTAGTCGCCGGTGGCGCCGATCGCCGCGCCCACCAGCAGCCGTCCCTGCGAGTCTTTGGCCGCGGCCGGATATTTCAGCTTCTTCTGGATGTCCTTGACCGTGATCAGTCCCTTGAGATTGTATTGGTCGTCGACGACCAGCAGCTTCTCGACGCGGTGGCGGTGGAGAATCTTCTCGGCGTCTTCGAGCGTGGTTCCCACGGGCACCGTAACCAGGTTGGTCTTGGTCATTACTTCGGAAATGGGCAGGTCGTAGCGGCTCTCGAAGCGCAGGTCGCGGTTGGTGAGGATGCCGACTAGCTTGCCGTTGGACGTGACGGGGACGCCCGAGATGCGGTAGCGCTTCATCACCTCCAGCGCTTCGGAGATCTTGTTGTCCGGGCGCATCGTCACTGGGTCGACGATCATGCCGCTCTCGCTGCGCTTGACGCGGTCGACCTCCTCGGCCTGCCGCTCAATGGGCATGTTGCGGTGGATGAATCCCAGGCCGCCCTGCTGGGCCAGGGCGATCGCCAGGTGCGATTCCGTCACGGTGTCCATGGCCGCGCTGGTGATGGGGATGTTCAGCGCGATGCGGCGCGTCAGGCAGGTCCGCGTGTCGACCTGCGCGGGCACCACGCTCGAGCGCGCCGGCTCGAGCAAAACGTCGTCGAAGGTGAGCGCTTCGGGGAGGGGGGTGTTCAGCATAGGAATAGTGTACGCTATTCCTGGTCCTTGTACTGCAACTGATACAGCTTCCAATAGATCCCGCGCTGGGCGAGGAGCTGCTGGTGCGAGCCGCTCTCGCGGAGCCGGCCTTTGTGCATTACCAGGATGCGGTCGGCGCGCTGGATGGTGGAGAGGCGGTGGGCGACGATGATCGAGGTGCGGCCGGTGACCATCCGCCCCACCGCCTCGCGCACGCGAAACTCGGTTTCGGTGTCGACGCTGGAGGTCGCCTCGTCCAGGATCAGAAATTTCGGCCGGTGCGCCAGGGCGCGGGCGAAGTTGATGAGCTGCTTCTGGCCGGTGGAGAGCGAGCTGCCGCGCTCGCGGACTTCCTCGTCAAAACCGCGCGGCAGCGAGCGAATGAAGCTCGCCAGATTGGCTTCCTCGGCGGCTTCTTCGACGCGCTCGTCGGGGATGGTGTTGGTTCCCAGCCGGATGTTGCTCGAGATCGTCCCGCTGAACAGGTAGGGATCCTGCAACACGACGCCGAAGCGCCGGCGCAGCTCGACCGGGTCGCAATCCTTCAGGTCGGCGCCGCCCACGCGGATGCCGCCGCGGCTGGTGTCGTAGAACCGCAGCAACAGGCTCAGGATGGTGGTCTTGCCGGCGCCGGTGTGGCCGACGATGGCCACCGTTTCGCCGGGTTCGACGGCGAAGCTGACGTCTTTTAATACCCAGTCCTCGCCCTGGTAGGCGAACCAGACATTCTCAAACTCGATGCGGCCGTCCGGCGCGGCGTCGGGCTTCGGCAGCGCCCGCCGCGACGCCGGCGCGACTTCGCCGATCTCGACCTTCGTGTCGAGCAGCTTGAAGATGCGCTCGGCGCTGGCCATCGCCGATTGCAGGATGTTGTACTTCTCGCCGAGGTCCTGAATCGGGCGGAACACGCGCAGCGCGTACTGCATGAATGCCACGAGCACGCCGATGGTGAGCGTGCCGCCGAGGATGCGGTGACCCCCGTAGACCAGCAGAACCACCAGCGCCAGCGTGCCCACCCACTCGATGGCCGGGTAGAACAGCGCGTGGGCCCGTATGGCGTCCTTATAGGCGTCGCGATGGTCGGCGTTGATGCGGTCGAAGCTGGCGCGGCTGCGCGGCTCGTGGTTGAACAGTTGCACCACCATCATTCCGGTGACGTGCTCTTGCAGGTAGGCGTTGATTCTGGCGATGGCCACGCGGATGCGCCGGTTGGCGTCGCGCGCCGCGCGCCGGAACAGGAAGGTCACGCCGACCACCAGCGGTCCGGCCGCCAGCACCGCCAGCATCAGCCCGGGGCTCAGGGTGACCATCGCGGCGGCGATGAAGGCCAGCGTCAGCAGGTCGCCAAAAATCGCCACCACCCCGGCGGCGAACAGCTCGTTGAGCACGTCGACGTCGGTGGTGACGCGCGTCACCAGACGCCCCACCGGCGAGCGGTCGTAAAATCGGATGTCCAGCTTCTGCAAGTGGCCGAAGATTTCCGTGCGCAGGTCGAACATCACTTTCTGGCCGGTGTACTGCATCACGTAGGTCTCCACGTACTGGAACACGAAGCCCACCAGCAGCACGGCGAGGTACAGCAGCGCGATCTGGCTCAAACCGGCGAAACGATCGGCCGAAAGCCAGGCGTCGAGCAGCGACGGGACCCGCTGCGGATTTAGGTATTTGTCGATGGCCACCTTGGTGAGGTACGGCCCGGCGACCGCCAGCATCGAGGAAGCCATCAACATGGCCACCGCCAGCGCCACCAGCCGCCGGTAGGGGCGCAGGTACCGCAGGAGCCGCCGCACGAGGCGCGCGTCGTAGAGCTTGCCCAGGGTTTCTTCTTCGACGTGGAAGGCGGCGCCGTCGCTCACGCTTCCTCCAGCTCTGCCTCGAGCAGTTGCTTCTGGTGGAGCGCCGCGTAATAGCCGCCGCGCCCGAGCAGCTCGTCGTGCGTGCCCTGCTCGACCAGCCGGCCGCCGGAGAGCACGACAATGCGATCCGCCGACCGCACCGTCGAGACGCGGTGCGAGATCAGCAGCGTGGTGCGGCCGCGCATCACCCCGGCCAGGTGCGTGAGAATCCGTTCCTCGGTCAGCGTGTCGACGCTGGACAGCGCGTCGTCGAGGATCAGGATGCGCGGATCGCGGATGAGCGCGCGCGCGATCGCGGCGCGCTGCTTCTGGCCGCCGGAGAGCGTGATGCCGCGCTCGCCGACCAGCGTCTGGTATTTCTGCGGGAACTCCTCGACGTCGGGCGCGATGCCCGCGATCTCCGCCGCGCGGCCGATCTCCGCTTCCGCGGCCTGGCCGGCCCCGAAGGCGATGTTCTCGGCCACCGTCTCGCTGAACAAAAACGTCTCCTGCGGCACCATCCCGATCGACGCGCGCAGCCGCTCGAGCGGGATCTCGCGGACATCGACGCCGTCGAGGCGCACCCGGCCGCGCTCGGGATCCCGCAGCCGCGCGATCAGGTTGATCAGGGTGGTCTTGCCGCCGCCGGTGGGGCCGACGATCGCCAGGGTCTGGCCGGCGGGAATCTTCAGATCAATCGAGTCGAGGGCCGGCGTGCCGGCCCCGTAGTCGACCCCCACGCCCGCGAACTCGATCTCGCCGCGAATCTCGCCGGGGCCGCCGTCGCGAACGGCCGCATCGTCGATGTCCGGCTTCTGGCCGAGCAGCTCGTTGATCCGCGCCAGCGACGCCGTCCCCCGCTGCATTAAGTTGACCACCCAGCCGAGCGCGATCATCGGCCAGATCAGCATCCCCATGTAGGACGTGAACATGACGAAGGAGCCCAGGGTGATCGCCCCGCGCAACACCTGCCGGCCGCCCAGCCACAGCACGATTACGAACGTGAGGCCGATCAGCGTCTCGAGCAAGGGGTAGAACGATCCCCACAGCCGCGCCAGCCGCAGGTTCTCGCGGATGTATTCCCGGTTGAGCTCGCCGAAGCGCTCCCGTTCGGCGTCCTCCTGCGCGTAGGCTCGCACGGTGCGCACGCCGGAAAGGTTTTCCTGGACGCGCGAGCTGATGTCGGAGAACATCTCCTGGATGCGCTGGAAGCGGTCGTGGATGAGCCGGCCGAACCAGCCCACGCTGAAGCTCACCGCCGGCACCGGCAGCAGCACGAAGAAAGTGAGCCGCCAGTCGATGGAGCCCATCACGGCGATGGCGGCCAGGAAGATGACGAAAGTATCGCACCAGTACATAACGCCCGGCCCGATCATCATGCGCACGGCGTTGAGATCGTTGGTGGCGCGGGCCATGATGTCGCCGGTGCGGTGCGCGCCGTAGAAGCGGGGCGAGAGGCGCGTCAGGTGCGCGAACAGGTCGTTGCGCAGGTCGTACTCGATCTCGCGAGAGACGCCGATGACGATCCACCGCATCCAGTACTGAAAGAATCCCTTGACCAGCCCCAGCCCGAGCAGCAGCAGCCCGAACTGCCAGACGCGCCTGAGCGTCAGCCCGGCGGTGAGCGTGTCGATGATGTGGCGGATGAGCAGCGGCGCCACCACCGCGGTGGCGTCCTTGAGCAGGAGCGCGGCGATGCCGGCCGCGAACCGCCAGCGGTAGCGCAGCAGGTACGGCCACATCGTGCGCAACTGTCTCAGCATCGCGGCTCGCTACTCCACCAGCCACCAGTACAGCAGCTTGATGTACTCCTGGAAGAGCGTTTTCTGGCCCTCGCGGTCGCGCCACCAGTTCTCCGGAACGAAGTATTCATCCGGCGCCGCCACCACGATATAGCGAATGCCGCGCGACCCCAGACGGTCGAACACCGACCGCACGCGCCGCGTGTGGTAGTTCGAGGTCACGATGATCACCTTGGACAGCTGGCGTTTCCCGAGCTCGACGTCGAGAGCCCGGGCCTCGGCGACCGTGCTTCTCGCTCTCAATGGAACCGGAACGAAGACCTCTTTGGATGCGCCGCGGCGGCGGGCGAACTCGATGGCGATCTCAGCCTCGTTGGTGCCGTAGTAACCGCGCGGCCCGCTCACCAGCACTTGTTTCACATGACCCTGCCGCGCCAGCTCCCAGGCGTGCATGATGCGCTCGCCGGTGCCGCCGCCGGCCAACACCACCGCCGCCTGGGCGGCTTGCGGCGGCTCGGCCCGCACCAGGAACTCTCCGAGCCAACGCAGCCAGACGTTGCGGCCGGCGTAAACGATGGCGGCGGCGAGGATCGCCGCCAGCAGCCACGTCCACCATCTTCGCCGCTTCGCCGGCCCGCGCATCCACGTCCCTTTTGCTCCCAATCAACCATGTTACCCTTGGCGCGATGAGAGCGCCTGGCGCGGGCCGGCTCGTTGTGACGCTGTTTCTCGCGCTGCCCGCCGCGGCCGCCGGCGTTTCCGGAGCGTGGAATTTCAAAACGCTCACCGCGGAGGGCGAGGACCGCGCCACCATGACGCTCGCCCAAGACGGCGAAAAACTCACCGGCCACTTCGAGAGCCCGCGCGGAAAGTATCCGCTCGAGGGAACCGTCAAGGGCGAGCAGATCGAGTTCACCGTCAAGTACAGCGGCGGCGACCTGACGATACAGGTCGCGTTCCGCGGCGCGGTTGAAGGCGAGCGCATGAAGGGCGAGTTCAAAGCCGGCGACTTCACCGGCGCCTGGTCCGCGGAGCGCGCTAGGTAGCGGCACTGCCGGCTCCTGCCTGCCGGCGCGCCCGCCACCGGCGCAGCGGCCACTTCAAGACCTGCCGGACATAGAAGCCCCAGGTTCGGGTCATCGCCTCCAGGATCGCGGAGTACTGCACCTCGCGCTGGTAGAGAAAGCGGACCTGTTGATCGCGCCGGGCCATCAGGTTGCGGATAGTGTCCACGTCGTCCTGAGTCAGCGTGTGGCCGGCCTGGATGTGGTCGGGCAAGGGGCGCTGGACGTAGAAGGTCCCGTGCGACGGCGCGGTCTGCGCTTCGGGCCGCCTCCGGGTATAGAAGTAAACGGCGATGGAACGGCGCGAAAGGTCCTTGCGATCGGCGGGAAGCACAATGCGTTTGAACCCGTGCCAGGAACGCTCCGAGGTTTCAAACAGCACGCTTCGGTTGAGCTGCGGAACTACCGTACGGACCAGATCCTCGCGGGGTTCCCACGGATTGCGGTGCAACTGGAGGGCGCCGCCCCACTCTTCACTCCATTCCGGATTCAGGAACAGGATCAGGTTCAGCCGCCGGTGCCAGCGGCGCTTGGGGTGGTAGTTGAAGTCGACATGCGGATCGAGATCCTGACCTTCCCGGTTGTCATGCGTGCCGCCGCCGACGTAATCGGGGTCGTAGAGCAGCTCCGGGATTCCGGTCAGGCGGCTCACCAGGTCCAGGAAATCCCGGCTCCGCATCAGCTCGTCGAAGCGCTGGTAGGCGGGTCCCAGCGATACCAGGTCCTCGCGTACGGCCTTACCGCCGATCTGGCCGAACTCGTTGAGCGCTTTGCCGGCGTCAAAGGCAGGAAACTCGCGGCGCAGGCGCTCGCAGAACTCGGCCGTCAGAAAGCTGTCCAGGACCAGGTGGGGGAAAGGCTGCGCGGTTTCGAACTGCTGTCGCAAGCTCGCGGCCCGGGAGACAATCCAGGGATCAATCCAGGCCCGCACGGTCAGCTTCCCGCCAGCTCCCGCTCCATCCAGTTCAGATACGGTTGCGCGCCGTCGACGATGGGCACGGCGATCAGCTCCGGCACCTCGTAGCTATGAATGCGCTCCCATTCCTTGCGCAGCCGGTCGAACAGCCCGCGGCTCGACTTGATCAGCAGCAGGACCTCGGCCTCCTCCTGCACCTCGCCCTTCCATCGGTAGCAGGACTCCACCCGGGGGAATACGTTGACGCAGGCGGCGAGCCGGTTCTCGACCAGGTGCCGGGCCAGCTTCTTGGCCTCCTCGGCGCTCCCGCAGGTGCTGTAGACAACGATCTTGTCGGTCATGGCAGTGGTCTCTTTCGTCCTGGACATTGTCACACGGGCGCCAGTTGACCTAGAATGGTTTCGATGCGCCTCAACCTCCGGCGGCCAAGCGCGCGGCGGCTGGTGTGGTTCTCGCTGACGGGACTGTTTCTGCTGCTGGCCGCCTACCAGGTCTTCGGCTCGAACGGCGTGCTAGCCTTCCGACGCAAGCTTCACGAGGAGCAGGACTGGCGCGCGCGAAACGAAACGCTCCGCCGCCAGAACGAGGCGCTCGAAAAGCGCATCCACCAGTTGAAAACCGACCCCAAGGCGATCGAGAAGATCGCCCGCGAAGAGCTGATGCTCGCCGATCCCAACGAGCGGGTCATTCTGAATCCGCAGAAGAAGTAGCCTCCAACCGGCGTCGCCGAAGCAGTCGCAGCGGTATACTAACTCCAAGGAGGGGCCCACCATGTTGATCCGATTGACGGCCATCGCCTTGGCGGCGAGCCTGGCGGCCGCTGGCGCGGCGCGCCCGGCGAAAGTGACCTTCCACAAGGACGTCCTGCCGATCCTGCAGGAGCGGTGCCAGGGCTGCCATCGGCCGGGCGAAGTCGCCCCCATGTCGTTCCTCACGTACGCGGACGTCCGCCCGTGGGCCAAAGCCATGCGCGAAGCCGTGCTGATCCGCAAGATGCCCCCGTGGTCCGCGGACCGCAAGTACGGCAAGTTCCTCAACGATCCGTCGCTCAGCCAGAAACAGATCGACACGCTGGCGGCCTGGGCCGACGGTGGCGCGCCCGAAGGCGACCGCAAGGACGCCCCCCAGCCCGTCGAGTGGCTCGCTGGCTGGAACATCGGCAAGCCCGACGTGATTCTCGAGATGCCCCAGGAGTTTCACGTGCCGGCCTCGGGGACCATTGAGTACCAGCACATCATAATGCCCACCGGATTCACCGAGGACAAGTGGATCGAGCGCGCCGAGGTGCGCGTCGGCAACCGGGCCGTGGTGCATCACGTGATCGGATATATTCGCGAGCCCGGCTCGGCCTGGCTGCGCGGCGCGCGGCCCGGCGAGCCGTTCGTCCCCGACGACTGGTCGCGCGGCGGCCAGGTCGTGCTGCCCGCCGACCTCGTCGCCGGTTTCGCCCCCGGCCTCCCCCCGACGATCCTGCCGGAAGGCAAGGCGTACCTCGTCAAGGCCGGCTCCGACATGGTCGTGCAGATGCATTACACCGCCATCGGAAAACCGGCCACCGACCGCACGCGCATCGGCCTGACGTTCGCCAAGAAGCCACCCCAGGAGCGCGTGGCGGCACTGGCCGTGCACAACGCCCGATTCACGATTCCCGCCGGCGCGCCCAACTATCGCGTCGACTCGCGCGTCACTCTCGACGCGCCGCTGACGCTGCTGGCCATGATGCCGCACATGCATTACCGCGGCCGCGCCTTCGAGGTCCGCGCCGTGCTCCCGAGCGGCGAGTCGAAGATCCTGCTGAAGGTCCCCCGGTACGATTTCAACTGGCAGCTCACCTACGCGCTGGAGCAGCCCGTACAGCTTCCCAAGGGCGCGCGCCTCGAGTGCACGGCGTACTTCGACAATTCGGCCAACAACCGTTTCAACCCGGACCCCCTCAAGCCCGTCGGGTGGGGCGATCAGACCTGGCAGGAGATGATGATCGGCTGGCTGACGGTCGCTTTTGACGCCGGCGGGAAGCCCTCGGGCCTGGTCCGGGAAAAGAACGCCGCGCCGACCGAGGAGTAGCGACCGTCCTCGGACTTCCGACTACTGGAGACACGCATGACGACACGAGTAACGCGGCGGGCCGTTCTGTCTGCGGCCGCCGCGGCCGCGCTCCCTCGCACACCGGTTCAAGCGCAGCCCTCGAAGACCGACCAGTTCGCCGGCCGCGTCGTGGAAGATGCCGCCGCGACGCTCCGAGGCGCGTTGACCTACATCGGCGATCGCTTGGGACTATTCAAGACCCTGGCCGCGGCCGGCCCGGTTACCACTGACGAGCTGGCCCGCCGGACCGGCTTGAGCGCCCGCTACCTGCGCGAGTGGCTCGGCGCGATGACCGCCGCAGAGTATGTGCAATACCGCCCAGCGACTCGCGAGTACTTGCTGCCGCCGGAGCATGCCGCGGTGCTCGCCGACGAGGAATCGCCGGCGTTCCTCGGCGGCATGCTGCAGTTCGCCGCCCCGGCCGCGGCCGTCTCGAATCGAGTGGCCGAGGCGTTCCGCAGCGGCACGGGCGTGGCGCAAAGCGAGTATCCGCCGGAGATCTTCGAAGGAATCGCGCGATGGTCGGCGCCCAGCTTCAAGCACCGGCTCGTGCCGCGGTGGATCGCGGCGATGCCCCACGTCGAGGCGCAGTTGCGCGCCGGCGGCTCGGCCCTGGACGTCGGCTGCGGCTGGGGCCTGGCTTCGATCGCCATCGCGCGGGCCTTCCCGAGAGCGCGCGTTTTCGGATCCGACAGCCACGCGCCGTCCATCGACCGCGCCCGCGCCAACGCCCGCGCCGCCGGGCTCGCGGACCGCGTGACGTTCGAAGTCCGGGACGGCGCCGCGACGCCGCCGAGCCGGTTCGACTTCATCTCCACGTTCGATGTGCTGCACGACGCCGGCAACCCGGCCGCGATCGTAACCTCGATCCGCAAGGCGCTCGCGTCCGACGGAACCTACCTGGCCAGCGAGCCGAACCTCTCGCCCGACGTCGAGAACAACATCAACACCGCCGGCCGGATGCTCTACGGCGCGACGACCCTCTACTGTATGAGCGTTTCGCTGGCCGCCGGCGGCGCCGGCGTCGGCGCCGATATGAACGAGGAGCTGATGAGAAAACTCGCCGCCCAGTGCGGCTTCGGGCGGTTTCGCAAGCTGGCGGAAAAGGATCCGGTCGACGCCCGCTACGAGCTGCGCGTCTAGCCGGCTCTCGCTGCTGCGATGCGGCCACGCCCGGCGCAATTGGGCGCGGGGCTCAAGCTGCGGCGCCCGGAGGAGCCGCCGCGCAGTGCTATAATCAGCGACCAGCAAAACGGGTAGCGCGACCGCGATGAAGGCGCCGTGGCCCAGTGACGAGGAAGCCAGACTCCGCGCGCTAGAGCGGTATCAAATCCTGGACACACTGCCGGAAGAGGCGCTCGACGACCTGACGCTTTTGGCGTCACGGGTGTGCCGCACGCCGATGGCGCTGATCAGCCTGGTGGATCGGGACCGGCAGTGGTTCAAGTCGCGCGTGGATTTTTCGGAGACGGAAACCTCTCGGGAGGTCTCCTTCTGCGCGCACGCCATCCTCGGAAAAGAGCTGATGGTGGTGGAAGACGCGCGTGTTGACGAGCGGTTTCGCGACAGCCCTCTGGTGGAGGGGCCGGCAGGGATCCGGTTTTACGCCGGGGCGCCGCTAGTGACCGTGGAAGGCTACGTCATCGGGACGCTGTGTGTGATGGACCGCGTGCCGCGCCGGTTGGGAGCGGAGCAGGCCGAGGGACTGGCAGCGCTGGCGCGGCAAGTGATGGTGCAGCTGGAACTGCGCCGCAACTTGGCCGAGTTAGAGATCACCGCCGCCGACCGCCGGCGGGCGGAAAAGCTGCTCGGGGCGCAGTATGCGACGTCGCGCGTGCTGGCCGAGTCGGAGCGGCTTACCGAGACGCTTCCGAAGATCCTCCAAGCGATCTGCGAGAGCCTCGGGTGGGAGCACAGCGCGGTGTGGAGCGTCAACCGCGCGGACGGCGTTATCGACTGTCTCGAAATCTGGCATGACCCGACGGTGCGATTCGCGGAGTTCGAAAAGATCAGCCGGGAGACGCGCTTTCGGCCGGGAATCGGGTTGCCGGGCCGGGTGTGGGCGAGCGGCGAGCCGGCCTGGATCCCGGACGTGACCAAGGATTCGAACTTTCCGCGCGCGCCGTACGCGATCCGGGAGGGTCTGCACGGGGCTTTCGGTTTCCCAATCCGGCTGGGGAACGAAGTGATCGGCGTGATGGAGTTCTTCAGCCGCGAGATCCGGCAGCCGGACGAGGAGCTGTTGCGCGTGATGGCGACGGCCGGGAGCCAGATCGGGCAATTGATGGAGCGCAAGCAAGCCGAGGAGGCGCTGCGCGATAGCGAGGAGCGGTTCCGCGGCCTGTTTGAAGAAGCCCCTGTGGCTTATCACGAGGTAGACCGCGAAGGGATCGTGCGGCGCGTCAACCGCGCCGAGTGCCGGCTGCTGGGCGTCGAGCCGGAGGAGATCCTGGGAAGGTCGATCCTGGAGTTTGTGTCGCCGAAAGAGCGAGAAGAGGCGCGGCTGGCGATCGAGGGAAAGATGGCGGGGCAGCGGCCGATCGTTGCCTTCGAGCGGGAGTACATTACCAGGGACGGCGCCACGCACATTCTGGAGATCCACGACAGTCCCATCCAGGACGCGCAGGGCCGAGTCATCGGAATGCGGTCGGCGTTGCTCGACATCACGGAACGCAAGCGCGCCGAAGAGGCGCTGAAACAATACGCCCGGGAGATGGAGGAGGCCCGGCAGGCGCTCGAAGACAACGCTAACCGGCTGGCGCGGCTGGTCGACGAGCTGGCCGAGGCCAAGGTGCGAGCCGAGGGAGCGACGCGCGCCAAGAGCCAGTTCCTGGCCAACATGAGCCACGAGATCCGCACGCCGATGAACGCCATCATCGGAATGACGGAGCTGGCGCTGGGAACGCGTCTGACCGCGGCGCAGCGCGAGTATCTGGAGACGGTGAAGGACTCGGCCGATGCTCTACTGGTGCTGATCAACGACATCCTGGACTTCTCGCGGATCGAGGCGCGGAAGCTCGAGCTCGAGAGCCGCGAGTTCGAGCTGCGGGACACGCTGGAAGACACCGTGCGCGTGCTGGCGCTGCGGGCGCACCAGAAGGGGCTGGAGCTGGCGTGCCAGATACAGCCGGAGGCGCCCGACCGGCTCGTCGGGGACGCCGGCCGGCTGCGACAGATCGTGGTCAACCTGGTGGGCAACGGGATCAAGTTTACGCGGCGGGGAGAGGTCGTGCTGCGAGTTTCGGTGGCGAGCCTCGGGCAGCAGGAATGCGAGCTGCGGTTCGCGGTGAGCGACACCGGAGCGGGGATTGCCGAAGACAAGAAGGAGATCATCTTCGAGGCTTTCCATCAAGCCGACAGCTCGATGACCCGCGAGTACGGCGGCAGCGGGCTGGGACTGGCGATCAGCCGCGAGTTGGTAGAGCTGATGGACGGCAGGCTGTGGGTGGAGAGCGAAGCGGGCCAGGGCAGCACGTTTCATTTCACGGCGCGGCTCGGGCTGGCGGCCGGGACGGCGGCGCGTTGGGCCGGCGAGAAGCCGGCCAGCCTTCGCAACCTGCCGGTGCTGGTGGTGGATGACAACGCCACGAACCGCAAGATCCTGGAGGAGACGCTGCGGAGCTGGGGGATGCGGCCGGCGGCGGTCGACGGCGGCGCGGCGGCGCTCGAGGCAGCCGAAGCGGCCCGTGGCGCCGGGAGACCGTTTCGGGTGGCTCTGATCGACGGGCAGATGCCGGGCATGGACGGGTTCGCCCTGGCCGCCGAGATGCGGCGTCGTTGGGGATCGGCGGGACCGCTGCTGATTGTTCTGACGTCGGCGGGCCCGCACGCGGACGGAGGGCAGCGCCGAACATCGGGAGTTCGCTCCCTGCTGACGAAGCCGGTCAAGCAGTCGGACCTGTTCGACGCCATCGTCGAAGTGCTGGGAGAGCCGCGTAAGGAGGCGAGAGCGTCCCGGGCGGCGCGGGTCGAGCGGCGGCCCGCCGGGCGGCGTTTGCGCGTGCTGGTGGCGGAAGATAACGTCATGAACCAGAAACTCGCGCGGGTGCTGTTCGAGCAGCGGGGGCATAAGATAGTTACAGTAGGCAATGGACGGCAGGCCGTGGAGGCGCTCGGGCGGGCCTCCGGCGACGGGTTCGACCTGGTGCTGATGGATCTCGAGATGCCGGTGATGGGCGGCATGGAGGCGACGGCGGCGATCCGGGAACGGGAGCGCCAGAGCGGGGGGCACATTCCGATCGTGGCGCTGACGGCGCACACCATGACCGGGGACCGGGAGCGGTGCCTGGCGGCGGGGATGGACGGGTTTGTCTCGAAACCCATCCAGACCGAGCGGTTGTGGGAGGCGATCGAGCATCTGCTTCCGTCGCCGTCGCCGCCGGCGGACTCGTCCTTCGATGCAGCCGGCTTGCTAGCCCAACTGCGCGGGGACAAGAAGGCGCTGCGGAAGCTGATCGACCTGTTTGTGGCGGACTGCCCGAAGATGCTGCTCGAGATCCGCCGGGCGGCAGCGAAACGGGATGCCGGCGCCCTGGCGCAGGCGGCGCACAAGATGAAGGGGTCGGTGGGCAATTTCGGGACGACGAAAGCCTACGAAGCGGCGCGGCGGCTGGAATCAATGGCGCGGGCCGGCGAAACGGCGGGCGCCAAGGACGCCGGAGCGGAGCTGGAAAGCGAAATCAACAAACTGAAGAAGTCGCTCAACCGGGTGCGAGGGCGGGGGGCGGCGGGCCGCGGGAGGAAGCGATGAAGAAGAGAATCCTGATCGTGGAAGATGACCGGCCGACGCGCTATCTGTTGAGCCGGGTTTTGAGGCGGGAGGGGTTCTTGGTGGTGACGGCGGCGGATGGGGCCGCCGGGCTGCGGCGAGCGCGGAACGAGAAGTTCGATTTGATCCTGCTGGACATCTGGCTGCCGCGGATGAACGGCCTCGAGGTGCTGGCGCAGTTGCGCGCGGACGGAACGGCGGCGCGGGTAGTGGTAATGACGTCTGACACCACGCCGCAGACGCTGCTGCGCGCGGTGCGGGAACAGGCGTATCAATACGTGAGCAAGCCGGTCGAGGCGCACGCGCTGGTCGAGGTGGCCAAGGCGGCGCTGGCGGCCTCTCCGGCCGGGCCGATCGAGGTGCTCTCGACGCGGCCGGATTGGGTGGAGCTGTTGGTGCCTTGCGAGATGGGCGCGGCCGAGCGCGTCGAGAACCTGATCGCGCGGCTGGAAGCCGACCTGCCGGCCGAGACGCGCCATTCGGTCGGCCAGGTGTTCCACGAGATGCTGACCAACGCCATCGAGTGGGGCGGGCGGCTCGATCCCAATCGCAAAGTGCGCATCTCCTGCCTGCGGACCAACCGCATGCTGCTCTATCGGATCGCCGATCCGGGGCCGGGATTCAAGTTCGACGAGCTGCCGCACGCCGCCGTCAGCTACGCGCCGGACCAGTTGCTGGAGCACGTCAGCGTGCGGCAGAAAAAAGGTCTGCGTCCCGGGGGTTTCGGGATCCTGCTGGCGCGGGCGATGGTGGACGAGCTGATCTATAACGAGGCGCACAATGAGGTGGTGTGCGTGAAGTATCTCGACTAGGGAGACAAGCAGCCCAGGAGTCAGAAGTCAGGAGTCAGGAGTCAGGAGGAGAGAATTGGTTGCAGATCTGCAACCAATTTGACTTGGATGGCAACGAATCCCTGGTATCGGTCGCGGACGATCCTGCTGGCGGCGGCCGTCGCGCTGCCCCCGGCGGGGCTGGCGCTGTTGTGGGCGCGGCGGGGGACGGGCGTCTTCGCGAAGCTGCTGGGGTCGGTGGCGATTGCGGGGATCGGGATAACCGAACTCGTCTTGTTGTTCGGGCTGCGGGCGGAGATGGATGGGAGCGGCATCTCGCCCATCGTTTCGTTCTACAAGCCGGATTCGCATTACGCGGAGCTGGAGCGGGATCGGGCCCGACCGCGCCCGGTGCGGGCAAAGACGCTCGAGGAAGTCGAGGTCGTCAAGCGGCTTGTCGATGTCCGGCCGGCCGCGGAAACGGGATCTGCCTACTGGACCGACTTTCGGGGGCCGCAGCGGGACGGGCGCTACGAGGAGGCGCCCATCCGGACCGACTGGCCGCCGGAAGGACTGCCGCTGGCGTGGCGGCAGCCGGTCGGCGGCGGGTATGCGTCATTCGTAGTGGCGGAAGGAAGCGCCTTCACGATCGAGCAGCGGCGCGGGCAAGAAGTGGTCGCCGCCTACGATCTCGAGACGGGGCGCCAGCGGTGGACGAACAGTTGGGACGCGGAGTTTCGCGAGGCCATGGGCGGAAACGGCCCGCGCGCCACGCCGACCTGGCACCAGGGGCGCGTCTACGCGCTGGGGGCGCTCGGCGAGTTCCGGTGCCTCGACGCCAAGACGGGAAAGGTCCTGTGGTCGAAGAATATTCTCACCGACAACGGGGCGGCCAACGTGCAGTGGGGCATGTCGGCGTCGCCGCTGATCGTCGATGAGAAGGTGATTGTATTGCCAGGAGGTCCAGGCGGCCGCTCGGTGGTGGCTTACCACAAAGTCACGGGCGAGCGGGTGTGGAGCGCGCAGGACGACCAGCAGGCCTACACGTCGCCGATGGTGGCGACGCTGGCGGGGCGGCGGCAGCTCGTGGTGGTGAGCGCGCGGCGCGCGATGGGGCTGGCGGTCGAGGACGGCGCGCTGCTGTGGGAGCATCCCTGGGTCACCGAGTACAACGTCAACAGCGCGCAGCCGCTAATCGTCGGGGAGAGCCGGGTTTTCATCTCGGCCGGATACGGGCACGGCGGAACGATGCTGGAGGTCACGCGCGACGGAGCAGGGTTCGCGGCGCGCGTGGTTTGGGCGAACACGTCGATGAAGGCCAAGTTCAACGGGCCGGTGCTCCACGAGGGCTACATCTATGGGCTCGACGAAGGGATCCTGGCCTGCGTGGATGCGGCGACGGGCGAGCGGAAGTGGAAGGGCGGCCGCTACGGTTACGGGCAGGTGCTGCTGGCCAGCGGGCATCTCGTCATACAAGCCGAGGACGGCGATTTGGCGCTGGTGAAGGCCACACCCCAGCAGCACCTGGAAGTGGCGCGCTTTCCAGCGATCGAGGGCAAGACATGGAACAACCCTGCGCTCGCCGGCGGGCGGTTGCTGGTGCGAAACACAACCGAGATGGCGTGCTTCCGGGTCGGGAAGCAGTCAGAAGTCAGGAGTGGGAAGTCAGAATAACAATTTCAGGCCGAACTGGATGCGGCGCGGGGACTGCGACGATCCGATCCGCCCAAACGACGGCGAGCCGAGGAAAATGTCGGGCAGGTCGAAGTTGGTGTGATCGAGCAGGTTGAAGAACTCGGCGCGGAACTGCAGGGTCAGCGACTCGCTCAGGGTCGTATCTTTCAG
>Ga0247727_10006899_pt1 | contig 22012 bp, 19 predicted proteins | sample WisWelCaveWW1625_FD_202498 | JGI IMG/M metagenome (GOLD analysis project Ga0247727, IMG submission 202498) | Biofilm microbial communities from Wishing Well Cave, Virginia, United States - WW16-25 | ecosystem: Environmental > Aquatic > Deep subsurface > Groundwater > Cave microbial mat | place...
ACCCGGCATCCTCTGCATATCGCCACAGAGCACCACCACGAAGCCCGCGCCGGCGCTCGGCACCACGCCGCGCACGGGCAGACGGAACCCCTTCGGCCGGTTGAGCAACAGCGGATCGTGGCTGAGCGACAGGTGGGTCTTGGCCATGCACACGGGAACGGCGCCGAAACCAAGCTCGTCCATGCGGGCGAGATCTTTCTCCGCCTGGGGGAGGTAGTCGACGCCGTCGGCGCCGTACAGGCGTGTCGCGATCGCCTCGATCTGGGCTCGAATCGGCGAGTCGTCGGGGGTGAGCTGGTGGAAGCTGTTCGGCTGGTCGCACACGCGCACGACCTCCTCGGCGAGCTCGACGGCGCCGGCACCACCTGCTGCGAACCCACGGTTCACCACGACGGTCTCGGCGCCCGCCCCAACGGCCAGGTCGCGTAGCAGCTCGATCTCGGCGTCGGTGTCGGTCGGGAACTCGTTGATGGAGACCACGCAGGGCAACCCGTACTCACGCAAGATCTGGACATGGGCGGTGAGGTTGTCGATGCCCCGGCGGAGCGCGCCGAGGTCTTCGGAGCCGAGATCGCCGAAGGCCATGCCGCCGTGTGACTTGGTGGCGCGGACGGTGGTGACCAGCACGCCGGCGCTGGGTGCGAACCCCCCGAGCCGGCACACGATGTCGCAGAACTTCTGGAAACCTAGATCGCTCGCGAAGCCGGCCTCGGTGATGACGTAGTCGGCGAGCTTCAGGGCGATCCGGTCTTCCACGATGGAGTTGTTCGCGTGCGCGATGTTGCCGAACGGCCCTGCGTGCAGCAGCACCGGTTGGTGCTCGAGCGTCTGTACGAGGTTCGGCTCGATCGCGTCGCGCATCACCACGGTCATGGCGCCTGCGACCTTCAGATCGTCGGCGGTCACCGGCGCTCCGTCGAAGGCCGACGCGACGATGATCCGCCCGAGGCGGGCGCGGAGGTCATGCAGATCGTTCGCGAGCGCGAGGATCGCCATGATCTCGGAGGCGGCCGTGATGACGAACCCTTCCTGGCGGGGAACGCCGTGGGCCTTGCCGCCAAGCCCGACCACGGTGTTGCGGAGCTCGCGGTCGTTCACGTCGAGGGTCCGCGGCCACGAGATGGTGAGGGGATCGATCCCCAGCGCGTTGTCGTGGTAGATCGACGCGTCCAACGCCGCGGACAGCAGGTTGTGCGCTGCCGTGATCGCATGGAAGTCGCCGTTGAAGTGGAGGTTGATCGCCTCCATGGGAACCACCTGGGCGTAGCCGCCACCTGTGCCGCCGCCCTTGATACCGAAGACCGGCCCCATGCTCGGCTCGCGGAGCGCGAGCATCACCCGCTTCCCGATCTTCCCGAGCCCCTGGGTCAACGACACGGACGTCGTCGTCTTGCCTTCGCCGGCCTTCGTGGGCGTGATGGCCGTCGTGATGACGAGCTTGCCGTCGGGGGCGCCTCGCAAGCGGTCGAGGATGGACAGGGACACCTTCGCTCGATCGACGCCGTGCTGCCTCAGCTCGCCGGGCTCGATCCCGGCGGCGGCGGCGATATCGGCGATGGGTGCGAGGGTTGCTTCCTGCGCGATCTCGAGACCTGACTTCATGGACGCGGTCGTCCCTTCGTTCGTGATCCGTGGCATCGGCCCCGAGGGCCGCTCGGGACCTTACCGCCCGGCGATGCTCCGGCCAAAGTCAGCCACCCCACCGCCCGGCGGCGGGTGACCGCCGGGGACGAAACGCCGATACTGAGAGACGTGACGACGACCGAGCCGCTCCGCCGCAACGTGACGCCCGTGAAGATCACGGCTGTGCACGACGGTGTTCGATCGGAGCGTCCCGACACGCTCGCAACCGAGGAGCCTCTCGAGATCCGGGTCGAGGGCCCGGACGGTATCGCCCACCAGGTCGCGGTCACGATGCGCACCCCCGGCGGGGACTACGAGCTGTCCGCCGGGTTCCTGTTCACCGAAGGCCTGCTGGTGCCCGACCACGTCCGGCGCGTGCGGTACTGCGACGACGTCGTCGACGAGGAGCAGCGCTTCAACGTCGTGACGGTGACGCTCGGCGTCGCGTTCGACGCCGAGCGTCTCCGGCGGAACTTCTTCGCGACCTCGTCGTGCGGCGTGTGCGGCAAGGCCGCGCTCGACGACGTCGAGGTCCGCTGCGCCCCGGTCGCTGAGGGGACGACCGTGGCGTTGCCCGTGTTGCTCGGTCTGCCCGACGCGCTCCGGGGTGCCCAGAAGGTGTTCGATCGAACCGGCGGGCTCCACGCGGCGGGGCTGTTCACCGCCGATGGCACGGCGGTGTCGGTCCGCGAAGACGTCGGCCGGCACAACGCGGTCGACAAGGTCATCGGCGAACACGTCCTCGACCGGACGCTGCCGCTCGCCGGCCATGTTCTCCAGGTCAGCGGGCGGCTGTCGTTCGAGATCGTGCAGAAGGCGGCCGTCGCAGGGATAGCGGTCGTGAGCGCCGTGAGCGCACCGTCGTCGCTCGCCGTCGAGGCTGCCGAGAGGTTCGGCATGACCCTGGTCGGGTTCGTCCGAGGCCGGCGATGCAACATCTACACGCGTCCCGACCGGGTCGTGTGAATCACGGCGGGCGCGATACCATCGACTCGCCCCGACATCGATGGCGGGGCGGAAGGAGCACCATCGATGGCAGCCACGCTGACCCGGCTCACCGAGCCCATGATCCGCGACCATGGCGCGTTGCGTACCGCCACCTGGGACGAGGCCCTCGACCGGGCTGCCGAGGGGCTTCGCCGCGCCGTGGACCGGAACCCGGGGTGGGGTGCGGGGATCTTCAGCTGTTCGAAAGCGACGAACGAGATGAACTACGCCGCAGGTAAGTTCGCTCGTCAGGTCCTTCGAACCAACAACGTCGACAGCTGTAACCGCACCTGACACGCACCTTCGGTCGTCGGTCTGGCGACCGTCTTCGGTGCCGGTGGGGGTACCAGCTCGTACGAGGAGGTCGAGAACACCGACCTCATCGTGTTGTGGGGATCGAACGCGCGGAACGCGCATCCGATCTTCTTCCACCACGTCTTGAAGGCGCTCCAGCGCGGCGCGAAGCTCGTCGTGGTCGACCCACGGCGAAGCGAATCGGCCGAGTTCGCCGACCTGTGGCTCGGCATCGACGTTGGGACCGACATCGCCCTGTCGAACACGATGGCGCGCGAGATCATCCATGCCGGGCTGGCGCACGACGGCTTCGTCGCGGGCGGGACGACCGGCTACGACGAATACGCCGCCAGCGTCGAGGACTGGACGCTCCAACGCGGCGCACGCGTCACCGGCGTGCCGGCGGAGGTGATCCGCGAGGTCGCGCACGCGTATGCCACGGCTGGCGAGGCGATGATCTGCTGGACCCTCGGGATCACCGAGCATCACAACGCCGTCGACAACGTCTTGGCGCTCATCAACCTAGGGTTGCTCTGCGGTCACGTCGGTCGCTACGGCAGCGGGCTCAACCCACTCCGGGGTCAGAACAACGTCCAGGGAGGCGGCGACATGGGCGCCATCCCCAACAAGCTCGCCGGCTTCCAAGACATCGAGACCGACCCCGAGGCGCGTGAGCGCTTCGAGACGGCGTGGGGCGTGCCGATCATGTCTCGCACGGGCTGGCACTTGACCCACATGTTCGAAGCGATGGAGCGCGGCGAGCTCACCGCCTGCCATGTCATCGGTGAGAACCCCGCCACATCCGAGGCCGACATGGATCATGCACAACATCTGCTCCACGGGCTCGACACCTTGATCGTGCAGGACCTCGTCATGACGAAGACCGCCGAGATGGCCGACGTGGTGTTCCCGGCGTCGCACGCGTCGTTCGAGTCCGAGGGCACGGTGACGAACTCCGAGCGACGGGTCCAGCGGGTGCGGAAGGCATTGGAGCCGCCCGGTGCGGCGAAAGGCGACATCTGGATCATCGCCCAGCTCGCGAAGCGACTGGGCGTCGACTGGGGCGACCCCACGCCCGAGGACCTGTGGGACGAGATGCGCTCGCTCTCGCCGCTGCACACGCTGATGTCGTGGCAGCGGATCGAGGAGCTCGGAGGCATCCAGTGGCCCTGCAACGAGGAATACCCCGACGGTGCCCTGTTCCTGCACGAGCGCCTCTGGCGGTTCGACGAGCCCGGGCACCAGGGCCGCAAGGCCCCGTTCTCCGTCGTGATCGACGCCCCTCCGAAAGACGAGCTGACCGAGGAGTACCCGATGCGTCTCACCACCGGACGCCGGCTCGAGTCCTTCAACACGGGGGTGCAGTCGGGCTCGTTCGACTCGCCGCTGCACCGGGGCGAGACGCTCGACCTGTCGCCGGAAGACGCCGCGGCTCTCGCGGTCGAGCCGGGGGAGGTCGTTCGGATCGTGTCCCGGCGCGGTGCGATCGAGGCGCCGGTCCACGTGACCACGGCGCTTCGCCCCGGCCTCGCCTTCATGACCTTCCATTTCCCGGACCAGGTCGAGACGAACCGCATCACGAACGAGGCCTACGATCCGAAGTCCGGCACGTCGGAGTTCAAGGCGACGGCGATCCGCATCGAGAAGCTCGTCCTGGTAGTGGAGAGGTAGCCTCCCGGGCGTGGACCTGCATCTGATGGAGGCGGAGCCGACCGCCGAAGAACGTTCGGCGGTCGATGCGCTGCTCGGCGAGCCCGGATCGGGGTGGGACGGTGGCGAGCGCACGGCCGTGGACCTTCGGGTGTCCCGGGCGCCGGACGACCGAAGGACCCTGCTGTTGCCGGTCTTGCATGCCCTGCAGGCACGGGTGGGCTGGATCAGTGAAGGCGGGCTGAACTACGCGTGCGAGCGGCTGATGGTGCCGCCGGCCGAGGCGTACGGGGTAGCGACGTTCTACGCCATGTTCAGCGTGACGGAGCGACCGAAGACCGTCGTGCACGTGTGTGACGACCTCGCGTGCCGCGTGAACGGGGGCCGTGAACTCCTCGACCGTTTCGAACGGGAGATCGGGACAGAGGGTGAGCCTGTGGTGTCTGGCACCGCCATGTGGACCCGTAGCCCGTGCTTGGGGCTATGCGAACGCGCGCCCGCGTCTCTCGTACAGGTAACGGGCGATGGTCCGGTCGTGTCAGATCTGGAGGCTCCATCTCAGGTGGAGGGCTCGCACGCGGCTGAGATCTGGACGGCGATGGGGCTCGAACTGCTTGCCGGCCGCAGAAGCGGCCGGATGGAGGTGCCATCTCCGGTGCCGCAAGCGCGCGCTTCTGCTCCACTCCGCTTGCTGGCGCGAGTCGGACGATCGCTCCCAAGCCTGGACGACTACCGAGCACAAGGCGGCTACGACGCGCTCTCTCGGGCGATCGAGATCGGTGCTGACGCTGTGATCCAGGAGGTAACCGACGCGAAACTCCTTGGCCGCGGCGGCGCCGCGTTCCCGACCGGCGTGAAATGGCGCGCGGTTGCGGACCAAGACACGACACCCAAGTACGTCATCTGCAACGCCGACGAGTCCGAGCCGGGTACCTTCAAGGACAGGGTGATCATGGAGGGGGACGCGTTCGCCGTGGTGGAGTCGCTCACCATCGCCGGGTTCGCGACGGGTGCCCGGCGGGGCTATCTCTACGTCCGCGGCGAGTATCCAACCGCGACCGACCGTCTCGCGGGCGCGATCGAGGAGACGCGCGCGGCCGGCCTCCTCGGTCCCGACGTGATGGGCTCGGGCGCCAGTTTCGACATCGAACTGCGGCGTGGCGCCGGCGCCTACATCTGTGGCGAAGAGACCGCGCTCTTCAACTCGATCGAGGGCAAGCGCGGTGAACCTCGCAACAAGCCGCCGTTCCCGGTCACACACGGCGTGTTCGGGAAGCCCACCGCGATCAACAACGTCGAGACATTGATCAACGTCCTCCCGATCCTCACGATGGGCGCCGCGGCGTACACCGAGCTCGGCACCGAGGGCTCCACCGGTACTCGCCTGTTCTGTCTTTCCGGTCACGTCGAACGGCCGGGGGTGTACGAGCACGAACACGGGATCACGCTCGGTGAAACGATCGAAGCGGCGGGAGGTGTAAGGGGCGGCAAGCTGCTCAAGGCTGTGTTGCTGGGCGGCGCGGCCGGAGGATTCGTCGGGCCCGACCGCCTCGACGTGAGGCTCACCTTCGAGGACGCGAAGGAAGGTGGCTACACCCTCGGCTCCGGCGTCATCATGGTCTTCGACGATTCGACGGACCTCGTGGATCTCTGCCTGCGGATCGCGCGCTTCTTCCGGGACGAGTCCTGCGGGCAGTGCGTGCCGTGCCGCGTCGGCACGGTTCGCCAGGAAGAGGCGCTGCACCGGCTCGTCGCCGGCCGCGCGCTGGGCTCGCGTGATCAGGAGCTTGCGCTCCTCGGCGACATCGCCACGGTCATGCGCGACGCGTCCATCTGCGGCCTCGGCCAGACGGCGGCGACCGCCGTGCAATCGGCGATCGCCACCTTCGACCTCTTCGGGGAAGTGACGTCCTCATGAGCGCGATCCCGGTCGGCATGCCTCGCCGGCTCCTCGACATCGAGATCGACGGCGAGACGGTGCGCGTCCCCGAGGGTGCGACGATCCTCGACGCCTGCCGCGCGACCGGCGCAGAGACCCCGACGATGTGCTACGCCGACAACCTCACGCCGATCAACGCCTGCCGGGTCTGCGTCGTCGAGCTCGAAGGTGCTCGGGTTCTCGCGCCGGCGTGCTCTCGCGCGGTCGAAAGCGGGATGAAGGTCAGGACCGACACCGAGCGCGTCCGAACCTCGCGGAAGCTCGTCATGGAGCTCCTGGGTTCGAGCGTCGACACGTCGCTCGCGAGCACCGACTGGCACCGGTGGGTCAGGGAGTACGAGGCGGATCTTGAGCGGTTCGGCGCCCGCATGGCGCAGCGCGAGGCGGGGGAGCGCGATGCGCGCGAGCCGGGCCACCACCACGACCCTGACCCGGCGGTCGCGGAGACGGTCGCCCAGCCGGTGAAGGTCGACAACGAGCTCTACATCCGCGACTACGAGCGCTGTATCCTGTGTTACAAGTGCGTCGAGGCGTGCGGGACGGACGCCCAGTTCACGTTCGCGATCGCCGTCGCGGGTCGTGGATTCGATGCGCGCATCTCCACCGAATACGCCGTGCCGCTCGACGCCTCCGCGTGCGTGTACTGCGGCAACTGCATCGGCGTGTGTCCGACCGGCGCGCTGATGTTCAAGAGCGAGCACGACATGCGCGAGGCCGGCACGTGGGACGAGACGCAGCAGGCCGTCACGAACACCATCTGTCCGTATTGCGGGGTAGGGTGCGAGCTGGAGCTGCACGTGCAGGACAACACCATCGTGAAGGTCACCTCGCCCGCCGATCACTCGGTGACGAACGGTCATCTGTGCGTCAAGGGACGGTTCGGGTTCCAGTTCGTGCAGCGACGCCGTACGCCCGACGGGTCTCGTTGACGTCGATCACCGGCCTCGTTCTAGCAGGCGGTCGGTCGACGCGCTTCGGCGCCGACAAGCTCGTCGCCCCCCTCGACGGCATCCCGCTCGTGCACCATGCTGTGCACGCGCTCGCGTCGGTTAGCGATGAGGTCGTCGTCGTCACGGCGCCGGGCGACGATGTGTCCAGGCTCAGGTTGCCTCCTGGGGTCCGGACGACGGCCGATCCCACCGAGGGTGAGGGTCCGCTCGCGGGCCTGCACGCCGGCCTCATGGCCGCCGTGCGTTCCGACGTGGTCGTCGTGGCCGGCGCCGACATGCCGTCGCTCAGGGCCGCCGTGCTCCGCGAGATGCTCGGTGCCCTCGACGACGCGGCCGTCGATGCCGTGGCTCTGCACGACGGCGAACGGGTCCGCCCCTTGCCATGCGCGCTCCGGACCTGGGCGGCCGCCGACGTCGCCCACTCGCTCCTGCACGCTGGGCGACGCCGTCTGGGGGACGTGCTCGATGCGCTCCGCACCGCCGTCCTCGACGAGGCGACCTGGACGGCGCTCGACCCGGAGCGGGCCACCCTGCGCGACGTGGACACCCCTGAGGACCTCGACGCGGGGGGTTGAGCGGTCGCCGGCGTCGGCTAGAGTCCTCACGAAGAGCGGAGCCCGCCCGAGGGCCCGGGCCTTCCCGCGCATCAGAACACCATCTCGCGGGAAAGGACTTCGTATGCGGCGACGCGTCGTGATCATGGGAGCCGCAGGACGCGACTTCCACAACTTCAACACCGTCTACCGCGACGATCCCATGACCGAGGTCGTCGCGTTCACCGCCACGCAGATCCCGTTCATCGACGACCGGCGTTATCCGCCATCGCTCGCCGGGGCACACTATCCCGACGGCATCCAGATCCACGACGAGACCGAGCTGGTCCGTCTGATGGGCGAACACGACGTCGACGACGTGGTGTTCAGCTATTCCGACGTCAGTCACGCCTACGTCATGCACCAGGCGTCGACGGTCATGGCGGCCGGCGCCAACTTCGTGTTGCTCGGTCCCGATGCCACCATGCTCCAGCCGGCCGTACCCACGGTGGCGGTCACGGCCGTGCGGACGGGCGTCGGCAAGTCGCAGACCACCCGGGCGGTCGCCCAGACGCTGAAAGACGCCGGCAAGCGGGTCACGGCCGTCCGGCACCCCATGCCCTACGGAGACCTGGCAGCGCAAGCCGTACAACGCTTCGCCGAGCTGGCGGACCTCGACCGACACCGCTGCACGATCGAGGAGCGCGAGGAATACGAGCCGCACATCACGAGCGGCACCGTGATCTACGCCGGTGTCGACTACGGCGCCATCTTGGCGCAGGCGCAGGCTGAGTGCGATGTGCTGGTCTGGGACGGTGGGAACAACGACCTCCCGTTCTACCGCCCCGACGTGTGGATCACCTTGGTCGATCCGCTCCGCGAGGGGCACGAGCTCGCCTATCACCCCGGTGAGACGAATCTCCGCGCCGCCGATGTGATCGTGATCAACAAGATGGACTCAGCCACGGCCGAGCAGGTCACGCGTCTCGAGGCCACGATCGCCGCGGTGAACCCCGGTGCCACGGTGGTCAAAGCGAACTCCCGCGTCAGCGCCGACGATCCGGACGCCATCGCCGGCAAACGCGTGCTGGTGATCGAAGACGGTCCGACGCTCACCCACGGCGAGATGAAGATCGGGGCCGGGGTCGTCGCGGCCGAACGGTTAGGCGCGGCCGAGATCGTGGACCCCCGCCCCTGGGCCGTGGGGACCATCGCCGAGACGTTCGCGAAGTACGACGTCGGCGCGGTGCTCCCCGCGATGGGGTACAGCGACGGACAGCTGGCCGAGATGGCTCAGATCATCGACGCTGCCGACGTCGACCTCGTCATCGTTGGCACGCCGATCGACCTGCGGCGCGTCATCGAGATCACGAAGCCCGCGGTGCGCGTCCGCTACGACCTCGAGGTCCTCCCGGACGCGCCGCAGCTCGGGGATATCCTCGCCCCCGTCATGTAGCGCGAGCCGACCGGACGGAGCGTCCATGGGTGAGCGGGTGGTGATCGCCCTCGGCGGCAACGCACTGCTGCGTCGCGGAGCCGACGACACGTACGACGAGATGTACCGCGCCGCCCGGGGCGCCGCCGAGCAGATCGCCGACATCGCGGCCGCCGGGTGGGAGGTCGTGGTCACCCACGGGAACGGACCACAGGTCGGCCGGATCTTGATGCAGCAGGAGGCAGCCGCATCGCAGGTCCACCCCATGCCGCTCGACGTCTGCGGCGCCCAGAGCCAGGGCCAGATCGGCTACCTGCTCCAGGTCACCCTCGGCGACGTGTTCTTCGAGCGCGGCATGGAACGGCCGGTGGTGACGGTGCTCACGTTGACCAGGGTGCGTGCGAACGACGTGGCGTTCCGGCGCCCCACGAAGTTCATCGGCCCGTTCTTCACCGAGGCGCGCGCCGAACGGCTCGAGGAGCAACGTGGTTGGGTGATGAAGGCCGATCCACACGGGGGCTGGCGCCGCGTGGTTCCCAGCCCGAAGCCGTATTCGATAGTGGAGTCCCCGGTGATCTCGCAGCTCGTGGCCGCGGGGGCGGTCGTGATCGCGGCGGGCGGGGGTGGTGTCCCGGTCATCGAGAAGGGCCCGCGGCTCATCGGGAAAGAAGGCGTGGTCGACAAAGACCTCGCTGCGGCCATCGTCGCGAGCGACGTCGAGGCGACCGTGCTGCTCATCCTCACCGATGTCGAGAAGGTGCAGCGTGGGTTCGGGTCGCTGCTCCCCGAGCCCATCGATCAGATGCTCGCGAGCGACGCCGCGGCGCTGCACGACAAGGGCGAGTTCGGGGCCGGCTCGATGGGCCCGAAGGTCGAGGCCGCCGTGCGATTCCTCGAGGCGGGGGGCCGCCGCTGCGTGATCGCCGACCTGGACCAGGCGCTCGATGCGGTTTCGGGGCAGGCGGGAACCCAGATCTTGCCCGGTTGAGAGGGGCCACTACGGCGTCCGGGGCTTGCGCCCCGGGTTGCGGAATTGCTGTGCGATGACGTAGAGCGAGAACAGACCCACCAGGGCGACCAGCGACGCCAGAAGTCCGAGGAAGATCCACTCGAGCAATCCGGGAGCTTCAGGCAGGATCGCTGCGAGCATCTGCATGCCGCGGGAGGTCCTTTCATCTGGGTGGTGGCCATCTTATCCACCGTCGGGCCCCACGAGTGTCGCCTTGCCCCGCAGGGCTCAAGCGGACCACACAGGCACCCGATGATGCGGACATGACCGGCCGTCGCCGTGCGAAAGATGAAGAGGCATGGGTGAGCGCCGCCCCCGCACGTCCGGCGAAAGCTGACGACCCCGACGAGACCGACGCCCGAAATCAGGAAGAGCGTGCGGTCGCCGGATCGTGGTACGAGATCCTCCGGCGCCAGCGCCGGCGCGACGACACGTCCGCCGATCGAAGCGGCGAGTCCGCCGGCTGAGGCGTCCGCCGGTCGAGCGTGGCGTCAGCGCACTCCCGCTCATCTGCCCCTTGTAGGGTGCGGACCGTGAGGTTGGGCATCTTGACCGGCGGCGGCGACTGCCCGGGGCTCAACGCTGCGATCAGGGCGGCGGTGCGTTACGGCGACGAGCAGCTGGCGGTGTCGTTCGTCGGGTTCCGCGACGGTTGGCGGGGCGTCCTCGATGGCGACGCACGCGAACTCGCCATCGACGACGTCCGAGGCATCTTGCCGCAGGGTGGCACCATCTTGGGCACCAGTGGCACCCAACCACACCGGGTCGAACGTGGCGTGGATCGGGTTCGGGCTGCGCTCGACGATCACCATCTCGACGGGTTCGTCGTCATCGGCGGCGAAGGCACGATCGGCGCCACGTCGATCGTCGGTGTCCCGGCGGTCGGCGTGCCGAAGACGATCGACAACGACGTGCGTGGCACCGACGCCAGCATCGGCTTCACGACCGCCGCGCAGATCGCGACGGACCTCATCGACCGGCTCTACAGCACCGCCGAGAGTCACAACCGGGTCATGGTGTGCGAGGTCATGGGGCGACACGCCGGCTGGATCGGGTGGACCGCCGGCGTGGCGACCGCCGCCGACGTCATCGCGGTACCCGAGCACCCGTTCGACATCGACCTCGTGTGCCGGCGGATCCGCGGCGTGCTCGCGGTTCGGCGACCGTTCGCGATCGTCGTTGTGTCGGAGGGGGCCACGCCCATCGAGGGGACGCTCGACATGCCCGTGTACCCGCTCGATGAGAACGGGTTCCCGAAGCTCGGCGGCATCGGTGCGGTCGTGGCCGAAGCCATCGGCCGCACCACGGGCTTCGAAACCAGGGTCACGGTGCTGGGTCACGTGCAGCGTGGGGGCTCGCCCTGCGCGTTCGACCGCGTGCTCGCGACGCGGCTCGCACGGGCGGCTGTCGACGAAGCGGTGGCCGGCCGCTGGGGGAGCGTCGTCGGGATGCACGGTGACGAGGTCATCACGACGCCCATCGACGAGGTGGCCGCGGGATCGCGCGTCGTCCCGGAGTCCTTGTGGTCGATCCCCGAGGTCGTGTGCACGTGAGTCCGGCTCGTAGCTTCCGCGTGGACCTCCGGTCGGACACGGTCACGACGCCGTCGGACACGATGCGCAGAGCGATGGCGAGCGCCGAGGTCGGCGACGCCTGGTACGGCGACGACCCCACGGTGAACCGCCTGCAGGAGCGGGCGGCCGAGCTCACAGGCGCGGAGGCGGGCCTGTACGTCGCGACGGGCACCATGGCGAACCAGATCGGATTGAGGCTGCACGTGACCGGCAACGGCCACCTTGTGGCGTGTGAGCAGGGATCGCACGTGGCCACGGTCGAAGTCATGACGTCGGCCGTGCTCGCCGGCATCGCCTTCCGGACCGGGGCCGACTCGCCTCGAGGGGTCATGACGCCGCCCCTCGCGGCCCGGCTGCTCGTGCCCGACGACGCGTTCGACGTTGAGGTTGTCGACCTGCTCGAGGTGGAGAACACCGTCGGGCACGCCGGCGGCACGGTCCTTTCGAGCCGCGACATGGCGGCTATCGGGTCGATCGCGGGCGCCGCAGGCGTCCCGATCCACCTCGACGGCGCCAGGATCTGGAACGCGGCCGCCGCGACCGGCGAGCCCGTCACCGCCTGGACCTCCCACGCCGATACCGCGATGTTCTGCCTCTCCAAGGGCTTGGGCGCCCCGATCGGGTCGGTCATCTGCGGCCCGGCGGCCGCCATCGGCGAGGCCCGCCGTCTCTGGATCTTGTACGGCGGAGCGTGGCGTCAGGCCGGGATCATGGCGGCCGCCGGGCTCGTCGCCCTCGAGACCGGCCGGGACCGGCTGGTCGACGACCATGCCCGCGCACGGCGGCTGGCGGCTGCCCTGCACGAGATGGTGCCGGCTGCGATCGATCCGGCCGGGGTTGAAACGAACATGGTGTTCGTCCACACCGAAGCCCTGGGGATGGCGGCCGCCGACGCGATCGAGCGGCTCGCCGCCCTCGGCGTGGGCGCCGTGCCGATGTCGCCAGGCGTGGTACGGATGGTCACCCACGTCGACGTGGATGACGAGGGCGTGGCGTTCGCGATCGACGCGTGGCGAACGGTCCTCACGCCGGTCGCGAAGGAGACATGATGGGTCTGTTCCAGAAGGACTATCCGCCCGAGGTTGCCGTCCGCGTGCCGCCCGGCAACCGTTTGGTGAAGTCGTGGCCGGTCCTGCACTACGGGCCGATCCCCACGTTCGACGGTGCGAACTGGGACCTTGAGGTCTCGGGTCTCGTCGAGAACCCCTTCACGCTGTCGTTGGACGAGCTCCGGTCGATGCCGTCGGTCACGGTCGACGCCGACATGCATTGCGTGACGGGCTGGACCACGCTCGACAACACGTGGGAAGGGGTCCCGTTCCGGGCGATCATGGAGCGCGCGACGCCCAAGCCCGAGGCTGCCTGGGTCATCGCCCACTGCGCTCACGGATATACGTCGAACCTGTCGCTGCAGGCCATGGACGACGACGACGTGCTGCTCGCGTGGCGCAACCACGGCGAGGACCTCGCCCTGGACCACGGCTGGCCTCTTCGCCTTGTGGTACCGAAGCGTTACGCGTGGAAGAGCGCCAAGTGGTTGACGGGTCTGGAGCTCACCGACCGGAACCGCCGGGGTTTCTGGGAGGTGCGGGGCTACCACGTGCACGCGGAACCCTTCGCCGAGGAGCGCTACAGCTACCAGGAGGGGGCACGGGCCGAGCTCGAGGCCTGAAGCGGCGACGCGTTCGCCGCAGCCCGACACGCCGGCGCAGCCATCACGCGACGAACAGCGTGATGGTGTCGCCATGGCTCACGATGGTGCCCGCCGTCGGCGTCTGGCTGATGACCGTCGTTTGCGGCGTGCCGGGGATGTTGAAGAACGAGACGTTGAGCCCTGCCTCGCGCGCAGCCCGCTCGGCCTGGCTCGGCGTCATCTGGGTGAAGCTCGGCGCGGGGAACTCCTCGGGGCCGAGGGACACCGTGATGGTCACCGTCGACCCGTGATCGGCCCTGGTCCCTTCGGCCGGTGAAACACCGATCACCCGGCCGCGTTCGACCTCGTCGGAGAACACCGTGCTCACGGCTACCGAGAACCCGGCCCGCGCGAGGAGCTTCTCGGCCTTTGCCTGCGTCTCGCCCACGACGACCGGCACGTCGACCGGCGCATGGCCGCGGCTTACCACGACGGTCACGGTCGAGCCCTGGGGGGCCCTGCCGCCCGCCGGCGCCTGCGAGATGACCGAGCCTTCGGGCACGGTGTCGTGGTAGTCGCGCTCGACCTCGACCTCGAACCCTTCGGCGCGAAGCGCCGCGGTCGCCTTCGCCAGGGTCTGCCCCGCGACGCGCGGCACCGCGACCGGCGGTGGGCCGAGCGAGGGTATGAGGGTGACCTGCGCTCCCTGCTCGAGCTCGGTCCCCTCGGGGGGATCTTGCGCCAAGACGGTGCCCTGCGGGAGCTCGAGGTCGTAGCGGCCGTCGGCGATGGTGACCATCAGGCCCACTGCGTCGAGGGTGGAGCTGGCGTCGTCGACGCTGAAACCATAGACGGTGGGCACGGTGGTCGTGTGCGGCACGACGTAGGTCCACACACCCCACGCCGCGCCGGCCACGATCAACAAGGCAAGGAGCAGTCGCGCGATGGTTCGCAAGCGCCGTGGCCGAAGCCGCTCGGTTCGCGGGATCGTGCGGGTGACGGTGGCCGCGATCGTCTCGGTCGTCTCACCCGTCGATGCCACCTCGGGAAGGTCACCGACGAGTGCACCGAGGCCTCGAGCCGCCGGCAGGGACTTGGCGATGGAATCGAGGTCCACGCGCATCGCCGCCGCCGATTCGGGCCGCATCTCGCGATCGGGGTCGGTGGCGCTGGCGACGAATCCGTCGAGGTCGGGTGTGATGTCATCGGCGAAGCCCGACGGCGCAGGCACGCGGTTGGAGAGGTGCTGGTAGGCGATCGCCATGGGCGTCTCGCCGGTGAACGGGAGACGCCCGGTGAGCAGCTCGAACGACACGATCCCCAACGAATACAGATCGCTTCGCGGATCTGCGGGCTCACCGCGGATCTGCTCCGGGGAGAGGTACTGCACCGTGCCGGTTACCGCCCCCGCGTGGGTCGCGTTGGCGTCGGCGAACGCGCGGGCGAGGCCGAGGTCGGTGAGCTTCACCGTCCCGTCGGGCGTCAGCAAGATGTTCTCGGGCTTCAGGTCACGGTGCACGATGCCGTTCGCGTGTGCATGTTCGAGGGCACGGAGGGTCTGGCGGACCACCTCGGCCGCCTGCGCGGGGGCGAGGTGGCCTCCAGCGTTCAGCAGGTCGCGGACCGACCGACCCCGCACGAACTCCATGACCATGTAATAGATGCCGTCGACGGCACCCCAGTCGTAGACAGCGACGATGTTGGGGTGGTTCAAGGTGGCGGCGGCGCGGGCCTCGCGCCGGAACCGGTCGACGAACCCCTGGTCACCGGCGAGGCTCCGGTGCAAGACCTTGATCGCCACCTCGCGGGCGAGGACCGCGTCGTGCGCACGGAAAACCTCACCCATGCCGCCGGCCGCGATCCGCTCCAACACGTGGTAGCGACCGTCGAGGGTGAGAAGTTCATGACCTCGGGCTGCGCCCGAGGTCATGGGCTGTGCCATGCTCCTGGACATCGACCTCCCATCGGGGGAAGCGCTCAGGGAGAGAGCGTCCGGAGCGGATTCTATGGCCGAGGAGGGCCGCTGGCGTGGAAGCGACGGCATCCGCACCGAGAGACATCCACGCGGACCTCCGGCGCATCGAGGAGGCCGTGATCGCCGGGCAGACCGACCTCGCCGCCCTCGGGTTCTGGCCTGTCGTGGCAGCGATCAAACGAGATCAGGTCCTCGTGGCGGCACATGCCGACCAGGTCGGCCGTATCGACACCGCCGTGTTCCGGGCCAGGGTGCGTCTCCGGGTCCCCGTCGTGGCCGGCACCGTGGTCTTGGTCGGTGTGATCGCCGCCGGAGTGGTCGCGATCGTGGCGGCGGCCCGGCTCGACGGTGTGCCAGCGGGCGTCGCGCTGCTCGTCGCGGGTGGCGCCTGGTCGGTCGGGGTTCATTCCCCGGTCCACCAGGTCGTCGGGTGGCTCGCCGGCATCCGGTTCACCGACTATTTCCTCGGTGGTCCACCGCCACCGCGACCAGGCCTCAAGACCGACTACGCGACCTACCTGCGGGCCGAGCCGGCGATGCGTGCCTGGTTCCACGCGAGTGGGGCGATCGCCACGAAGGTCGCCCCGTTCGCAGCCGTTGCGATCGCCCCACTGACGAACGCGCCGGGCTGGGCCATCGTGCTCATGGCCGCGTTCGGGGTCCTGCAGATCGTCACCGACGTCTTGTTCAGCGTGAAGACGAGCGACTGGAAGAGGTTCCGCCGCGAGCGTGCCATCGCCCAAGGCCGCTGACGCGGCGTAGCCTGTCGCCGTGGACGTTCTCTGCATCGGCGACGTGATGCTCGACGTGCACGCACGCTCTGGCGAGCTCGCCCTCGGCGGCGACGTCCACGGCCGGGTCCGGGTTCGGCCCGGCGGCACGTCGGCGAACGCGGCGGTCTGGGCCGGCGCGGCCGGCGCCGAAGCCGGCGTGATCGCAGCCGTCGGCGACGATATGGCCGGCGGCATGCTCACCGCCGCGCTCGAGCAGCGCGGCATCGACACCGCGGGCGTCGTGCGCCGACCCTCGTCGACCGGGGTGATGCTGGTGCTCAGCGAGCACGGCGACCGTTCGATGGTGGCCGACCGTGGGGCCAACGCCGAGCTGCGACCGGCCGATCTGCCCGTGACGCTCGATGCAGGCGCCGTCTTGGTCTCCGGATACCTTCTGCTCCAAGAGCCCGGCCGCGAGGTCGCGCTCGCCGCGATCGAGCGCGCTGCCACCCCGTGGCTGGCCGTCGAGGCGGCATCATGGCCGCTCGTCGAGCAGGCGGGCCCCGATCGGTTCTTCGCCGACACGTTCGCGGCGACGGTGATCTTCGCGAACGAGAGCGAGGCCGAGGCACTCGTCGGGGTTCGCGGGCCTGGCGCGGCGGCGAAGCTGGGCGCCCGGTACCGGATCGCCGCGGTCAAGCGGGGTGCGTCGGGCGCTGTGCTCTCTGTCGACGGCGAGGTGATCGAGGTCGCCGGCGACGTCATCGACGAGGTCGACCCAACAGGCGCCGGCGACGCGTTCGACGGGGTGCTGCTCGCGGCCCTCGCCGCCGGCGACGACCCCTTCGTCGCGCTCGGCCGCGCGTGCCACGCCGGCGCCCAGGTGGCGGCGAGCGCCGACGCCTGGCCGGAGCTCGGTGCGACGGTATGACCTTCGTGGTGGCCGAGGAGGTGGCGTCGACGCTCGCCGCGGGCGGGCCGGTGGTGGCTCTCGAGACGAGCGTGATCGGGCAGGGGCTACCGCATCCGCAGAACGTCGAGTGCGTCGAGCGCATGGCGGCAGCCATCGCCGCGAGCGGGGCGCTCGCGGCCTGGATCGGTCTCGTCGACGGGCGCGTGGTCGTGGGGCTGAGCGGGCCGCAGCTGATCCGGTTCGCCACGAGCGGCGAGGCGACGAAGGTTGCGCGCCGCGATGTCCCGATGGCCCTGGCGACCAGAGCGCTCGGCGCCACCACCGTGAGCGCGACCATCTGGGCCGCCCACCGCGCCCAGATCTCGATCGCCGCGACGGGCGGCATCGGCGGCGTGCATCCGGGGGCGCGCACCGACGTGTCGGCCGACCTGTTCGAGCTGGCGTGCACACCGGTGCTGCTGGTGTGCAGCGGGCCGAAGTCGATCGTCGATCCGGTCCTCACCGCGGAGAAGCTCGAGGAGCTGGGCGTCGGCATCGTCGGCTACGGGGTCAACCGGTTGCCATGGTTCCTCGTGCGTGCGAGTTCCGTCGAGCTCGAGCACCGGGTGGACACGCCGGCCGAAGCGGCGGCCCTCGCCGCGGCGCAGCGGGTGTCTGGCACAGCCGGCGCGGTGGTGATGTGCAACCCCGTACCCGCCGCCGATGCCATGGACGGCGACGAGGTCACCGAAGCCGCCCGGCGGGCGGAGGCCACGATGGAGGCCGCCGGCGTCACGGGCAAAGACGTGACACCCTACCTGCTGGCGGCGTTGGCGAACGAGACCGGTGGCCGGTCGCTCGTGGCAAACCTCGCGCTGCTCGAGGACAACGCCCGCGTGGCGGCCCAGATCGCGGTGGCGCTCAGCGGAGCCAGGTCTGGATGATGACCTTCGAGAAGCTCCAACCGTAGCGCAGCGAGCGAGGCTTCTTGGTCGACCCGCTCGCGCGGGCGGCGATGGTGATGGGCACCTCGACGACGGCCGCCCGAAGGCGGAGTGCTTCGATCAAGATCTCGGACGCCCAGAACTGGTCCTGCTCCAAGACGAGACGGCGCAGCAGATCCGCGCGCGCGGCCCGGAAGCCGCTGGACGGGTCGGTGATCCGGCGGCCCGTGAGCACGGTGACGATCCGGGCGAAGATGTGCACACCGACGTGCCTGATGAGGGACTCGCGCTCGAACCTGCCGAGCAAACGTGACCCGTTCACGTAGTCGGCCCGGCCGTCGAGGATCGGCGCGACCACGACGGGCAGCTCCGACGCCAGGTGCTGGCCGTCGGCATCCATCGTCACGACGACCTCGGCGCCGAGGTCCAACGCGATCTCGTAGCCGACGCGGAGCGCGAGTCCGGCGCCCCGACGGATCGGCAGCTCGGTCACGAACGCACCGGCCGCGCGGGCCACCCGTGCGGTGTCGTCGGTGCTGCCGTCGCTCACGACCACGGGCACGACGTCGAGACCAGCGACCGTCTCGGGGAGCGCCGCGATGACGGCTGCGACGTTGGCGGCTTCGTCGAACGCCGGCGTGACCACCACGAGCCGCCGACCCTCGGGCAACGCGGCCGCGCGGGCCCAATCGAACCGCTCGCGACCCAGGGCTTCGACGAGCAAGCGCATGCTGCGCTCGTTGGTGTCGGACTCGGACTGCAGTCGCACCACGAGGAACAGCAACACGAGCACGCCGATCATCGAGACGAACACGAGCCGGCGTTCGTTCCCGGGGGCGACGTGGAACCACGAGAAGAGCGGGTCGAACATCGCCGGCGAGACCGACATCACCGCGAGACCTATCGCCACGCCGCACAGCAGCAACAGGGACAACCTACTGATGCGCCGGCCACCGTAGGCCCTGACGGCGCCGGCGAAGACCGTGAGCGCGGTGAGCAGACCGAGCACCCGAGTGGCGGTCACGTACGGCTCACGGCTCGGGACGCCACCGGTCGCGAGGCAGGATGTGGTCGTCGATCACCCTGTCGGTGAACCGCGCGATGGTCGAGAACATCGACTCGATCAAGGTCTCGTTCAGCAGGGTCGGCCGAAGGCCCAGGTCGAGGAGCTTGGTGTGCGTTGGGTTGTAATGGTGCTCCTCCATCTCGACGCGGGGGTTGGCGATGGGCCCGACGCTCACGTCGATCCCCACCTCGGCCCCCGCCTTCTGCACCATCTCGGCGAGCTCCCACACCGAGAACCGCTCGGTGAACTGGTTGAACACGCGGTATTCACCCGGTCCAGCGGGGTGGGTCGCGGCGAGATCGACGCACTGGAGGGTGTCGGCGAGGTTGAGGTAACCCCGCGTCTGGCCACCCATGCCGTACACCGTCAGCGGGTGCCCGATCACGGCCTGCAGGCAGAAGCGGTTGAGGGCGGTCCCGAAGACGTCGTCGTAGTCGAACCTCGTGAGCAGGCGGTCGTCGATGGCCGTCTCGTCGGTGGTGATGCCGTAGACCACTCCCTGGTTCAGGTCGGTGGCGCGCAGACCCCAGACGCGACACGCGAAGTGGATGTTGTGGGAGTCGTGCACCTTCGACAGGTGGTACATCGACCCGGGCATCTTCGGGAACGGGAGGTAGTCCGCCCGCCCGTTGTGCGTGATCTGGATGAAGCCTTCCTCGATGTCGATGTTCGGCGTGCCGTATTCGCCCATGGTGCCGAGCTTCACGAGGTGGCAGTCCGGGACCAGGTCGCGGATCGCGTACAACACGTTGAGCGTGCCGACGACGTTGTTCGTCTGCGTGAACACCGCATGGGCGCGGCTCTTCATCGAATACGGCGCACTCGGCATCTCGCCGTAGTGCACGATGGTGTCGGGCCTGACGTCGGCGACCACGCCGGCCACGGTCTCCCAGTCGACCAGGTCACCATGGGTGACGCCGATGGTGCGGCCGGTGTGGCCGTGCCACGCGTCGGCGCGTTCCGCGAGCGACACGATCGGCGTCAACGAGTCGGTGCCGGCGTCGGTGTGCATGCGGCGGCGAAGGCCGTTGTCCACGACGTGCACGTCGTGGCCGCGGTTCGAGAACCACATGGCGGTGGGCCACCCGAGGTAGCCGTCGCCGCCCAAGATCAAGATGCGCATGGACGATCCCTTTCGAGGGAACAGGGTGACCGCGTCAGTCTACCGAGGCCGCACTCGAGCGGCGTGGGGCATCTCCTGTTCGATGTCGGCGAGCGCCTCGAGCACTCGATCGACCTCCGAGGCCGTGTGGTAGTGGCAGAACCCGATGCGGACCGCGCCACCGGTGTCGAGCAGGCCGAGCCGCTCGAAGACCTCGATCGCGTAGTAGTGACCGTCCCACGCGAAGATGCCCCGTTCCGCGAGCGCGGCGGCGGTCTCGCGGGGATGCTGGGCGCCGAGCCGGATCGCGAAGGTGGGTGTGCGTTCGTCGATCCGCATCGGGTCGGCGATGCCGTACAGGCTGGCCGACTCGATCGAGAGGAGCCCCGCCAGGAAGCGCGCGCTGAGCGTGCGCTCGTGGCGGTGGAAGGCCGCGAACCCGGCCTTCACGTCGGCGCGTCGCGACCCGCCGACGCCGGGCATCCCGCGGCCGATGCCGGCGATGTAGCCGATCGCGGCGATGGTACCCGCCATCGCCTCGTGGTCCTGCGTCCCGGTCTCCCAACGGGCGGGGTTCGTGTCGTCGTCGGCGCGGAGCTTGTAGGGAGCCCACGCCTCGAGCAGGTCGCGGCGGACGCCGATCATGCCTTGGTGAGGTCCGAAGAACTTGTAGGGCGACGTCGCGACGATGTCGGCGCCGCTCGCGTGGAGGTCGGGTGCGTGGTGCTGCGCGTAGTGCACGGCGTCGAAGGCGACGATCGCGCCGGCAGCCTTGGCGGCCGCGACGATGGGCGAGGGATCGGGCATGGTCCCCACGGCGTTGGAGGCGAGCGTCACTGCCACGAGCTTCGTGCGGGGCGAGATCGCGGCAGCGAGCGAGGCCATGTCGAGCGTCACGTCGGTGTCGTTCACGTCGACCCAGCGAACGGTGGTGCCGGCGTCGCTCGCGGCCAGGGCCCACGGCCGGACGTTCGCATCGTGGTCGAGCCGGGTGACGACGACTTCGTCACCCGGGCGGAGCGTCGACGTGAATGACCGGGCGAGGTGCAGGAGCACGCTCGTGGCGTTCGCCCCGAAGACGACCTCGTCGGGGTCGCACCCGAGCAGGTCCGCCCCGGCCACGTGAGCATCAGCGATGAGCGAGTCGATCTCGTCGCTCGCGAGGAACGCGCCGTGGGTGTTCGACGCCCCGGCGCGCATGCGGGCGGTCACGGCTTCGATGACGGTATCGGGGACCTGCGACCCACCGGGCGCATCGGCCCAGACGAACGACCTGCCGTCGGTGCCGGTCCGTGCGAGTGCAGGGAATCGTGCCCGGAGAACCTCGACGTCGAGGTCGAGGCCGGCTCTGGAGGCGGTGGTCGTCATGGGAGGTGAGCCTCCCATACCGCGGTGGCCCGTTGGGGGGCGCCCGCTTCGCGGGCGCCCCCCAACGAGCGTGGTTCAGGCGTTGCTCGCCAGCTCCATCCGGAGCTGGTCGCCGGTCAGGGCTTCCTTCCGGGCTCGAAGGTCGAGGTACAACACGACCGTGACGAGCGCGACGAAAGGCGCGACGATGATCTGCCCGGCGGAGTCGAAGACGAAAGTGAAGAACCAGTTGTCACCGAACGCGGACCCGATGACGCCGAGGATGAGGCCGACGACGAAGTTGATCAAGAACCCGACCACGATCACACCGACGACGTGCCAGAAG
>Ga0247727_10006900_pt1 | contig 22009 bp, 25 predicted proteins | sample WisWelCaveWW1625_FD_202498 | JGI IMG/M metagenome (GOLD analysis project Ga0247727, IMG submission 202498) | Biofilm microbial communities from Wishing Well Cave, Virginia, United States - WW16-25 | ecosystem: Environmental > Aquatic > Deep subsurface > Groundwater > Cave microbial mat | place...
ATACATAATTTCATTAATGCGCACGATTTCGCGGGAATAGCCGGCGGCAATATTTGTGAGTAACGAGTCGTTGCTGCGATTCTCGTCATCGGTTAAAATCAATTTGGCTAAAACCTCGTGTCGTCCGCCGATTGCTTGTTTCCATTCGATACCGAGACGAGCTGAATCGGCAAAATTCAGCGGAAAAGACAATTCAGCCGAACCCAATTGAAAGGGCAAAGCCAAATTCGCATTGGAGCTAACAATCAGAAATTCTATCGAGGCGGCGTTAATGCTTTGCAATCCATTGTTGCGCAACGTGATGTCCAGCTTCGCTGTTTGCCCTGCTCGCAACGGCGCAGGAGAAACGGAAAAACTTTGCGGCACCAACTCGCCATCAATTCGATTGGGCGTAATCGAGTTGCGGTAGCCGGGCGTGCCGTCGAGGGTGCGGCTGTTCGCCCAATTGTCGGGTAAATCATCGCTATTCATTAAAACTTTTTCATCGGAGATGCCGTCGGCATTGCCAAGCGAATAAGTATAGCGCGCTATCGTATTGTTTGCGGCATCGAGGAGAACAATCGTTTCTGCCGTGCTATTTGACAAGCCGCCGCTGCCAAAAGTGTTGTCGTTAATGGTAAGAATGAGAGCTTGGGCAGGAATGAGCGAATCGTAAACCGCCGGGCTTTGAAAGTAGCCGGGGTCGAGCACGACGGCAAATTGGCCGGGCGCCAACCTATAAAGTGAATCTGGCGAAATCAGCAAATCAGTTTCGACTTGATCGCCGATTTTCCAATTCACCAACGAAACCGAATCGGTAGCGCTGGCATTGAAAATTTCGATGAACTCATAGGCATTTTCATTGCCACGCGGATTGAACATGACTTCGGAGAGAATGACCTGCGCCGAAGTGATACGGCAAAAACAAAGAACCAACAAGAGAAGAAGGCGGCTCATTTGCCCCTCCAAATGATGATGAAATTGTTCGCGCTGAGGATTAGATGTTCCAGTCCATTACAAGTACAATCATTGCAAAAAATAAGAATTTTTACCACCAAGACACGAAGACACCAAGAAAAGAATTGATTGATTTTGTGTCTGCTTGCCTTAGTGGTTAATTTGTTGCTGCTCGTCTGCGTTAAGAATAATTATGAAAAAACTTTTTTTATCAAGATTCATCCGGCGGCGTTTCTTCACGATCGGCGGTTCGCAGCCATTGCTCGAAGGCGCGAATTTGCTCGACAAAACTTTGATGAATTTGCGGAAGCTGTTCAATTAATTCCTTTACGAGTTGCCAGCGCAATTGAAACCCGTACGGATGTCGAAAAACATGGCGGAATCGCATGAATTCATCCAGCCCTTCTCCCAAATCGGCATTGATAATTTGAGGACGGCAATCCGGAATTGGCGAAAGCATGCGTTGAAGCAATTGCAAGTGCCAATCGTAACCGCGCGGCGCACCGCCATCGATTTCATTCGCAATGCGCTCAAAAATTTTTTCGACACCGCCATAAAAATCATGTAGAATACTGGCGCAAGCGCGAATAATGGTTTTTGACGGCTTGCCGGAAAGGTTTTGAAGAATTTCAGCCGCTTCTTTGACAACCGATTCTAAATTCTTCAACTCGCGCTCGACATCGGCAAGCAATCCATTAAATTTTTTATGCAGCATAAAGCACCAGCCCTTCTCGGCGGACGCGTTCGGCAAGTTCGGGAAACGCCGCCTCCAACGGCACTAAATTCAATTCGCGGCCCGAGGGTAAAAGACGCCACAGCTCGGTTAGCGCTCGAATGTATTTTTCATCCGGCAAGCCTTCAACGGCGAGATCGATATCCGAATCGGCATGAAAACGCTCCGGCCACGCGACGGAACCAAACAGATAAACTTTGCGCACGGCATATTTTTCTGCCAGCCAATCGGCGCACTGCTGCGCCGTTTCCAACAATTGCTCATGCAAACGCGGCAACGCTTCACGCTCGGCTCGTCGGCGTTGGCGCCACGCTGCGGTATAAGTTTTGTATTCTTCCGGAGAAATCATTTTTAAATATGATGAAATTCTTTGACAAAATATAAACAATTGCCGGCACGGTGTCAAGCAATAACTTATAACTTTTCCTTGCTTCTCAGCTTGTATTTGCTTAATTTTTAAATTCAAATTTTGAGATACATCGAGCGCCGCCGTTTGGCGGACAAGGAAACACCTGTGAAACCAGAAAAGAATTTTTCGCATTACAAAGATCAAGTCAACCGGTATATTGATTCCATTTTATCGCCGGTTTCCGAGAATAAACCGCAAAGTTTGTATGCGCCCATTCGTTACGCGATGAATGGCAATGGCAAACGGCTCCGGCCGGTGTTGCTTCTGCTCACATGCGACGCGCTTCACGGATCGATTAAAGCTGCTCTGCCGGCCGCCGCAGCCGTCGAATTGATGCACAATTTCACGCTGGTTCACGATGACATGATGGATAACGACGACACTCGGCGCGGACGGCCGACGGTCCATCGTAAATGGGATAATGATGCCGCGCTGCTGGCGGGTGATGGCTTGTTGGCGCTGGCCTATCGCAGTTTGCTGCGCACGCGTTCGTCTAATCTGCCGCGCCTCGCGCAGGTTTTGACCGACGGCATTATCGAGCTTTGCGAAGGGCAGGCGCTTGATCGAGATTTCGAGCAGCGTGACGAGGTGACGATGGCAGATTACCTCGCGATGATTATGAAAAAAACGGCGCGTTTGCTGTCGATCTGCACCGAAATGGGCGCGCTCATTGCGACGGCCGGTGAAACACAGATAAAACTTTTCCGGCAATTCGGCGAGCATCTCGGATTGGCTTTTCAGATTCAGGATGATTTGCTCGACATCACGATATCGCAGGACATGCTCGGCAAGGATTTCGGCAGCGACGTCAAGCGCCGGAAGAAAACTTTTTTGTACATTTATGCGATGACACAGGCGGCACGGCAACATCGTGAAAGCTTAAAAAAGATTTTTCAAAAAACCGCCATCGGACACGATGATATTTTATCCGTGCAGCAGATTTTCAATGCCGCCGGCGCTTTGGCCGCTGCCGAGACGGCGGCATGCGATCATTTGCAGAAGGCGCACCATTGCCTCATGCAGCTCGAACCGGCGGTGGCCACGAAAGCTTTGCGTGAATTTGTCGACATGCTTTTGAAGCGGAAAGCCTGATGGTTGAAAAAATAGTCACCGTGCTCAACAAGATGGGCTTGCACGCGCGCCCGTCGTCAAAATTTGTGCAGAAAGCCGCGGGTTTCAAGTCCGACGTTCACCTCCGGCGCGACAATCAGGTGATCAACGGCAAAAGTATCATGGGCGTCATGATGCTGGCCGCGGCGCAGGGAACCGAATTAACTTTATCTGTCAATGGCGTCGACGAAGAGCAAGCCGTGGCGGCGCTGGTCGAATTATTCGAAAAAAAATTTGAAGAAGAATAAAGTTCCGTGTTTGATGCCATGCCCAACAAAAAGCCTACGCTGAAAACGCGAGGGGCGAAAGCGCAAACGCTTAAAGCGCAAGCCATTTTGCAAGGCGTATCCGCCTCGCCGGGCATTGCTATTGGCCGGGCATTTTTATTGGCGGACGATCAGGTCAAAGCGGAACAACGGTCGATCACGGAAGCGCAAATTCCGGTCGAGATCGAGCGATTGAAAAACGCCATCGACAAAACGCGCGAAGATTTGTTGCAGGATGGCGTCGTCACGGCAAATCATATCGGCGAAGAAAAAGCGCGCATTTTCGAGTTTCACCGGATGATGCTGGAAGACGAGTATTTTATCTGTGAAATCATCGCTATCATCCGTGAGCGGCGGCATAATGCGGCTTATGCGTTTGAAGAGCATATGAACCATTATGCCGAACAGCTTTTGAAAAAAGAAAAAGTTTTCCGCGACCGCGCCGCAGACGTGCATGACATCAAACGCCGCGTGCTCAGACATCTGCGCGGCGAAACCAAACAAGCGCTCGATCAAGTTGAAGCAGCGGTGATCGTGATTTCGCACGAGCTCACGCCGTCATTGACGCTATCATTGGATCGCCACAAGATCAAAGCTTTTGCCACTGATCTCGGCGGCAAAACTTCGCACGCGGCGCTGCTGGTGCGCTCGTACGGCATACCGGCGGTGATCGGTTTGCACGAGATCACCCGCGACATTGAAAACGCCGATTGCCTCATCGTTGATGGTTACAAAGGCGTCGTGCTGGTGGATCCCGATGAGGCGACGCTGGCCTATTATCAAGCCGAACAAAATAAGCGCGAAGCCATTGCCAAAAAACTCGAGCAATTGCGCGATCTGCCGGCTCACACGCTCGATCATCGTGAGGTGGAATTGTCGGCCAATGTGGAATTTGCCGATGAGGTTGAAGCCGTCGCGATGCAGGGCGCCACGGGCATCGGTTTGTTGCGAACCGAATATTTGTATCTCGGGCAGCAGGATTGGCCGAGCGAAGACCAGCAGCATATCGAGTACAAACGCATCGCCGAAATCGTCAAGCCGTATCCGCTCATCATTCGCACGATGGATCTCGGCGCCGACAAAAGCCCGCAATTCCTCGAGATTCCGGCGGAAGCGAACCCGATGCTCGGCTGGCGCGCGATTCGCATTTGTCTCGAAAAGCCAAAAGTTTTTCTCGAGCAAATCAAAGCGATGCTCCGCGCCAACACCAACGGCAATGTGAAAATTTTATTGCCGATGATTTCGACCATCGATGAATTGGATAAAGCGCTCGCTTTGATCGAACAGGCGAAACGCGAGCTGGACAAAGCCGGCAAAGCGTTCGAGCCGAAGACGCCAATTGGTGTGATGATCGAAGTGCCGTCGGCGGCGCTGCTCGCTGACGCTATCGCCAAGCGCGTTGATTTTCTGAGCATCGGCACCAACGATCTCATACAATATTTGCTCGCCGTCGACCGCGGCAACGATAGAATCGCCCATTTGTATGAAACGTTGAATCCGGCGGTGTTGCGCCTGATCAAAAGTGTCATCGATGCCGGCCACCGCCACGGCGTTTGGGTCGGCATGTGCGGCGAAATGGCAGCGGATAGATTGGCGACGGTGCTGTTGGTCGGCATGGAAATCGACGAGTTGAGCGTCAGCCCCATCGACGTGCCAGAAATTAAAAAAATCGTGCGCAGCACGAATTTTCGCAAGGCCAAAAAATTGGCGCAAAAAGCTTTAGAATTTTCCACGGCGCGCGAGATTGCCGAATTTATGCGGCATTACATGCGACCGAGATTTAAAGATATCAGTTGTTGATGAAGAAAAATTTGTCTCCTGAAAATATCGCCCAAATCGACCGAGAGGATATGCTCGGCCGGGTGATAAATATGCCGCAGCATTTTCGCGAAGCTTTACAACGCGCCAAGTCGATACGAGTCGATTTAAAACTTGATCAGATTCGTAACATTGTTATTGCCGGAATGGGCGGTTCGGCCATCGGTGGCGAGCTGGTGAAGTGTCTCACTTACCATCAACTGCCCGTGCCGCTTGCGGTTTGTCGTTCTTATCATTTGCCCAAATTTGTCGATCATCGCACGCTGGCCATCATTTCCAGCTATTCCGGCAACACCGAAGAGACGCTCTCGGCATTCGAGCAGGCACTGCAGCGCGGAGCGCAAATTGCGTGCATCACTTCCGGCGGCAAAATCGGCCAAATGGCGGAAGCGCGCGGACTGCCGCGTTTTTCGCTGCCAACAGGTTTTCCGCCGCGCTCGGCTTTGGTGCATTTGATCGTGCCGATTTTAAAAACGCTGCAAGATTGTTCTTTCATTCCAAATCTGGAACCGGACATTGAAGAGACCGTCGTACTGCTGGAAAAATTGACGCAGCGTTATCAGCCACAAAATGATCAGCCGGACAACGACGCTAAACGCCTCGCGCTCGCGTTGCGCAAACGGCTGCCGTTGATTTACGCCGCGGAAATTTACGAAGCGGTGGCGTGGCGCTGGAAAGAACAATTCAGCGAAAATTCAAAAGTCTTGGCAGGGCACAACGTTTTTCCCGAGCTCAATCACAACGAGCTGGTGGGCTGGGGCTTGCGGCATGAGATGGACAAAAAATTTCAAGTCATTTATCTGAATGATCGTCGAGTTGCGTCATCAGAAATTCATTCACGTGTCTTTGCGCGTATGGAGCTAACAAAAAATATAATTGAAGAGAGCGGCGCCCCTGTGATGAGCGTGGCAAGCGAGGGCCAATCCCTGCTGGCAAGATTTTTTTCGCTCATATTTTTGGGGGACATGGCCAGTGTTTATCTGGCGATACTCAACGGGGTCGATCCCACGCCGGTTGAGAAAATTGATTATTTAAAAAGCCAATTAACAAAAATTTCTGAAACGAAACGCGGACAAGCCGCAACCAAACAGGGCAACCGCGAATGAGCGCGAATTAACGCGAATGAAAAATATTAGCGTTCATTAGCGTTGATTTGCGGTTTAAAAATGTTTGTCGAAAAAGCACAGATTTCACTTTAAAGAAACTAAATGCTTTAATGATTCAATTATCCGCTTCGCCAGGAAGGTGAATATGGATTTAATTTATTTCACCTGAAACTATTGAGGAGACGTCTATGGCTTCCATGTTATTCACCTCCGAATCCGTCACCGAAGGGCATCCCGACAAAATCGCGGATCAAATTTCCGACGCCGTGCTTGATTCGATTTATGCTCAAGATCCGCGCGGGCGGGTGGCGTGCGAAACGTTTGTCACCACCGGCATTGCCATCATCGGCGGCGAAATCACCACGGATTGTTACGTCGACGTGCCGGCGCTCGTTCGAAAGACGATCAAAGACATCGGTTATGTCGACGCGAATTACGGTTATGATTATCAAACCTGCGCGGTGTTGACTTCGATTGACAAGCAATCGCCCGACATTGCCATGGGCGTCGACCGCGCCGGCGCCGGCGATCAAGGCATGATGTTCGGCTACGCCACCAACGAGACGAAAGAATACATGCCAATGCCGATTATGCTGGCGCACAAGTTGGCGCGGCGATTGGCGGAAGCTCGCAAGAAAAAAATCGTTCCCTATCTGCGTCCCGATGGCAAGTCGCAAGTATCCGTGCGTTATGTCGATGGCAAGCCGCACGCCGTAGAAACCATTGTGATTTCAACACAGCATGATCCGGAGGCGACGCACGAGCAGATTCGCCACGATATGATTGAAAAAGTCATTAAAGCCGTCATTCCGCCGGAAATGATCGATGATCGCAAGATTGTTTATCACATCAATCCGACCGGCCGTTTCGTCATCGGCGGACCGCAGGGCGATACCGGCCTCACCGGCCGCAAGATTATTGTCGACACTTACGGCGGCATGGGCCGTCACGGCGGCGGCGCCTTCTCCGGCAAAGATCCGACGAAAGTGGATCGTTCGGCGGCCTACGCCGCGCGGCACGTCGCAAAAAATATTGTGGCGGCGAAATTGGCGGAGCGCTGCGAAGTGCAAGTGGCCTACGCCATCGGCGTCGCCGAGCCGGTTTCTATTTGCGTCGATACATTTGGCACCGGTTCGATGCCGAATCATGAAATCGAAAATTTAATTCGCCAAAACTGGGATCTCACACCGAAAGGCATTATCGAATATTTTAATTTGCGGCGGCCCATTTACAAAGCGACCGCCGCGTATGGCCACTTCGGCCGCGATGAAGAAAGCTTCTCGTGGGAAAAATTGGAGAAGGTGAAAGATTTAACAAAAGGTTAGCCAGTTAACCGGTTAACTGGCTAACAGGCCAACTGGCTAACCATTATTAATTGAGGAGAACCACTTTGAATCATCACATCAAAGATATCGGCTTGGCGTCGCAGGGCGTCAAGCGCATTCGTTGGGCCGAAAATGAAATGCCCGTCCTGCGTTTGGTGCGCGAGCGTTTTGAAAAAGAAAAGCCGCTCGCCGGTTATCGCCTGTCGGCCTGTTTGCATATCACCACCGAGACCGCCAATTTGCTGCGCACTCTGAAAGCCGGTGGTGCCGATCTGGTGGCCTGCGCTTCTAACCCATTGTCGACGCAAGATGACGTGACCGCCGCGCTCGTCAAAGAATATAGCATTCCGGTTTTTGCCATTAAAGGCGAAGATCACGAGACGTATTACAAACATCTTCACGCGGCGATTGCGCACAAGCCGCAGGTGACGATGGATGACGGCGCCGATCTGGTTTCCATTATTCATAAAGACTATCACGACCTCATTCCCACCATCCTGGGAAGTATGGAAGAGACGACGACCGGTGTCATTCGCCTACGCGCGATGGAGAAAGACGGCGCCTTGAAATTTCCGGTTATCTCCGTTAACGATGCGATGACGAAATATCTTTTCGATAATCGCTACGGCACCGGCCAATCGACGATTGACGGCATTCTGCGCGCCACGGGAATATTGTTGGCGGGCAAAAATTTTGTCATTGCCGGTTACGGCTGGTGCGGCAAAGGCGTGGCGATGCGCGCCCGCGGCATGGCGGCGCAAGTCATCGTCACCGAAGTCGATCCGATTCGCGCCATCGAAGCGACGCTCGACGGTTATCGCGTTATGCCGATGGCCGAAGCCGCGCGCATCGGCGATATTTTCGTAACGTTGACCGGCGACATTCACGTGCTGCGCCAAGAGCATTTCGAGAAAATGCAAGACAGCGCTATCATCGCCAACTCCGGCCACTTCAATGTTGAAATCAATCTCGACGAGTTGTCGGCGATGTCGAAGGGCGTCAACAAAGGCGTGCGCGAGTTTGTCGATGAATTCGTGCAAGCTGACGGCCGTCGTTTGTACGTCCTCGGCGAAGGCCGCCTCATCAACCTTGCCGCTGCCGAAGGTCATCCCGCCGCGGTAATGGATATGAGCTTCGCCACACAAGCGCTGGCGACGGAGTTTGTGATCAAGAACGCCAAGAAATTGGAAGCGAAAGTTTATAACGTTCCCCGCGACATCGAAAACTGGATCGCAACATTGAAATTGAAATCCATGGGCATCACGATTGATGAGCTGACTGCGGAGCAGAAGAAGTATTTGTCTTCGTGGGAAATGGGGACGTGAGCAACTTTTATTTCTATTTTAGAGTTGAAGGGTTGGAGACGGTTAGAAATTACCACTCCAACCCGAAACACTGTTTAAAAGGGACAAGCCGTGTTCGAGGGAGTTTTATACCGCATGCGCGAAAAAATTCGTGCGCGGCAATATGTAATGACGGATCATGGCAAGAAAGAAATGAACGACGACGGTTTGACCATTTATGATGTTGAGCGTGTCGTTCTGAGTGGTGAAATTCGGGAGCGCCAGAAAGATAAAGATACAGCCGAGTGGAAATATCGGATTCGAGGAGAAACAATTGTAGGCGAGGAGATTGAAGTTGTTACCAAGTTGAGTCCAACCGGCAAGTTGGTTATTATAACTGTGTATGTGCCATGAAAAAATATAAAAAGACGCAACTCGTTTGCGATATTTGCGGTAGAGTAGGAGCGCGTCTTCGCCGAATTACCGAGTCGTATGGCAAAGGTGAAGACTTGCTGGTTATCGAAAATATCCCCATGATAAGCTGCCCGCATTGCGGCGAGAGTTATTTTACGGCGGAGACCCTGCACGAAATCGAACGCATCAAGCTTCATCGACAAAGTTTTGCAACGGAGCGCTCCGTCGAAGTTGCAGAATTTGTTTAAAAGAATTACAAAGATCGATTTCTATAAAATTTCTCGTCAACCACACCCGCCATTTTTTCCAGATTTAGATTTGTTTCCAAAAATGTCCTGAGGCGAACTGACTGGCCGGTCGAATCATTTAGAACTTTGCCGTATTCAACTTCGATGACTTCGAAGCCCGCCTGCTGCCCAAGCCAATATTTAATTTCATGAAGATGCTTCTCAAATAAATAACGTAATTTTTCATCATTGCTTTCATTATCAGCATTACCTCTTCGCCCCAACATTTTTTTTTGCGAAGCCACCACTTCTCCCAACTCCCGATTCATAAAAATAAGTTTGTAAAAATAAGTTTGAGGCAATTCTCTCAGCAGTTGAGAAACTACTTTCACGGCTTTTCCCCGCACTTCGCCAATCCATGATTTATTCGCTTGCTTATCAAGCTCTTGCACTCGTTCGAATTCATAATAGCCTTTGGGATTATCTTCATCGGCCTCGCGCCAATGATCGCTGAAAATTTCGATGCCACCGGCTTCGAGCATCTGCATCATCATCGACGTGCCGGAGCGCGGCAGGCCCGAGACAACAATGATGGGCTGTGACAAGTTTTTTTTCAAAAAGCTTTTCTGGCTCGCCATATTACGAAATATATCCCAAACTTTTTAATCGTTCCTTTATTAACGCTTCTGCTTCCGACTCCTCTAATTTTGCCAATTCTTTTTCTAAAATATAAATGATGAATGCTTCCGCCGACGAATAACCTCCGGCTTCGGCATATTTCTCCGCTTTTTTCAGAAGTTCCGGTGAAATTTTTATTTTTGAATCGAGCATCGTTCTCCTTGTTTTGATCTCAATAGAGTCAATGGCGTTTTATGCGGAAATTGCCGCGGTGCCTGGTTTTTAAATAAGAAACCATTAAAATAAAAAGCCGAGTAATCTGCTACCGCCTCGGCTTTTATCTTACCAAATACCCAACGCGGACGGGCAATCAAAAATCACCACGAAGACACCAAGACACGAAGTTAATCAGCTTTTCTTGGTGTCTTCGTGTTTAAAAGTCTTTGCTTTTTTGCATTGATTCTTCTATTAAGACACTATAATCTACGGCAAGCTCTGCGCTTCGCTAGTCGATACGACTTTAACATATTTGTCAAATCATTCGAGATTGCGTTTGATCGAAAAGATCTGATGATTGCGTTCCGCCCAGCCGTGTGCTTCGCGAGGATAAATGTCGAACTCGACTTTTTTGCCGAGCAGCTTCATCGCAGTATAAATTTCCCAACCCTGGCCGATTGGCACACGGTCGTCTTTATCGCCGTGAGAAATGAGCAGCGCGGTTTGCGACTTTTCGACATACGCTAGCGGCGAGCGGCTCCACGCTTTTTCCATATTTTTAAATACGTCGAGATTCCAATGCACCATCGAATTTTCATGCGGAATATCGGAGGTGCCGGTGAACGAAACCCAGTTCGCAATGCCGGCGCCCATCGAAGCGGCTTTGAAGCGCTCGGTGTGGCGCGTTGCGGCCCATGCCGAAAAATAACCGCCGTATGAGAATCCTCCCATGCCGACGCGCTCCGGATCGATATAACCTTGTTGCGCTAAATAATCGAGGCCAGCGATCACGTCATCAAACTCTTTGCCGCCGAGATCTTTGTGATCGGCTTTGCTGTAAGCGACGCCGCGTCCGGTGCTGCCGCGATAATTCGGGCTGAACACCACATAACCGCGCGCCGCGAGCAATTCGCTCCAAGTCACATACGTGGTTGTCCAACCTTCAACATAGGCGCTCTCCGGCCCGCCGTGCACTTGCACGACGCACGGATATTTTTTGCCCGTTTGATAATCATGCGGTAACATGAGCAGTCCCGTAATCTCAAGGCCGTCTTTGGCTTTCCACGAGATTTCCTTCGCGCCGGATAAATGCAAATTGTCAAGCTCGGAATTGTTATTCGTCAAACGGGTTATTTTCTTTGTTGCCAATGGGCAAACAAAAACTTCGCTCGGATGTTTGGAGGTGTTAGCTGCAAATGCCAAAGCTTTGCCATTCGCAGAGGTTGACACACTCGACAAACCATAACCCGAATCGAAAATGCGTTTGAGCGCGCCACCCATCGCCGCCAGCGTATTCAACGCGGTGTGGCTGCGTTCGGTGGCTGAGAAGATCAACGTCGCTGCATCCAACCAGCCGACCCAATTTACAGTGCCGTCATAATTTTCCGAAAGGTTTTTGGGCGTTCCACCACTGGCAGCAACGACAAAAATACTGCCGTTGGTCGGATCACTTTCATCAACGCCGGCGAGAAAAGCAATCTGCTTGCCGTCCGGTGACCATGACATGTTGCCGAGCTTGCCTTTGGTTTCGGTTAAAATTTTAGGCGATGCCTGGCCGTTGGTTGCACTCAAATAAATTTTCTTGAACATATACGAGTCGTCGGTTTTGGGCGTCGCGCTGGCTTGAAAAACGATTTGGCTTCCATCCGGCGACCATTCAAAATATTCCCACACTGTCATTTCACCTATAATGGCTTTGGCTTCATCGCTGCCGACGGCTTGAATATACAAACGATGATGCTTAAAATTTTTGTCGACGGTTTGCACGTCATTGCCTTTCTTCGTATCACTCTTTTCCGGCACGGTTGCGCCGTCCGTCATCGTGTAAGCGATCCACTTGCCGTCCGACGAAAGTTTATATTGGCGCACATTGTTGCCGCTCTTCGTCACGAGCTGGGCTTCGCCGCCGTCAATGGGAATGCGATAGACTTCGTTGTGCTCATCGATCTCTTTGCGGCGCGAGGTGAAAAAAATCCATTTGCCGTCCGGCGACCATTGCGGCGAGCCGGCATTGTTCGGTTTATAGGTGAACTGTTTTGGCGCGCCGCCCGCGGCAGCTATGACAAATAACTCGCTATAACGAGCGCCGGCCTCCTCATCAGTGCCGCGCGGCGTCGTCAAAAGGTAAGCGATATTTTTGCCAGCAGGATCAACGGCAACCGATGAAACGATTTTGAGCGAGACCACCAGTTCGGGCGTCAAGGTTTGTTGTCGTGCAGGCGTTGCGAAAGCCAGCAGCAAAACAACCATCCCCAATTTTTTTGTCCAGCGATTCGGGATCATCAATTTCCTCCTTTCAAATGTTTAAAGAATTAAACAGATGCAAGAACGCTCCGTCCAGTTTTTAACAAGCCGGAAAGCTCGAGAAGGCGATTCGACCATTGTTCGCAGGCAGCGTTAATTGCTTCGCGCCAAGCTTCACTGCCATTCATTGCTTGAAAATTATTCTGCCACCTTTCTAGGTCAAACTGCAAAGCCGCGAGCTCCGTTTTAGTTTCAAAGTCCGCCTCGGGCGCAGTCCAATTAGAAAAAAGCCAACACTCCTGCAAAAGTTGGTTCACAGTTGTATCATATTTTTTTTTAATTAAAAAATATCCCAAACGCTTGATGCTCGAGGCTAAATTTCCCAATCGAATAGGAATCGCATCGCGCAGATAGCGTTCTTTTAATGCGTGTTCATGAATCATGTTTTCTCCAGTAATCGCCGCACAATCTTTTCAATCTGATCGCGGAGATCAGGATCGAGAATCGTCATCGATGGGTTGTTTTGATTAGGGCGAATGTTAATAAACGATTCAAACCGCACTTCGGCATCGTCGGGAATCCAATCCGCGCCCCAAATGTTTTCTTGCTTGCCACCATCCTGCAGAAGCAAATTTTCACAATCGGCATGCATGCCGCCGCCTCCTGCCAAAATTTCTTGCTCAATATCGACAGCCAGTTTTATGAAAGAGTCCAACGCCTGCAGCATCTCAGCTATCTGTTCCGGCGTTGCCGGCGTGCGAATAATATGAATGACTGCCATATTCTCATATTTAGTGTGCAGGCGAGCCCGCCGGCGCTAAGAGCACATCATTCTCCGCGCGCCACGGCGGGTTGACAATGGCTACGAACACGAGCACGTTCTGGCCGATGTTCTCAATCCACTGTTTCTTTTCTTTGGGAATGACCACCACATCATCTTCGTTCACTTCCTGCGTCTCGTCTTCGATATGCATTAGCCCGATGCCCTGCATGATAAAATAAACTTCGGTCTGCCGCAAATAATGCGGATAGGTCGATTTGCCGGGATCGACATAAGCAATTGCCAGTGAGTAGGAAATATCGGCGCGGTCGCGTTCCGGATGCAACAGCTCGCGCAAGCGGCAACCGTCGTTGGCGATGATTTCTTTGCAGTCCTTTTCGTGTTTGATCAGCATATTCAGATCGTCCTTCCAGAAGCTAGTTCACTCGAACAACTCGTCTGCTAATCCATTTCATTCGGCTAATTTCTTATGTAAAGGAATTTGCAACGTTACCATGCTCTCATCTCTTTTATCGTTTCAAACCCTCCGGCACGCCGCCGGGAAATTGTTGTTGAATCGCTTCTTCGATGCGAGCGATGCGATTTTCCGGATTGGGATGGGTGCTGAAAAATTCCGGCGGACGGCCGCCGCTGCTGGCTTCATCCAAAATTCGCATCACTTCGATCATCGCGCGAGGGTCGTAACCGGCTTCGCTGACAAAACGCACGCCGAGATGATCGGACTCCAGTTCGTCTTCGCGCCCGAATTTCATATTGACCAACTGCCCGATCACCATTGCGACTTGCGCGGTGCGCTGGCTGCTCGGATCGTTGGGATCATACGTGGATAAAACCACCGCGCCGGTGAGGCCATGCGTGAGTTGTTGTTTTGCAATATGCTCGGCGCTATGGCGTCCCACCACATGACCGACTTCGTGGCCCAACACGCCGGCAACCTGCCCTTCGGTTTGCAAACGGCTGTACAATGCGTCGGTGATAAAAATTTGTCCGCCGGGCAAAGCAAAAGCATTGACAGTTTGTTGATCGGCCAATAGATGAAACTGAAATGGATATTGCGATTGCGCCGCGGCGCTGTTGGCAATGATTTGCTCGCCAATCGCAGAAATTCGCGCGCGCTGCTGCTCATCCGGATGCAAGCCGCCGAATTGCTGCGCCATCTCCGGCGCTGATTGCAAGCCCAGCGCAATTTCCTGTTCTTCGGTGATATTGACGTGCTGCTTTTCGCCGGTGATCGGATTGTAAACGCTCGAGCCGAAATATGAAATCAACGCGAAGGCGGCCATAACGAGACCAATGATTAGACGCCCGCCTCCACAGCCGCGGCGGGACGACGACGTACCAATTTGGCCAAAACCTTGCCGGCCAAATTGCATACGAGGCATATTTTGTTCATTCATGGAAGCTCCCTTCCTTAAAACGTAAATCGTAAAACGTAAAGTAAAAGTTTGCGTTGCGCTACGCTTCTGCCGGAACAAACTTCTCAACTTCCAGCCCTTCGTAGATCCCGCCGGCGCTGGCGCCGAAGACGATGTGACTCAGCATCATAATCCAGCTTCGCATTGGAAAAAACCACGGAAAGAAAAACGTGAGAGTATAGAAGTTGATGGCGTAGAGAGCCAAACCGAATATCGCGCCGCCGACAATGCCCATGAGCAAGCCCCCACGATGTAGAACGAAGGCGATGATGCTGGCGAAGGCGATGGAAAGGGGGAAATGAACGAGGAGAGCAATAACGAAGATGCCCGCGTCGAAATCGGCCGGCGGCGGCAAAGCGCGCGTGCCCATCACAATCGAGGCGACGAGCCGCACGCTCACCCACGGGCTGCCGACATATACTTTCGTCAACAGCATGTTAATCGCCAGAAAAATGAGGCCGCTGATTACGCCGGCCCAAATCGCGGCGCGCCAATCCACAAGCTGGCGCATTTTGATTTTGGATGAGTTCATGGAGCCCTATCCTTTCCTTGGCAAATTTAAACTCAGTTTTATGCGAGACCAAGTTGCTTTCTGATTAACTCGCACAGACTGTCTTTGATTTCTGTATGGCGTGGAACAGGAGCACTTTTGCCGTTCTTGGGATTGGCATAAATATCGTGTTGGCCGCCATGCCGTTTCAAATAACATCCGGCCCGTATCAATTCCCGTATGAACTCGCGGCGTTTCACACTTCCACCGCCAATTTTTTAGTGCGAATACCTTTACGAGTTGATATGTGGGAATCAGCCCTCATGAGTTGATAAGCCTCTCGAATGTTTTCTTCCAATTCACCAAGCGTTTCTCCCTGGCTGAATACACCGGGGACTTCTTTGAGTCTGCCAACATACCAGTCGTCGTCCAGCCAATATTCAAGTGTAAATTGCCTTGCCATAATCTCAGCCTCGTCAAAAATATTTCAACAAATTTTAAATTTGAGTCCAACAATACGCTACTCCAAAACTCCATCACTCCATCCGCTTATATGCCGCCATCTTCTCCTGAATGAACGGCAGCAGCTTGTCAATCGCGACGCGGGTCTGCACAAGCGAGTCGCGGTCGCGCACGGTGACGGTTTGATCTTGCAGGGTTTGGCCATCGACGGTGATTCCATACGGCGTACCGGCTTCGTCCATGCGGCGATAACGCCGGCCAATCGCGCCGCCGTCGTCATAGAACGCGGGGAAATGTTTCTTCAATTCGTGATAAATTTTTTTCGCGACTTCCGGCATGCCCTCTTTTTTAACAAGCGGAAAAACGCCGGCTTTGATCGGCGCAATGGCCGGCGCTAAATGCAAAACAGTCCGCGCTTCGCCTTCGATCACATCTTCATCATAGGCATCGATCAATGTCGTCAACACCGTGCGGTCGCAGCCGGCCGAGGTTTCGATAATATAAGGAACGTAGCGCTCGCGCGTCTGATCGTCGAAATAGCTCAAATCCTTGCCGCTATATTCCTGATGTTTCGAGAGATCGTAATTGGTGCGATTGTGAATGCCTTCCAACTCCTTCCAGCCGAATGGAAATTCGTATTCGATATCAAATGCCGCAGCGGCGTAAAAGGCGCGCTCTTGCGGTGTGTGCTCGTGGAAATGCAATTTGGATTGGCGAATACCAAGCCCATCGTACCATTGAATACGTTGCTGTTTCCAATATTCAAACCACTCCATATCCGTGCCGGGCTTGACGAAGAACTGCATCTCCATTTGCTCGAACTCCCGCGTGCGGAAAGTGAAATTGCCCGGCGTAATCTCGTTGCGAAAAGCCTTGCCGATTTGCGCGATGCCGAAAGGAATGCGCTGTCTGGCCGCTTGCATGACGTTGTAGACATTTACGTAAATGCCCTGTGCCGTCTCCGGCCGCATATAAACGACATTTGCCGCTTCTTCCACCGGCCCCATGAAAGTTTTGAACATGAGATTGAAATTGCGCGCTTCCGTGAGCGAATCTTTGTTGCCGCAGCGCGGACATTGTCCCGCCTTTTCCGGCTTGATTTCATCGGCGCGGAAGCGGGCTTTGCAAACCTTGCAATCCACCATCGGATCGGTGAAGTTGGCCACATGGCCGCTCGCTTCCCAAACGCGTGGATGCATGAGAATCGAAGCATCGAGGCCTTCGATATCGTCGCGCGTTTGCACCATCGCTTTCCACCAAAAATCTTTGACGTTGCGTTTCAGCTCGACGCCGAGCGGGCCGTAATCGTAGCAACTGTTCAAGCCGCCGTAAATTTCGCTGGAAGGAAAAATGAAGCCGCGCCGCTTGCACAGCGACACGAGTTTATCCATCAGTTTTGTAGTCTCTGCCATGAAAACTCCTGTTGTAACATCAAATCTAAATTCTTTTTTTGAGCGTTCGAACAACGAACAAGTTTTTCTTACCAATAATAATTTCATTTGCTCCCTGTCCAAAAATCTTCCGGCAAGGGTTCGTCAAAATCATCGCTCGTCCAAATCGCGCCCTTGTGCAATCCCGCGACGCGTGGTGCAGCTTGGGGCGGTGCTATCGGTGTGAGGCGGACAAGAGGTATTTGGTCTTGTGTAAGAATAATTTCTGTGCCGCCCAGCACCACAGACAATAACTCCGCAAAACGTGTTTGTGAGTCACTCACTTCGACTGTTTTCGTTAACATAAAAATTTCCTCAATCAAAACAGGGTTTTCCCGCCAAAAAGTCTTCGCGAGATTCGATAGAAATCAAATAAGTCTCTGTCATGGTAATATCTCATTTTCAATACTTTTTCACATTCTGGCCACATAAATAAAATTTACGCACTTTTATTCAAAAAGCAAGCGATCTCTTTGAGATTAATTTGACGGGCGAGGCCGATTTATCTTGCAATTTCTCGCACAAATTTGATCGAAGTCAAGTTGCCAATTTCTTCCAAATGAAACGCAAAATAAGCGCGGAAGAAATTTTCAATTTCGCCTCGAGTTGTTGATAAAATTTTATGATACGAAAATTTTTCGGCGGGAAGGGATTGGAAATCCGCCAGCGAGCGCAAAGTTTCAGCGGAAAGTTGGTGAGCCCCGAAATCGGATGAGCAAGTGTTGCAGAGAAAACCGCCGCGGGGAAAATCAAAATGATAAATACCGTTGACAACCAAACTGGCTGTCCGACAATTCAAGCAATGGCGCAAACTCGGCGCAACGCCGAGAATGCCGAGCAGTTTCATTTGAAATCCCCAAAAACAAACTCGCGCCTCAGTACCCGACTCGTTTATCGCTCGCAATGTGTTGAGCAAAATCGGATAAAGTTTCGCCGTCGCTTCGGCGCTGGTTTGGGCGCGATAAACCAATTCGGCGCAGGCATTGGCGTAGCCCCATTTCTCCAAATCCGCCGGCAAATTGGGAAAGAACTCAACGATGTCGGCTTGACTGAGAAATTGCAGCTCGCGATTTTCTTTTTCATAATAAACGATGCGCGCCACGGTCAACGGCTCCAAAGCCGCGCCAATCCGGCTTTTGGTGGAACGCGCGCCTTTGGCAATAATTTTCAGCAGACCAAGCTCGCGGGTGAACAGCGTCACCAGCTTGCTGGTTTCGCCCATGTTCATCGCGCGAACGACGAGGCCTTCGGCTTTGACGAGTGACATTGGAGTTTAAATAGGGCGAAGTCGGGCTTGGGCAAAAAAATTTTCTGAATTTGAAAATTCTCGCCGCCCAAGTCCGACTCGGTTCACAGATAATCCAAAAACAACATCGCAATCCACATGTAAATCAGCAAACCGAGAATATCATTGGAAATGGTGATAAACGGCCCGATGGCAATAGCAGGGTCGACGTTGAAGCGTTTCAAAGCCAGCGGCACCGTGCCGCCAACGACGGAAGCCGACATGATCACAATCATCAAGCTCGTGGCGATTAGCAAACCAATATTGGGATTTTTCCACCCAATGGTGACGACCACAAAAATAATCAAACCGCACAAAAGCCCGTTCAACACCGCAATACGAAATTCTTTGTTGAGCCGGCGCAACGTGTCCGAGAAATCAATTTCACCGGTGGCGAGGCCGCGCACGACGATGGCGGAGGCTTGGATGCCGGCGTTGCCGCCCATCGCGGTAATAATCGGAATGAAAAAAACCAACGTAACGATTTTCTCCAAAGCGCTGGAAAAATTGGTGAGCACCATTGCCGCAATGATCTCGCCGAACAGGCCGACAATCAACCACGGCAATCGTAAACGGCTGATGCGAAAGATTGAAACTTCGCGCGGCTCTTCAGCTTCGTGGACACCGGCGGCGCGCGCCAAATCTTCTTGCGCTTCTTCCTGCATGACGTCGACGATGTCGTCATACGTGATGCGGCCGACGAGACGGCCCTGCGCATCAACGACCGGCACGCTCAACAAATCATATTTGCGCGCCAATTTCGCGACTTCTTCCTGATCGGTGCCGGCTTGAACCGAAATCACGTCGCGATTCATGATGTCACTCAAAAGAGTGTACGGCTCGGCAAGAATTAATTGTTTTAAGTGTATCGTGCCAACCAAGCGGCGATTGTTATCGACAACATAGACATGATTGATGGTATCGATCTCATCGGCTTTTTTGCGAATTTCATTGATGGCGTCTTCGACGCTGCGATCCTGCGCAACGGCCACCAATTCCAACGCCATGATGCCGCCGGCGGTGTCTTCTTCGTGCGCCAACAACTGGCGAACGTCGGCGGAATCTTTCGGCTCGATCTGCTTGAGAATTTTGTTCGCCATTTCGGGCGACAATTCGCTGATGAAATCCGCGGCGTCATCGGAGTTCATATCGCGTATCAAGCCGGCGAGCTGAGACTCGTTCCACGTTTCAATCAAATCCTGCCGCGTCGATTCATCGACTTCGAGCAGCGCATCGGCGGCGGTGCGCCGATCGAGCGCTTCGAATAAATAACGGCGAGGGGCGCTCTCCATATGCCCGAGCAAATCGGCAATATCCGCCGGATGCGCGTCGAGCATAATGGCGCGCAATTTCGGTGCTTGCTTCGCCTCGATGAGATAACTTACGTCCTCGAGAATTTCTTTTCGATCCAGATCTTCCATGATAGTATTATTTTTTTCTATAGCAAAACATTCGACAGTTGAATCAGTTCACGAATGGAAAGGGTTTCCGGACGGCGTTGCAAATCCACCGGCATCGCTGTAGAAATTTCTTTGTCTAAAAATGCGGCGAGGCTGCGGCGTAAAGTTTTGCGGCGCTGGCCGAAAATAGCTTTCACCATACGAACGTAAAAATCCGCGTCGAGCAAATGTTCCGGCGGCGGTTGAAACGTCCAGCGCACGACCGCCGAATCGACGTCCGGTTTGGGCCGGAAAACGTGCTTCGACATCTTGAAAAGAATTTCCGTTTGCGCGAAGGTTTGGCTGATCACCGAGAGAATGCCGTAATCTTTGCCGCCGGTTTGCGAATCCGCCACGATGCGCTGCGCCACTTCTTTCTGCACGGTCAACATCATGTCGCGCAGAACGTGGCTCTGTGCGAACGCCGCGAAAATGATGCTGCTGGTGAGATGATACGGAATATTGCCGACAAGGCGCAATTTATTTCCGGCGGCCAATTCGGCGAGATTGACTTTCCGAAAATCAGCGTGGCGGATTTCAGCTTGCGGGAATCCCGCAAATTCTTTTTGGAGCAGCGGTGTTAACCTTTCGTCGATTTCAATGCCGACGTAGCGACAACCGGTTGGAATAATGTATTTGGTCAAAACCCCAATGCCGGGGCCGATCTCGACGATGATGTCATCCGGCTGCGGCGACAAAAGCTGCACGATCTTGCGGGCGATGTTTTCATCGAGAAGAAAATTTTGCCCGAGAGATTTTTTTGGTGAAAAATGACGAGGAATGTTCACGGATTATGTTTGCCGGTTCGTCCGTCAGCCAGTTATTGAATTGCTCCGTCAAACCAAACAAAGCCACGGCATTCGCCGTTGTTTGCCGGGCGATTTCGCTGGCCGGAATTTTTCTGATCTCCGCCAATTTTTCGGCAACATGAATCATATAAGCCGGCTCGTTGCGCTTGCCGCGATGCGGCGTTGGCGTCATGAACGGCGAATCCGTTTCCAGCAAAATTCGTTCGAGCGGTATTTGCGCTGCGACTTCCGGCAGTGTTGATTTTTTATAAGTCAAATTGCCGGTAAAAGAAACATGGCAGCCGAGCGCCAGCACGCGTTGAGCATAATCGATATTTTCCGAAAAACAGTGAAACACTCCAAAGAGTTTAGTTATACCGGCATCATGAAGTGTTTGCAGAATCGCCGCGCCGGCTTCGCGGTTATGAATGATTACCGGCTTGCCCATCTCTTTTGCCAAATGCAACTGGCGAATGAAAGCGCGCTGCTGAATTTCCGGTGGAACGTTTTTCCAATAAAAATCCAGCCCAATTTCACCGATGGCAACAACTTTCGGATGACGCGCCAGCTCACCAATCACGAAAAAATCTTTTTCCGTCGATTCGCCGCAATCAGTTGGATGAATGCCAACGGCGGCATATATTCCAGAATATTTTTCCGCCAATTGCAAACTCTGCCGGCCCGAGGCGACGTCGGTTGAAACGACGATAATTTTTTCCACGCCGGCGTCGAAGGCGCGTTGAATCACTTCGTTGCGGTCGGCATCGAAATGAGAAACTTGCAAGTGAGCGTGAGTGTCAATGAAAACAGCTTTCATTACATTATAGTATTACTCGGAAAAAACTATCACGACCACGAAGTTTTTTTCACCACAAAGGCCACAAAGCGCACAAAGAAATCTACGGGCGTAGCCTTTGTGTTCTTTGTGCCCTTTGTGGTGCAGTTTTGGTTGCGGCTAACGCCGCGCTACGCTTTAGTTCCAAAAAGTCGAACCCGAATATGTCATCCGAATCGGATTTAATTTAAATTTTCGAAATGCTGGATAATACGAGTCCCTGCGGTTATTAATTCTGTAAAATGTTGTTTATCCATGACTTTCGGCTATATTTAAAAAATGGATAATATAAATGTCACCTATATAAGTTCGAACTCATAAATTGCACCGCTGGGATGGCGAATGTTCAGCGCGTTCAGTTTTGACAAGCCGCTTGCCA
>Ga0247727_10006901_pt1 | contig 22009 bp, 17 predicted proteins | sample WisWelCaveWW1625_FD_202498 | JGI IMG/M metagenome (GOLD analysis project Ga0247727, IMG submission 202498) | Biofilm microbial communities from Wishing Well Cave, Virginia, United States - WW16-25 | ecosystem: Environmental > Aquatic > Deep subsurface > Groundwater > Cave microbial mat | place...
GGGCCCTGGGCTTGATCGGTTCGAATCGACGACTCGTGCGTGCGGCATCGTGTCGCGATTGCTTCTCACCATCTCCGGCTGGACGAGACAAGCGGAGCCGGGGCGCGAGGCCGGATAGCCGGGCCACGAAGCGACACTGCTCATTGCTGGCGCGGAGCAAACTGACATTGCCGGTTAGCCTCGTCCGTGGCGCGCCACGCCGCGCTTGGAGCTCTCGATGAACAACGCGAGCCGCATCACCTCGGGCACGTCGGCGTGATCCTCGCGCACTGCAGCGAGCGCGTCTTTCATCAACTTGTTCGAACGGAACAGCAGGCGGTAGGCCTTTCTCAGGGCCGAGATCGTCTCCGTCGCGAGACCTTTGCGTTCGAGTCCAACTTCGTTGAGGCCCAGGAGGCGGACGTGGTTCCCCTGGGCGAGGCAGTACGGCGGCACGTCGAGGGTGCAGATCGATCCGCCACCGATCATTGCCATCGTCCCGACGCGGCAGAACTGATGGATGGCGACGTGCGCCGAGAGTATGGCGCGGTCTTCAACCTGCACGTGGCCCGCCAGCACGGCGTAGTTCGTCAGGATGACATCGTCCCCGATGCGGCAGTCGTGTCCAACGTGCGCTCCGGCCATGAAGAAGCATCGCGACCCGACGACCGTCGCGCCCGATTCTTTCTCGCTGCCCCGGTGGATGGTCACGCCTTCGCGGAAGATGCACTTCTCACCGATGACCACGCGCGTCGGCGTACCCTTGTACGAGAGATCCTGCGGAGCGGTCCCGATGACCACGAACGGGTAGATCTCGCAGCCGTCACCGATCGTGGTCGTGCCGTCGAGGTAGGCGAACGGGTGGACCTTGACGCTCTTGCCGAGGTGGACGTTCGGACCGACGTACGCTTGCACGCGCGGGAATCTACACGACCGTCACCGACTCGACAAGCTGACAGCCCCTATGGCCCCGTCCTTCGTCCCGTAGATGATCTCGGGGATGCCGTCGCCGGTGACGTCCGCGATCGTCACTTCGGCCTGGACTTTCCCCGCGGTCGCGATGCCCCACCGCTGCACGCCCGTCCGGCCATCGAGCACGCAGAGCCGGCTGCTGTCGCACCCCAGCACCACGTCCACCGCGCCGTCGCCATCCAGGTCGACGATGACCGGCGCCGAGCGAACCCCTGGATCGACGCGCGACATCCAAAGCTCCGCCCCGGTGGCGAGCTCGAGCGCTAGCACGGCGCCATCCTCTGTTCCAATGACCACGACGCGCTTTGAGAGGATCTCCGCCGGCGCGCCGATGGACGTGACGGGCGTCTTCATCGGCGTCGTCCACGCCAAGCCCCCGTCCGACAGCCTCAACGTCGCGAGCTTGTCCGCGCAACCGACGATGATGTGGCCCCCGCCGACGCGCCACGACGTCGGAACAAACGGCAGCGCGATCGATCGCAGTTCCGCACCGGTTGCCAGCGCATAGACAACCACGCGCCTATCCGTCACAACCGTCACCTGATCGTCCGCGACCATCGGCGCTCCCACTACCCTCCCCCCGGCCGGCTTCGCCCAGAGGCGGTCCGCCTTCAGCGCCAGCAGCGCCTTGCCCGAGAAGCAGGAAACCTGCCCATCCCAGCTCGCGGTGACGAGGTCAGGCGCGCCGTCCTTGTTGACATCAACAGACGCCGGCGACACGAACGTGCGGTCCGGCAGCCTCACGTTGTAGCGCGGCGTCCCGTCGCTCCTCAGGCACTGAAAACCGTTGGTGCCGAGGCCGAAAAGTATGTCGAGCACCCCGTCGCCGTCCACGTCGATGAAGACCGGCTCCGTCGGACCCGCATACTTCGTGTCGTGCTGCCACAGCGGCGCCCCCGTCTTGCCCGAATAGGCCCGCAGCTTGCCGTCCTCCGACGCGACCACGGCATCGACCACCCCGTCCCGGTCGAGGTCCGCCATCGCGATGCGCCGGCCGATCGCGGCGCTCGTGCGCGCCGTCCACCGCTGCGCCGGCAGAAGGGCGAACTTCTTCACGACCTCCGCGCGGTCCCTGACATCCATCCAGATGACGCCGAGTTGGAAGCCGTCTTGAAACGCCTCGATCCGATACCGCCCCTCGGGAAAGGTGATCTCCTCGATCGGGGTCCGCGTCGAGAGCCGCTTCGGGCCGCTGAGGCGCACCTCGACGTCGGTCGGCGTGCTCATCAGCGTCAGCGTCCCCTGCCGCTGCTCAAGCTTCAGCGGACGCACTTCACGACCCCCGGCCGCCAGGTCGATCGTCAGCGTCTCCTCCCGCCACCCGGGCTTTGAGATGCGAACCTGGTGCCGGCCGTTCCTCAGCGAGTACTCCTTCAGCGGCGTCTTCTCGGCAATCGACGCGCCGTCGATGAAGACGTCGGCCCCCGCAGGGACGGTTTCAATGGTGATGCGCCCGGGCCGCAGGAACAGGTAGCTCGCGAAAACCGCGAGCAGCAGCGACGCGACCCCGATGGAGCCGGCCCACGCGGGGTTCTTCTGAATCCACCGCTTGACCATCTGCAGCATCGAAGGGCCGCGCGCCGCGATCGGCTGCCCGTTCAGGAACCGCTCGAGATCGCGCGCGAAGTCGCCGGCCGTCGGGTAGCGGTCTTTCCGCTCCTTCGCCATCGCTTTCAGCACGATCTTCTCGACCTTCCGGTCGATCGTCGCGTCGATCACCCGCGGACGCACGGGGTCTTCGTCGATGACCTTCCGCAATACCGCCGCGCCGCTGGCGTCCCCGAACGGCAGCTTCAACGTCAGCGAGTGATAGAGAACCGCCCCCAGCGCGTAGACATCGGCTCGCACATCGAGATCGCGCACCTCGCCCCGCGCCTGCTCAGGCGGCATGTAGTACGGCGTCCCCATCGCCACGCCGGTCGACGTCAGCCAGGTCATGCTGTTGACCTCCTTGGCGAGGCCGAAATCCATGACGTGGGGCTCGTTCTGCGCGTCGATGATGATATTGGCGGGCTTCAAGTCGCGGTGAATGATGCCGGCGCGATGCGCGACGTGCACCGCTTCAGCGACCTTGATCATGATCCGCACGATTTCGTCGCGCCCGATCCTGGGCTGCCAGTCCGGCCGAAACTCGCACGCCAGCGCATCGGCCAGGAACGAATCGAGCGTCTCCCCCTCGATGTACTCCATCGTGAAGAACGGGACACCATTGAAGATGTCGGCCTCGAAGACCGGCACCAGGTGCGGATGATTCAGCCGCGCCGCGAGCTTCGACTCCCGCTGGAACCGGTGCACGTCCTCCTCCGTCGCGACGAGCCGGTCGCTGAGGATCTTGAGAGCGACGATGCGGTCGAGTGCCGTGTCGCAGGCCTTGTAGACGGCGCCCATGCCACCGCGGCCAAGCTCGGAGAGGATCTGGTACTTGCCGAACACCATATTGGGGCCAAGACGGATCGAGGGTGCCGCGGGCTGGCCATCCGCGGCCCCCACTTCCTTTAGCAACGCCTCAACCTGCTGCGGTGTCGCCTTGCCCTTCTCAACCATCATCTGCGCGAGGTTGCGAGGCGTCGGCGACTGCTTCGCCTCACGAAGACAGTCCCTGACCTCGTCTTCGGTGAGCAGACCTCGAGCGGAAACAAGACGCCCCAAGGCGTGATCGACGTGCGACATCTCCCCCTCAACTCACGGAGCCCGAAGCAATTCTCTCCATTGCCTCGAAACTCGAACCTCTCTCTGAGACTATAATATACATCGCAGTGCGGGACTTTGAGGGGCATTCCATGATTCGCGTTTTCTCCCTGTTTGCGCTTGTCGGCGCGGCGGCCCTTGGGCAGGACAAGCCCGGCACCACCGCGAGGCCGTCGCTCTCCGGCGCCGAGCTGATCGACAGCCACATCGAAGCGAAGTGGAAGGCCAACGGCATCAAGCCGGCCAAGGCCGCCGAAGACTACGAGTTCCTCCGCCGCGCCTGGCTCGACATCTGCGGCGTGATTCCGCCCGCCGACGAAGTCGCGCGCTACCTCAAGGATGATCGCAAGAACAAGGAGTCGATGCTGGTCGATACGCTCATCGCCACCGAACGGTACGCCGAGTATTTCGCCGAGTTCTGGGAGGCGATCCTCATCGGCTACGACTACGGCGTCAAGAACGACTCGAAGGACGCGCTCTATTACTGGCTGCGCGACGAGGCGTTCTCGAAGAACCTGCCGTACGACGAGATGGTCCGCCGCCTGATCAACTCGAAGGGCTCGAACCAGACGCAGGGAAACACGGTCTTCCTGTGGCGCCAGCTCCGCAACGGCGGCGGCGTTGTCGAGATCACGGGCAAGATCGCGCGCTCCTTCATGGGCACGCAGATCCAGTGCGCGCAGTGCCACGACCACCCGTTCGACCGGTACACGCAGGAGGATTTCTACGGAGTCGCCTCCTTCTTCACGCGCGTCCGCCCCAAGAAAGTCCAGCCCCAGAACCAGCAGGACCAGGAGTTCGAGCTCTACGAGGACGCTCGCGGCGAGATCACCATCCCCGAAGCGAAGGACCGCAAGCCGGTTCCGCCCAAGTTCCTCGACGGCGCGGTGCCCACGAAGGACGAGCCGCGGCGCCAGGCCTTCGGCCGCATCCTCACCCGCAAGGAGAACCTCCAGTTCGCCATGTCGGCCGTCAATCGCTACTGGGGCCACTTCTTCGGCCGCGGCATCGTCCATCCCGTGGAGGAATTCAACGACAAGAACAAGCCGAGCCACCCCGAACTGCTGAAGGAGCTCGCCCAGGATTTCATCGATCACAAGTACGACCTGAAATGGCTCGTGCGCACCATCGCCACGTCGAAGACCTACCAGCTCTCCAGCTCGATGTCGAAGAAGGACGCCCCGGATCCGAAGTTCTTCGCCTGCGCGCCGGTGCGCATGATGACGCCCGAGCAGCTCTTCAACTCGCTCATGGAGGCGACGGGCGCCGAGGACCTCTTCCGGCTCCAGGAGAAGAAGACCGGCGGCTTCAATGAAGTCCGCGGGCAGAAGACGCAGATCCTCCGCCAGTTCCGCTTCACCTTCGGCGACGACGAGTCGACCGACATCGCCGACTTCGCGGGAACGATCCCGCAGGCGCTGCTCTTCCTCAACGGCGAACTGATGCAGCGCGGCGTGACGCAGCAGAACGGTCGGCTCGACCTGATCCTCCGGACGCGGAAGAACCTCGGCGAGAGGCTCGACCTGATGTTCATGTCGGCCCTGGGACGCCATCCGAACAATAAGGACCTCCAGCGCTTCGTTCCCTTCATCCAGAAGAAGAACGAGGATCGGGTCGCCTTTGAGGACGTCTACTGGACCCTGCTGAACACGACGGAGTTCATGTTCATTCACTAGTTTCGGCGCAACACGGAACGGGATGCCTGTGTTCCATCGACGTACACGAAAGGGAGACGAGATGAAGGACAGCTGCAAGGACTGCAACCCCCGCGGCGTGTCGCGCCGCAACATGCTCGGCTACGGCCTGGGCGGGTTCCTCGGCTTTGCCGCGGCGCGCCAGGCGGACCTCTTCGGCGCCCCGTCCCTTGAAATGTTCGTCCCGCAGGACGGAACCGCCACGACCCGCGCCTCGGCCAAGGCCTGCATCGTCCTCTGGCTCGCGGGCGGCCCCGCGACCCTGGACATCTGGGATCCCAAGGAAGGCCGCGACACCGGCGGACCCACGAAGGGCATCGACACCAACGTCAGCGGCATCCAGCTCGCCGACACCATGCCCACGACCGCGAAGGTCATGGACAAGATCGCCGTCGTCCGCTCGATGACGTCGCGCGAAGGCAGCCACGAGCGCGCCCGCTACCTGATGCACACCGGCTACGTGCCGACCGGCACCGTCGTCCACCCGGCGATGGGCTCGATCACCGCGATGGAAGTCGGCAAAAAGGACCTCGAACTCCCGAACTTCATGTCGGTCAATTCGCCCACGGAAGGCGCCGGCTTCCTGCCTCCCGAGTTCTCGCCCTTCGTCGTCGACCGCGCCGGCCAGCCCATCAAGAACCTCTCGCTCCCCTCCGGCGTCGACGACAAGCGGTTCCGGGACCGCATGAACCTCCTCTCCTCGCACGAGAAGGAGTTCGCGACCAACCACTCGTGCGACGAGATCGATCGCCACAAGAACGCGTACGAGAAGGCCGACAAGCTCATGCACACGCCGCTCCTGCGCGCCTTCGATCTGACGAAGGAAAAGAGCGATCTCCAGAAGGCCTACGGCGACAACACGTTCGGCAAGGGCTGCCTCCTCGCCCGCCGCCTCGTCCAGGAGGGAGTGAAGTTCGTCGAGGTCAACCTCGGCGGCTGGGACACCCACCAGGACAACTTCAACAAGGTGAAGCAGAACTGCCAGAGCCTCGACCCGGGCGTCGCCACGCTGGTCAGGGACATGGACAGCCTTGGCATGCTCAAGGAGACGCTCGTCGTCGTCATGGGCGAGTTCGGCCGCACGCCGAAGATCAACGCCAACACCGGCCGCGACCACTACCCGAAGGCTTGGAGCATGATGCTCGCCGGCGGCGGCATCCAGGGCGGCCGCGTCATCGGCTCGACCGACAAGGACGGCGTGGACGTCAAGGACCGGCCGGTCACCGTGCCCGACCTGCTCGCGACGATCTACACCTGCCTCGGCGTCAACATCGCCAAGAAGAACATCTCACCGCTGGGCCGTCCCATCACGATCGTGGACAACGGCATTCCGGTGAAGGAACTTCTGTCCTAACCCAAGCCTCCTGAAGAAGGGGCCCCGGGGTCGCACCCGGGGCCTTTTTTTTTTCTGCAGGAGACGGCAAGCGGCTGAACCCAGGTTCTTGTGAACGGCGATGCCGTCGATCCAACGTGGCGATGCCCTGGCGGGCAAACGCAGAGAGCGCAGAGGGAGCAGAGGCGCCGAGAAGATACCCGGGGGTCTTCCCCGTGGGGCCGAAGGCCAAGGCCGGCACGGTAGGTGCGTTCCGCCTGCCGTCCTGCTGCTCCGCGCTCTCTGCCCCCTCTGCCACTCTTGGTTGCAGCTCGAAGAGCACCGTGCCGCCGCGAAGGGAACTCAGGTCTTGTTCTCGCAGTACTTCACCGACGAGTTCGACATCGTGATGAGATCGCCGTCCTTGAGCGGCTCCCCCGCTTTCGGCGTCACACCGTTCACCCAGGTACCGTTCTTGCTTCCGAGGTCGACGGCAAACCAGCGGCCCTTCTCGTACCGGATCTCGCAGTGACGGCGGGAGGCGCTTTCGTCGTCAAGCTGGAGCGTGCAGTCGGCCGAACGGCCGAGCGCCGTCGGCTTTCCGCCCAGTTCAATCCAGATGACGCCGCGCGTCGCGCTCGTGTATTTCAGGAATGGCATCGATCACCTCATCAGAACGCCCACGATCGCCCCACCCCGCGTGATATTTACCACAGGCTCCGTCGACATGCGCCCAAGGATCGCCGAGTGCCGGGCCGTGGCATGCACGCCCGCCACGGTGTACCGCTTCTCATAAGACACCCGGCGGCCGGTCAGAATCGGATAGCTCTCCCTCGTGAACGCGATTCGCTCCTGCACCACGTAGCGCGACGGATGCCGCACCCCCTCGTCGATCAACCCGTCCCACGCCGAGGCGCTCGTCCGCTCGCCGATCATCACCCCTGAACCGCCGTAGTCGCGGTTCGGCTTGATCACGAGCCTCTCACGATTCCGCCGCACGTGGTCCGCGAACTCGTCGCGCAACACGCGGGTCCATGGCACGATGGCCTTCAGGACGCGGCGTTGCGACGGGGTGAAAAGCCCGGCGTATTCGGGCGCCGAGAGAACCTCGAGCAGCCCCTTGTGGTCGATCTCCCCGCCGAGCGACGAGACCACCTGGTTGTGCTTGAACGCGTGCTTCAGCCCGCGAAGATCGTCGCCGTCGACCTCCGTCTGCTCCACCAGTTCACCCAGCGTCGGGTCGCGATAGACCAGGTCGACCTTCCTCCCAAGCGCCGTAAGGTGCCCGCCCTTGACCCTCACATCGATCGTGTCGCAGACGAACGCGTCATAGCCACGCCGGCGGTAGATCTCGCACATCGTCTCGTATTCGAACGGGCCCTTGAGGCAGCGCCGGTACTCGACGAAGGCGACGGTCGGCTTCGGCCGCCCGATCTTCGCGCCATGTTCGTGGCAGCGGCCGATGATCATCTCGAGGAGGTCGTCCTCCGCCTTCGCGTGAAGCTCCCTGCCCCAGACCTCCTCCGCGATCTGCCCCGCGCAGTAGCAGTAGTAGGCGGCGCCGATGCCGACGAGGTTCAGTTCGAGAACGCAGGTGCGCGTCCGCCAGTCTCCCACGGCGAGGTCGGTGGCGATGTCGACGCGCGACATCAACGTCTCGGGGCGGCGATAGTTCCCTCCGTACGATTCGCGAAGCCACCGAACTTCGCCTTCCGTCAGCGGAAGGAGCGCCTGAAGGTCCGGCCGCTCGAACCACGCAGGGAAGACGCGGAGGGCGGCCCGCTGCAGGACGACCCCCGCCTGCCGCAGGTACCGGCGTTGAACCTGCGTGACGATCCACGGCTTGAGCGCCATGGGAACGTACCGTTCAACCCCCTCGCGGAAGTGGAAGAACATCTTCCTCTCGCGCGCCTGGCGGCGGATCTCGCGGTCGACCTCCCGCAGTTCCAACGGTGGCATGGGCGGAGCATCATAGGCCCCCGCCGGGCTACTTTCAGCCTCGCCGCCGTGATTTCCTTGACCCCCTCCGTCATGGGTATATAGCATCGCGAACTCGATAAACCCACCTGGGAGGGCCGGAGATGAGGAAGTCCGGTGTCACCGCCGTCCTGGCGATTGCGGCGCTCTGCGCCTTCGCCAGCCCCGCCTTCGCGCAGACCAAGGACCGCTGGCGCGTCCTCTACGAGCAGGACAAGCCCCAGATCTACACCTACCGCGACGCCCTGGACCATCGCGAAAACTACTGGTTCTTCACCTACACGATCACGAACCCGGGCGAAGAGACCGTGCCGATCCTCACCGACCTCATGATGTACGTGGAAGTCGGCAAGGACCTCCAGAACGACGTGCGCAAGGTCGACCCCGATCCCACGAAGTCGAAGCGCGCCGACGTCACGAAGGCCGAGGTCCTGAAGTTCGGCCGGTTCGTCTCCAACGTCGTCGTGCCGAAGGACGTCGAGTACAAGATCATCGCCTACCACGCGAAGATCGGGAACCGCTCCGAGGGGATCATCAACGAGTCGATCGAGGAGTTCAAGAAGGGGTTCACCGAGGAGCCCGCGCAGGAATGGGCTCAAGGCTGGCACAAGGGCGACCGGTGGTATCTCAACCCGCGCGAGATGCGCATGCAGAAGCACATCAAGCCGGGCCAGAAGCTCATGGGGATGGCGATCTTCCGCGACGTCGACCCCCGCGCGCGCCGCATCGAGGTTCATGTCAGCGGCCTCTACGACATCTTCCGCATCGAGCAGTACACCGAGGACGAGACGAAGCTCGTCTACGAGAACCGCGTGCTCAAGAAGGTCTACGAGTATCCCGGCGACGAATTCGAGCGCGAGAAGGACGTCCTCTACGAGCGGAAATCCGAGTGGGTCATCAAGCCGATCGGTCCGGTCGCGTCGAAGGAGACGCTCGGCGCCCTGGTGATGTCGCTCGTCAACCGCCTGAAAATGGAAGAGGAGTGGGAGAAGCAGCAGGTTCCGGCGCCCGACCGCGACAAGGCGCGCGCGAAGGAGAACCTCAACTCGCTCGACATGAACATCGCCGGCCGCATCGTCCAGCAGGCGACAGGCGTGAACTTCGGCTACGACACCGACAAGACCACCCTGGAGAACCAGGCCGCGATCTGGCGCATCCACGAGTGGTGGCTGAAGTGGAAGTCGAAGCTGGTTTTCAATGAGGCCACCGGCCGGTTCGCCGTCAACGACGAGTTGCTGCCGGGCGAGGTGAAGGACCCGAAGTAACCAGCAGCCAGTAGAAACGAGCGGCGCGCGGAATACCGCGCGCCGCTTTTCTTTAGCGACTACTTGGCCAATGGTGCTTCCGGGCCACTGTTGTCTTCATGATCTCACGCACGCGGCGCTTCCAGTTCATGCGCCACTCCCGGTTGTTCCCCGCGTAGTACCGATAGAACCGGAGCCGCTCGCCAACCGTCAGCGGGGCGCCGACCGCCGCGTTCAGCTGGGCGAGATTGAACAACCGGTCGCGCTCGGCGATCTCCAGCGCGAACTTCACGCGATCCAGATCGATGAAGAGAATCTGCCCATCCTCAACGATGATGTTGTTCGCCTTCAGGTCCTTGTGGAAGCAGCCCCGCACGTGCAGCCGCCGGACGTCCCGCGCCAGTTTGTACAGAAACGCGTCCCGCCGCGACCGCGACCACGTCGGCCAGCTCGCCTTCACGTAGTCCCACAGCGGGACCGCCCTCGCGTGCCATTCGCCGATCACCACCCCCCGCTTCGCCGCCCAGAGCTTCGGCGTCGGCAGATGGCGCACCTCCAGCGCGTGCGCGTTCTCCCACTCGGCCAGCCCCCGAGGATGCTCCTTCACAAAGAGCTCCGCCGGACTGCGTGTCGCCGGGCTGCCGCGAGGCGCCTCTGCTGACCGGCCGACGACGCGGATGCGCCGGTTCTTCAGCTCCTTGACGAGCCGGCCGGGCTGCGACGCGATCGATTCCGCCTCCGCTCGCGTCATCGGCCGTCTCAGCCGCCACGGACCGTCGACCGCGAACTCCCGTCCATCCTTCAGGCATCGCTTCGTCCGATCGATCCAATACGTCTGCCGCGCCTCCTGGAATTTCTTCCAGACCTGGTGCGCGAAGGCCGGATCGCGATTCCCTGCGTACGCGTAGACCAGCGCCAGCGCCCTCGCCGGCGTGATCCGCGTCCAGAGCGAGTGAAGCAGGAACGCGACGCCGTCCGCCCGCTCCGCGCCACTCAGCTTCTTGAGCGTCGCCTGGTGGACGTCGATGAGATGGAAGCCCTGGTCGCTCACGAGGATGTTGCCGACGTGCAGGTCGTCGTCGCGCACGCCGGCGTCGTGTACCGCCCGCACGAATCGTGCGAGGTCGCGGATGTGCGACGGCTTCAGGACCTGGCCCAGCTCCCTCGCGTTCGCGATCTCCGCGGTGACGAGAATGCCCTTCCCCACGGCGACCGGCTTCGCCGCGCCGACGCCAGCATCGACCAGCCGGCCGAGCACCTTTGCCTCGTGAGCCGCCCGATCGCGAATGAGCGCGCGCAGGCCGGAGTCGAGGAACTTCTTGATGTAGACCGCCCGCCCGTCGCGCTCGACTCGGTGAACCACGCGTGACTTCGACTCCTTGATGATCCGCGGCTTCACCCTGCCAGCGAGGTAGTCGTCGATGAGCGCGCCGTACGAGCCATCCAGCAGCTTCACAGCAGTGCCTTCACCGCGGCGAACGCATCCTCGACCGTGATCGCCTGCATGTTCCCGATGCCGTTTCCGTTCGGCTTGTAGACGACGCGGTGGCGCGGATTGCAGGGCCCGTAGACGGCCGGGTCCTTCGGCCCGAAGAGCGCCACGCTCGGCACCCCCACCGCGCTGGCCAGGTGGAGCGGCCCGGAGTCGGCCCCGATGAAGAGCGTCGCGCGGCGCTCCAGCTCCGCAAGCTCGAGGAGCGAATGGGTCTCCATCGCGAGGAACGCCCTCGATGCCTTCACGATCTCCTCCGCCATCGGCTTCTCGCCCGGCCCCCAGGCGACGATGACGCTCATTCGCAAGTCGGTGTTGATCCGGTTCGCGAGCGCGGCGAACCGGTCGAGCGGCCACCGCTTCGCCTTCCCGAAGTCGCTGGTGCCAGGGTGCACCAGCACGTAGCGTCCGCAACCCACCGACTTCAGGTAGTCGTCGACGGCGGCCTGGCTCGACAGCGACGACGGAAGCCGGTACTTCCCCAGCGAGGGCGCAACGCCCAGCGGCTGGAGCAGCGCCAGGAACTTGTCGACGCGGTTGATGGTCTCGCTGTAGGGCGCGACCCGGATCGTCGAAAACCAGTGGTTCATTTCCATCGTGTGGCCCCTGGCGAACCCGATGCGCACCGGCACGTTCGACAGCCAGGAGTGCATGGCTCCCTTCAAGTTGGCCTGAAAGTCGACGACGACGTCGAACGCCTTCTCGCGGATCGCGCCAAGATAGCCCCCTGCCTCGGAGAGGGTGCGGACGAGGCGGAGCGGGTTCCAGAGCTGTTTCGACCAGCGCTTGCGCGGGAAGACGATCACCTCGTCCAGGTCCGGGTGGCCGACCACCACGTCCTTCGCCTTGTCCTCGACGACGAACGCGATGTGCGCCTTCGGGAACGACGCGCGCACGGCCGTGACCGCCGGAAGGGTGTTGATCACGTCGCCGACCGCGGACAGGCGGATGAGGAGGATCCTCTGGATCGCCGCGCGGTCCAGCATGGGCCCCATCGTAATTGAGGCGTTGCGGGCGTGAAAGAGTTAGAGCGTGATGGAGTGAAGAGCCCTCCACGCCTCCACGCCTCCACGTCTTCACGTTTCCATGAGCCCGCCCGAAAGGAGGTACCACCGCCCGTCGCGATTGTAGAGAGGCCAGGCAACGCAAAAGGCGACGCTCGTCCCCCCGCCGCCCGCGCGGAGGACCTCGGCCTTCATGTCGACGGTGGCGATGACGAGGGTGTCGGAGACGCTCTTCACGCCGCGGATATCCGCGGTTAGCGATCGCGACAGGCCGCGGAACGGCGCCCAGTAGCGCTCCAATGCGTCGGGATCGGCCGGAGCGACCGAGGCCGCCGAAACGTCGACTTCCACCATCGGCGGAAGCCGCATCCGCCGATCCCGCACGACCCAGGAGAGGCATGCGAACGCCCCGTCCCACCGCCCCTGCTCGATGCCGGCGATGTACGCAAGGACCGCCCGCTCAGGAGTCGGGCGATGGTCATAGGACGGCTGCCGGGCTTCGTTCGCCAGCTTCAACGCGCCGGCGACCGCGAGTACGCCGCCGACGAGAAAGAGCGCGATTTTGAACCCACCGAACTGCGTGCCGGCTCCGATGAGCACCAGGCCCGAGATCAGCGCCAGGATCGTCGTCGGCGCGAGCTTCCCGGGAGGTCGCGCGTCCTCGGGCCGCGTCATCGCCGTCTTGATGAGCTCCGCGTATTCCGGATAGCGGGCGACGACGGGATCGGCGGCGGGGCTCTCGACGCGGACCGTCTTGCCGCAGGCGGGACACGCATACGAGAAGGCCCCCATGCGGTCCTTCTCCGCCAGTTCCCTGCCGCATGAACAGGTGATGCCCACTAACAAGTCTGTACGTCGTTTCGTCCCATAGGGGCCTGCTCTTCTCCGCTCCGCGTACTTCATGCTTCCAATGCCCTTCGCTCGGGGCGTTGCCCTAAGGGGGCCACTATCGGCGCCGAATCGCTTTCTGGTAGCATCGCTTCGATGCCGTCGCTGCCCGCAGACTACGACATCATCTCCGACGGTTCGGTGACGATCGTGGTCCGCTCCGACTGGAAGGGCGCGCTTCTCGACGATCTGCGCACCGATTTCTCGCGCGTCGGCGAGGATCGCCGCAAGTCGTTCACCGGCCGCGTGAAGCACTTCTCCTACCAGCCCCAGGGCGCCCCCGACCGCGTGCTCGTCCGCAAGGTCGTGCGCGGCGGGCTCATCGCGAAACTGCTCGGCGATCTTCACTGGGGCATGGGACGGCCCTTCCGCGAGCTCTACGCGGTCATTCGTGCGCGCCAGGCCGGGCTGCGCGTCCCAGAGATTGTCGCCGTCCGCGCGACAAGGGCCTGGGGCCCCCTCTACCGCTTCACCGTCGTCGTGACGGAGATCGGCGGCGCGAGCGACCTTCTCTCGCTCGCCCCGATCCTGCCGCCTGCGCAGCGTCACCGCGCGATCGGCGAAGTCGCCGAGGCGGTCCGCAAGATGCACGAAGCCGGCCTCTACCACGGCGACCTCAACATCAAGAACATCCTCATCGCCGGCGAATCGGACGTCTATCTCATCGACCTGGACCGCGCGATTCTCCGCGACGCCCGCGATACCGCGCTCGACTTCCGGAATCTCTCGCGCCTGAACCGATCGGTCGAGAAGTGGCTGGGCGGGCGCGTCTCCCGAACCGACAAGCTGCGGTTCCTGCTTCGCTACCTCGGCGGGCGCGACCGGGTCCGCGACGTCTCGCGCAAATGCGGCTCCGGGCTGTGGCTCCATCGACTCTGGTGGGCGCTCACCGGCGCGGGCGCATGAGAATCGTCGCGAAAGGTCTGAACTGGCTCGGCGACGCCGTCATGAGCCTGCCGACGCTGACGTCGCTCCGCTCCATGCACCCCAAGGCGCACATCGCCGTCCTCACGCGCCGGTGGCTCGGCGACCTCTACCGCGCGGCCCCGGTCGATGAGGTCCTTGCCTACGACACCTGGCTCCAGGGCGTGCGGGTCGCGAAGAAGTCGAAATTCGACACGGCGCTCATCCTCCCCCGCTCCTTCTCGAGCGCCTTCATGCTCTTCACGGCCCGCGTGCCGCGCCGCATCGGCTACCGCGGTGAAGCGCGAAGCGCGATGCTGACGGACGCCGTCGCCCGCGACAAGGCGCTCCTCAAGATCCATCGCGTCCACTATTACCACCACCTGCTCAAGAGCCTCGGCGATCCCCCCGCCGTGACGGCGCCGAAAATCGACCTGCCCGCCGATGCGCGCGACTGGGCCGCACAGGCGCTCGGCGGCGACGGCTGGCTCGGCGTCAATCCCGGCGCGACCTACGGCGCCGCCAAGCAGTGGTTCCCGGACCGCTTCATCGCTGTCATCAAGCGCCTCAAGATGAAGACAGTCGTCGTCGGCGGCACCGGTGACGCCGAGCTCGCCACCCGGATGGCGAAGGAGACGGGCGCGCTCAATCTCGCCGGCAAGACGACGGTGCTCCAGTCGGCCGCCGCGATCGCGCGCTGCTCGCTCTTCCTCACCAACGACACCGGTCCGATGCACCTCGCCGACGCCGTGGGGACACCGATCGTCGCCATCTTCGGTCCGACCGACTGGGTCGCGACGCCGCCCTTCGGCAAGAAGCACGTCATCGTCCGCAAGGAGATCGAGTGCGCCCCGTGCATGAAGCGCCTCTGCCCGCTCAAACATCACAACTGCATGAAGTGGGTATCTGCCGATGATGTCTATGCGGCCTGCAAGAAGCTTGCATGAGAATCTCGGCGGTCATCATCTGCGGCAACGAGGAGCACAATATCGCCGAGTGCCTCGACTCGGTGAAATGGTGCGACGAGATCGTCGTCGTCGATTCCGAGTCGAAGGACCGCACCGTCGAGATCGCGAAGCGCTACACCGACAAGATCCTCATCCGTCCCTGGCCCGGCTACATCGCGCAGAAGAACTTCGCCCTCGACCAGGCCTCCGGCGACTGGATCCTCTCGATCGACTCCGACGAGCGCTGCACGCCGGAGCTTCGCGACGAGATCCAGCGCGAGCTCGCGTCGGTCCCCGAGTCCGTCAACGGATTCACGGTGAAGCGCCACGTCTGGTATCTCGGGCGATGGATCAACCACGGAGGCTGGTACCCGGACTGCAAGACGCGGCTCGTACGCCGCGGCAAGTCGAAATGGACCGGGGTGGACCCGCACGACAAGCTCGTCGCCGAGGGCGAGACGCGGCGCCTCAACGGCGAGCTCATCCACTTCACCTACCGCAACTTCGCGCACCAACTCAGGATCATCGACACGTTCAGCGACGTGGCGGTCGAGGAGTACGTGAAGGCTGGACGCAAGTTCAGCCTCTTCAAGTTCCTCTTCCACCCGCCGGTGAAGTTCTTCGAGTGCTACGTCTGGAAGCTCGGCTTCCTCGACGGCTGGCCCGGCCTGGTCATCGCCGCCGCGAGCGCGTTCTACGTCCGCACGAAATATGTGAAGCTCTGGGAGAAGACGCGCAAGCCGAAGGCCGCGCCGTGAACATAGCGCTCATCATCGAGGCGTTCGGAACGACCGGCGGCGCGGAACGCATGGCCGGCTACGTCGCCGGCGGCCTCGTCAAGCGCGGCCACCAGGTTCACGTCTATGCATCGAGGTTCGACGGCGCCGCCGGGGTCGTCGAACACCGCGTGAGCGCCAGTGGCTTCAACCGCCACGTCGCCTTCTCGAACGGCGTGAAGAAGTCGATGAAGAAGCACGACATCGTCTACAGCTTCACGCGCACCGTCACCCAGGACATCCTGCGGCTCGGCGGCGGCATCCACGCGGAGTACCTGAAGCGCATGGAGGCGGCGCGATCGGCCGTCGGCCGCCTCTTCAGCCGCATCAATCCAAAGGAGCGTGCGATCCTCAAGCTCGAACGGGAAGGGCTCGAGAAGACGCCGCGGATCATTTCGGTCTCGAACCGCGTCAAGCAGGAGGCGGTCGATCACTACTCCATCGACCCGAAGAAGATCCTCGTCATGCACAACGGCGTCGATCTGACGCGTTTCTCGCCGGTGAACCGCGATCGAGGCTGGCTCAAGACGGTCGCCGTGCCGGACGGCTTCATCGTGCTCTTCGTCGGCTCGGGGTTCCGCCGCAAGGGCCTCAAGACCGCCATCGATGCCGTCAAGCGGGTTCCGGGCGCTCAGCTCGTCGTTTGCGGCAAAGACAAACCCGACGCCTACCGCGCCCCGCGCGTCCACTTCGTCGGAGCCCGCAAGGACATCGAGAAGGCCTACGGCGCGGCCGACGCGCTCGTGCTCCCCGCGCTCTACGACCCCTTCCCCAACGTCTGCCTCGAGGCGATGGCGTCGGGCGTGCCGGTCGTCGTCTCCGACGTCTGCGGCCCGAGCGAGGTCATCACGCACGGCAGGGATTCGTTCGTGGCAAACGACGCAGGGGCCATCGCCGATTGTCTGCGCGCGATCGAGTCGAATCGCGACCTCGGCCGCGCCGCGCGTGCCACCGCCGAGAAGCACTCCATCGACGACTACCTTTCGCGGACGCTCGACCTGTTCACTCGTCCTTGAGCTTCTTCGCCGCGAGGTCGCGCCACTTCGCGAGCTGCTCTCCGAGCGTCGGGTCGAGCTCGATCGCACGCTTCAAGTCGCGATGCGACTCGCTGAACCGCCCGAGGTGGTACTCGCAGATCCCGCGGTTGCCGATCGCGGCCGCGTTCTTCGCGTTGAGCTCGATCGCCTTGTCGAACGCGGGGACCGCGAGCGCGAACTCACTCCGCCTCATCCGCAGGATCCCGAGGCGCGTCCACGGCCCATCGCGGGTCGGCGCCAGCGCGCAGGCCTTCGCGAAATCGTCAACCGCCGCGTCGAGCTTGCCCATCCGCTCATGGACGCGGCCGCGCTAGATGTAGAGCTGGGCCTCCTCCGGCAGGACGGCGAGCGCCGCGTTGCAGGCGTTCAGCGCGTCGTCGTCGCGGCCAAGCTCAACCAGGCACCGCGCGCGGTAGGAAAGCGCCCCGTCGTCCCGGGGCGCGACCTTCAGTGCTTCGTCGCAGTCCTCCAGCGCCCACTGCCACTGCGCCCTTGAGATCCGCATCGCCGCGCGGTTCACGAGAGCAAAGACATTTCGCGGCCCCGCCTCGATCGCGTCGTCGAGATCCCGGCTCGCACCCTCGGCGTCCCCCAGTTCCCAGCGGCTCAGCCCGCGCGTCATGAGGATGTCGGAGTTCTGCGGAGTCAGCCGGTCGGCCGCCGTCATGTCGTGGATGCACTCCGCATGATGCCCCAGGTTGAAGCGGCACAAGCCGCGGTGATAGAAGAGATAGCCATCCTCGGGATAGTGGCGGATGAGGAACGTGTAGTCGTCGATCGCCGCTTCGTAGCGTCCACCCTCCATCAGGATTGTGCTGCGGTTCATGACGGCGTCGTGCGAGCCCGGGTCGTCCTTGAGCGACTGCGCGATGAGCTCGAGCGCCTCATCGGTGCGCTTGAGATAGCCGAGAGCGAGGGCCCGCACACGGATGACACCGGGGCCAGGCTCCGCCTCCCCGGCGAGTCGCAGGTCTTCGAAGCCCTCGTCGAGGCGCCCCGCCCGCACGCGTGACAGGCCGCGGTACATCAGGGCACTCGGAAACGGCCCGCCGAAAGCGATAACGTCGCTGTAGGCGGCGTCAGCCTCGGCGAAGCGATTGAGCCGGTAATAAAGACCGGCCCGGTCCAGCAGGGCATCGATGCAGTTTGGCTGCAGCCTTCGAACCTCCTCGATCGCGGCGAGCGACTCCTCGTTCCGCTCGAGCGCCTGCAGTGCCGTCGACTTGAGCAGGTGGGCTTCCTCGCTGCGCGGATAGCGCACGATGAGCGGCGCGACGCGCGAGAGGACCCGCCGCGGTTCCCCCTGCAGCATCTCGCTCCAACCCTTGGCCAGCTCGACCTTGTCGGGTTCGTTGAGCTTCAGCGCCGCCTTCTGGAGGTCCGTCATCGCGGCTTGGAGCGCGCCGGCTTTCTTGGGGTCTTTGAACCAGTGGCCCAGCATTTCGGCCCTCGCCTCGACGCGGAGCCGGCGGAACCCCATCACCCCGCGCCAGTAGTAGGCGACGGAGAGTTCGGGGGCAATGCGGATGGCTTCGTCGTAGTCCGCCACGGCGTCGGCGAACGCCAGCATCTCGACCCGACCGCGGCCCCGCAGGATCAGCGCCTCAGGGAAATCGGAGAAGTGGCGCAGGGCTTCGGTGAACCGCTCGTCCGCCTTCTGCATCTGGTCCCGAACCTCGATGAAGGTCGCGCCCTGTTTGTAGAGCAGGAGGATGCCGTCATCGAAGATCTTGCGGCCCGATTCAAACGCCTCGGTCGCCGTGCGCCGCGCCGCTTCACGCTGGCGAAGCCGCTCGGCCGCCGCCACGAACGCGTCGAGCTCCGTTTGGCAGAGTGCTGCCTTGTCGCGCAGCGGCGCCTGTTCCGGCGCCAGCCCCAGCGCCTGATCGTAAAACGCCTTGGCGTGGCCCCAGTCGCGTGCCGCGAACGCGTCGTCGCCGAGCTTGAGAAGTCGCGCCACCTCGCGCCGCTTCGACGCCGCTCCTCCGAGAATGAACCCCATCGCCGCCCCCGCGATGACGACCGCCACCGCGCCCGCGATGAAGACGCCGCGGTTCTTCCGGATCTTCCTCGCGATCGCCGTCATGAAGGTCGCCGGCGTGGCGTGGATCGGCTCCCCGTCGAGGTAGCGCTGGAGCTCGTCCGCCAGTTCCAGCGCCGACGCGTACCGCCGCTCCGGCGCTTTCTCCATCGCCTTGTGGCAAATGGTCTCCAGGTCCACGTGCACGCGCGGGTTGAGCCTGCGCAGCGGCTTCGGGTCGTCGTTCAGGACGGCCAGCACGACGCTCATCGCGTTCTCTCCGGGGAACGGCGCCTGCCCGGCAAGCAGGTCGTACATCGTCGCTCCCAGCGAGTAGACATCGGCCCGCGCATCGACGCGCTCCTTTGCCTGCGCCTGCTCCGGCGGCATGTAGGACGGCGTCCCCACCATCATCCCGCTCATCGTCAGCGACGATCCGGCCTGCACCGGCCGCGCGAGGCCGAAGTCCATGACGTAGACCTGCCCCGCGTGATCGAGCATGAGATTCTGCGGCTTCACGTCGCGGTGCACGATGCCGTGCTTGTGCGCCTCGTGGATCGCTCGCGCCGCGTCGCGCATCACCTCTGCCGTGCGCTTCGACGTCAGCTGCGCCCGCGAGTCCTGGAGCGTCTTCCCGTCGATGTACTGCATCGCGATGTAACGGCGTCCGATCTCCGACGCGCCGCCCCCCGGCGCCGTGGTGGGCCCGTCGATTTCGCCGATTTCGTAGATCTGCGCGATGTTCGGATGGCTCAGGCTGGCGGCGAGCTGCGCCTCCCGTTCGAACCGCTTCGCGTCCTGGACATCGCGTACGAACTTCAGGGCGACCAGCCGCTGCAGGTCCGACTGCCATGCCTTCCAGACGACGCCCATGCCGCCGCGGCCGAGTTCCGAGACCAGGATGTATTTCCCCAGCCGGTTCTCGGGGTGGGCCGCCGCCCGCGCAACGTCCTCGGGGGTCACCCGACAATTATAGGTGGGAGCGCGTGCTATCATCGCGCATGCCCCGCCGGACCCTCGCTGTCATTCCCGCCCGCTACGCGAGCACCCGGCTGCCGGGAAAGCCGCTCCTCCGCGAGACCGGCAAGTACCTCGTCCAGCACGTCTACGAACGCGCGGCGAAGGCCTTCGACCGCGTCATCGTCGCCACGGACGACGACCGGATCCTCCGGGCCGTGCGCTCCTTCGGCGGCGAAGCGATGATGACATCGGCGAAGCACCCGAACGGGACCTGCCGCATCGCGGAGGTCGCGTCGAAAACTCCGTGCGACCGCATCGTGAATGTGCAGGGAGATGAGCCCGAAGTCGATCTCCGCCACCTCCGCCTCGTCGCGAAGCTCCTCGACACCGCGGAAATGGCAACGCTCGCCGTTCCGTTCGAAACCGAAACGGGCGCGGAAAACCCGAGCCGAGTGAAAGTCGTCCTCGACAAGAAGGGCTTTGCGTTGTATTTTTCGCGGTCGCGCATCCCGCACGAAGGCGCTGCGCTCCTGCACCTTGGCTTGTATGCGTACACGAGGCCGTTTTTGCTGAAGTTCGTGAAGCTGCCGACGGGACGATTGGAACAGGGAGAACGTCTCGAACAGCTTCGCGCCTTGGAAAATGGGGTTAGAATCAGGGTAGGCGTGGTGAGGGGTGCCGCGAGGGGCGGCATCGACACCGCGGAGGACTACCGCGCGTTCGTGGAGAGGCGCGCGGCAGTTGCAGTAAGAAGAGGGGGAACAGAGTGACCAAGCACATCTTTGTCACGGGCGGCGTCGTGAGTTCGCTCGGCAAGGGTCTTACCAGCGCGTCGATCGCCTATCTGCTCGAGACGATGGGCCTGCGGGTCGCCATGCAGAAGTTTGACCCGTACATCAACGTCGACCCGGGGACGATGAATCCCTACCAGCACGGCGAGGTCTACGTCACCGACGACGGACTGGAGGCCGATCTCGACCTCGGCCACTACGAACGGTTCACCCACGCCCGGATCAACAAGGACTCGAACTACACCACCGGCAAGATCTACAGCGCGGTGATCGCGAAGGAGCGCCGCGGCGAGTACCTGGGCCAGACCGTCCAGGTCATCCCTCACATCACGAATGAAATCAAGGAGTGCGCACGGCGCATCGAGGCGCCCGACATCGACGTCGCCGTCACCGAGATCGGCGGAACGGTCGGCGACATCGAGAGCCTCCCGTTCCTCGAGGCGGCGCGCGAGTACGCCATGGACGTGGGCCGCGAGAACGTGATGTACGTCCACCTTTCGCTGATCCCCTACCTCCGCGCGGCGCATGACATCAAGACGAAGCCGACGCAGCAGAGCGCCGCCAAGCTCCGCGAGATCGGCATCATCCCCGACGTACTGATCTGCCGCACCGAAGTCCCGCTGGCGGACGAAGTCAAACAGAAGCTCTCCCTGTTCTGCAACGTCCCGAAGGAATGCGTGCTCGAAGAGCGTGACGTCGATTTCTCGATCTACGAGATCCCCGTCATGCTCGCGGACCAGAAGCTGGATGAGCTGATCGTCCGCCGGCTCGGGCTCGCGGCGAAGAAGCCCGACCTCGCCCGCTGGCGCCAGATGCTCGACAGCATCAAGCACCCCGGCGGCGAGATCACCATCGCCGTCGTCGGCAAGTACCTCGAACTGCACGACGCCTACAAATCCGTTTTCGAATCGCTCGCGCACGGCGGCATCGCCAACAAGGTCAAGGTCCACATCAAGAAGCTGCCGGCCGAGGATGTCGAGAAGCTCGGCATGGAGCGGTTCATGGAGGGGGTCGGCGGGATTCTCGTTCCCGGCGGCTTCGGCGGCCGTGGGACCGAGGGGAAGATCCGCGCCGCGCAGTACGCCCGCGAGCACAAGGTCCCCTACTTCGGCCTCTGCCTCGGGATGCAGATCGCCGTCGTGGAATTCGCCCGCAACGTCGCCGGCCTGAAGAAGGCGAATTCGACCGAGTTCGACGCCAAGTCGCCCGACCCTGTCATCCACCTGATGAAGAGCCAGGAATCGGTGGAGGAGAAGGGCGGCACGATGCGGCTCGGCTCCTATCCCTGCCGCCTGGCGGCCGGGTCGCGATCGCGCGCGGCCTAC
>Ga0247727_10006902_pt1 | contig 22007 bp, 14 predicted proteins | sample WisWelCaveWW1625_FD_202498 | JGI IMG/M metagenome (GOLD analysis project Ga0247727, IMG submission 202498) | Biofilm microbial communities from Wishing Well Cave, Virginia, United States - WW16-25 | ecosystem: Environmental > Aquatic > Deep subsurface > Groundwater > Cave microbial mat | place...
TCGGCTTGCGGGAATTTCTCGAAGGCAAAGCGCGGAATCTTGGTGACGACGTAATCAATGCTCGGCTCGAAGCTCGCGGGGGTTTCGCGCGTGATGTCGTTCTTGAGTTCGTCGAGCAGGTAGCCGACGGCGAGTTTGGCTTAATGAAAACAAAGAAACCGTTTGGTCAAACAACTCGCACGGTCGCTCCACCGCAATGCTGCTCAATACTCGGCCCGTCCTTGCCAAAAAGAAGACTGACTTGGTTCTGATGAATTCCAGCTTTCGGCACGAGTTTAAGAAGCGTCGTCGCTGCTCCTTCTGGCTCGGCAATTGCAGAACACATAGCGCCCAATTGTGCCTTTGCGTTCTCACCCCATCGAGTTTCGTCAACGACTGCGCCCGCTTTGGCGGTTACGCGAAGAAAACCACAACATTTGCTGTATTGTTCGAGCGCTTCATCATCTGGCAAAGGCCGTTTGCCCCGGCTGTATGGCGTAATGATCCCGCAAGTCTTGTGTCCAACAGAGTTAAGCACTGTCTGAAAGACTCCATTGTCCGAGCCGTGATGGCCGATTTTCAGTCCGTGAAATTCGCCCAGCAATTTCCCTCCTGCTTTCTCCCATTCTTTCCAAGCAGGCAATTCACAATCTCCGCACAAGAGAAGATTCGTCTTGTCCCATCTGATAACGAGCGCGCTGCTCGCTAAATTAGCCCGAGGTGGAGGCGACAGCTTCAAGTTGTCTGCGGCGGCTCTGTCCTTCAGAGTTTCCTCTGCCGGGGCGCAGTTCGATAATGCATTCCTGAAGGTGTCCGCTGTAAGACCGCATGGAAGAAGACAGGTAATTTCAACCCCCTCCCCAACCTGTATTACGCCAAGCCCTTCACACATTTCTCTTGGAACAATCTTCTCTTGGTTTGCAAAATCAACTAGTCCCCGCCACTCGCGCATTACGTTACGCGAAACGAAGTTCTCATCAATCTCCTCATCTGGTTTGACCAGTTCTACCCACCGAATGAAACGGTCGAAGACTTTTCCAACATAAAATCCCGGAAACACCCAAACTCCACCGCACTTGCCTTGGAATGCGCCGCAGAGAATGTTCATGCCCTCCACATGGTCTCTGTGAGGATGCGTGGCCGCCAAGAAAGATAGCTCGTCCCAACCAAGTTCGTGTTTTACGAAACCTGTCGCAAAAACTGCAACCTCGACGTCACCGCAGTCGATAATGGCAGGAGCAGAGTTTGGGAACTCAAGAATGATGCACTCGCCGAAGCCGCAGCCAATGACATGAAGTCCAAGAAAGCCGCGGCGTGCCATGATAATCACCCACCAGCTTTTTGAACCATTTTGGCCAATTCATCGAAAGCCCGTTGGGTTCGTTCGGTTTCTCCAGGTTCTTCGCGCCGTGGATGATTTCGAATATCTGGACCACGAAGCACCCCATCTTCGTTGGGAATCCACTCGAAGACATCACCTTCCCGGATGTCTTGGCGTTCAAGACTTTCTCCCCCCAATTCGATCTCTAGCCAGTGATTCTTGTAAAGGGCTTTGCAAAGAGCCTTGCCTTCCTTCAGGGCAACGACTTTGACCATGACGTAAGCATCTTGCTGCTTTCGCGACGGCTGGATTTCCAATGGGATTGCAGCCTGAGGGTGCGAGAGCAATTCATGCAGTCGGGCAACCCCAGAGCCATACAAAATGTCAGGTTGCGGGTAATTAACCAAAAACGGGAATCCACCCGCTGGGTATGGACTGGCCTGCTTGATGGGGTATTGTTTTGCGCCAAATGCAAGGACAAATTTGTCGAGCGCTTGCGACATGAACTCTTGCGGCGCGGGGCTCTTGAATTCCTTAATGTCACGCTCTCCATGCGGTCCTCTCAAGTCCAGCACGTATCGGAAGCCCCCGTATCCAATTCGGGATGCCAGTTTAGCTTGTTCGATTGCCATTGGCTTTGACCTTTGTTTCCAAGGACCTGAGCTCCTTTTGGGTTGCACGGAGCGCATCAATCAAGTTCGTGAGCTGTCTATCTGAAGCTTGAAAGCAGAAAATATCCGGATTGCCTTCATCCACTCGTATCCGAATGGACGCAACTCCGACCAAGCCCACAAAGTGCGGCGTGTATTGCTCCACAACATCACCAAACTGGAATTCGATGTCCTGTATTCCCCGCAATTCCACCGTTGTCCCAATGCCTTTGAAGCTTGGCAACACACCGGTCTCGTATGTCCGCTGGAGGACTGCCTCTTTGGCGGGTAAGGCTACTTTCTTGAGAGCTTCAAGAACCTCCGCGAAAATCTCTTGACTGTTCGACACGTCTTTCGGATAGATGTCCGCCATCTTGCCAAGGTCTGAGGCAATTTTTGCTGGCTCATCCTTCGCCCTCGGGTCGTCGTCCGGATCAGCAAGAAACATCTTCGCAAAATATCCCAAGAATTGGAATGGACCGGTCAGAGCGACAGGCTCGTCCTTGAACTTGGTTGCCAACTCATCTCGCAGGGCTCGCTCCTCTTTATCAGTGAGCGTTAGCAAACCGCGCACTACTGCCTTTGCCAGTTCATTGCGCGCGTTGGGCGTTAGTTTCAGAAGGCTGGCCAAGTCCTTCTTGAAGTCCTCATTCAAGTTGCCGCGCATCTGTTGCCCGAAATATGTTTCGAATTTGCTCATCAAGCGTTCACCGCATCTTCTGCGAATAATGTGTCCGAGTCAACCAGCGCAAGATTAACGCCAGAAAGAGGAGCTTGCCGCAAGTCCCAAAATCAAGTCAGAAAACGAGTTTTCCGCTAGTTTTCATGCTCAATTCTTTGCGTCAGCCAACTCTTCCTCGAAGTCCACGATTTCCTTTATCTGAACCAAGAACCATCGGTCTATCTTGGTCAGGCCAAAGATTTTCTCAATCGTGAATCCGGCCCGCAGTGCGTGGCGGATGAAAAAGATTCGCTCGGCGTTCGGGACGGAGAGTTTGCGGGAAATCACATCGCGGGGAAGAATGTCCCGGTCGCCGTAAACTTCTGTTCCAATCCGCCACGGCTTGCCGTCGCCGCCGAGGCCGCTGCGGCCGATTTCGAGGGAGCGGAGGCATTTCTGGAGGGATTCTTTGAAGGTTCGCCCGATGGCCATTGCCTCACCAACGGATTTCATCTGGGTCGTCAGGGTCGGATCGGCCTGGGGAAACTTTTCAAACGCGAACCGGGGGATTTTTGTGACGACGTAATCAATGCTCGGCTCGAAGCTCGCGGGGGTTTCGCGCGTGATGTCGTTCTTGAGTTCGTCGAGCAGGTAGCCGACGGCGAGTTTGGCGGCGATTTTCGCGATGGGAAAGCCGGTGGCCTTGGACGCGAGCGCCGAGCTGCGGCTGACGCGCGGGTTCATCTCGATGATGACCATGCGGCCATTCTCCGGGCTGACGCCGAACTGGATGTTCGAGCCGCCGGTCTCCACGCCCACGGCGCGGATCACGGCGAAGCTCTGGTCGCGCATGATCTGAAATTCCTTGTCGGTGAGCGTCTGGATGGGCGCGACGGTGATGCTGTCGCCGGTGTGGACGCCCATGGGGTCGAAGTTTTCGATGGAGCAGATGATGACGCAGTTGTCGGCCTTGTCGCGCATGACTTCCATCTCGTATTCCTTCCAGCCGAGGAGGGATTCTTCGATGAGGATTTCGTTCACGGGCGAAAGTTCGATGCCGCGCTTGGCGATCTCCTCGAATTCCTCGCGGTTGTAACCGATGCCGCCGCCCGTGCCGCCGAGCGTGAACGCGGGGCGGATGATGAGCGGGAACTTGCCGATCTTGTCGGCGACGGCGCGGGCTTCGTCCATGTTGTGGGCCGTGCCGGAGATGGGAACGTCGAGGCCGATGCTCAACATGAGGTCTTTGAAAATCTGGCGGTCTTCGCCGCGTTCGATGGCTTCGGGTTTGGCGCCGATCATTTCGATTCCATACTTCTTCAAAACGCCGGAGCGGTGGAGGGACATGGCGGTGTTGAGTGCGGTCTGGCCGCCGAGGGTGGGCAATAAAACAAGTTTGTGGGGGACACCGGGCGGGACGCCCGGTGAACTCGCAGGCGGGACGCCTGCGCTACCTTGGAAAGGCACGCCGAGCTTCCGCATTTCGTCCAACTCGCGGACGATGATTTTTTCCACGCATTCGGGGGTGATGGGTTCGATGTAGGTGCGGTCGGCGAACTCCGGGTCGGTCATGATGGTGGCCGGATTGGAGTTCACTAGGACGACGCGGTAGCCTTCTTCCTTGAGGGCTTTGCAGGCTTGCGTGCCGGAGTAATCGAATTCGCACGCCTGGCCGATGATGATCGGGCCGGCGCCGATGATGAGGACGGAATGAATGTCGGTCCGCTTGGGCATCGCTGGGTTTTCGATTTGCGATTTGCGATTTACGATTGGCAACACGACGCGCAGCCGAAATTGTTTCCGCGGGCGGCATCGTCAGAGCTGAAGCGGCGTTGCCAAACGGCCAGAGATGAAACAGGGAGAGTCGTTCAAAAGCGAACTCTTTTTGAGCGAGCGGCGATTCGCGGGCGGGGAATTGTCCGCCTCGACGGTTAATCGGACCTGGAATTCTGTTCCCTGGATTTGCGCTGCGCCTCGCCGGTCATCGGGACAAAACGCACCGGCAGCACGGCGCGTTTCTCCAGTCGCCCGCCCTGCTTGCGGAGCGACACCAGTTCCTGGTCCCCGGCCGGGCCGACGGGAATGATCATCCGGCCGCCGTCCTTGAGCTGCTCGACCAGCGGCGGCGGCACGTTTTCCGGAGCGCAGGTGACGATGACGGCGTCGAACGGCGCCGCTTCGGGCCAGCCTTGGTAACCGTCGCCGGCGCGGACGTGGATGTTCGTGTAGGAGAGCCGTTTCAAATCGGCCTCGGCGCGTCTGGCGAGCGGCTCGATGATTTCGATGGTGTAAACCTCCTTCACCAGTTCGGCGAGCACGGCCGCCTGGTAGCCCGAGCCGGTGCCGATCTCCAGCACGCGATCCGTCGGCCTGGGTTCGAGCTGTTCGGTCATGAAGGCCACGACGTAAGGTTGGGAGATGGTCTGGCCGTGGCCGATGGGCAACGGGCCGTCCCGGTAGGCGCTGGCGCGAGATTCTTCCGGCACAAACTCGTGCCGCGGCACCTTGCCCATCACCGCCAGGACGCGCAGGTTGGTGATCTCGCGTCCCGGTCCCAATAATTGCTCCTGGACCATGCGTTTGCGCTCGACGCTGAAACGGTCTTCGTTGCCGGCCCCGGCAACTTTTCGCGGACCGGACTCACCGCCCGACAGAAACAGCAGTCCTGCGAGGGTCGCCAGTCCCAAAAGGATCCATACAGCCGCCGTCTTCACGGCTTCAAACTAAACCGCCTCGCTTGCGCCCGCCACCGACAAATCGCCAGGCCGCCCAGCCGATGAAGATCGTGGCCAGACCGACCGCGCTCTCCGCCGGTTGGCGCGCGATGGTAAACACCGTGATGCCGGCAACGGCGGCGAGGAACAGCGAAGGCACCCACGGCCAGCCGGGAACGGACACGGAAGGACCGCGATGCATTCGCAAACGCATCAACCCTGCCACCGCCGCCGCCGTGCACAGGCCGAGCGTGAAGCCGATGTAAGTCAACAGCGCCTTGAAGGTCACCGACCACAGCATGGCCAGCGCGAGCGTCGTCTGGAACAGGATGGCCGCGCGCGGCGGGCCGTGGTCGGGAAATCGCAGCCACGACGGCAGGCAACCGTCGTCCGCCATGCGGGCATAGACGCGGGGGCCGGCCATGAGCATGGAGGACGCGGAGGTCGCGAGGGCCAGCGCGATCAGGGCCGTGACGAAGTCGGCCATCCGCGCGCCGCCGAGCGCGTCGGCGGCGATGCGTGCGACCTCCAGCCTGCCGGCCAGTTGTTCGACGGGCACCGCGTAAACAAACACGGCATTCAGAGCGAGATAAACGAGCGTCACCAGACCGGCGCCCAGCGCCATCGCGCGCGGGAGATTGCGTTCGGGATCGCGGATCTCCCCGCCGAGGTAGATGGCCGCGTTCCAGCCCGAGTAGCTGAAGGAAACCCAGACAAGCGACACCGCGAAGGCCGCGACCGAGAAGCCGGCGGGTGCCGCGACAGGCGCGGGTTTCATTCGCGCAGCCGCAAGTCCGAGCAGCGCCGCGATCAACAGCAGTTTGGCTAGGACGCCGGCGTTCTGCACCCACGCGCCGCGCTGAACGTGGATCGCATGGACGGCCGTGAACAGAAGCAGGAGCGCCGAGCCGGTCAGGCGCGGTGTGGAGAAGGGCAGCCACACCTTGAGGTATTCACCGAAGGCCAGGGCCACCGCCGCGAGCGGCGCCGAGAAACCGACGAGCAACGACACCCAGCCGGCCAGATAACCCGCGGCGGGATGCAAGGTGCGACCCAGCAAAAGGTATTCGCCGCCCGATTCGGGGAATTGCCGCGCCAGCGCCCCGTAGCACAACGCGCCGAGCAGCGCGAGCACGCCGCCGCCGAGCCACGCCGCCAGCACGCGCGCCGGCGAGTGCAGGTCGGCCAGCAGGAAGCCGCTCGTCGTGAACACGCCCGAGCCGATCATGCTGGCCACGACGAGCGCGGTGGCGCTCACGAGGCCGAGTTGGCGTTGTGGCGGCATGATTCAAACTGCCCGACCTTGCGCCGCGGCGCACGAACCGCGCGAGGCGAAACCATTTCCATGCGCCGCCTGCCTTCGGGTTTTCCGCGCTAGTGCTGAGGCATGAACTTCTGCACCCGTTTGCCGATGATGTCGCCGAGATAGACATTGCCGCGCGAATCGAGCGCAATGGAATGGACCCAATTCAGATCGCCGGGTTTTTCGTGGTCGTCCTCGCCTTTGGGAATGGTCCAATGCAACAGCACCCGGCCTTCGCGGTTGAATTTCATGAAAAGCTGGTCCTTGGGCGGGCAACCGAGCGGCGCGCACGGGTATTTCGGATCGTCACGCCAGGACATGGGTGAAGAACCGCAGACCCAGAGGTCGTCCTTGGGCGAAATCCAGATGCCCCAGGGGACGAGCACGTTCTGCCAGACGTCGAGAACGCGGCCGTTCAGGTTGAAAACCTGGACGCGCACGTTGTTGCGGTCGGCGACATAGAGCCGGCCCTTCGAGTCGCAGGCAATCGAGTGAGGGTTGCTGAATTCACCAAGCGCGGTGCCCAGCCGTCCCCAGGCTTTGATGAACCGTCCGCGCCGGTCGAAATGGACCACGCGGCTGTTGCCGTAACCGTCGGAGACGAAAATGTCGCCGTTGGGAGCGAAGGCCATGTCGGTCGGTTTGTTGAAATGCCGCGGGTCCTCACCGGCTTCGCCCTCGGTGCCGAGCGTCAGGAGCGGTTTACCCTCGGACGAGAGCTTGCGCACGACGTGCAATCCGACATCCGCCATCCAGACGTTTCCCTCACGATCAATGCGGAGGAAATGCGCCGCGGCCTTTGGCCGGTCATCACGCCAGCCGAACAGGTAGCGTCCATCCGGCGCGAACACCTGCACGGTGGGATTGGTGCGCGTGTAAATCCAGACGTTGTCCCGGTGGTCCACGGCAATGCCCGGCACAGCGGCCAGGTGGACATCCGCTGGTAGCCGCGGCCAAGACGGGTCCACGTCATATACGGTCGCAAGGTTGACGCGTGGGTAAGGCGGCAGTTCACCGGCCACCGCAAGACGCACGGCAGTCATCGCCAACGCGCTGAGGCAGACAAAGCGGGTGGGCAGCGAAAGTTCGAAAACCCCTCGCCAGGGTATCGGCCTCTTCGCGGGCAACAGGTCTGGGTGAAGGTTCATGCTTACCGCCGGGATGAGAATGCTTTCGAGCGCGCGGGTCAATTTGATTCCGTTTCAGGGCGCGCGCGGCGAACCCGGCACACGGTTCGGTGCGCGGCCCAAGCGATTGGCCGGCCCGATGGGTCAGCCAGCCTGCTGCTCCGCTTGCCGGAGCAGCCGGCGTTGCTTCCGCATCACCAGCAGCATGGCGCAGCCGCCGAGGAAGCCGAAGCCGGCCATGGTCGGATACCACACGCCCCAGCCATAGGCGTCAATGAGCCGTCCGGTCAGCGGCAGCGCCACTGCCGTGCCGTAGTATTGGAAGGAGTCAATCACGCCGAGCGCGAACCCGGCCATCTTGCGCCCGCCGATGTCCATGGGCGCCGCCGAGCCGACGATGGCGTGCGTGGAATTGGCCGTGAGCGAAACCAGGATCAGGAACAAGCAGCCCAGGAACATTCCCACTGGTGTCGGCCCGACCACGCCTGAGTAGATGACCAGCGCGGCGCAGAGGATCACCAGGCTTTCGAAAAAATACAGCGTCATTGCCACCGGCGAACGATGGCCCTTGAAGAACCGGTCGGAAACCCAGCCAGCGGTGAAGGAACCCAGCACAGCCACCAAGGGCATGACGTTCATTGTCCACAGCATCGCCGCCGGCTTGTGGGCTAGGTCCACTTTCAATTGCTCGACGAAATAGACCACGACGAGCCCGTCGGAACTGTTGCGCACGGCGCCCGTACAGGCGTAAGCCGCGGCATAAAACCACACCAGCGGATGCCTGAAGATCGTCACGAACGATTCCTTCAAGCTGGCGCGGACACCACTGTCCCCGTGGCCGGTTTCATCGCGCACGACGCCCGGATAACCGGCGGCCTCGGGCGTTTCCTTTGGGATGAACGCCAACAGCACGGCCATCACCGCGACGAAAAAGGGCGGGATGCGGAACAACCAGCGCCATTCGCCCTGCGCCACTTCCCAGGTGAAAATGGTGAACCCGGCGAGGAGCACTGGCGCGAGGTTGTTGATGGCGACCTGCCCGAGTTGAATCATGAACCCGAAGACGCCGGTGAAAGTGCCGCGCTCGGTGCGGCCAAACCAAGCGGCGTTGATCTTTACCATGCCCGGCGCGCCAAAGGATTGGAACCAGCCGTTCAAAAGCCAGATCAGCGCAAATGTCGAGAACGTCCCGGTAAACGAACCAAACCCGAAGACCAGATTGAGGATGATCGTGCCCGTCGCGCCGATGAGCATGGCCGCCTTGCCGCCGATGCGGTCGGTGAGCAGGCCGTTCACGAGCTGTCCTGTGCCGTAGGCAATGGACCAGGCGCCTAAGATGTCGGTGATCTGGGTCTTGGAGAATCCGAACTCCTCGATCATGCCTGGCGCGGCGAACCGGAAATTGTACCGGCACATGTAATACGAGGCATACGTGGCGCCGAGAATGAACCAGTTGAGGCCGCGCCGCGGGCGGAAGCCGGGCGGGTATTTGCGCCACCAACTGGAAACCGCGCCCACCGGAGGAGGCGTCGGGTTGGGATCAGAGTTGGCCGGCGATGGCCCGGTGGGGTTCATGGGTTTGGCGTCAACGGATCAGACGGCGGTGGACGTGCGCGCCAGCTAATCAGAGCGGCGCAACGCGGTCAAAAGCTTTTCCCGCGATGAAGGGTGTCGCGGGCTGGAAGCGGGCGCGTTGATCGGGCTATTTCGAAACAAAATCCATCTCGAAGACCTCATACTCGGTTTGCTTCATGCCGAGTTGTTCGTAGGTGCGGCGGGCGCGGTCGTTGCCCGAGTGCATGTAGAGACGGATGCCGGCCACGTCGTCGCTGGCGCGGGCCAGATCTTCGAGATGCCGGAACAGCGCCCGAAAGACGCCGTGCCGGCGTGCCTGCGGCTTCACGAAGACGCTCTGAATCCACCAGAGATTCCCGTTGCGCCAGTCGCTCCACTCGTAAGTGATCATCAACTGGCCCACAACGATGCCGCCCGATTCGGCGAGAAAATAAATTCCCTTGGAGGCATCGCCCAGCACCGCCTCGACGCCACGTCGCACCAAGTCTGGGTCGAGGCGCAGTCCTTCGGTTTCGTGCGCGAGCCGCAGGTTGAAGTCGGCAACGACGGGCGTATCGGCAACGGTGGCCTGGCGGATGCGGATTTCGATGCGGCAGGGTAGGGGATGGCTGCGGCCAGAATCAATCTCCGGGTGCGTTGCGAGCGCAAACTCCGCGTTGATGCCTTGGGCCATCCTGTGGTTCACTCGCCGGGCATGGGCGACGAGCCAATCGAACTGCCGATTGACGGCGTGCTGGACTTGCACACGTTTCAGCCGCGAGAAGTGAAGGACCTCGTTCCGGAATACCTGGGAGAATGTCGGCGACGCGGCATCTTGCAGGTGCGGATCATTCACGGCAAAGGCATCGGCCACCTGCGCCGCACCGTTCACGCGATCCTGTCGCGGCATCCGGACGTGGTTTCTTTCACGCTCGACCACCCGCAATTCGGCGGCTGGGGCGCGACCCTCGTCGCATTGCGTCCTGCGAAAGAAGCGGAGTAAATCCCGTTTGCCTTCACTCCGCGCCGTGCTCAAAGTCCGGTCCGTGAACCAACCCATCTTCGTGTTGACCCTCGCCAGCCTCGCCGCACTGCCGGCCCTCGCTCAAACCAACACCAACCCGATCACGCGCGAAGCCGTTCGTGGGGCGGAGACTCTGCTCGGGCTGGATTTTTCCGAACGCAAGATTGACCTCATACTGCCCGGGCTGAAGGAGCAATTGGACAATTTCGCGGTGATGCGGCGCTTCGCGCTTTCCAACGGCGTTCCGCCCGCGATTCAGTTCAACCCCATCCCGGCCGGTTTCAAGTTTGAGACCGCGCGGCGCAGGTTCAAAGCCAGCCCGGCCAGCCAGGTGAAACTCCCGCCCAACCCCGACGACCTTGCGTTCTTCTCTATGGGCGAACTCGCGGCGCTGATCAAATCCCGCCGGCTCACGTCCGAAACGCTGACGCGCCTGTGCCTCGACCGTTTGAAGCGGTTCGGCCCCAAGCTCGAATGTGTCGTCACACTGACCGAAGAACTGGCGCTCGAACAAGCGCGCCGCGCGGATCGGGAGATCGCCGCCGGCAGATATCGCGGCCCGTTGCACGGCATCCCGTACGGCGCGAAGGATTTGCTCGCCACCAAGGGCACTCGCGCCACCTGGGGCGCCGCGCCGTTCACCAACCAGGTTTTTGATTTCGACGCAACCGTCATCCGGCGGCTGGAGCAGGCCGGCGCCGTGCTCGTGGCCAAGACCACGCTCGGCGAACTGGCCTGGGGCGACGTGTGGTTCGGTGGCATGACGCGCAATCCGTGGGACCTGAATAAAGGATCGAGCGGCTCCTCCGCCGGCTCGGTGGCGGGCGTGGCCGCGGGCCTGTTTCCGTTTGCCATCGGTTCCGAAACCTACGGCTCCATCGTCTCGCCGTGCGACCGCTGCGGCGTCACCGGGCTGCGCCCCACGTATGGGCGCGTCAGCCGCCACGGCGCGATGGCGTTGAGCTGGACGATGGACAAGATCGGCGCGCTCGCCCGCACGGTCGAAGATTGCGCGCTGGTGTTCAACGCGATCCATGGGCCGGATGGGGTTGACCAGACACTCTACGACGCGCCATTCAATTACACGCCCGGGGTGAATCTCAAAAAACTCCGCGTTGGGTATCTCAAGGGAGACTTCGACAAGGAAAAGGACGAACGCAAAGCCAATGACGAGGCGACGCTGGCGAAACTCCGCGAACTGGGAGCGGACTTGTTGCCTGTGGAGCTCCCGGCGTTTCCGCTCAACGACATTTCTTTGGTGCTGTCCACCGAAGGCGCGGCGGCGTTTGACGATTTGACTTTGAGCGGCCGCGACGATTGGATGAAACGACAGGAGCGCGCCTCGTGGCCCAACGTTTTTCGCGAGGCGCGATTCATACCCGCGGTGGAGTATCTGCAAGCCCAGCGCATCCGTCACCTGCTGGTTCAAGAGACGGCAAAGGTCTTCGCCCGGTTCGACGTGCTGATCGCTCCATCCCAAACGGGCGGCAGCCTGCTGCTCGGCAATCTCACCGGCCATCCGTGCGTCGTGTTGCCGAATGGATTCTCCCCAGCCGGCACGCCCACGAGCATTTGTTTCATCGGGAAACTCTTCGGCGAGGCCAGACTGCTCGCGGTCGCCAAGGCGTATCAAGACGCCACTGATTTCCATCGCAAGCATCCGCCGTTGCTCGAGTGAGGGATCGGGCCGCAATCGGGTGGAACCGGGACGCCGGCCGTTCGAGTGACGCGCGTGATGTTTGAGGTTGATTTCTGCAACCGTCATGGTAGTCCTGTTGCGGATTCCACCACGTGTAACGCGGTAGCGGAAACGACTGAACCATTATTTGTAAATCGCCCGACGGCTTGAAGGAGAGGACATGCGAAGATTCTTGTTTCTAACACTCTGGAGCGTCGCAGCCATCGGGCACCTGCGCCCCGCGACCGCTTCCTGCCCGACCAATCGTGTGGTCGAATGTGGAGCCGCCTGGGATTTCGATGCGCCGGGCCTGAGTGACGTGTGCGGCAGCACCAACGCCACGGTCATCGTGCTGGACACGGTGACCAATGCCTCGTGTGGAAATACGTTTACCGCCACGCGGACCTGGCAGATCACCGACGGTTGCAGCAACAGCATCACATGCAGCCAGACGATCACCGTCGTTGACACAACGCCGCCCGTGCTGTCGTGCGTGAGCAACCGCATCGTCGAGTGTGGTGCGGCGTGGGATTTCATTCCGCCAACGGTCAGCGACGTTTGCGACGGGACCAACGTCTCCCTGGTGGTGTTGAGCACGACGACGAATCAGTTGATCGGGGAAACTTTCGCCGCGACACGCACCTGGCAGGCCACCGACGCTTGCAGCAACTCGGCCGCGTGCAGCCAAACCGTGACGATCCTGGACACGACCCCGCCGCAAATCACCTGTCCGTCAAACATCCTCGTCGAATGTGACGGGCCGCCGGGCAAACAGGTCTTCTTCAGCCCGGTGGCGTCGGATGGTTGCGACACCAACGTCGCGGTGGTCTGTGTGCCGCCCTCCAGCTCGAGCTTCGCCCTCGGAACGAACCTCGTGACTTGCACGGCGACCGACGACAGCGGCAACACCAACCAATGCACCTTCGAGGTCGTGGTTGTGGACACCACGCCACCGCAGATCACCTGCCCGGCGAATATCATCGCCTCCGAGGCGCCGCGCGATTCCGGCGGCGCCGCCGTCTCGTTCCCGGCGCCGCTGGCCACGGACATCTGCGACAATGCGGTGCAACTCGTCAGTTCCGCGCCTTCCCCCTCGGTGTTCCCGCTCGGCACCAACACCGTCACCTGGACGGCCATTGACGCCTCGGGAAATTCCAACTCCTGCACCTTCACCATCCGCGTGATTCCCTACCGCCTGTTCGTGGTGACGAACACGGATGACGCCGGCCCCGGCTCGCTGCGGCAGGCCCTGCTCGACGGCAACGACGCGCCGGACGAAAACCTCATCCTGTTCAATCTGCCCGGCGCCGGCCCGCACGTCATTCACCTCCTCTCAGCACTGCCGGTGGTCACCAGCCCGACGATCATTGACGGGTGGTCGGCTTCCGGCTTGAACGAGCCGCCGGCGGTCGAACTCGACGGCGGGGGCGGCACCAACGCCTTCGATGGCCTGGTCATCCGTGCGGACGGCAGCACGATTCGCGGACTGGCGTTGTATGGTTTTGCCACGGCGATCCGGCTCGAAGCCCACAGCTACAGTGTCATCCAAGGCAACTACATTGGCACCGATTCCACCGGAACGAACGCGCCGGGCAACGCTGGCGATGGCATTCATGTGAACTCATCCCACCACTGGATAGGTGGCGAACTGCCCGGCACTGGCAACGTCATCGCCGGCAACGGCGGGAACGGCATTCATTTCGATTCCTCCAACGCCATGTTCAACGTGATTCGCGGCAATCTGATCGGTGTGGCGCGCGACGGTGTTTCGCCCCTGGGCAACGGCGGCGACGGCCTCCTGTTCGGCGATCAAACCGCCCGCAACCTCGTCGGTGGGTGTGCCACCGACGGGAATGTCATCGCCCACAATGGTGCCAACGGCATCCGGCTCTCGGCGACAGCCGGCGTGCAAAACCCGATCCTGGCCAACTCCATTCACTCCAACGCGCGACTCGGCATTGACCTCGGCGGCGACGGCCCGACGCCCAACGACCTTGAGGATCCGGACGGCGGTCCAAACCTGAATCAAAACTTCCCGGTCCTCATTGACGCCCAGTCGCTGGGGGGCATTACCGCGATCCAGGGGACGCTTAACTCGATGCCGGTTGGCAACTACCGGATCGAGTTTTTCCTCAACGACACGCCCGACGCCTCCGGCTTCGGCGAGGGGCAGACCTTCCTCGGAGCGCGGGTGGTCTTTGTCCACGGCGACGGCAACGGCGATTTCTTCGAGCCCTTCACCGTGGCCGCCACGGCGGATCATTTTGTCACTGCCACGGCGACCGACGCGGAGGGGAACACGTCCGAGTTCTCTCCGGCAGTCCGCGTGCGAACTCCACCCGTTCTGGAATCGCAACCCACCAGCATCACGACGGACATCGGTTCCAACGTCACGCTGTGCGTCACCGCCTCCGGAACGCCGCCGTTCTACTACCAATGGCGGCACAACGGCGCGAACATCGCCGGCGCCACCGACTCCTGCTACACGATTCCGGCGGTCGAACTCACCGACGCCGGTGCCTACTCGGTGGTGATACGAAACGACGTCGGCACCGCCGGCACGATTCCCGTCGGACTGCGGCTGTCGCTGCCGGGTCTGGCGGCCGGAGACAATTTCGTGGACCGCGTTCCGCTGACCGGTACGCCCGGCCTCGTTGTCGGCGCCAACCGCGGCGCGACGCGCGAATCCGGTGAGCCTAATCACGCGGGAAAACCGGGCGGCAAATCCGTCTGGTACACCTGGGAGGCGCCGATCACCGGCATCGCGACGTTTGGCACGCCGGGCAGCACGTTCGACACGCTCCTGGGGGTTTATCGCGGGACGAACGTGGCCTTCCTGACCCGCGATGGCAGCGATGAGGACCGTGGCGGCTTCTTCACCAGCGGCGTCCAGTTCAACGCGTTCAAGAAGCGGGTGTATCATTTCGCGATTGACGGTTTCGCGGGGCAGGAAGGCGACTTCGCGTTCGGGTGGCAGATGATTGACACGCCGCACATGCTGCCGGTGATCACAATCCAGCCGCAGAGCCGGACGGTCACATCGAACGCGCCGGTCACTTTTGTCGTGGCGGCCAACCGCATCTGCGGCGGTGGCCACAATGCCTGCCCGCTCCCGTCGCATTACCCTCAGGAGCAGTTGCCCGGAATCTTCGTGCAATGGTTTTTCGAAGGCAGGCCGATCCCCGGCGAGACGAATTATTCGCTCACCATTCCAAACGTGCAGCCGGTTCACGTCGGCCAGTACACCGCGCGCGTGTCGGCCCGGTACTTCACGGACAACATCGAACGGATCGTGGAAAGCAACATCGCCGATCTGCAAATCAGTATTTCCGACGGCGATCCGCAGACCGCCCAGGCGATGGACAAGCTCGAGGACGCTCTCCAGGCGGCCGCGATTGTCGTGGGCACGCCTGGAGGAGGCGGCGAGGTGGCGGCGCGGGGTGCAGAGGGCGCGGGCGTCATCGTCAGCGGTTACTCCGGCACGCAGATCTTCAACACCACGAACAGCAGCGGGCAGGGCGAATTGTTCTGCGGCTTCATCGGCGGCGCGTCCGAGTGGCTCACCTTCCAGCCCGCCCAGTCCGGCATCTTCCGCCTCGACACGGACGGTAGTTCGTTCGACACGCTGCTGGCGGTGCTGCTGTCCAACGTGCCACCCACGCTGCTGGCCTGCGACAACAACAGCGGTCGCGGCGGCACCAACAGCAAAGTGGAGGTGGTGGTACAGGCGGGAAGCACTTACCTCGTCGGCGTGGATGGCGTCAACGGAGCATGGGGTACTGTAGTGCTGAACTACAACCTCGATACCAATGTGAGCCTGACCGTGCCGACGGTGACCACGCTCGGCGTGACCAACAACATTTACAGTTTGCGGGTGACGGGCGTCGGCACGAACAAGTTTGTCATCCAGGTTTCGAGCAACCTCTTCTCCTGGACGCCCCTGACCACGAACAGCACGCTGACTTCGCTGTTCGATTACGTGGATTACCGCTCGACGAATTTCGCGCGGCGGTACTATCGCGCGCAAATCCTGCCGTAAGCCTGGTGGCGCAGCGCGTCCCGCCTGCGATGGGTCCGGCCGGAGTTCCGCCCGTCGTGCCCGCGACGACCGGCACGGCCGCCGGGACAATGGCCGCCGAGACGGCGGCCCCACTACCGCCCATCACTTCTCCCGCAGGATCGTGTGGGTCACCCAGTCCGGCGGGAGGTCTTGCTGCGCCAGTTCGGCAACGCGCTCGAGGTAAAACTTCGCCGGACCGTCCTCGGGGCGCAATTCCAGCACGTGGCGGAAGCCCATCCCGGCAAAAACCAGATTCCGCTGCTCGTAATTGTCGAGCGCCTGGGCAAAGGCCTCGCGCCAGGGCCGGGTGGCTTCGGCCTGCGCGGGCCAGCCGACCAGTTCATGCACCTGCACCAGGTTTTCGAAACCCTTCAATTGAAAGCTCCCGAGCGCGCGGGTCACCAACTGTTCGCCGATGACCGCCTTGATCTCGCCGCTGAGGAGGCTCTCCGTGCCAAGGTATTTGTTCAACCCCTCGAGGCGCGAGGCAAGGTTGACGTTCTCGCCCAGCGCCGTGTAATCCACGCGCTCCGGGCTGCCGAAATTGCCGACGTTGGCCACGCCCGTGTGCAGGCCGATGCGCGTGCGCAGCGTCACGCCGTTGATCGCCTGCACCCCGAGATCGCGAAAATGCAGCGCCGCCTCGCAGGCGCGCAAAGCGTGGTCCGCCTGCGGTTCGGGCGCGTTCCAGAACGCGAAGATCGCGTCGCCGATGTACTTCACCACCGTGCCGTCGGTCCTGTGGATGCATTTCGAGACGGCTTCGTCGAAATAGGCGTTCATCAACTTCGCCAGGTCGTCCGAATCCATGCCCTCGGAAACCTTCGTGAAGTCGGCGATGTCGCTGAAGAACAGTGTGACCACCTGTTTCTGCGCGCCCGGCTTGAGCAGCTTGCGGTCGCGATCCGCGGCAAATTTCTTGACGAGCTTCGGCGAGAGATACAGTCCGAGGGTTTGTTCCGCCAAACGTTTCTCGACGTAAGCCTGGATCGAGTTGTAAGCCACCGCCACCACGAGCGCGAAGCCGATCTGCACAGCCACGAGGAACAGCACGAACCACGAGAGGCGGGCGACCGCAATGGCGCAGACACCGTAAAGTCCGACCAGTGCCAGCACCGCAAGCAGAGTCGCCGGAAACGGTCGCAACCGCGCGAGGCCGAATCCCAGAACCAACCCGAGTACGATGACGATCCATCGCTCGGCGGTCTCCGGCAGGCGCGACCACCAATCGCCGCGCAACAGGTTCAGAAACGCGGTTGCCTGGATCTCCACCCCCGGCACGAACATCGCCCCGCGCTCCTCGATCATCGCGCGCGACATGAAGAACGCGAACGGATTGCGGTATTCGTCCTTGCGCTCGCTGGCGAACTTGGTGATGAGCTTTGCGCCGATGAAGACTGCCTTCCCGCGGAACAATTCGTCCTTCGACACCGCCGGATCGAGCGCGCCGGCGTAGCTCACGGACGGCAGCCTGCCGGGAGGGCCGTAGTAATTCACCCAGCGCCGCTGGTGTTTCGCCGAGGCATTTGTCGTTACGGCGGCACCGAAGAATTCCGCCGCCACCCAACTCAGGCTGGGCAATTCCTCCTCCGGCGTGTGCTCGCGGACCACGAGGTCCGCGCTCGGGCGCACTTCGGCGGAACCGATGCCCGCGGCGTTGGTCAGCAGGAGTTCGATGGGCGGCATCGTCTGGCTTTGCTTTGGCCCGATCGGCACGCGGTCCGCCGCGAGGATGACGCGCCCGCTGGTCCTGATCGCTTCGGCAAGCCGGTTGTCAGCGTCCGGGCCGGTGATACTCGGATCGCTGAAGATCACGTCGAACACAATGGCCTTTGCCCCCGCCGCCGTCAGCCGGTCAATCAAGTCCGCGTGCAACTTCCGGTCCCACGGCGCATTGAGCGGCTGCTTCAACACCTGATGCGATTTCTCGTCCAGATAGACGATGACCGCCTCGTCCGCGGACTTTTCACCGCGCGCCACGAGAAGGAAATCGTAACTGGCATGGACGAGGCCGCGGCCCAGCGGATACACGTGAAGTGCCAGCCCCAATCCCGCAGTAAGCAGTGCTATGATGCCGGGCGCGAAGTGTCGCTGTAGAATCCTTTTCCTCAAGACGGGGCGCGAGGCAGGCTGGGCGACAGCGGGTTCAAAAGTAAAGCTTGAGACTGGCCGTGAACGTCCGCTCGCGCGGCAGTTCGTTGTAAAGCGTGAGCGGGTTGAGGCGGTAATCCTGATCAGAAAGATTCAGCAACCCGACCCGGGCCTCGGCGCGACGATTCCAGAAGCGGTAGCCAGCGTGGAGATTGAATTGCCAGAACTCGTCGCCCGGCCTTGTGCCAGAGTAGCCGTCGTTGGATTGCGAGGACCACACCGCGTCGGCCTGCGCGAAGAATCCGCACCGCACGTTGTAGATCGCGTAAAGCCAGATTTGATGCAGCGTCGCGTCCACGTCCTGGTTCAAATCGCCCGCCACCGACGCCGCGATCTGCGTGAAGCGCGAATCCAGTTCGGCATACGTCAACCGGTAGCGCGCGCCGAGGGCGACCTCGGGGCCGATCAATTGATTCAGCGTGATCGAGAGGGATTGCTCCTCGTAGTCGAGCGATTGCCGCGTGCCGGAAGGGGAATCGGCAACGGGCGCATAGACGTTGCTGTTGGTGAGGAGGCCCACGGTGCGCGCGGCGTCCGAAGCGAGAAACTGTGCGTCCACCAGCAGATACGTGCCGGTTTTGAACTTCTGGTTCCAGCCCAGGCCGAACGTCTCGAAGCGCGTCGCCGGCACCAGGCCGACCACGGATTCCGGCGCGATGCTGCGGAACGCCTGGTTGAAGCCGGCGATCTGCGTCGGTTCGAGCCGGACGCTGGTGTCGAAGAACGTGCCGCCCAGCGAGCGCGTGTAGATGCCGCGGAATTGGGTGTCCTTGCAGGGCGACCAGACGATGCCGGCCTTCGGCGAAACCTGGTCCGTCGGCGTCTCGTCGTTGCTGATCGGCGAGGTGTCAATGTTCCGCGGATAATGCAGGCGGTCGTAGCTCAGGCCCGCGGTCAATTGAAACTGGTCACACACCCGGAAGTAATCGTAGGCGTAAAAGCTCAAACGGTTCAGGTCCGCGTCAATGTCCGGAACGGGGACTCGCTGCGCGGTGCCGCCGAGCGAGAAGTGGCGCAGCAACTCGGTCTCGATATCGGCGGCAAGGGTCTGGTAGCGCGCGCCGACCACGAGCGTGTTGCGGGCGGTCTGCCAGATTTGTTGCACCTCCGCCGAATACGCGGTCAGCTCGCGTTCGTAATCCAGCGAGAAGAACGGCGGATTGATCAGCGTCACCGTCGGCATGCCCGGCGAGAAGATGTTTTCAAACGTGCGGAGGAAAAGCAGTTTGGGCGCGGAGTCCTCCAGCGTGAGCGTGTCGTCGAACCGCCCGGCAAACAGCAGCGTGTGGTTGCCCGGCGACCATTCGTGGTGGTAGCCGAACAGGACGTTGGGTGTCTGGCGTTCGGTCACGCGCAACGTCTGGCTCGCGTCGCTCTGCCGGTAATACTGCGCCACGTCACCGGTTCGCAGGTCGAGCGTCGAAACTTCCACATAGACGTTGTCCTTCGGCGTGAGTTGTTGCTTCAGCCGCCCGGCAAAGCTCCATTGCTCGAAATCGTTGTTGGGCCGCTGGCCGCTGTCCTCGCGATAGAAACCATCGAGCGAGTAGCTTGTGCCACCAAACACACCGTATTGCGCCAAGGCAACCTGCCAGTCGCCGCTGGAGAAATACTGCGATTCCGTGGAAGCGCCAAAGTGATCGGCGGCGAAGAATCGGGAATACTCCTGCTGCGAAATGGTCTGGGCCAGCGCGCCGCCGCCCGCCGGGGACAGCAGGTTGGCGACAAGGTACTCACTGAAGGCGGGCGTCTCGTAACGCAGATTGATCAACCGCGGATCGCTCAGATAATCGTAGCTGGAGGCGAGGAACAAATGCGCCGACGCGTTCGCGTAATCGTGGCTGACCGCCTGCGAAGCCTCCTGCACGCTCACGTCGAACATCCCAGCGTCGCGATAAATCGAGGCGAGGTTCGCGCTGCGCACGGCCTGGTCCTGGTCCAGCAACAGCCGCGAGCGAAAGAGGCTGCGGTTGTCGTTCAACTCCTTCGACTTCTCCAGGTCGCGGGCCGCGTCGTTGATGCGGTTCTCCTGCTGGTGTTGCAACGCGGAGTAGAGCCACGCAGTCGGATCGTTCGGGTCCAGCTTTTGCGCGAGGGCGAGTTCCTTTTCAGCCCGTTCCTGGTCGCGGGTGCGGCTGAACGCCTTGCCGAGATAGCTGCGGAGAATGGCGCGTTGCGGTTCGAGCGCGGCGGCCACCTGCAAGTCGGCGCGGCCCTCGGCGTCGTCGCCCTGGCGAATCTTCAAGAGGCCGCGCCCGAGCCAGGCGTTGCCCAGCGCGCCGTCCGCGGCGATCGCTTGATCAAACCAGGTCATCGCTTCGACTTGCTTGCCGTTGGCGCTGGCGAGGAATCCTCTCAACGCAAGGCCCTGCGCGCTGCGGGGCGAGTGTTGCAGTCCCTTCTCGACCGCGGCCATCGCGGCGTCCGCGTGGCCAAAGCTGAATTCCAATTCCGCCGCGCGAATCCACGCCGCGCCGAACGTCGGAGCGTTTGCCGCCGCGTCGCGGGCCAGAGCCAGCGCTTCACCCAACTGCGAGCGCGATTGAAGCGAATAGGAGCGGGCGAGCTTCTCGCTGGTCGTGGCCGGTGCGCCCGCCTCCGAACTTGCCTGGCCTTTTACCACGCCGATGAGTTCCCGCAACGCGTGCGCCGGGCCGGCGGTGGATTTCGCGCCCGCGAGATGGGCTTCGGCTTCATCCACCCGGCCTGCTGCCAGCGACAGCGCCGCGTGAAACACATGCTCCGCTTCTGAACCGGCGGTGCGGCCCTGCGGCCACGCGTGCAGCGCGCCCACCAAGTCGCCCGCGCGATACGCCGTCAGCGAACCCGCCAGCACCTGCTGCTCTGCGGCGTTAAGGCCAATCTCATCCGGATCGGCGACCGCCGGATAATACAACGCCCATTGGATCACGCCGACGGGGTCCAGCACGGCGGTTTTCGTTGGAGCCTTTCCGGACTCGACCGTGCCGCGTTCACCACTGGCGAGCGTGACCGCCCCTTGCGGGTTCTTGAGGTCCACTTCGCCGTCGAGCAATGTCAGTTCGGTGCGACCGTCCTCCGCCACGGCGAGGTTGAATTCGGTGCCGCGGATCGCGCCCGAGGCGACCGGGGTGCGGAACTGGATGTCCATCGGTTTCTCGCGGCTGAACAGGTAGGCAGCGCCGGATTTGAGGTCGAGTTGCGACTTGCCGCCGGCCTGCTCCGGCGCGGCGAGTTCCAGGCTCGTCAATTGGTCCACGCGCACGACGCTGAGGTCGGACCAGCGCAACGTCGCGCGGCTGCGCAATCCGGTGCGAACGCGGTCGCCGGTGTGCAGGACTTGATTCGTGGTCGCCGCGGCCCAGTCGCTCTTGCCGCGCAAAGCCACCTCCACCTTGCCTTCGGCGGCAAGGATCACGCACTGCGGTTCGGCTGCGACATCACCGGCGCGCAAGGGATGCACTGACCACACCACCGTGGCGGCGAGCGCAAACAGCCAGTTCGACGCCGCGAATCCCGCCGGGGTGGACGGCTTGGCATTTCCTCGTTGCGGAGTTTTCATAGCGGGTTCGGATTGGGATGCGGAACGTATGACAATGGATTCGTGGTCGCGTCTTTTCTTAGTCGGGATCAACCGCGAGCGCAAGGTGATTTCTGGGCCTTGAACCGCGGTTCGTTTAAACCTCAAAAATGCGTGTGGAGTGTTCAGGATGCATAAAAGAGCCCGTCAACATTGAATGCGTGTGCAAGCTTCACTGACAAATTCAGATTTTTTGGCGCACACGCAATTTCCGGATCGCCCGCGC
>Ga0247727_10006903_pt1 | contig 22003 bp, 26 predicted proteins | sample WisWelCaveWW1625_FD_202498 | JGI IMG/M metagenome (GOLD analysis project Ga0247727, IMG submission 202498) | Biofilm microbial communities from Wishing Well Cave, Virginia, United States - WW16-25 | ecosystem: Environmental > Aquatic > Deep subsurface > Groundwater > Cave microbial mat | place...
CCCGGAGGGGATCTTGACTTGGAGCTGTTCCCCCTCGCGGACGAATTTTGGGTCCGGGAGAGGGGCCTCGGCGGCCTCGGGAAATTGGGATTGAAGGGCTGAGAAAAGACCGGCCTTGTCCATAATCAAACGGCTTTCGTTCTGACGCCGGCGACGTACATGTCATCGATCTTTTTTTGGAGGACAAGGATGGCGTTGTGGAGCGCTTCGGGGCGAGGGGGACAGCCGGGGATGTAGACGTCCACGGGGATCACCCGGTCAACGCCCTTGACCACGGAATAGGAATCGAAGTAGGGTCCGCCGCAGTTGGCGCAGGCCCCCATGGAGATCACGAACCGAGGTTCGGGCATCTGGTAATAGAGTTTTTCAATGGCCGGGGCCATCTTTTTGGTGACGGTGCCGGCGATGATCATCAGGTCCGCCTGGCGCGGCGACGGGCGGGGAATCACGCCGAACCGGTTGACGTCGAAACGGGTGGAATAGGCGGCCATCATTTCAATGGCGCAACAGGCGAGGCCGAACGTCAGGGGCCAAATGCTGGATTTCCGCGACCAATCGACGAACAAATCGACCGTCGTCAACATCAACTCCCCGCCCGGGAGCTTGTGGGCGATGCCCGGAAGCTTTTCAAAGACGATTCCGGCCACCGATCACTCCCAGACCAGGGCGCCATTTTTCCAGGCGTAGACGAGCCCGAAAAAAAGGATCCCCACGAAGAGCATCACCGCCAAAAAGCCCTCCACGCCCAGCGTCCGGAATTGGACCGCCCAGGGGAAGACGAACAGCGCCTCCACGTCAAAGATGACGAAAAGAAGCGCGAAGACGTAAAAACGGATGTTCGGCGAAACCCAGGCGGAGCCCACCGGCGGCATGCCGCATTCGTAGGGCATGGCGTCCTGGTTGTCGCTCCGCTCCCGCACCAATCCCGCCGCCAGCAAAAGGACGGTAAAAAACGCGAAACCGATGATCGCGAACAGCAAAATATGAAGATAACTCAACGTCACGAAGCGCTCCCGATGAATAAAGACACCACGCCGCCCCAGAGGGGGCGGATACGAAAGGATTCAAATCCAGTCTTTTGGAAAACCACGTGAAGCGCCTCCGCTGGCGGGAGGGCCTCGATGGAGGCGGCCAGATACTCCCCCGGCCAAAGGGCGCCAAAAAACCAACGGCCCAGGGCTGGGAGGACGGTTCGATTATACAAACCATGCCCCCAACGCAGGAAGCCCCCCCCGGGTTTCGTCAAATCCAAAAAAACCAACTTCCCCCCGGGGGCAAGCACGCGGCGGGCTTCCCGAAGGGATGCTTCCAGAATTCCCGCGCGAAACAGATTTCGGAAAACGTAGGCCGAAATGACGGCGTCGAAGGAGCCTGAACGGAACGGCAGATTGTCCCCGCTGGCTTGAATCCAGGCGCGGCCGAGGTCCCGTCGCCGGGCGCCGTGCAACATTTCGGCGGAAATATCGATCCCCACGACGCGCGCCCCGGATTTCGCCGCGAGGGCGGTCAATTCCCCGGTGCCGGCCCCCACATCCAAGACCCGCCGGGACCCCGCGATTTCGCGGACCGCAACCCGCCGCCAGCGTTGGTCCATCCCCAGGCTGGCCCACCGGTTGAAATCCCTGTAACGGGGCGCCAGCCCCGAAAACATTTTTCCGATGTCCTCTTTGGTCGGGTTCAAGTCCCGTCCTCCAGTTCCGATTGACGGGGCTGTCCTTCCTCTTAATTCAGCGGATCAAGAACGAGAACATCCCGGGGAACAGCCCCGGCAAAGCCGATGAGGTCTAAATGTCCTCGGCGCCGAGGGTCTTCTTTTTCCCCTCGCTCTGCACCTTGGAGACGCAATCGTTGACGATGCCCTCGACTTTTTTTGAAAGCGCGTCGATGTAATCACCGCCGGTTCGGAACCCCTTCGCTTTCACCATCTTTTTGATTTTGCTGACCACCACGTACATTTCCGACATGAGGACCTCTCTTTAGGTGACGTTGACCGGCTGAAAAACGGCGAACCGGTAAAAACGCAAAAACGGAATTAAGCGATCTAAACCCTGAAGGGCGCGGAAAGTTGACCACAACCTGTTAAAGCCCCGCCATTAAAGGAAATAAACCATTTTCTTGTCAATTGTTTAACTTTTAGGTTTCGGGGCGCAGGAAAGGCAATCCGACCGGCGTTTTACGGGGCGTTCCCGAAAAGCCATGCGACGGATGTCGAAAAGCCACAGACGATTCGTTAACAAATCACCTTTTCCCAAAAGGATCTTTAACGCTTCGGACGCCATTAGACAGCCCGCGACCCCCGCCACCGGGCCCAGAATTCCTCCGTCGGCGCAGGAGAGGGCCAGCGCCGGGTCCGGCGGTTCGGGGAAAACGCACCGGTAGCAGGCGCTCTTCCCCGGGCGGACGCTCATCACTTGGCCCTCCCAACGGAGGACCGCGCCCCACACCAAGGGGAGGTCGAGGCGGACGGCGGCGTCATTGACCGCGTAGCGGGTTTCGAAATTGTCCGACCCGTCCAAAACCAAATCATAGCCAGACAATAGATTGGGAGCGTTGTCCTCGACCAACCGGACGGGGTGCTCCCTGACGAGAAGGCTGGGGTTGAGGGCGGAAAGTTTCTCCCGGGCCGATTGGATTTTTTGTTTCCCGATATCGGCGGGGTTGTGAAGGATTTGGCGATGGAGGTTGGAGCGTTCGACAATGTCGCCGTCGACCAGGCCCAGAGTTCCCACTCCGGCGGCGGTCAAATAAAGCGCCGCCGGCGACCCCAGACCGCCGGCCCCCACGATCAAAACGCGCGCCGCTTGAATCCGCCGCTGTCCTTCCCCCCCCACTTCCGGGAGGAGGATTTGACGGGCGTACCGCTGGACGTCGATTTCGGCCGGCGGAAGCGTTGACAGGTTCACCCCGGGACCCCGAGTTTCCCTTTCGAGGTCAGGCCGCGCACTCGCCGACGCCGATGTCCACGATGAAATCCTTGGTTTCGCCCCAATCGTGATAGAGCGACGGGTTTTGTTCGTAGGGGGGCAGGGTGGTGAATTCCTTGATTTCCTCTTTCACGCGCCCCTTGCCCACCCGCTCCAGCCACTGGGCGAAGTTCTCCGCGCCGCTTTTTTCTTTCTTGTAGACCCCGATGAGTTTCTTGACGGCCTCGGGGACGAGGCGCGCGGGGAGGGCGCCCACGGGTTGGCCGAACTTGGCTTCGCCTTCCTTCGTGGAACCACCCACCAGCATCATGTAGTGGGGCACGTTGCGGCCGCCGATCTTCCGGTAGGTGCCGAAGAACCCAAGCGTGCCGACGTGGTGCTGGCCGCAGCTGTTCGTGCATCCGGAAATCTTGACGTGGATCCCCTCCATGTCCGCGTCGGCCGAAAGCCCTTCGGTGAACAGCGCGCCCACGGCCTTGGCCAGCTCCCGGGACTTGGTGACGGCGATCTGGCAGGTGTCGGCCCCGGGGCAGCGGGTGATGTCGGAAAAACGGCCGGCGCCGCCTTCGCCCAGGCCGATTTTCACCAGCTCCCCGTGAAGCGCGGGAAGGTTCTCGTTCTTCACCCAGCGAAGGAGAAAATTCTGCTCGATGGTGGTGCGGAGCCGCCCGCCGTTAAATCTCCGGGACACTTCCGCGAGTTGGCGCATTTGGAGGGCCGAGATGTCGCCCAGGGGGAGGACAACGGTGACCCAACTGTACCCCGGCTGTCTTTGGGCGGACACGTTCGTGGATTTCCAGCGATCAAAACCGGGCACCGCGGCGGCCGTGGAAAGGTGATTATCTGGTGGTGCGGTTTCCTCGGTGATCGGAAAGGTCCAATCGACGGTCCCCGCGCGGGTGGACATGACGGCTTTTCGCTCGGTCTGGAATTTTTTCTTGAATTCCTCGACCCCCCACTTTTTCACGAGGAACTTGATGCGGGCGTGCAGTTTGTCCTGGCGCTCCCCGTTGCGGTCAAAAAGGCGGATGACCGCCTCGATGGTGGGCAACAACTGGTCGGCCGGGGTGAAATCCTCCAGCCGCGCGGCCACTTGAGGCGTCGCCCCCAGGCCGCCGCCCACGTAAGTGCGGAAGCCGCGGCGTCCGCTTCGGATTTCCGCCACGAAGGCGATGTCATGGATGGGCGTCAAGGCGTAATCCGTGGCGGTGGACTCGAAGGCGATCTTGAACTTGCGCGGCAGGTTGGCGCACAGGGGGTTCCGGAGGAAGAACCGGAACGCCGCGTCCGCGTAGGGCGCCACGTCGAAAATCTCGCCCGGCTGGACCCCGGTGTAGGGGTTGGCGGTGATGTTCCGGACGGTGTTGCCGCAACCCTCCCGCGGGGTCAATCCGGACTCGGCCAGACGCCGCATGATCTTGGGCGTGACCTCCAGGGGGATCATATGGATCTGCAAATTTTGCCGGGTGGTGAAGTGGCCGATCCGGGAGGGCGCGTAGGTCTCCGTCACGTCGGCCAGGGCCTCCAACTGTTCCGGGTTCAATTGGCCGAAGGGAATCTTGATCCGGATCATTTGCTTGTCCGTCTGGTTCCGGATGCCGTAGATCCCGTTGTTCAAGCGGAACCTGCGAAAATCGTCCATCTCCATCCGGCCCGATTTGAGTTCGAGGATGTTTTCCTCAAAGCGGCGAATTTCCTCTTCGACGGCTTCGGAAAGCTTCACGGACGGCGGGGCGACGGTGGCGGGCATGCGTTTTCCTCAGGGTTTCGCAATTTCAATGGGTTCTTCCACAAAAGGGTCTTTGTCCTCGGCGCGGAACCAGCTTCGGGCTTCCACAAAACGGCCTTGATCGACTTTAACGATCACGTTCGACCATCCGGCCAGGAGCGGCTGGGCGGCGTCGGTGGGACTGGGGCGGGCGGGGTGGTCGGGGTGCGTGTGCAAAACGCCGACAACGTCCAACCCCTCGCCGGCGGCGGAGGCCGCCGCCCGGTTGAATTCCGACGGGTCGATTACAAATTCAAATTGGCCTCCGGTTTCAACGCGCTTTCCCAGGGTTTTAGCGGCGGCGTCAAAAAGGGCCGGGTCGGTTTTTTCCCGGAAGCGGAGAAGGTTTTTCAAGGGGTGAAAGCGGTCCACGGTCCGGCGACCGCCGGGCTCGAAGCGCCCGATCAGGAGGCCGCATCCCTCGTAAGGATAACATTTCTCCGACCAGCGGCTAAGCTCCTCGACCTGCGCCCCCGACCACCGCAGGGTCACAGTTCATGGCCCTTCATGTAGTCCTCGAAATTGTCCAACAGGTCCTCCCAATAGCGCGTGCGGAGGTAGCGTTCTCCCGAGTCGGGCAGAACGGTCACCAGAACGCCTTCCTTCAAGCCCATGACCACCTCGAAAACGCCCTGCAGGGCCGCGCCGCAGGAATACCCCACCAAGATCCCCTCCTCGCGGGCCATGCGGCAGCACATTTCGTAGGCGTCCTCGGTGAAGACGGAAACCTTTTGGTCGTGCACGCGGGGGTCATAGATTCCGGGCACGATGGATGTTTCCATGTGTTTGAGACCTTCCAATCCATGGAGCGCGGTGGCCGGCTCGACGGCGATCACGCGGACGCCGGGCTTCAATTCCTTCAGGCGGCGTCCCGTGCCCATCACTGTCCCGCTGGTGCCGATGCCCGCGACGAAATGGGTCACCCGCCCTTCGGTTTGGCGCCAAATTTCCTCGGCGGTCGTGTGATAGTGGGCCTTCCAGTTGTTCGGGTTGTTGTATTGGTCCGGCAAATAAAATTTTCGCGGGTCGGCCTCGTAGATCCGCTGGGCCTCCCGTTGGGCGCCGTCCGAGCCTTCGAGCGGGTCGGTGTAAAGCACCTTGGCGCCGTAGGCCTCGATCACGCGCTTTTTTTCGGAGGCGTTCTCGGGCATCACCAGCTCCACGCGGTAACCCAGCGCCGCGCCGATCATCGCGTAGGCGATGCCCGTGTTCCCCGAGGTGGAGTCCAGGATGATTTTGTCCTTGGTGAGCTCCCCGGATTTAATGGCTTCCAGGATCATGCTTTTAGCGGCGCGGTCTTTAACGGATCCGCCGGGGTTGGAAAACTCCGCCTTGGCGTAGACCTCGACGCCCTTGGGAAGCCACCGGGAGAGGCGGTCCAAGCGCAAAAGAGGCGTGTTCCCAATCCGGTCCAACAGCCCGATTCCCAGGGAAGAAGCGATGGAGGTCATGAACCTGCTATTTTACGAAATCCGCCGAAGGAATTCCATTTTTCCGTCTAGAAATCGGCGGCGCCTCGTTGGTGGCTTTAAGGGCCTCAAGGACGCAATGGGTGGCAAAGCGGCGTAACGTTTCAGTATTTAGGAACAGAAGGGTCCACGTCGTCCGACCAGGCCGAGATGCCGCCCTTGACGTTGGTGAGTTTCCGGAAGCCCAGCTGCTTCAAAATGTCGATGGCTTTCAGGCTCCGCACGCCGGACTTGCAGTGGACGACGATGTCGTCGGCGGTGTCCAATTCGTTGGCCCGCTGGGCGATCTCGCTCAAGGGGAGCAGCGTGGCGCCCGGGATGCTGGCGATCTCGTATTCATTGGGCTCGCGAACGTCCACGAGGACGAACTTGTCCTTCCGCCGCAGGCGCTCGGCCAATCCCTTGGCGGTGATTTCCGGGGCGCCGTTGGCCCCGGCGGCGGCTTCGTTCCCCCGCCCGACGCCGCAGAACTGGTCGTAATCGATGAGCTCTTTGATGGTCGGGTGGTCGCCGCAGACCGGGCACTTGGGGTTCCGCCGAATTTTCACTTCGTCAAAGCTCATTTCGAGGGCGTTGAACAGGAGCAGCCGCCCCACCAGCGAGCGGCCCTTGCCGAGGATGAGCTTGAGGACCTCCGTGGCTTGAATGAGCCCGACCAGGCCCGGCAATATCCCTAGGACCCCGCCCTCCGCGCAGGACGGCACTTCCCCCGGGGGCGGGGGTTCCGGGTAGAGGCACCGGTAGCAGGGGCTCTCCGGGTTGCCCGGCTGAAAGACCGTGGCCTGGCCGTCGAAACGGAAGATGGAGGCGTACACGTTCGGTTTTTTCAGGAACACGCAGGCGTCGTTGGTCAGGTAGCGGGTCTGAAAATTGTCCGTGCCGTCCACCACGAGGTCGTAGTCCTTGATGATGTCCAGAGCCGTGTCCCGCGTAAAAGGGCTGTTGTAGGTCTTGACGTTGACGTTGGGGTTGATGTCACGGATCGTTTCCCGGGCGCTCTCGACCTTCAGTTTCCCCACGTCGTTGGTGCCGTGGATCACCTGGCGGTGGAGGTTGGTGTGGTCGACGGTGTCGAAATCCACGATGCCGAGCGTCCCGACGCCGGCGGCGGCGAGGTAGAGGGCGTTGGGGGCGCCGAGCCCGCCGGCGCCGATCAAGAGCACCTTGGCGGCCACGAGATTCTCCTGCCCTTCCACCCCCACCTCCGGCATGATGAGGTGCCGAGAGTATCGCAACACTTGTTCCTGCGTCAGTTTCACCGAAGGACCTCCTCCAATTCCTTAAACGAATCAATCAACACCGCCGCCCCGGCCGCCGTGAGCTCGCCGGCGGAGCGGAAACCGTAGGTCACGCCCACCACGGCCACGCCGGCGGCGCGACCGGCCTCGACGTCCACGGGGCTGTCGCCCACCATCACCGCCTTTTCCGGAGGCACGCCGAGGCGCTTCAGCGCCTCCCACAGGGGCTCCGGCGCGGGCTTGCGTTGCGGCAGGGAATCCCCGCCGAACACCACGCGAAAACTTTTTTCTATGCCCAGGGCCCGGAGGGTCTTCCAGGTGTGGGCCTCGGGCTTGTTCGTCACAAGGCCCAGGGACCGGGAGGAAAACCGCTCCAGGGTCTCCGCCACGCCCGGATAGAGCGCGGCGGAATCGGCGCAGTGCTCCAGGTAAAAGGGCAAAAAAATCTCGAGCGCCCGCCGGGCCGTCGGCTCACCCATCGGGCCGGCCGCCCGGGCCAAGAGCTGACGCACGCCGTCCCCCACGTAACGCTCCACTGTGGGGCCGTCGAGAAGGGGCTTCCCCAGGGCCTTGAGCGTGTGGTTGACCGAGGCCGCGATGTCCCGCCGGCTGTCGACCAGCGTGCCGTCTAAATCAAAGAGGACGGCGTCCGCGGGGAACAATCGGCGCCCTATCGAATCACCCTCGAAAAACCAGAGGCATTGACGGTCTTACTCCTCCCCCCCTTGAGGGGGAGGAGTAAGGTGGGGGGGTGTTTGGGGTTGTGCCAGCGGATTCACGCCACCCCCCTTCCCGGCTTCCCCCTCAAGGGGGGAAGGTGAAAAGCAGAAGCCCGCCTCACAGGGCCGACAACACCTCGGCGGCGTGGCCCTCCACCGAGACGTTCGGGAAAATCTTTTTTAGGCGTCCGTCCGAACCGATCACGAAGGTCCAGCGGGCGGCGCGGCCCTTCCCCTCATTGAAAACGCCGAAGGCGCGGGAAATGTTCCCGCCTTCGTCGACAAGGAGCGTGAAGGGGAGCCCAAATTTGGTCTTGAACGCCCGGTGGGAATCGGCGCCGTCCAAACTCACGCCCAGGATCACGGCGTTCTTCTTTTCATAGGCCGTTCGGTTGTCTCGGAAAGCGCAGGCCTCGATCGTGCACCCGGGGGTGTCGTCCTTGGGGTAAAAATACAGCACCACCGATTTTCCCTTCAGTTCGGCCAGCGAGAGGGTTTTCCCCGCATCGGTCTTGGCTTCAAACGCGGGGGCGAAGTCGCCTTCGTTCAGTGTCACGGGGGTCTCCTTGGAGTGCGGGGTTGCGGCGGTCCCTCCGGGGGGCAACGCCGGGAATGAGGAAAAGATCAACGCGAAAAAATAAAACCACGGTTCATGGAAGCGAAACGCGCGGGTCAGGATTTGTGGCGAATGAAGGAGAGAAATTCCTCCCGGGTGCGGGCGTCGGTTTTGAAAAGGCCGCGCATGGCGCTGGTCACGGTCGGGCTGGCGAGACTTTCCGCTCCGCGCATTTCCATGCACATGTGCCGCGCTTCCAAAACCACCGCCGCGCCCAGGGGCTTCACTTTGTCCATCAACACCTGGGCGATATCGCTGGTAAGCCGCTCCTGCACCTGCAGCCGGCGGGAAAAGGCCTTCACGAGTTTCGGAATTTTCGAGAGTCCGATGATTTTTCCATTGGGGATGTAGGCCACGTGCGCCACCCCAAAAAACGGAAGGAGATGATGCTCACACAAAGAGTAAAAATTGATGTCCCGGACCGTGACCATTTCGCTGTAGGGCTCCTCAAAAAGCGCGCCGTTGATCAACCGATCCACGTCCACCTGATAGCCGGAGGTCAATTCTTGCAACGCCCTGGCCACCCGCTGGGGGGTTTTGAACAGCCCCTCGCGGCGGACGTCCTCGCCCAGGCCAAGGAGAATGTCCGCGACCAATTCCGGCAAGGGCCGGGTGGCTGTGGGCCGGGAAAGCGTCTCGATTTTCACGAAAGGCGAAGGAGGGGTGATTAAAGCCAGGATCGGAAATAGGGAACGGCGTCGGGAAGAGGTTTCCTTCCGCTGAAGCCCTCATGCACTTCGTGCCAATGGGTGATTTCCCGCTCGCCCAACTGCCAGCAGAGGTAGATCTCGGCGCCGTCGGCCCCGCGGGAAGGAAAATCCACCAAGCCCTTGCCCAAGTCTTTGGGCAGGCAACCCATCTGGCAGACGGTTTCCAATCGCGCGTTGATTTCCCCCATGAGGAACTCAACCTGTCCCCGGGCCAACGCGCCGTCGGTCAGGGAGAAAGAGGGGTTCCGTTGCCATGTGGAAATGCGCGCATCCACGCGTCGTTTCAGCTCCTGGACCTCATCCAAAAGAGGGCGGATTTTCAGGAGCGCCGTTTGGGCTTCTTCAAGCGAAAAATAACGCTGATGCATGGGAAAATCTTACTAAAAAAGACCCCTATTGTCCAGTCCTATAGAACCGCGGCGAATTCAATGGGAGTAAGTGCAACAAAGGCGTCGAAGACCTGACGCGGTGATTTAAAGCCCAAACATTTCATGGGCCGATTGTTGATCCGGTTTTCAACGTTCTGAATTTGTAGCTCAGGGATGTTATCGAAATCGCATCGTTTGGGGAAGAACCGGCGGACCACGCCGTTGCGATTTTCGACAGTTCCTTTTTCTTTTAAACTCCCATCCACGAATTCACTGAGCAACAACGAGCGAAAAAGTGCCCCTGGGCGGCGCGCAAACCATTTGTGAACGGCAATGACCGGCCGGTAATTCTGCTGTAATTGTTTTTCGCGCAACGCCATATTTGCAACAAATATCGAACGATGGTTCAAGCCTACAAACGTATTGTATCTCTATTGAGAGATTGCCTCTTTTCTTAGGTTATCCCCCGCCGATCATTTGGACGATTTCGACGGCGTCGCCGCTCTTGAGCGGCGTCGCGCCGTAGGCGGCGCGGCGAACGATCTCCGCATTCACTTCACAGGCCAATCGGCCCGGCGTCAGGCGAAGATCTTCCAAGAGCGCCAGAAGCGTCGCCCCCTCCCGAACCTCGCGCTCCTCCCCGTTGACCTTGAGCTTCATGGGTGCGGTAAGAAAGCGCCCAGGCCCACTCCGAGCAAAAGGAACACCCAGCAGAGAGCGTCGCGGTTTCGGTGAATGCGGGGCAGAACGTCGGCCATGCTCAAGTAGAGGAAACCGCCCCCGGCCAGCCCGAGCAGCGCGGCCATCGCCGGGCTCTCCGTTCGGGGCCCAAAGGTTCCACCGATAAAAACGCCGAGCGGGGTCGCTAAGGACAGAAGGCCGGCCATCTTCCCCGACCGCGTGCGGGAGTGGCCGGAGCCCAGGAAAAGCGCGACCAGAGTCATCCCATCGGCAAATTTATGGACCACAACGGCCGAGGCCACGGCTGTCCCCAGCGGCGCGGAGGACAGGAACGCGAAAGCGATGGCCAGGCCGTCGGCCAGGCTGTGCAGGAAGAGGGCGGTCAGGGCCCCGTACCCCACGCGGTGCCGGACGCAACGCTCGGCCACTTCGCCGCAGGCGTGGACGACCGTGAATTCCTCCAAAACGAACAACGCCACCAGCGCCGCGAGCACCGCCGCGCCCGCCCACCGGGGGTTCACCGCCCAGGCCTCGGGCAGGAGGTGGAGAAACGTGATGACGAGGAGGAGGCCGCTGCCGAAGGCCAGGAAGCGCCAGAGGTGAAGCTCCGACCAGGGTTTGCGGCGGAGGACCAGTTGGGCCCCGGCCAGGGTCGCGCCAACGGATAAGACCGAAAACAAATGGGGCGCCGGCGTCATCGCTCGAGGATTTGAAGTTCGTAGAGATGCCGGTAGATGCCGTCCCGGGTCAACAGTTCCGCGTGTTTGCCCGACTCGACTATCCGGCCGTGGTCAAGAACGACGATACGGTCCGCGTTCTTGACGGTGGCCAGCCGGTGGGCGATCACGATGACCGTGCGGTTCTTCATGAGGCGCTCCACCGCTTCCTGGACCAGCTTTTCCGAACGGGCGTCCAGGGCGCTGGTGGCCTCGTCTAGGACGAGGATGGGCGGGTTCTTGAGGATCGCCCGCGCCAGGGCGAGCCTTTGTTTTTGGCCGCCGGAGAGAAGGATCCCACGCTCTCCGATGCGCGTGTCGAGGCCCTGGGGTTTGTCCTGAATGAATTCCCAGGCGTTGGCGGCCTTCGCCGCCTCGATGATCTCCGCCTCCCCCGCGTCCGCCCGGGCGTAGGCGATGTTGTGGCGGATGGTGTCGTTAAAGAGCAAGGTCTCCTGGGTGACGAGGCCGATCTGCCGCCGGAGGCTCGCGAACGTGGCCTCCCGAATGTCCACGCCGTCGATCCGGATCGCGCCGGACTGGGGGTCGTAAAAGCGGAGCAAAAGGGCCGAAAGCGTCGTTTTGCCCGACCCCGACGGCCCCACCAGCGCAACGATTTCCCCCCGGCGCACGGTGAGCGACACGTTGTGGAGGACCGGTTGATCGGCCCGGTAGGCGAAGGACACATCGTCGAATTCAATGGCCGCCGAAAAGGGCGTGAGGGTTTTGGCATTAGCCGCCTCCGTCACCGTGGGTCGGGCGTCGGTCAACTCGAAAATCCGCTCTGCCCCCGCCAAGGCGAGTTGGATCGTGGCGTTGGACCGGGAAAAATTCTTGACCGGCTGATACAACGACAGCGCGCTCCCGATGAAGGCGAAGAAAGCGCCGGCGGTCCAAACGTGGTCCACCACGTCCTTCCCCCCGAACCACAATATGACCCCCATGCCGATCGCCCCCAGGAACTCCATGACCGGGCTCGAGAGGGATTCAATCCGGGCGTTCTTCATGGCGATGCGGAAATAGGACTGGTTCTCCCTCTCGAATCGCCTCCGTTCGTAATCCTCCCGCTGGAACGCCTTGACGACCGGGGTCCCGGCGATGGTTTCCTGAATCAGGGTGTACAGGTCCGCCATCTTGGCCTGCCCCAGTTTGGAGGTTTTTCGGAGGCTTTTGCCGAAGCGGGCGATGAGAACTCCCGAAATGGGCAGAAGGGCGAAGGCGACCAGGGCGAATTTCCAGTGGAGGTAAACCAAGACCCCCGCGAGGGCGATCACCGTCAATCCGTCGCGGACGATCATGATGGGAATTTTGGTGAGGGCGTTCTGCAAAAGCTGGCCGTCGTTCGTCAGCCGGGCGATCACCCGGGCGGAATCCGTGGCCGCGTAGAAATCGAGCGAGAGGTTGTGGATGTTGCTGTAGGCCTCGTCCCGGACCCGCTTGACGATGGCCTGGCCGATGAAGGCGGTGACGTAATCGTGCACGTAGGAAAGCGCCGCCTTGGCGAAGTAGAGCACTAACATGAGACCCACGACGTCCGCCAGGGTCGAGAGGTCCCTCTCCATCAGCGCCCGGTCGATCACCTGTTTCAGGATCCACATGGACGCCGCGGTCAAGGCCGCGACGCCGGACATGGCCGTCAGCGCCAGGAGGAGGCGCGGCAGGTGCGCGCGAAAATAGGGCAGGAGCCGCCGGGCCACGACGGAGGCCGTCGGGTTTCCGGCCCTCTCGTCGAAAGTCCGGCAGCCCGCAGGGATGTCGTTGATGCCGCTCACGCGACCGCCTTTAAAAGGATGTCCGCGGTGCGGCGGGCGGCGCCGGGCCCACCCAGGTGGACCCGCAGGGACAACAGGTCTTGCCGGACTTTCCGGCGCAGGGCGCCGTCATCCAGGAAGCGCCAAACGGCTTGCGCCAGCCGCTCCGGCGTGGCCCGGTATTGGATGAGTTCCGGCACGATCTCCCGCCCGGCCAAGATGTTCGGCATGGCGATGAAGGGGACTCGCACAATCGCGCGCGCCATCGCGTAGGTGATCCAAGAGGTCTTGTAGACCACAGCCATGGGCAGGCCCAGCAGGGCGTTTTCCAACGTCGCCGTTCCCGAACAGGTCATGGCCGCGTCCAGCCCCGCCCGCCACGCGTAATGGTCATCGCGGACGATCTCCAACAAATAAGAACGCCGGGTGTTCCGTCCGAGGATTTCGTCATAGAAATCGTTGGTCAAGCCGGGCGCCGCGAAAAGCACGAAACGCAGGCCCGGCCGCTGGCCGGTCAACAAATCCGCCGTTTTCAAAAAAAGCGGCAAATGGCGGCGCACTTCGGCGGGCCGGCTGCCGGGCAGGAGCCCAAGGACCGGCTCCACCCGGTGCGGCGGATGGGCGGCCGGTTCCGGCAGAGCGTCGAGGAGGGGGTGGCCGACGAAGGTCGCCGGCACGCCGGCGTCCCGATACAACTTCTCTTCAAAAGGAAAAAGCACGAGCATATGGTCCACCAAAGATTTCAGGATCCCGATCCTCCCCGGCCGGCTGGCCCACACCTGGGGGCTGACAAAGTAAAAAACGCGGCGGCCCGCCGCCTTCGCCGCACGCGCGACGAAGCGGTTGAAACCGTAAAAGTCCGTGGGCACCACCACGTCCGGCGCCGCCTCCGTCAACGCCGGACGAACCACGCTGTCCAGTATTTTCAAAAAGCGCGGGAGCCTCTTGACCGGCTCCCAAAATCCCATCACCGCCTCCCCCGCCAGGTCACAGAGGAACCGGTCCGCCACCGCCCGAAGCGCCGGCCCTCCCAAGGCCAAAATTTCCACCTCCGCCCGCTGGGCCTTGATCTCCCGGGCCACCTCCGCCGCACGCTCGTCCCCGGAGGGGTCCCCCGCCACGAAAAGAATTTTCGGCATCAACGCGCCCGTGGGGCGTCATGAGGAGTACCCGATGACGGGACAGGGACCGCCGTCATAGGGAATGCAAATTCATCGTTTTCCGGATTTCCAGCGCCAACTCCAGAGTGTCCCTCCCGTGCTCGCCCCCAACGAGGGGGGCCTTCCCTTCCCGAACGCACTGGAGAAAGTGCCGGAGCTCCGTTTCGAGGGGGTCTTTCTTCTCCAGACGGGGCCGCTGGACCGCGATGTCGAAAAGGCTTTTCACCTCGACCCGCTTTTTCCGGTAGATCTTAAGGCTCCGCTCGGAGTAATCCAGTGACATGTAGGCGTCTTTCTGGAACACGCGTATCTTCCGGAACTTTTTCAAACTTACGCGGCTGGCGGAGATGTCCGCCCGGCATCCCCGGGAGAAGAAGAGCGTCGCTTTCACGATGTCCTCGTGCGGGGAAAGGACCCGGCCACCCACGGCGTCCAAGCGCACGACCTTGTCCTTGGCCAGGGCCAGCACGATATCGATGTCGTGGATCATCAGGTCGAGCACGACGCCCACGTGGGCCACCCGGGGGTCGAAGGGACCCAGCCGCGACGCCTCGATGAACAGAGGGTCCCTGGCGTGCTTGGCCATTTCAACGACGGCGGGGTTGAACCGTTCGATGTGGCCCGCCTGAAGAACCAAATTCTTCCGGCGCGCCAGCTCGATGATCTCCTCGGCCTCCTCCACCCGTTCCGTCAGGGGTTTTTCCACGAAGCAATGCCAGCCGCGCTCTAAAAACGTTTTGGCCAGCCGGTGGTGGGTGGGCGTCGGCGAGGCGATGATCACGGCCTGCGTCGTCGGCGGAAAATTATTGCCCGACAGGAAAGCCGTCGCGCCGTGTTCCCGGGCCAGCGCCTCCGCGCGGGAGCGGTCCGGGTCGGCGACGCCCACCAGCCGCGCCGCCGGAAGGCCGGAGAGGATGCGGGCGTGGTGCCGGCCCATGTTTCCCACCCCCACCACGCCGACGGAGACCCTTTGCGAATCCAGAAGACGGGGTTCACAGGCGGTGGATTTCTTGAGTGAAAAAAGGCCCATCAGTCGGCCTTCATGCCTGCCACAACGAGACCCGCCGCGTTGGCGCCTTTCAGGAATTCTTCCCGATCGAAAAAGAGGGTTTTCCCGGCTTCCACGGCGAGGACGGCCGCGCGGGCCGCCATGAGGGACGCCAGGGTGCGCAACCCGATCACGGGAACGTCGAACCGCGCGTCCTGGCGGGGCTTGGCCACCTTGGCGACGGTGAAGCCCGCGGCGAATTCCCCGGCGCGGCGGATGCAGGCGTCCGTCCCTTCGATGGCCTCCACGGCCAGGACCGCCCTGTCCTTCACGCAGACCGTCTGCCCGAGGTCTTCTCCGGCCAGGACCTTGGCGGTTTTAAGGCCGAAGGCGGCATCTTTCTTTTGATCGCTCGACGGTTTGGCCCGGGTCAGGACGCCTTCGGGCACCAAGAGGTCGGCCAAATAAGTGGTGGAAGGCAAAAAGCGGATGCCGTGCTTCAAGAACTCCACGGCGACCGCGCCCAGGATCGTGTCCGTTTTTCTGTCAGGAAGGAAGGCGAGGATTTTGACGGCCGTCGCGTCCAGGCGGAGGCGCCGGAACATCTGGGTGTGCTTGACCTGGCCGGCCATGACGGCTTCGTCCACGCCGGCGTCCTGGAAGATCTTAATGGTCTTTTTGATTTGTCCCAGGCCGACCCAGGCCAAGGTCTTCACGAGGGGAGCCAGGGCCGGGTCCGTTTCTTCCTCGATTCCCACCGCCACCACCGGTCGCCCCCGCCGCCCGGCCTCCCGGGCCACCAGCAGGGGGAATTGGCCGTTCCCGGCGATGAGCCCCAGGGGTTTCATAAAGGGAACCCGGGAAGCGACCTAAAAAAAGGAGGCGTCTTCGTCGCCTTCGGTGGTGGACTGGGACGGCGGACGGCAAAGTCCGCGGTTGGACACGTTTCGGAGGAATTCCAAAAAGACCTCGATCTCCGCCGGCCGCGTCCCCTTTTCAATGGCGGCCACGGCCTCCTTGAGCGCGAGCCCCGAAAAAAAGAGGGTCTTATAAGCGGCCTTCAGGATGGAAAGGTTCTCGCGCGAGGTCCCCCGCCGGCGGAGCCCGACCACGTTCAATCCCATGACCTTGGCCCGGTCCCCCTGGACCATGCAGAAGGGCGGAACGTCGTTGGGCACCATGGACCCGCCGCCGATCATGGCGCCGGCGCCGATGTGGGAGAATTGATGCACGGCCGAAAGGCCGCCGATGAACGCGCCTTGGCCCACGTCGACGTGGCCAGCCAGGGTCGCCGCGTTGGCCAAAATGACGTTGTTGGCGAGAACGCAGTCGTGGGCGACGTGGCTGTACGCCATGAGGAGGCAATCCTCCCCCACGGTCGTGAGGCCCGAGGCGGCCGTTCCCCGGTGCACGGTCACGCATTCGCGGATGGCCGTGCGGGCCCCGATTTTGACCCGGGTCCTTTCGCCCTTGAACTTCAAATCCTGGGGCTCGGTCCCGACGAAAGCGTGGGGGTGGAGACGGCAGTTTTCCCCGATCGAGGCGTATTCCACCACGGCGTGGGGCCCGATCCAGGCGCCCGCGCCGATCTCCGTCTCCGGGCCGATGACAGCGTAGGGCCCGATGGAAACGCCGGGGGCGATTTTGGCCGACGGGTCGATGACCGCCGTCGGGTGCATGCCGGAGGGGCTCTCGACGGTCATGGCGCCGGCTTCGCCTCCTCTTTGTCCACGATGGCGAATATGAATTCCGCCTCGGTCACCATCTCATTATTTACGAAAGATTCGCCCCGGCATTTGCCCACGCGGCCGTCCCGCAACACCTCCAGCCGCATTTCCAACTGATCTCCGGGGACAACGGGCTTGCGAAACTTGACCTTGTCAATTCCCATGAAAAACGCCAGCTTTCCCCCCATCCCGGGTCTCGAGAAGAAAAGGATGCAGGCCGTCTGGGCCATGGCTTCCACGATTAAAACGCCCGGCAGGATGGGGCGGCCGGGGAAATGGCCTTGGAAGACCGGTTCGTTGGCGGCGACGCTTTTAAAACCGGTGATCTTTTTCCCCGGCTCGGTGATCACGGCCTTGTCCACCATCAGGATGGGGTAGCGGTGCGGGATGACGGATTGAATGTCGACGGCGGTCAGGGTGCGCGGCGCGGCGTTGTCCATAGGAAGGAATCCTCCGGAAGTTGAAATCAGGTCAATGACGCGACGGGCCGCGCGAGAAGCAGGTCGCCGCCGGTCATTTGCGTGGCGAGCAGTTTGACCAGGTTCACGTTGTGGCCGTGGCCCACCCGTTTCGCGAAAATGCGCGCCTTGAGCGGAAGGCCGAGAAGAAAAAGGTCCCCGATCAGGTCCAGGGTCTTGTGCCGAACGAATTCGTCGGGGTACCGCAGGGACTTCTCCTTGTTGTGGACCCGGTCGATCCCCACCACGACGGCGTTGTCGAGGGACCCGCCTTTGGCGAGCCCCCGGCGCTTCAGCGCCTCCACTTCGAAATCAAAGCAAAAGGTGCGCGCGCGGGAGATTTCGGCCAAATACCCCTCCCGGGTCAGGGTGAAAGCGAAGGTCTGCCGGGACACCAGCGGGTGCTTGAAATCAATGGTGGTTTCCAGGATCAGCTCGTCCGCGGGCTCCACCCGGTAATGGCTTTCGCCGGCGTGGTATTCCACCGGGTCCGGCTGAAAAAACCGGCGGGGAGCGTCCAGGTCGCGAAGGCCCGCGGACAGGAGGGCGTCCACAAAGGGCCGGGAGCTCCCGTCGGCCACGGGCGGCTCATTGGCGTTCACCTCGATCACCATGTTGTCGACGCCCAGGGCGTAAAGCGCCGAAAGGACGTGTTCCACGGTGTGGACCCGGGCGTCATGGTTTTTTTCGCCGTCCAGACTGAGGGTCGTGCCCCGAATGACGCTGGAAACGGTTTTGTGGTTGGCCGGGATGGCCGGCCGTCCCGGAAAATCCGTCCGGACAAACGTGACCCCCGCGCCGGCCGGGGCGGGCTTGAACACCAATTGGCAGACGTTCCCCGTGTGGAGACCGACGCCTTTGTAGGCGGCCTCGCGGGCGATGGTGCGCTGGGGTTCCCCGGTTTCGATGATTTTCACAGTCTACTCACCCGTCCCATGATTAGGAGACATTCTGGGAGCCCCATTTTGGCCGGGTTCAAGGAGCGACGAGGGCGCGATGCGGGCCATCGTAACCGAGGAGCGACGCGGAAGCCGGGCAAAAGGGGGCTCCCCCGTAGGGGCCGGGCGCTTTTGCGCGGCGAGCGTCGTCGCTCCTCCGTCACATACTCCCGGTATGCTCCCTCGTCGCTCCTTGTCGCCCCACAAAATCGCCCGGCCAGGATGTCGCCTAATCATGGGACGGGTGAGTTAGCCTTTTCGTTATCGTTTTTAATTCCGCCAATATTTTCGGCAGGCGCCGAAGGGCCGCGAGCATTTTCAGTTCATCCCGGAACGGCTGGGCCGGCAATCCCCAATAGACCGCCTTCCCCTGGAGGTCCTGAGTCACGCCGCCCCGTCCCCCGACCACCGCGCCATCGCCGATGGTCAGATGTCCGGCGACGCCCACCTGGGCCGCCAGGGTCACGTTGTTCCCGATCTTGACCGATCCGGCGATCCCGGTCAGCGCCGCGATGAGGACGTCGTTGCCGATGTCCACCCCGTGGGCCACCTGGACCAAATTGTCGATTTTCGTCCCCCGCCCGATGCGGGTCACGCCGACCGCTCCCCGGTCCACGGCGCTGTTGGCCTGGATTTCCACGTCGTCGCCGATATCCACCGTCCCCACCTGGGGAATTTTCAGGTGCCGGTCCTCGTGCCACGTGAACCCGAAGCCGTCGCCGCCGATGACCACGCCCGGCTGAATTATGACCCGGTCGCCCAGCGTCACCCGCTCCAACAGGGTCACGCGGGGATAAATCAAACCGTCCCGGCCGATCCGCACGCCGGGGCCGACGTAGACCTGGGCGTAAATTACCGTGTTATCACCGACGACCGCGCCCTCTTCGATCACGCTGTGCGCGCCCACCGCCACGTTCGACCCCAGCCGGGCCGAGGGGGCCACGACTGCGGTGGGATGGACCCCCGAAGGGCGGCGCGCGCGCTCTTTGTCCAACACCGCCAGGACCTTGGCCCACCCCGCGGGAGGGTTCTTCATCGCCACGACCGTTCGGCCGGCGGCCTCCGTCTCCGGAGAAACGAGGACGGCACCGGCCCGCGTGGTGGAAAACTGGGATTTGTACTTGGCGTTCCCCAAAAACGAGATGTCCCTGGGCGTGGCCTCGGCCAGGCCCGCAGCGCCCTCAATCACCCGGGATCCTTCCCCGCGCACGGTTCCTCCCACCAAATCGGCGATCTGCGACACGGTCAGTTTCATGGGGTTTTCCCCCAGTCGGGAAGGCCCCGGACCCGGCGGCTCAAGGCCTCGGTCAGGTCCACCGCGTTTTGACCGTAAAGGATGGCCGTTTTGTCCACGACCATCTCCACGCCTTTTTCCTCCGCCACCTGGACGAGGGCCTTGTACAAGGAGCCCAATATCTGGAGCGACCGCTTGTCTTCCAAATCCTTCAACATCTTGGCCGCGGATTGGCGGGCGGCGTCAAGTTCCTCCCGTCGCTTCTTGATTTCGGCCTCGCGCCGGGCGAGACTTTGCCCCCCGCCCGGGACGGTCGAACTGCTGAGGGCCAATTCGGCCCCGGGGGCCGGGGAAAGGGGCGGGGCGGCGGCCGTCGCGGAGGAAGCGAGGACCGGCGGCAGGGTGAAGAGCCCGGTGGAAACGGCCGGCGGGGAGATCGTCTCTTCCCAGGCGTCGGCCTCCCCTTCCAACCGGGTGACCTCCCGTTCCTTGTCGGCCAGGTCCGCCCGACGGCGTTCCAACTCCTTAAAGTAGTCGGCGCGGGCTTTTTGGGTCTCCGGGTATTCCCGGAATATTTTTTCCATGTCCACAAAACCCACCCGGGTGCCCTCCCGGGACCCGCGTTTCAACGGAATTTCGAGGGAACGGGCCGAAACGGCGAAACACGCCGCCACCGCAAGCGCCCCCAGGAGCGCGCGCCCAGCGGGGAACGCGGCGCACCCGGGGAAAAAGTCCACCGTTGAGGGTCTGGGTTTTGCCATGAAACGGTGATTTTACATTATCGACGGTGGGCTGTCCACCGCCGGCCCGGGCCCGAACCCCCTTGACATTTCGGCGGGGCCTTTGTTAGGATAGCCTCAACACGAAGGCGTGTGAATGTCTTTGTCGTTTGGTTTTTGATTCGTGCGGGACAACGAAGTCCTCCCAGGGAGTTGGTCGGGGAGGGCTTTTTTATTTCCATCAGGCCGCCGACAGGCGGCCCAAGGCGTACGGGGATGTGGGCCACGATTTGAACGAAGGCGTTCGTCAGCGGGTTGTACCGCGGCGAGCGCTTTTTTTAAAGGGTGATGGGGATGGCCAGTTTCGGTCCGCCCAGCAAAGAAGAAACACACATCAAAGGAGGCAGTATCCATGAGCACTAAAATGATGGGAAAGAGCGTCCTGGTGGCGGCGTTGTTCGTCGCCACCGCCGCAGCGGTCCGGGCGGAAGGTCCGGCGGTCAGCGGTTTCGTGGACTTCGGCTACAACTACAACATGAACGGCCTGAAAGCCAACACCTACCGGGCCTTCGACGGCCAGGCGAACAGCTTCACTCTGCAAAACGCGGAAATCGTCGTCGCCGGCAAATCCGACAAAGATGTGAGCTACCGGGTGGACGTGAATTACGGCCAGGACGGATCCGTGGTGAACGGCTTTGACGGGTTCGCCCCCGGCACCCAGGTCAACCTGCAACAAGCCATCATCACCATGCCCTGCCCCTGGACCAACGGGTCCGTCACGGTGGGCAAGTTCGTCACGATGCACGGCGCGGAAGTGATCGAGGCGAAGGACAACTACAACTACTCCCGCGGCCTCCTGTTCACCAACGCCATCCCGCTGGTCCACACCGGCATCAAATACGACAAGGGATTCCAAGACGGAAAATACGCCCTGTCGTTGGGGATCGTCAACGGCTGGGACTCCTCACGCGACATCAACAAGGGCAAGTCCTTCATGGCCCAAGCGAACGTCAACGTGATCCCGAAAGTCGGGATCATCCTGGGCGGAATGTACGGCCCGGAAACAGTTTCGTCGGCCTACACGACACCCGGGACGGGCACGACGGAAAAGAACAACCGGAGCCTCCTGGACGCCATCGTGAAGTTCACCCCCACCAGCAAGCTGACGCTGTTGGCGAATTTCGACCACGGCGTCGAGGAAGGCGCGGCCTTGGCCAACTGGGCCGGTGCCGCCGTGTACGCCAACTACATGTTCTCGGAGACCTGCTCTGCGGCCCTCCGGTACGAGAACTTCTACGACGAAGGCTCGCGCCTCACCCCCGCAGCGCCGATCCATCAGACCGTCAATTCCATCACGGCGACCTTCCAACACAAGATGAACGACGTGATCACCCGCCTGGAGTACCGGACGGATTCGTCCACGGACAAGGTCTACAAGAAGGACACCGGAACGACGGACGACACCGAGACCACCCTCGGCTTCCAGATCATCTACGCGTTCTAACCCTCCGCGTCCCCTTAAGGACGGCGTCCCCCGCCGTCTTTAACCAAAGGCTCCCCGGGTGTCCCCTTCATCCCCAACCCCGGGGAGCCTTTTTTTGAGGGGATCAACCTGAAGTGAGGTAAAATGCTCCCATCGGCATTCCGGGGATTCCGGATTCCGGGTGATTCCGGTGATTCCGGGGTGATTCCGGGATTCCGGGGACAGTATACTTATTTGGTGATTCCGGGGACAGTATACTTATTTGTATTACTGGGTATTCCTGGGACAGGGGTATTCCGGGTATTCCGGGGACAGTGGATTCCGGTAATTCTTTAG